>Ga0209925_1000666_pt1 | contig 17557 bp, 15 predicted proteins | sample SalPonR2_A_D1_MG_FD_185702 | JGI IMG/M metagenome (GOLD analysis project Ga0209925, IMG submission 185702) | Salt pond soil microbial communities from South San Francisco under conditions of wetland restoration - Salt Pond MetaG R2_A_D1_MG... ...
CCTGTGCTTCGACTGGCGGATTGCCCTGGACGCCGATCACACCCGAATCGGTTTTCCGGAAGTCAATCTGGGGATCTACCCCGGCTTCGGGGGGTCGGGTCGATCGATTCGGGTCATGGGCGGTCTGCAGGCGATGCAGATCATGCTGATGGGGCGGATGCTGCGCGCACGCGCAGCTCGCGGGCTCAACCTGATCGATCAGACTGTCTCCCGCCATGGCTCCCTGCACTGGGCCGCCCGCAACGCCGTCCTCAAGAAGAAGAAATCCAGGAAGCCCGGTCTGACGGCACGCGCCACGACCTGGGGCCCGGTACGCAAGTTCCTGGCCGGCCAGATGCGCAAGAAGACCGCATCGAAAGCGAACCCCGAGCACTACCCTGCCCCGTTCGAGCTGATCGACGCATTCGAGGCCCATGGCGACTCGAAAGCGGCCATGATTCGTCTCGAAGGCGAAAAGATTCCGCGCCTTCTGGTCGGTGACACTTCGCGCAATCTGCGCCGCGTCTTCCGATTGATGGAAACTCTGAAGAATCAGGGCAAGCGCAGTGACTTCAAGGCCAGGCGAGTCCATGTCATCGGTGCCGGGGTGATGGGCGGTGACATTGCCGCCTGGTGTGCGAGTCGAGGGCTCGAGGTCACCCTGCAGGACCGCGAGATGAAATACATCGAGCCGGCACTCAAACGCGCGAAATCACTGTTCAAGCGCAAGCTCAAGAAACCCGAAGCGGTCGCCGCCGCCGAGCGTCGTTTGATCGCCGATGTCGAGGGCAAGGGCGTGGCCAGAGCCGACGTGATCATCGAGGCGATCTTCGAGAATCGCGAGGCCAAGCGCGAACTGTTCACGAATCTGGTCAAGGATCTGCAGCCGCATACGCTGGTGGCGACCAACACATCGGCGATTCCGCTGTCCGAGCTGGCCGATGTCTTCGAGGATCCGGGTCGACTGATCGGGCTTCATTTCTTCAACCCTGTCGCCAAGATGCCGCTGGTCGAGATCGTCTATGACGAGGCATCGCATCCCGAACGGGTCAACGATGGCTGCAGCTTTGCCACGCAGATCGGAAAATACGCGCTGCCGGTGACATCCACGCCCGGCTTTCTGGTCAATCGCGTCCTCGCACCCTATATGCGCAACGCCATGAAGATGCATCGCGAAGGCGTACCCAAGGAGGCCCTGGACAAAGCCGCAGAGCGCTTCGGCATGCCGATGGGGCCGGTGGAGCTGGCCGATACGGTGGGCCTGGACGTCGGACTCGGGGTGATCGATACCCTGATGGGTGATGAGGCCGGGGAGGACCGCAAGATTCTCGAGGACATGGTCAAGGCCGGGAAGCTCGGCAAGAAATCGGGCGAAGGCTTTTACCGCTGGGTCAAGGGCAAGCCGCAGCGTGACGATGATGCCCATCAGGGCCATGATCTTGAAGACCTCGCCGAGAAGCTGATGAAGCCCTACTTCGATGAATGCCGTGCATGTCTCGAGGATGAAGTCGTCGAGGATGGAGACCTTCTGGATGCCGGGATGATCTTCGGAACGGGCTTTGCTCCCTTCCGGGGAGGACCGATGAACTATCTCGAGTCCGAGGCGAAGTCCTCTCCGCCTGAACCCGCTGAAGCTGAAACATCAACCGACAAGGAGGCAAGCCAATGAATGACCGTTCAATGCGCAGAATCGCAATCGTTGGCGGCAGCCGAATTCCGTTCTGTCGGTCGAACAGTCTCTATGCCGATCAGACCAACCTCGACATGCTGAGCGCCGCGATCCAGGGCGTGACCGACCGCTTCGAGCTTCATGGCGAAGTGATCGATCAGGTCGTGGCCGGCGCGGTCACGACCCATTCCAAGGACTGGAATCTCGCGCGTGAAGCAGTTCTTTCGACCAGCCTGTCGCCACTGACAACCGGAATCACCATGCAGATGGCCTGCGGTACCAGCCTGCAGGCAGCCCTGATGGCCGGCGCCCAGATCGCCAGCGGCCAGATCGAGTGCGCCATCGTGGGGGGTACCGATACCACCAGCGATGCGCCGATCGTCTTCCAGCACAAGTTCGCCCAGCGACTGATCAAACTCGGCCGCGCCCGATCGCTGGGGCAGAAGCTGAAGGTATTCAAGGGCTTTTCGCCTGCCGAGCTGACACCTCAGCCGCCCAGGAACGGCGAGCCCCGTACGGGGCTGTCGATGGGTCAGCACTGCGAGCGCATGGCCCGGGCCTGGTCGATCGATCGCCGGGCCCAGGACGAGCTGACGCTTGACAGCCATCGCAAAGCGGCTGCCGCTTGGGATTCCGGTTTCTTCGATGACCTGGTCGTCAGCCATAACGGCGTGATCCGCGACAACATCGTGCGCCCCGAAACCAGCATGGAGAAGCTGGCCTCGCTCAAGCCGGTCTTCGATCGCAAGGAAGGCTCTCTGACCGCCGGTAACTCGACCACCTTGACCGATGGCGCGGCTGCAGTCCTGCTGGCCTCGGAGGACTGGGCCCGAGCCCATGACCTTCCGATCCTCGGTTGGCTGAGCCACGGTCGGGCCGCGTCGGTCGACTTCGTGACCCGGGACGAAGGCTTGCTGATGGCGCCGACCGTGGCCGTATCGGAAATGCTGACCCAGGCCGACCTGACCCTGCAGGATTTCGATTTCTATGAAATCCACGAGGCCTTCGCTGCCCAGGTCCTGTGTACCCTGAAAGCCTGGGAGTCCGAGCGCTACTGCCGGGAACGCCTGGGGCGCGACAGCGCCATGGGCGAGATCGATCGCGGCAAGATGAACGTTCGCGGTGGCTCGGTCGCCATCGGGCATCCGTTCGCCGCCACCGGCGCGAGGATCCTCGCAACTCTGGGCGCCATCCTTGAAGAGGCCGGCTCAGGACGAGGCCTGATTTCGGTCTGCACCGCGGGCGGCATGGGCGTCAGCGCGATCGTCGAGCGTGACTGATCGCTCTGGCTCTTGAGCAGGAGTGACAGCGAAGCGCCCTTCGGGGCGCTTTTTTTTGTCCCCGGAGATCGATGGCGCTGTCAGCGACCGGGCAGCCAGAGACTCAGGCTCGGGAACCAGGTGATCAGCAGGAGTGCAATCAGCAGCAGGCCGAGGAAAGGGATGGTGGCTCGGTAGACCTTGAGGATATCGTCACCGAAGCGATGACTGGCCAGAAACAGGTTGATGCCCACTGGCGGCGTGCAGTAGCCGATCTGCAGATTGGCCAGGAAAATGATCCCGAGATGAACCGGGTCGACGCCGAAGGCCAGCGCAATCGGAATGATCAGGGGGGCCAGAATCACCAGGGCGGCAAAGATGTCCAGCACCATGCCGGCAACCAGGAGAAGCAGGTTGATCAGCATCAGAAAGACGATCTTGGAGTCGATCAGGGGGGTGACCCAGGCCAGCAGCTTCTGCGGAATCTGGGCATCAATCATGGCGTTGGTCGAGGCCAGGGACATGCCGAGGATGATCAGGATCGCGCCGACCAGCATCATCGCCTCGCTGATGATGCCGGGCAGTCGCTTGAACGAGATTTCCCGACGAATGAACACCAGCGTGACCAGCACCCATACGGCAGTCACGACGGCCGCTTCGGCAACCAGCAGCCAGCCCGAGTAGATTCCTCCGAGAACGACGAAAGGCAGCGGAAGCTCCCAGATGATCCGGCGGATGGCCGGCGCCAGCGGCATGCGCTCGTGCTGATCGCTAACGGCGTCAGGCAGATCGAGTCGGCTGCGCTGCCAGATCGACCAGGCGGCCAGCAGGACGATCATCAGGAGGCCGGGCAGAACGCCTGCCAGAAACAGGTCGTTCACGCCGATCCCCTGCCCGGGTGCCACCTGCTGCGCGACCACGGCGTAGAGAATCAGCGGCAGGGAGGGCGCAAAAAGCACGCCCAGGCTTGACCCGGTCGTGACCAGGCCAAGGGCGAACCGGCGTTGATAGCCGGCCTGGATCAACGCCGGTAGCATCAGACTACCGAGGGCAATCACGGTAATGCCGGATGCACCGGTGAAGGCGGTCATCAGCGAAAACATCACAAGACCGAGGATCGCAAGCCCGCCCGGCAGCCAGCCGAGAGCCGCGCGGGTGAAATCGACAAGGCGCTGTGGCGTGCGGCTTTCGGCAAGCAGGACACCGGCGAATGTGAACATCGGCAGGGCCACCAGCACCGGCAGATCGCCGATGCGCTGGAACTCCATCGGTACCAGCATCAGGGACAGCTCGAGGTTGCTGAAACCGGCAAAAGCCCCGATGGCGATCACCGCGAACAGCGGCACTCCGATGATGGCCAGAAGGACCAGCAGAATCGCGATCATGGACGCTGTCCGGTGGCGGATTCGGGCGGCTCGGTCGCCGCATCGATGCCTGAATGGTCATCGGGCTCGGGGCCCCGGGGTGACAGTGAAATGAACAGGAAACGCAGCCCCATCAGGGCAAAACCGATCGGCACGATCATCTGGACGACCCAGGTCGGCACACTGAGAAACGCCGTCGCACCGAAGCTGGCTTCGATGGCCACCATTTCCATTCCGTACCAGCTCATGACGAAGCACACGATGGTTGCAATCAGATAGGCCAGGCGATTGATCCAGCGCTGGATCGACAGCGGCGTCCAGTGTTCAATCAGATTCAGGCGGATATGCCGAAGCTTGCCGGCTGCCATGATGCCCGCGACCATGGCCAGCCACAGCACCATGGAACGCATGACTCCGTCGGCCCAGGGCAAGGCCACGCCGATATTGCGCATGACGATCTGCAGCAGTCCGAGGATCATCAGGCCGAAAAGCAGGATCGTCAGCAGCAGGGACTCGAGACGCCGCAGTCCCTCGGATAACAGGGAAAGAGCTTCGGTCAGCTGCTCATGGAGACGCACGCAGGGCCCCCAGATCCTGCATCATTGCCTCGAGATGTGGAATCTCGAGCCGGCCGGTCTCGAGCAGATCCTGCAGCGTTCGGTCGGCCTCGGCGCGCCAGGTCTCGAGCTGGGCTGTCGTCGGCGCGTCGATCCGGATTCCTTGCGAGACCAGTGCCTCTCTTGCGCGCGCGTTCTCGGCCAGATTGCTGTCTTCGAGCGCCTGCATGGTCTCGGCAAAACGCGCCAGGAGGATATCCCGGTCCGCTTCGGACAGACGCGAGAGGCTGCGCGGGTCGAAACCGATGGTGCCTCCGGTCATCAGTACGGGCAGATCGAGCATGTAGCGAGCCCGGGTATGCCACTGCAGGATGATCGCACCGGACGTCGTACTGGCAAAGGTGTTCAGCGCACCGGTCTGGAGCGCCGTGTAGACCTCTGCCAGCGGCAGTGGCACAGGACTGACGCCGAGGCGCTGGAGGGTTTCGCGCGAGAGCAGATCATCGGGCTGGACCCAGACTCGCCAGTCCGTGTCGAGCGCTTCGGGCGCCGGGAAAGGATCCCGACCGAACAGATAGGCAAATCCACCCAGGGCAATCCCTGGGACGACCAGACCGCCCTCCTCGAGCGCTGCCAGGATCAGCGGATCATACTCGGGTCTCAGGGCCTGGATTTCCTCCAGGCTGTCGAAGACGAAGGGCAGTGAATAGAGATTGACCGCACCGCTGGTCGTGACCAGATCGCCGAGGGTGAAAGCCCCGCCATTGAGCTGGCCCAGGCGCATGCGACGAAAGATTGCGGTCGCATCACCCATCACGCCTCCGGGATAATAACGAATGCTGACGCGACCCTCGGTCTCTGCCTCGACAGCGTCAGCGGCTTCGTTGAGCGCATTCATCCAGCTCGACCCATCGGGTGCCAGGGTGGCGATCTTGAGCTGCTGGGCGCTGACGGGTGCGATGAGAACAAGCGCCAGAAGCGCGCAGGCGAAAACGGTCTGAATTCGATTCAGTGGCTTCATCAGTCGAAGATTGCCTCGGTCTGTTCAATCAGGGTTTCGGCCCGCTGTCGGGCCACGGCGTTGCTCAGGCGGTATTCGGCGGCGTCGACCTCGCTGTCGAGGACTTCCCGCAGCAGTTCGACGAACAGATCGCGATCGAAGAGCAGTCGGGCATAGGAATCCGCCATCAGCACATTGATCAGGAGATTGTCTCCCGCAGTGATCTCGCGGGCCCGCTCGAAGTATCTTCTCGCTTTCTCCGGCTGGCCGCCTGCGGCCGGTGGGCGCTGGGAATTGAGCACTGCCAGGTAGAGCCACACGGCGCCGTCATCGTATTCCGGTTCATTTTCAGCGACCCAGGCAAGCAGTCGCTCGACCCGTGGCAGGTCACCCAGGGCGACGAAATCGGAGGAGTTCGCATCGATCCAGCCAGTCCAGGTCGTGGCCAGAACATAGAGCGCATCCAGATTGTCTGCCTCGAATTCGGTGATGCGCTTATCGAAGGCATCGAAATCCAGCAGACCGAGGTCACAAAGCCTGCTCGAGCGCAGGCAGGCGCCGGTGCGCGCATGCTCCAGCGCGCGAGCGTTGAGGCGTTGATATCGGACCGCCTCCTCGGCGAACAGGGCGGCGTAGGTGCCGGTCAGACGGGCGGTACTCAGGCGCAGGCTCGGCGCTTCGGGATCGGCGTTGATTCTGGCTTCGAGCAGCAGAAGGTAGGCCGGCAGGCCATCAGAGACAAGGATGGGATCGTCATACTCTCGAATGGCGGTTTCAAGGTCGTCTGCGAACTGCTCGGTTGCCCGATCGATCACGCTGGCACAGCCAGACATGGCCAGCAGCATGACGGCCGCGATCGCCCTCATGGCGCCCGCACCACCAGCCCAGAGGCTTCAGCGGTATTCTGCATCAGGGTCGCCACCGTCATCGGCCCCACCCCACCAGGGACTGGTGTGATCCAGGCGGCGCGCTCAGCGACAGCAGCGAAATCCAGGTCCCCGCGAAGGCCGCCTTCGGGCTTGCGTGAAATGCCGATATCGACCACCACGGCACCGGGTGTGACCCACTCCGGGTCGATCAGATCGGGCTTACCGACAGCCACGCACAGCAGTTCAGCGCGCCTGACATGTTTTTCGAGATCACGCGTGAAACGATGGGCCACGCTTACCGTGGCGCCGGCCAGAAGGAGCTCCAGTGCAAGCGGTCGGCCGACGATATTGGACGCACCGACCACCAGCGCATCCCTGCCCTTGGCGTCGATCGCATGAGCATGCAGCAGGGTCATGACACCGCGCGGAGTACAGGGCCTCAGACCCGGATTGCGCAGGGCCAGTCGGCCCATATTGACTGGGTGAAAGCCGTCGACGTCCTTGTCCGGGTGGATGCGCTCGGTGATCAGCTGCTCGTCGAGATGGCGCGGCAGCGGGAGCTGCACCAGGATGCCGTCGATCTGGTCGGAGGCATTCAGTTCATCGATCAGTGCAAGCAGCTCGCCGCGCCCGACCCCCAGCGGCAGACGGTGGCTGAATGACTGGATGCCGGCCCGATCACAGGCCCGGATCTTGTTGGCCACGTAGACTTCCGAGGCCGGGTCGTCACCGACAAGCACCACGGCCAGACCCGGCGGACGATCGCCGCGGTCCGAACTGGCGTCAACGGCCTTTCTGACGTTTTCGATCAAACGATCGGCAACGTGACGACCTTCCAGAATTTTTGCGCTTGATCCTTTCACTGGGGCGACATTGTACCGACAAGAGGTTAGGATTGAGAGCCTGTCAACAGGGGATCCTGATCATAATGAACGTCTACAATTACAATTTCGCGGCACTCGACGGTGGCCCGATGCCGCTGGAGCGCTTCCGCAATCAGCCGATTCTTTTTGTCAATACGGCATCCGAGTGCGGATTTACCCCACATTACGCCAAACTTCAGCAGATCTACCAGGACTACCATCAGTCGGGCCTGGTCGTGATCGGAATGCCGTGCAATGATTTCGGCCAGCAGGAACCGGGCAGCGAGGAAGAAATTGCCGAATTTCTTCAGAACGAATACCGGATCACTTTTCCGATGACGGCCAAATACTCCTGTATCGGTATCGAAGCCCACACCATGTTCAAGGAGCTGGCCCAGGAATATGGCGGCGATGTCCTGCCACGGTGGAATTTTCACAAATATCTGTTCAATCGGAAGGGCGGCCTGATCGAGCACTGGCCTGCCCAGACCCCGCCCGACGACCCCGCAGTCATCCATCAGATCACGCGGCATCTGCAGTCCTGGTCGCTGTAGCCACAGTCATCGACACGGGTCCGACTCGAAACCGATTCACGCTAGCGTCGGGATTTTTTCTTTCTTCCCAGTGACGTCAGTCGCTTGCGTTTCTGGATCTGGCGAGGTGTGAGCTTGTTCTTGCGGCCGGCGTACGGATTGTCAGAGTCCTTGAAGATCAGCCGGACCGGCACGCCGGTCAGATCGAACTGGCGGCGAAAGCTGTTGATGAGATAGCGGCGATACTGTTCGGGAACATGAGCGGTTCGGTTGCCGTGGATGATGAATCGAGTCGGAAAGATACCGCCGCTGTGAGCGTAGCGAAGCTTCGGGGTGGCGCGTTTCCCGCCCGGCGGTGGATGGGCTTCAACCGCGCGCCTCAGACTGCGAGTGAGGATGGGCGTCGAGATTTCCTGGCGTGCGCGCGAATCAACATGCCCGATGGCATCGGTCAGCTCGCCGAGGCCGCTGCCGTGCAGCGCCGATACCGTGACCACTGGGGCAAAACTGGTGAACTCCATGCGCTCGGCCATGGCGACCAGGAGCTGGCGTCGCTGCCGCTCGTCCAGCACGTCCCATTTATTCAGCACAACGATGAAGGCACGCCCGGCGTCGATGATATGACCGGCCAGCCTGGCGTCCTGCTCGGTGACGCCGTCCACGGCATCGACCAGCAGGCAGACCACCTGGGCCTGCTCGATGGCCTGAAGCGCCTTGATCGTGCTGAATCGCTCGATGCCCTCATGGCTGCCTCGACGGCGCCGGATGCCGGCCGTATCGACCAGATGCAGATGCAGGCCTTCGCGTTCGACCTCGGCATGGATCGGATCCCGAGTCGTGCCTGCGATCGGCGACGCCAGGGCGCGCTCTTCGCCAAGGAGACGATTGAGAAGGGTCGACTTGCCGGCATTGGGTCGGCCAATCAGGGCCAGCTGAATGACGCCATCCGGCCGCGGCTCGACCGGCTCGGGAGGCGGGAGGACAGCTTCGGTATCCCTGGCCAGGCGATCGATGCCGCGGCGGTGACTGGCGGCAATCAGGTGAGGCTCGCCCAGACCTAGCTCGGACGCATCCGCAAGCGCCTGGGCTTCGGACAGGCCGTCGATCTTGTTGACCGCATGAATCAGCGGCTTGTCGAGCGCACGCAGCCAGCGAGCGATTTCCATGTCATCGGAGGTGATTCCGGCCCGAGCATCGGTCACGAAGATGATGACGTCGGCCTCATCAGCGGCCAGTCGGGTCTGGCGCTGTGCACCTGACTGAACCTCGTCGGCAGCCGCTTCCAGACCACCGGTATCGATCAGGATGACGCCACGCTCCCCCAGATGGGCGCGACCGTAGATCCGGTCGCGCGTCACGCCGGGGAAATCAGCGACCAGAGCGTCTCGCGTCCGAGTCAGCGCGTTGAACAGCGTTGACTTGCCGACATTCGGGCGCCCGACGATGGCGACAAGGGCGAGGCCTGACATCGAGACCTTGACTGCGCCTAGCGCCGAAGCGTCCAGGCGCTCAGCGTGCCATCGACTGCCAGCACATAGAGCGTATCGCCGACAACCAGCGGTGCGCTGGCAGGACCCTCGTCAAGAATCTGTTCCCGTCCCGCGAATTCTCCGCTTTCCAGATCATAGGCGTGCAGATAGCCCTCGAAATCAATCACTGCCAGGTAGTCCTGTAGGAAGACTGGTCGAGTGACTTCTCTGCGCATCAGGCGGTCGTCCGACCAGAGCGTGGTGCCGTTCCGCCGATCGATCAGGTGGACGGCATCCTCTCCGTCCACTGCCGCAAGCGAGGTCCGCTGGAGACTGAGCCCGCTGAAGGAGGCCAGATCCTCGACCCAGAGAATACGCCCCGATTCGATAGCAAGCGCCGCGGTACGGCCGGCGTAGGTGGCGACGTACAGATCGGTACCGACGATCGCCATGGGGCCGTCGATGTCCGCCAGGCGATCGAGCTCGCTCCGACCTTCCGGGATACCGACACGTTGCTCCCAGTTCAATGCGCCGTCTGCAACATCCAGGCTGACCACGCTCCCATCGTCATAGCCGATGAAGACCTGCCCGCCTCGAGCCAGAGGGTCGCTGTTGCCGCGCAGGGTCAGCAGCGGAATGGAGCGGTCATAGATCCACAGGCGTGCCCCGTCAGCTCTGTCGAAGCCGAAGGTACGGCCATCGATACAGCGTGCCACCACGATGCCGTCATGCAGCAGCGGATAGGACAGCAGCTCCGAGGACAGTTTCGCGCGCCAGCGCTCGTTTCCGCTGCGTCGGTCCAGCGCCACCAGTTCGCCGTCGAAGTTGCCGAACAGAACGAGGTCGTCATAGACGGCCGGCCCGGCCGATAGAGGCATGCCGGTTTCATACTGATGAAGAATGCGGCCGGTGTCGGCGTCGACCGCAGTGATCAGCCCCTCATGATCACCGATCCAGATTTCACCGTCGGATAGAAAGGGGAGAGTGGCCGACAGACGTTCATCGAGGCCCTCACCGGCATCGACCGACCACTTTTCCGAAAACCCGATCGAGGCTTCGAACTCGATCAGTTCAGCGGGCGGCAGAAGATCGTTGTCGGTACTGAACCAGTCACGTAGTGTCTGACAACCAGTCAGGGTGAGTACCACGAGAGGAATCAGCGCAAGGCGGACTCCAGACTTCATGAAGCGTCCTCATCCAGACCCGGCCCGGTCGCGTCGAGCTTGATCTGCAGCAGGCTCTGGCCGAACCCCTGGCCGACCTGGTTATCCAGTGCTTCCTGGTAAGCCATCCGTGCCTGCTCAAGATCGCCCTGGGCCAGGAGGATATCGCCGCGAATCTCGGCCCAGGCGCCGACAAATCCATCCGGCGCCTGACCGCTGACCAATTCAAGGGCTGCGGCATGATCTCCCTGGGCGTGCAGGATTCGCGCCAGGCGGCCGGTCGTCATCGGGTGGACGGACGTCAGTTCGGAATTATCGAGTATCTCGCGATACAGGTCAGCTGCAGGCTCGAGGCGCCCGTCCTCCACGTAGGCACCGGCCATGATCAGGCTGGCCAGTCCACTGTAGGGGGTATCGCCGACGGCCTCCTGCATGGCCCGAAACTGTTCTTCGGCAAAATCCAGGCGATCAGCCTCGATCTCGTCCCGGATGACCGCGTAGTAGTCTGCCGCCAGGAGTGATGCCGCCGTCTGCTGGTCCTGCCAGTAGCGAAAACCGAAGATTCCGCCGAAAGCGAGCACCAATCCCATCGCGATCGACGCGCCGTATTCGCTGATCCACGAGCGGACTCGCTCGCCCTGTTCATGATCGTCGTAGAGTTCTACAGCCATGTTGTCCTCTGATCCCAGGCTCGCCCTGCGGACGAGTCATTAACAAAACGTATCGTGTGGAAAGGCAATGATAGGTCAGACGTTGCCCGACTCGCCAATCCGGTCCTTGATCCAGCCCGCCAGTTTATCAAGTTCGATGGTGTGCTGGATATTTTCTGCGGCCCGCATGTCCTTGACCTGAACGACGCCCTGCTCCATTTCTTCCGGGCCGAGGATGATCGCATATCGAGCCCCGCTGCGATCAGCACGCTTGAACTGCGCCTTGAAGCTGCCGCCGGCCAGGGATACGGCCAGCTTCAGATCAGGGATTCGAGTCCGAAGCTGCTCGGCGATGGACAGCATCCAGGCCGGATCGATCCTGCTGACAAGGTAGGCATCGGGCCGCTGATGGGATTGCTTGCCGGACTCCTCAAGCAGCGCGACCACTCGCTCGATGCCCATGGCAAAACCGATACCCGGAGTCGCCTTGCCGCCCTGCATTTCCACCAGCTCGTCATAGCGTCCTCCGGCACAGACTGTTCCCTGCGCCCCAAGATCTCCGCTCACCCATTCAAACACCGTGCGGCAATAGTAGTCCAGACCGCGCACCAGCCCGGTGTTGATGCGATAGGGAACCTCAAGCATGTCCAGCATGCGCAGCACTTCATCGAAGTGGGCCTGCGCCTCGAACCCGAGATGGTCAGACAGCCTCGGTGCGTCAGCCATGATGGCCTGCGTCTCCGGATTCTTGCTGTCGAATATTCTCAGCGGATTGCGGTCAAGGCGGCGCCGGGAATCCTCGTCAAGCTGACCGCTGAACGGTCTCAGATAGTCCAGCAGCGTTTCCCGATAGCTGATCCGGTCGGCCTTGTCGCCAAGGCTGTTGATCTGCAGCTCGACGCGGTCTCTCAGCCCGAGCACACGCCAGATCTGTTCGACCATCAGGATCAGCTCGACGTCCGTGGCCGGCTGTTCAAGGCCGAAGACTTCGGCACCGAACTGATAGAACTGACGCTGACGACCCTTTTGCGGGCGTTCATGCCTGAACATAGGACCGGTGTACCAGACCTTCAGGCCCGGCGTATGCAAGAGCCCATGCTGAATCGCCGAACGCACCACGCCCGCGGTTCCCTCGGGACGCAGCGCAAGTACATCCTCGTTGCGATCCGGGAAGGCGTACATCTCCTTTTCGACCACGTCAGTCGTCTGGCCGATGGCCCGCGTGAAAACCTCGATGTTTTCGACGATCGGAACCCGAATTTCATTGAAGTCGTAGCGGCCGGCAATCGAACGAAGCTCGTTCTCCAGCCACTGCCACAGGGCTGAGCGCTCCGGTAGCACATCGTGCATGCCGCGAATGGATTGAAGTTTGTTCATCTGGCCCTTGTTTATCGCTGTGCGACAAAGATCATCGATGGCGAACCTGTTCGCTGCCGAATCTGTATGGCTCGATCGCCCGGACGGGCATCAGGGGTTATCGCCGTACGAGAGTTATCGCTGAACTGTCCCGTCTTCGGAGATCATCAGCGCCGCAACGTCGCCCCGATCGTGCCCATCGAAGGTCAGTAGTTGACCGTCGAGAAACAGATCGACCGCGCTGGCCCGACCGAGAAGAATGTTCAACGGCGGAAGACCCTGGTAGGTCAGCTCCTGGTCGGCGCGGAGCAGGTCATATTCGAGTCGTTGATCGTCTCCGCCGCTGATTTCGACCCAGCTGTCCTCTTTCAGCCGGAGGGTCAGAGTCATCAACAACGGGCCTTCTGGCTCGATCTCCAGCAGATCGGGCTGCGGGCTCGGTTCGCGCGCTTCGACGGTCTCGCTGGCTTCTGGGGCGCTGAGCGAGCGGATCGAGGTCAGCGGCATGGCAGAAGCGGTGACCGGGCGCTGATTGTCCTGTTCCGACGCCTGTTCAGAGGCGGCGACTCCCGATTCCGATGAGCTCAACGGCATCCGTTCGGTCCTGGTCGGCTCTGAAACCGCACGATCGCCATCGAAGAGGCCCGCGCCGGTATTCAAATAGACCATGACCAGTGGCGGAACAATTGCAATAGTGGCAACAAGATAGGTCGCAAACTTGATGTACTTTTCGAAGCGAAAACGCGAGCGCTTCACCGGCAGTACCTGGGTCAGAGCGGGCGGCGGGTCGTTATCCAGCCCGGCGCTCAACTCACTGCGGTCGATGTCCAGAAGCGAGGCGTAATTGTTGATATAGCCCCGTCGATAAATCGGTGCAAGCCGCTCCATGCGACCCGCCTCGAGATCATCGAGGAGATGGGTCGGGAGGTGGAGCTGACTTGCCACGTCCGCACGACTCAGGGATTTTGCCTCGCGCGCCTCTCTCAGCCGCTGCCCAATGGCCTTGAACCGCTCGGATTGCCCGGGCTGTTCAGCACCGGATGGCTCGCCAAGACGACCGGGCTCGATGGAAGAATCTTCAGGAGTCATTGCGAATCAATCGCCTCACTTGTTCAGTTTCCGGGCTGGTCGGAAAATCGCGCTCCAGCAGAACGGCGTAGCGTTCAGCCTCATCTTGATTACCTAGATCGGATTCGATCCGGAATCCAAGGAGAAAAGTCGCCGCCTCCGCGGTGCCCTGCGCCTCGAGTCGCTGGAGGAAGGCTCGCGCCCGGAATGAATCCCCTTGTAGATAATAGATTTCAGCCAGATTGTAAAGGGCATCTGGATTGTTTCCATCGATATTCAGCGCCTCGCGCAGATAATCGGTGGCCTGCTGTTGCCGACCGGCACGACGCGCGCAGGACCCTGCATTGGTCAGGGCCACTTCCGGCGTTGCATAAAAAGGATCCTGCATCGCCCTGCGGAAGTGCCTGTCGGCCTCCACGAAATCCCGCTGACGGCAGAGGTAAACCCCATAGGCATTCTGGACACCGCCGTCATCCGGCGCCAGACGATCCGCCGCCCGGTAGTGCCGTTCGGCGTTTCCATCGTCACCCAGCCGCTCGAACAACAGGGCGAGAGCGAAGTGGGCCGGGACGTGACCGGGATCTTCCAGAACCGCAATCTGGAGCTTTTCCAGGGCCACCTCGTACTGTCCGCGTTCAAGGTAGCCGATTCCCAGCCGGGTATTGATCTCTGCGGCCCGGACCGGACTGGTGCTGTTGAGCCCGGAACTGCGCTCCAGAGTGGAACGAGTACTGGTTGCCGAGCTGGCGCAGGCAACCGTCATGATGACCGACAGAATGATGATCAGTCTGGGTGTCCAGCTCACGCCGACATCGCCTGTCGAGCGAGCTGCTCCTGAACGGTTCGTCGGCGCTCGCTCGGACTGAGCAATTTACCGACCAGTTGACCGCAGGCCGCGTCGATGTCCTCGCCACGCGTCTTGCGCACCGTCGTGATGATTCCTGAAGCTCGAGTGATCTTCTGGAATTCGTAGATCGCCTCGGGCGTGGAGGGCCTGAATGGTGTTCCCGGGAAGGGATTGAACGGGATCAGGTTGATCTTGCAGGGCAGTCCGTTCAGCACCCTGACCAGACCCTTGGCCTGGGCTCTGCCGTCATTGACGCCGTCGATCATCGTGTATTCGAAGGTGACCGTCCGCCGCTTGTTGCCGCGCACATAGCGTTTGCAGGCTTCCAGCAGTTCTGCCACGGGATATTTGCGATTGAGTGGCACGAGCTTCGAGCGCAACTCGTCGTCCGGAGCGTGCAGCGAAACGGCCAGAGCGAACTCGACGCCCTGCCCGAGCTGTTCCAGGCCCGGGACCACGCCAGCGGTGGAAATCGTTACCCGACGCGCTGCCAGCCCGTAGGCCAGATCATCACGCAACAGATTCAGAGCGGGCTGCACCCCGACCAGGTTGAGCAGGGGTTCGCCCATACCCATGAAGACCACGTTCGTGACCCTGCGCTCTCCGAACCGGCCGCTGGCCAGCTGCTGGACGGCATGAAAGACCTGGCCGATGATCTCGGCCGTTGACAGATTGCGCTTGAAGCCCTGCGTCGCCGTGGAGCAGAAGGTGCAGTTGAGCATGCAGCCAACCTGCGAGGAAATGCACAGCGTCCCGCGCCGTGCCTCCGGGATGAAGACGGTTTCCACCGCGCTGCCACCGCTGACCGACAGCAGCCATTTGATGGTTCCGTCCGCGCTGAGCTGCTCGCGGATGACCCGCGGCGATTGGATCGTGGCAAGGGCCTTGAGCCGTTCTCTCAACCCCTGGGAAAGGTCGGTCATGCCATCGAAGTCGGTGACACCCCGCTGGTGAATCCACTGGAGAATCTGACGCGCACGAAAGGGCTTTTCGCCCAGCTGGGCGAAAAACTCGACCAATCGCTCTCGGTCAAGGTCGAGAAGGTTGAGCTTTTCTGCTTCAATCGCAGACATTTAGCGCTCTTCTCTGAGAAATACTGTCAATTATCGAGAGTATATCTCATCCTCGCCGAAGAAAAAGCGAATCTCGTCAGCGGCGGTATCCTCGCCATCTGATCCATGCACGGCATTGGCATCGATGCTGGTGGCAAAATCGGCTCTGATCGTGCCGGGAGCTGCCTGCGCAGGGTCGGTGGCACCCATCAGTTCGCGATTACGCGCGATGGCGTCCTCACCCTCCAGAACCTGGATCATCACCGGGCCGGAAATCATGAATCCGACCAGGTCCTTGAAGAACGGTCGCTCGGAATGGACCGCATAGAAGCCCTCGGCCTCGGCCTGACTGAGATGCTTGAGCCTGGCCGCCACAATCTTGAGGCCTGCTCGTTCGAAGCGGGTGTAGATCTCCCCGATGACGTTCTTGGCGACGGCGTCGGGCTTGATGATGGACAGTGTGCGCTGCATGCGAACTCCAGAGTGTCAGAAAAGGATTATGAATAGTCATCCGGATCGGGGCCTGATGTCTCTGACCACACGCCTGCCTGCGACGCGTCGTCACACGGCTCGATGATCAGAGGATTGGAAACCCGCTCGGATTGGAACAACTCGCCATTGTAGCGATTTCGGCCCCTGAAGTCAGCCCGTCGTCGCTTGTCCGAGCGGTCAATGGCAGTCGCTTTCAGGGCGCTGCGACCGCCGAAACCAGATGCTGGACATTGAGCTGTGCCTGAACCTGGCCGCGGAATCGGTTGACTTCCAGACGAAAGGTCAGATGTAGCGGATCTGGCAGCTCCTGATGGCACAGTGGGCCGGCCCGAAAGGCAATGGCATCGAGCACCGGACCGCCCTGAATCGGGCGCAGACGCATCTTCATGTGGGCGACCCCAACGATCCGACGATCCAGCACCTCGAACTGCCCGTCGAACAGCGGCTCGGGCCAGGACATCCCCCAGGGCCCGGCTGCGGCCAGTGCCTCGGCCACATCAACCGAAAACTCGGCACCGGAAAGCGGTCCATCGCTGTCGACTTCCTCCGGCCCGAAGCGGACCCCGGACAACCTGTTTGCCAGGGCAGCACGAAAATCATCGAGCCTGGCCCGCGGCAGGGACAGGCCGGCGGCCCTGGCATGGCCGCCGAATCTGTCGATCAGGCCGGGGTGTGCCACATCGATCTCGACCAGCAGATCACGCATATGCACGCTGGCCGGGCTTCTTGCCGAACCCTTCAGGTCTTCTCCGCCGGCTTCCGCCGGTGCAAAAGCGATCACGGGGCGTTGAAATCGCTCCATCAGGCGGCCAGCCACCAGGCCGACCACGCCCTGGTGCCAGGTTTCCTCGAACACGCAAAGCGCGTCGGGTATCGCATCCGCTGAATCGCCAAAGCTCCGGGCCAGGGCATCGGCCTGCAGTTCCGCGGACTCCTGCATGTCGGCCTGAATGGCCTGCCGCTCTGAATTGAGCTGGTCCAGCTGGCGAGCGTACGACCAGGCTGCCTCCTCACTGTCAGCGAGCAGGCAGCGAATTCCGATCCCCATGTCGTCGAGTCGGCCGGCCGCATTCAGACGCGGCGCCGCGGCAAAGCCGAGGTCCGATGCCTCGATGAATCGCAGATTGCGTCCGGCCAGCTCCAGCAGTGCGGCAATGCCGGGGTTGACTCGCCCGGCGCGAATCCGGATTAGCCCCTGATGGACCAGCCTGCGATTGTTTTCGTCCAGCGGAACCAGGTCGGCGACCGTACCAAGGGCAACCAGATCCAGCCAGGCATCAAGCCGGGGTTCCGGCCTGGACTGGAACCAGCCCGAGTCTCGCAACCGGGCTCTGAGCGCCATCAGGGTATAGAACATCACGCCAACA
>Ga0209925_1000670_pt1 | contig 17521 bp, 16 predicted proteins | sample SalPonR2_A_D1_MG_FD_185702 | JGI IMG/M metagenome (GOLD analysis project Ga0209925, IMG submission 185702) | Salt pond soil microbial communities from South San Francisco under conditions of wetland restoration - Salt Pond MetaG R2_A_D1_MG... ...
CGGTAAGTGCGGTATCTATTCTCCGCTTAGCCCACAAATTATTTTAATATCCTTAGTTGGATAAAAAATTTGGTATGAGATCTGCTAATCTCACATCAAAAGGCATATTATCCACCTAGCAGAATAATTTTAAGTGCTAAATTCTCAGTAAAAATGTAACCTACTGAGAGTATCTCATTTTATTTTTTTATAATGCTTCATTGCTTTATCAGTTATCTTTTGAATGTATGCTGATTTTTGTTTTGTATATTCTATTCGATCATGGGAATAGCGTTTAGCAAGCGTTTTTTTCAATGTATCATATCGTTTTGCTTCAGCCGGAAAATCAATGAGATAATCTCTAAAAAACAGTCTTTTCCATAGTTCAGAGTCAGATTCTACCATATGAATATGATGGGATCTCGCCCCTTTCGAGTTGCGTTTGATAAACCATGCATAATATGGTGGTTGATTTCCGATGGTTGGTCGCCATAAATATTCATATCCTTCTAATTCAAGAATGGGAACAACACACTTTTTTGTTTCTTCTAAACTAGTTACTTCAACTAAGATATCAATAATTGGTTTTGCAGAAAGACCTGGAACAGCCGTACTTCCGAAATGTTCAATCCGTCCCAAAAGATCATCCGGTAGAGTATCTTGTAAAAATGTTTTTTCTTTTTCAAATAATCGAGGCCAACTAGGATTACAGGATACAATTTCAATTTCTTCACGAACCAATAGTTGAATTTTTTGTTTCAATTTTTCATCCATCACTTTTTCTCACCAACCCTTCTTTATTATTTTATTGAATGCAACCAGTCAAGATAAGGTGAAAACAAGGATACTTTTCCTTTGATTTCCATTCCTTTTTCATCTAAGACAACATCTTTTTCTTTTTCAATTAGTTGATAAAATAATTCAGTGTGATGTTCTTTATAATACTCAAGTAATCCCTCATAAAATTGAGTTGTTTGCGGGCACAAGTAAATTCCTGAAAGAATGGCTTCATTCTTTGATAAGTTCATAAAAAGAGGGAATGTTCTACAAACAAGAAATCGATGATCGTGAATTCGACAACTATTTACTTTTAAAAAAGGGCAGGGAGTTTTTAACAAAAATTTTGTATTTTCCATATCGTTTCCGTTTCTTTTGATATATCTCTGTTTAAATTTTTCAGGACTAATTTCTAATGATGCTGCTGCGTCATCAATTTCCTTTTCATAAATCGGAAGATTTGAGAAAAATCGACAGCACAATCCACAATTCCTACAGGAGAAGAAGTCATTAAGGATATCATCTCCAACAAATAGTTCATCAGTTTCATCAAATTCCAACATGGTCTACACCGCAGATTATCTATCAGATTTAATCATAACTTATGCATATTAATGTAACCTTTCCCCAGGTAAAACTGATTTACTTTATATTCCTAACTTGATATGTCTAGGGGGTGAGTAAGTATGGCAACAGATAATATTTCTATCAACAAATTCTCCTTTATGACCAGATCGACATAAGAGGCACTACTTCGCCTCTATAATGAAAAAGGAATTTTAGTTCCACAGGAAAAAAATCACAGGATATCGATATTAGTCGATTTCACAGATTGAAACCGGATTGAAAATCAAAACCTATCCTGCAAGTAAGTTTTTGTTATATAATCATAAGGGATTATATTATCAATTGTTTGAAAAATACACCTATTTGTTCAAATACGCTGAAGAACATGACATAAAAATTACTAGTCCAAATAGGGAAATCTATCTGAATAATCCTTCAGAAGTAAAAGAAGATGAAATACAGATTCCCATCCAAGAGTGAATATTCTCAATTTTTCGTTTTATATAACCGAAGCAAGAAAAACACCGGTTTCAACCGTTGAATGAACCACCCTTCTGATTCTCAATGTATCGTCCGATCGTTTCAGCAGAAACCGTTCCTACTGTTCAAACATAATAACTTGGAGATCACAAAGAACCCTTCCAGAGTTTCTTTTTCAACTTAGGAACTCAATTACAATAGGTTTTCAAGAAACAAGAACTACCCAAAAAAAAGGAGGCAGAGGAAGATATAAAAGGGGGCAAAATAAAAAAATCATATCTCTCCCTCCGAATTTTTTTCCTTCCTCCATTTCTACCTAGGGGTCAAAACCAAATTAAATTAGGCGAAATTCTTCGACTTTCTAATTGACTCCCTCATAAAAACAAAGTAACATTTGCTATATAAATTTTTCCAAAAAAAATAATTATTTAGGAACAAATGTAATTAAAAAATCATCTAAGATCCTTTTATCTCACTTGAAATTAACTATAACCTCTCTTTGAGACTACAAGTTTCAATCACCTTAATGAAAAAATTCAAAAAAAGATCCTAGTTAACACACAAAATAATAATTAATGGTCATAATTAACAACATTAATAAAAACCAATTTTATTTCTTCTTATTAAAAGTTGGATGGGTTCTAAAGAAGAACCATGTTCTTTGTTAAGTAGAGGAATCATTCATAATGCTTACAAATATGTCAATAGCTTGGCTACTCTTATTCTTCTTTCAGGTAGTGGTTTCTATCTTTCTTTTTTACACGTATTATATTGAAAGAGACAAACGAAAACTCATCTTTGGAATTGGATTTCTTATCTCATCATTTACTCATATTTACCAAGCCACAACTCTTAAATCATTAGCTGACGAAAATTTAATACTTCATAATATTTATTATTGGTCTGTTTTCCCGTTACTTTTTGCAGTATCTATTGCGGTTCATGAAAGCCTTTTACCATTCAAACTGAACAGAAGAATTGATATCATCTATTTCTTTTTTCTAGCAACCAGTTTTATAATACTCGTTTTTTCACCTTTTCCTGCAGAAGAAGTCTATGTTTATTTTACTTCAATTTTCGCACTGGAACTCATTATCGTCACCATTTACGTAATTTTAAAATATCGAAGACAAGTCGACATTTATTTTTTCATGTCAATTATCCTATTAGGAGCTGGAGGAATAAGTTTAAGTGAAGGATTCGATCAATCATTTTCTCTTCTTGCTCTTTTTATTGGACTTATATTTATTGGATTTGCATTTCACAGTCCAAAAAATAAAGGAACAGGTTCCTCTAAAGGTATTTCACAATACTTCACCCTTAAAAAACAATTAAATACCGCAAAAAAAACGTTAAATGAAACTGAAGAAAAATATCGACATATAGCTGAATCCACAAGCGATCTTATCAGTTTGATTTCCTTTTCATTAAATCCAACGTATACCTACATCAGTCCATCTCACAAACGAATAATGGGATATAATGAAAACGATTTAATCGGAAAAAATGCATTAACACTTGTTCACCCTGAAGATAAGAAAAAAATATTTTCAATTCTTAAAAAATATATCTTTTACAAAGCAAAAAAATTCTCAAAAGAATCTTTAGAAAAAGCAGAAGAAACTTTTGAATTTCGAGTTAAAGATAAACAAGGAAAATGGCATCATTTAGAATCAAAGGCAAATGCTGCAGGAAACCAAATTTTACTGATTTCTCGAGATATAACCAAGCGAAAAGAAACAGAACAAGAACTCGTAAAAACAAAAGCATTTTTAGAAGCATCAATTAACCAATCATCTGCGGGAATGCTTATCGCAGATGCACCAGATGTTAAAATACGATATGCAAATCCTGCAGCATTAGGGATTAGAGGAGATAAAGTAGAAAATCTTACTCAGATATCAGTTAAAGATCATGTAAAGCAATGGCAAACCTATTATCCAAATGGAACAGTATATAAACCAGAAAATTTACCTCTTTCTCGGGCCATTCTCAAAGGTGAAAAAGTTCGTGATGAAGAAGTCATCATCCGTAATAAGGATGGAACAGATAGACATGTACTGACCAACGCAGCACCGGTAAGAAATGACCAGGATGAAATCATTGCAGGTGTGGTTGTTTTTTCAGACATTAGCGAATTAAAAAAATCTCAGGAAAAAGAAAAGAAACATCAGAGAGATCTCATTAAACTAAATAAAAACACCCTAGAAATGTTGAACTTACCAACCCGAGATGCAATGTATGATTATATTGGTACCACACTTACTAAGATCATTAAAGATGCAATAATCATCATAGGTGATTTTAATGAAAAACAAAACCAAGTAACTGTTAAAAATCTATTTGGAATCGAACACCAGAGACTAAAGCATGTGCTCTCAATTCTTAAAGTAAACCCCATTGGAAAAACATATCCCCTCCGAGAGGATATTAAAAAATTATATACTGAACAAAAAATTTTCGAAATCAAAGGTGGTCTTTCCAATCTTTCTAAACATGAATATCCCTCTTTTGTGATAAAAAAAATTAAACATTTTTTACATTTGAAAAAGGTTTATACCATTGGTCTTCGTCAACAAAACCAATTATTTGCTTGGATTCATATCCTTAAATTCAATCATAGTACATTGAAAAAGAAAGAACTAGTTGAAACATTTTTAAGTCAATCCTCCCTCATATTACAACGAAAATTCTTTGAGGAGAAAAATAAAGATCTTGCAAATATTGTCACTCAATCAGACGAATCTATCATTCAGACAAATCTTAACCTTGAAATCATTTATATGAATCCAAAAGCGGAACAATTATTTGGATATCAACTTCAAGAAGTTATTAGTAAAAATCCGGAGATATTCAACGCTGAGAAAACAGCCCCCGAGATACAAAAACAGATTCATAAAACTGTTTCCCAGGGGGAAACATTTTCCGGTGTGATTCGCAATAAACGGAAAGACGGTAGTATTTTTTGGTGTCAAATGAAGATTTCGGCATTATTCAATGAACAAGGAACAATGTATGGATATATGAGTTCTCAACGAGATGTAACTGCTAAGAAAACCGCTGAAGAAGAACAAAAAAGACTGCACAAAAAATCATTGTTCTTATCTAGAACTGCTAATGAACTGCAGCGTTTTTCTATTGAAGAAGATATTCTTGATTATATTGGAATAAAAATAAAGGAACTCGCCGGTAACTGCCTTGTCGTTCTCTCATCACTTGACGAAGAAACAGATGAGTTTAGGATTAAAAAATCATTTGGGAATCCAAAAATACTTGATAGAATAAATCAGTTTATTGGATTGAATTTTAACTCATTTAAATCTATAAGTGGAAAAGAATTTGTCGAACAATATCTTTACGCGGACCATCTTAAAAGAATGACAGAAGAAGATTTTAAAAATATAGTTGCCCCCACCCTGCCAAAAGGATCCTATGTTTTTGCAAAAAAAATCTTCAACATTGAGGAGATATACATCATGGGTCTAAAAGAAGAAGGTGTTGTTCATGGAAGTATGGCAATCGTAGCCTACAAGGATTTCATTGTTGAAAATACCGATGTCATTGAAACATTTCTTAATCAAGCAGCTGTAGCTCTTCAGCGAAATCGTGCGATGAAAAATCTTTCTGAAATGAATGAAAACTTAGAAGAAAAGGTAAACAAACGAACTCAGGAAATTCATCGGTTACTTAAACAAAAAGATGAATTTGTCAATCAACTGGGTCATGATCTCAAAAATCCTTTGGGACCATTGGTTAATTTATTGCCAATTGTAGAAAAACATATTGAAACGTCTAAGGACAAAAAAATGTTGCAGGTCGCGCAAAGAAATGTTAATTACATGAAAAATCTGGTTCAAAAAACACTGGAATTAGCACGATTGAATTCACCAAACACAACACTAACAATGAATTCAGTCAATCTGAAAAATCAGGTTGATGATGTGATAGAAAGAAATGGTCTAATGTTTGAAGAAAAAAATATAATTGTTTCATCACACATTCCTAATCATATCTTAGTTTACGCAGACCAATTACGATTAGAAGAACTACTCAATAATCTTTTGAACAATGCAGTAAAATATAATGAAGAAAACGGTAAGATTGAGATTGATGCATTTGAAAAAGAGAAAACAATTACTATTTCCATAAAAGATGATGGAATTGGAATGAATGCCGAACAAATCAATCATATTTTTGATGAATTTTACAAGGCAGATGAAAGCAGGCATTATTTTGATAGTAGTGGACTTGGAATGCCTATTTGTAAACGAATCGTTGAAAAACATGGTGGAAGTATCTGGGCAGAAAGCGATGGGCTCGGTAAAGGAAGTACCTTTTATTTTACCCTTAAAGCAAGTGTAAGCAAAAATACAATAAAAGGAACAGATGAAACTCGGATCCAAACTCCTCAACATAAATCTAATGACTCAGTTTCAGAAAAAGTTGACCAGCTTTTGGCTAATAAATAGTCATCTTTATTGTTAATTTCTTTTTGAAAACAAAATGATAGCCCCAATTGAAATCAGTAATGAAACGAACAGAAAATCCGGTGTTTCGGTATCGTAATTTGAACTATCAGTATCATAATTAGTATTTTCATTACCATATGGATCCTCATAATAATCATTGTAAGGATCAGCATTGTCACCAATACCATCATCATCTGAATCAGTCCACTCATTGGGATCATACGGAAAATCATCTAATAAATCGCCATATCCGTCACCATCACTATCAGTAATACTTGAGATTTCTTCAACAGTGAATGTGGTATACCAATAAACATGATATGGATCACTTGAAGATCGTTGATAAGCAGCGTAAATATAATATTCTCCAGGTATCGCATCGTAGGGAATCGTTGCAGATCCTGTTAGATATCCCTCATAGTCAATGACTGCAGTACCAATTGGATTGTCAAAACCCCACAAATCAGGATTGATGATATCAGCTGGTCGAACGTCCCACACAATCTTATAATTCAATCCGTAATAATCTGCCCAAAACTCAGGTTCCACATCATTTTTAATATACACACTAACTTGTACATATGAGCCTGCAGATCCCAAAGAAGGAGACACGAGTAACGTCTCAGCAGAAACCACATCACACCAAAAAGTTAAGGATACAAACAAAAAACAAAAAGATATGAATAAAACCTGAATCCGTTTATATGAAAACATATACATAGATAGCAATATTAGTTTTTATTATTTTTCTAAAAAATAGAAAACCATAAACTTTAAAAAATTAAAAGAAAAAAAGAATATGTTGATAAATTACCAAAAAATTAGGCCGCTATGCCGACAACTTTAATAGTAAAATTCAATGTTTTTCCAGCAAGTGGCGAGTTTAAATCAACTTTTACTTGTTCTTCAGCAACTTCAGCGATTCTAACTGGGACTTGACGACCATCTTGAAGTGCCATCATAAAAACCATCCCTGGTTGCAGTTCTTGATCTTCAGGGAAAACATTTCGTGGTAAATCACGTACAAGTTCAGGATTATGCTGACCATACGCATCTTCAGGAGGAAGAGTTATCTCTTTTTCCTCACCTACTTCCATGCCAATAACTGCTTTATCGAAACCCTGGATGATCTTTCCTTCTCCAACTGTAAACTGCAAAGGCTCTTCATGTTTATCAGAGCTGTCAAACACTGTGCCATCTTCAAGACGACCCGTATATTCCACTGTGATTGTGTCTCCTTCTTGTACTTTTTCCATATGTATAACCTCAATTAATTATTCTACTTTTTTAACGTTTACCGCGTTTAAGCCACGATCTGTTTCTTCAACGTCAAATTCAACCATATCATCTTCGTGAATGTATCCTTCAGCAATTTGAGAATGATGAACAAATACATCGTCGCCGTCATCTACTTCAATAAATCCATACCCTTTCCTCGGGTTAAACCATTTTACTTTTCCTTTCATATTCTTGACTTCCTAATTAGAAACTAACACCATTGTTGTTTCCACACAAAAGAACAAAAATAATATTTTCACACTTACCAAGTAGGTGTTGAATAAGATGAAATATTCATCTTTATTCTTTTTATTAATTCGATACCAATTGCCTAATCCCATAAAATACTTTTGGATTAAATTAAGCCTGTATTTGACCATTATTTTATTTTAAAACAAGTACTAAAAAAAATGAAAAAACGTCTAATCTATAATTACAACCGCATAATCTTTCAAAAAAGGTACTGTGAAATAAATGTAGTCTTGATCATATTCGAAATCTAATTTTTCAATTGAATCATCCATATATTTTATATGAATTGATTCTACCAAAAATGAGGGATAAGTTAGTTCTATTTGAATATTGGAATGAGGCCAAATAAAATCAAAGAATCCAATGTGATCATAGTTTACCAAATGCAAAATAACCCGATTATTATCATTTTGGTAATACGGAGTAGCAATTATCTTACGGTCATTGTTATTGATCAATAATGAAATATCACTGTATGAAGATATCGTATCAGCAAGTAACCTTCGATACGAATCATCATATGTCTCAAAATATTTCTTTGCTAAATCTTCTTTAAAAATATAGAACAGACCATTACCATAAGAAACTTCACCCGTGAAATCATCTAAATCCATCTCCTCAGCATCAAAAATTAAGGCAACTCCTCCCTCCTGAACATAAGTTTTTATTACATTTTTTTGTTCTGGTGTAATTTTTAAGAGAGAGGGAATAATCAAAACAGGATAATCCTTGATATCTTCAAAAGATAAAGAAGCATTCAAATACATTCCATCACCATCAAAAACCACTTCAAAGGGAATATGAGATTCAGCAAGTGCCTGAGCACACCCTAAATAGGTATTCATATGTTCTCTCATCCCCTTACTATATAAAAACAGGAGGCTTACATCACCGTAGGATTCTGCTGAATAATCATAAAGGTCACAGTTATCAGTCACAAATTCATGGATTTTTTGAACATCGTTCCAGTTTCGTTCACGATTAAAAACTGGAAAATGATAATTAACAAAGGATCCTTTATTTGCAAATGATTCAGCACAAAGAATTCCTAATGAATGTGAAAAACCTAAAAGCGGAAACATGTTTTCATTGACTGCTTTTAATGTTTGAGTATCAATTAAGGAAACTGCAGGAGCACCTGTCGCTGCATAAGCAAGACGATGCCAAGCAAGCCATTTCGTTTGATAAAAATCTGGTATTGTTTGATCAAAGACTGCAGTATATGTATTTTCAAAGGTAAATAAATCAATGAGATCAGCAAAAATGAGTCCTTTTGCCCAAAATCCAAATGATTGAGGAGTACCAAGTGCGAATGAATTTGCACTAATCACCAGTGATTTATTCTTTTCTTCTGCATAATCACGTAATGATTGAATCAACCGTTTTTTCGCTTCAAAATTAGATTGTTCTAAAAATAATTGATAATCCTCAATTAAGGCATCAGCCTGAATCCTATCTAGATACGATAAATTCATAGTTTGACCGATACGATCCTTTAATTTTGCAGTTTCAATATCCTCAATTTCGAAAAAATTAGATAATTCCTGAGAAGTATATGTTTCAACTAGATATACTCGAAATGCTTCAATTGTTTCCGAGCTAAACCCCGGAGCAGGAATACCCGTATATTGAGATGACCATTGATATAAAGGAATCAAACTGTTACCTTGAATTTCATCAAGAACAATAATATCAGCCCCTGCATCAATCGCTTTTTTTCCATGATTTATACACCAATCAATAAAACCGGGATAAAGGGCATTCATCCAATAAGAATCAGATTCTGCATCCCATAAACAAAGTTCACCATTCACACTTCTACACGCAAACTCTTCAAAGTCATCTTGTTGAAACGATCGATGGCCTTGCGTAGTTAAAATTGTACCCGGCACTAGCATTCCTTGATCGTGCTGAGTATCAACAAATTCTTTATCTGAACTATAGGTTCTTCCAGAGAATATTGATTCAACTAGCATTCCTAGCGCGAAGGGTGATGAAAAATTCTCCCCAATAAAACCATTCCATAGACCATTCACTGTTGTGTGATATTTTTTAATTTTATCTGGTGGAAGAGCCACCATAGCATAAATTTGTGGTTGTTTATACCAGTCATCAACTGTTTCCTGATGCACATTGATATTTAATTCACTGGTTGGATGTTGAGCAGGAATCAATGTTTCAGTAGAAAACAAAAATAAGAAAAGCAAAATGATTAAAACGAAAGTATAAAATTTCATTTCAGACCAATTAAAATATAATAATTATCACATATAATAATATTTTTCATGGTTTTTTCACTATTTTTTATGATACTCGATACCTCAATTTAAATATGAATCAATCAAAGAAACCCTGAATTTTTTGGCAGGAAAATGATTTTTCTTCAAATAACATTTAAGTACATAATCCTTTTTTTCAGTTTCAACAGGTGAATCAAATGACCGTTAAAATCCTAGTTACTGGTGGTACGTTCGATAAAGAATACATGGAATTAAATGGAGAACTGATTTTTAAAAACACCCATGTTCATGAAATGCTAGATTTAGCTCGATGTAAAATCGATTTGAAGATACGAACCTTGATGATGATTGATAGTTTGGATATGACCGATTATCATCGCAATATTATTCTTGAAAAATGTAAAAACTCTAAGGAAAAACGGATTCTTATCACTCACGGCACAGACACTATGGCTAAAACAGCACAGTTCCTAGGAAGAGAAATCAAAGATAGAACAATTGTACTCACCGGAGCACTTGTTCCATATGCTTTTGGAAGTTCAGATGGATTATTTAATCTAGGTAGTGCTCTTGCTTTCGTTCAATCACTCCCTGCAGGAATATATATTGTGATGAATGGAAGATATTTTACTTACGATAATGTCAAAAAGAATAAAACAACGGGAGTCTTTGAAGAAATTAATGATGATGAGAATTAAAAAACGATTAAGAAGAGGATCTTGAATGTAAAAAAAATAATACTTTCAATCACCTTTCCTTTATCTTTTTATGTATAAAATTACATGTACCAAAATAACAGAATCCAATTGAAAAGCCAGCACTCACCAGCATCCCATCTTTTCCCAATTCCTCCTCCGCTGGCTTTTCCATCCCTTTTCACAAAAAAATGTATCTCAGATTACACCTATTTTTTTCAGTTGAAAAAAACAATCAGCACACGTTTTTGCATCAGCTAGTGCATCATGGGCATGCTGAACCCCTTCATCAAATAATAATCGATATAAATCAGATAATTTTGGATACTGCCGATGATTTGTTCCACGCATGATACGAACAAATTCCATCACCTGCGGAGATTTCATAGTACAAAAACGAGGATAATTTGAAAATAAGGTATCTATATGTTTACGATGAAACTCAGCAAGTAACACATGATAATCATAATCAATATTATGACCAATCAGATAATGAGAATATCGTAATGCCTGAGTGAATCGTTGCAATGCATCATTTAACGAAATACCTTGTTCATATGCTTGTTGAGTTGAGATTCCATGAATACGAGTTACTCTATCTGGGATGTAATAACCTTCAGGGCGAACAATAGCAGTGTCCTGCATGATAACATCCCCTGTTTCTTCAGATAAAATCCATCCTAATTGCACTAAACGAGGCCACTGTGCTAAATGAGATGGATGAGATGGGGGAAGACCCGTTGTTTCTGTATCAACAAAAAGATACATCATAATATACTAAGAATCATCTCATATAAGAAAATTATTGTAAAAAATATAAAAAAGAAGGTAGAAAAGGGGAAAGGAAAGCAGGAAAGGGAGGGGTAAAAAAATCTACCTTCTTTTTACAGATATAAAGCCAATAATCACCAACGCAGCCAAACCAAGGCCAATAACTACGGGAAGTGTTGCTGAATCTAATTTTTCTGTTTCTTCAGATTCATCAGATTGATCGGTTCCTTCCTCAGATCCATCATCTGATTCAAAATCATCACCAACGCTTACAATATGAGGATTATCATCAGGTAGATCACTACCAACTACGTTGTCGTATTCGTCAGTTTCTTCTGAATCGCCAATACTGACAATTCCCACCATACTATCAGGAAGATCAGTTAAATCCCTACCGACAAGATTTTCATACTCATCAATATCTTTATCATAATCACTTGTTTTCTCTGCGTCTGGTCTTGTTAGTTCATCAGCTACTGCGCCACTGACACCAATGATGAGACTGATGCCAACAAGAAGGATCAAAACCATTTGTCTTGTCTTCATATTTTTTTTCACGTCCGTTTTTGGTTGTTACACCTGAATTGTTCATTCTTGCTTATATATCGTCAGAAAACGTTTGGAAGAATCCGAACGAAAAAAAACCACTTATATGCAAGTGTTTACAATATTACTCTTGTATGAAACAAAAAAAGATTAATATTTCTGCTGAGATGTTTAAAAACCTTGTCTCAGAAGATACACTTCGTATCCTACAAATATTAGATAAACATTCCTTTTCCCTTGAAGAACTCAAAGAAAGAACTACCATACCATCAAATCAATTAAAACCGCAGCTCGCAAAACTTAAACAGGGAAACCTTGTAAAGGAAAAAAACTATAGACAAAAAAGAACTCACTATTCATTGACATTTAAAGGATCGAGTCTTCTTCACCCTGAAAATCAAAGAATACTGATTCTTTCCAGTGTAAGTATCGTTGCTCTCCTCCTCACCATTGGAAGCCTAGTACAGAGATTTATTCACTCATTACAAACACCGCAAGACCCCATGAAATTATTACAAGAGACCAATCCAGTTACAAAAGATGGTATCGGTATTTTTGCCACTGAAACAGGTCAACAAATCAATGACCCAACTATTTCTTCAGCAATCATGATAGGACTGATACTTTGTATCGTTCTAACTAGCATCACTCTATGGATATATAGAAAGAACAAATCTCAAGCGTTATAGTAGAATACACTTGGATAATAAAGCACATTCTTTATAATAAATTAGTTGATACAACTGAGGAAATGAACACTTCAAAAACAATTGCAAATATTCTTTCCTACGTCCTCTCACCAACGGTTTTTGCATTTTATATCATCCTCATTTTTCTTTTATTCCCTCCGTTGAACAACTCTGAAAATATATTTGTTAGTTTAACACTAGCAATAATCTTTCTTTGCATTTTTCCAATAGTAATGATTCTTTATTTTAAACGAAAAGGAACGGTAGATATCTGGGTGTCAAATCAAAATCAACGATTACCCTTTTACCTTATTGCAATCATTGGTTATATCCTAGGTTCAATCATCTTTTACATACGAGGCGAAACAACCTTGTTTGTCCTCTCAATTGCTTATGTTGGCGTTACCTCTGCCGTGACCATCAGTAATTTTTCAACAAAAGTCAGTTCTCATAGCGCAGGCGTTGCCGGTCCACTTCTTGCAGTAACGCTTGTGTATGGCATACTAGCTTTGCCAAGTTTCTTACTTTTACCCTTAGTGTTCTGGTCTCGATTGAAATTAAATGCTCATAGCTTCACTCAATTAACATTAGGAGCAATCATTGGTATAATTGTTACTTTTTGTGTGTTTGTTTTACTTTATCCTCCGTCCTTAATTTCAATCATTTCTTAATGTATTAACTGAATGGAGCAGTGACCCAATTAACAAAACCCATGAAACCAATTCGAATAGCATTGCCCATTCCAACACCTTCTATCCGGATATCTCCATTACTCCAAGCATCTCTAATTGATTGAGAGTTTTTTGCATCTAATAAATTTCTAATTGTTTTTTCAGATGTGTAAGCATTTATGCTTGGATCCTTAATATTTCCTTCATAAAATTCTACAATATCCCCATTTTCGACAACAACAGCAATATGCAAAGATTCCCCATCAGTTTTTTTTACTTTCCAATTCATTCGTTCATCAGAAAAATAGTCACCAACATCATATTGTTGTACCACTGTTTCTAATTCTTCAACGAGTGGATCAGTGAGATTCAGTTGTTCTAAAACTTGATAGGCATCAAGTGAAGTAATCTTTCCATCCATGTTCATATCAAAACTAAGGTTCTTTGTTTGTTTTCCTGCTGCCATTTCCAAAAGTATCATCACATCATCGGTGGTGATTTCTCCGTCATTGTCTACATCAGCTTCTTCTGAACATAGACTTGGTGAAAAAAGAATCATAAAAAGAAAAAGGGAGAGAAGAACTGAAAAAAACGTTTTCATTTTTTTCTTCCTCTTACCAAGCAAAGAACAAGGATTAAACTCAAACAAAGGATGATAAGTTCAAATCCTGGAGATTCTGCTTTCGGATCTGATTCTAATTTACTCACTGTAAAGGTACCACTTTCAGCACTAGCATCAATTTCTAGGCCATTTACATCATAGACATCAAGACTTTCAACTATCAATGGTGAATTACCCGTTGTATTTACAACCGTAAATGAAACAACTGCTATTTCACCATCGTCACTGATCCCATTTTGATCAACAAGACCAATGGAAAGAATACCTTCAGTATTAGTATTTGAGGAAAGTATCCCCTTGTTTAATTCTCCTTTTGAAACACTATCAACTTGTAAGAGAGCAGGATCATAAGTAATAACCATATCTAAACTTCCAACATCATCTGCACTGGTGATAGTGATAGGTATGTCAACGATACTTTCATAATTTCCTGAGGCATCAGAAATAGCAACTTGAACTTGTTCAGCAAGGGCAATCCCGGCTGTTATCGTAATACCAATCATGGCAAACATGACAAGTGACAAAACTAGGTTTTTTTTCATTTTTCTCATCCTCCTAAATTAAAACGAGGTTTAATCCCATCAGAATATCCCATCAATTGATACCCCACATCTATTACTGCATTATCAGTACCTGTTTCAAGTATTTCTGCTGCATCTAACGAGGTTACTGATCCATCATCATTCATATCTGCTACAGCATTTTGCTGAAGAATCCCAACAGCCATTTTTAAGGCCAATAATGCATCTGCGCTGTTCACTTTTCCATCACCATTCACATCTCCTTTTAATGATTCTTCATCCTCTATCGAAAATAAGGCATTCATAATCTCTAAATCAACCGAATCCGCATTATCATCATTTGCTACTGCTGAAAGAATTAGGGGACAAGCATCGCCTTTCTCACCGGTTACATTAAACTTGATGTGAGCTATCGATCCATTCCCGGTAATACCTGCATCATCAACAAGACTGATATTTACAATTCCAGGTTGAATGTTATGAACAAATAATGAATCTGAAGTAATTGCTCCTTTAGTCAATTCATTTGCGGTTAATACTTCAGGATCATAAGTTAAACTAATATCCATATTACCAATGTTTTCTGCATTGATTATTTCAATAGGTAATTGAACGGTATTACCTGGACTGCTTTGAGAGCTTTCAATAGATAGAACGGTTCCATCTATGGTGTAACCTGATCCATTTGAGATTTGACCGCCAAAGATATTGCCATAGAATCCCTGCATATCACCATAATTGAACTGGCCAAACATTAAATTTGTATCATAATAACTTCCCATCGTTGGAATGATGTAATCGATGATTAATGCACCAGTTTCATCATCATAGTACATCACTGAACGAACGGTATATGTTTTATCCTCATCAGTAATGCCGCCTTCATAATTAACCTTCATACTTTTTTGTTCAGTAATCGACACTTTATGCGTTGATACCGATTCCGATCCAAATTCTGCATTGACGGAAAATGATCCTTTTCCAAATCCAGTAATTCCTGCACTCACTGAAACACCTAAACCCATTTCAAAAGAAGTAGTATCCTTATTTGATTCAAATTGGGTCTGTGATAATTCAAGCCAAGCACTACTGGGATCTGCACTTACAACAAACTCGATGTTGTCTAATTGATTACTGGTTTTATATCCTAATAGTTGTCCCATGGAATCGGGATAGGTTCGGATATCTCCCTCAGTATGGATTGGAGAATCATAATCATCAAGAGTGATTGTTGGTGGTGCTTGAGGTACCGCGGCCATGATGTATTGTTGTTCTCCATCTACTATCGCTAAATGTGATGGTTTAAGAATTGGGAATTCATAGACATCATAATGAGTGGTGATGTGCACCATGCGATCTTTAAGATCAGCGGTTAATCCGTTTCCGATGGTTTGGGTAAAACTAGTTCCTTTTTCCCGTTCCCATTTCATCGCTAGTTTTGAGCTTAAACTGGTTTTAACCTTTGAGATACCAATACCAAATTCAGATTTCATTTTCATAGAAAGAGCGAAATCAGCTGTTGTTTTCAGTGATTGACTAGTAGTTTGCCCCACCTCGTTTTCATATGTTGTGTAAAACACACCGCTATCATTAATTATTCCCAAGTGTTTCGGTGGCGCATTGATAATTGCAATAACTTGACCCGCAATTGTTTGTTCACTATGAATAGGATTACCTACAAGTAAGGAATCGGCATCGGTATCACCGATTGCTAAACTATCACCTTCATCAAATTCTACTCCAAATTCAAGCAGTAAATCACCATTCATATCATAAACTCGTAAATCATCGGATCGATCAGCGTGAACAATCTCTTCAACACCATCCATGTTAATATCATCAACTGCTAGACCATCTCCTTTTTGAAAATCAAGATAAAATGTTCCTAGTTCAGTTCCTTCCACATCATAGATGTAAATCATATCTGTGCTTCTATCAGCGTGAACGATTTCTGCTATTCCATCCATGTTGATATCTCCAGCTTGAAGGCCATCTCTTGCTTGAAAATCAGTTTCGAATTCACTAAGTAAGTCTCCATCATAGTTGTATACTCTAATATAGTCATCATCTTTGTCACCATGAATGATTTCTTCTGCACCATCTCCGTTCACATCACCAACACCAATTCGATCACCATCCTCAAAATCAAGATAGAAACTGGAGAGTTCACTATTCATATCAAAAAACCGGATTGAATCATCCGATCGATCAGCATGCACAATAATATCCTTTCCATTACCCTGGACATCTCCTGCTTCTATATCATCTCCTCCTTGAAATCCAACATCGTGATCTCGCAGAAGAGTGCCACTCCTGGTATATATTCGTATCCAATCCTTGCTTTTATCTCCATGAATGATTTCATCAACGCCATCATTATTGATGTCACCTGATGCAAGTTCATCCCATTTTTCAAAATTTACTTCAAAGTTAGCTGCGGTTATTGTGGGATTATCCTCTTCAAATGCCATAATGCGATCTCTATCTTTACTGCCTATGATAATATCTCCATCAAGCACAACTCGTCCTCCAGAACCCATCAGAAAATCTACTTCATCAGCTAAAACAAGACTACATGATACGAGAATTATAGCACATAAACTTAACACTATAATCGTCATTTTTCGATACATTTTTTTCCTTCTCCAGATAATAATATAATTTAAAAAGAGAAATACCTCCATTCTATAAATATTTTATTTTATTTTTTGGCTAATTTTATAGAAAATTAAAAATTATGAAATTTATTATAAAATATAGATAAATTAATGTAAAATATGTTAATTATAACAGTTCGATGGATTAATATAACATAAATCATATTCATATTTTTTATTTTGAACTAGTTAATAAAATTTGAGTCTTCTCCAAATTTGGGCAGGGAAATCTACCGATTTCCTTCGGATGAGATTTAATGATAATAGTTGATCTAATTTGGTCTTCTCAAATTTGTATTGACTGGAA
>Ga0209925_1000677_pt1 | contig 17360 bp, 17 predicted proteins | sample SalPonR2_A_D1_MG_FD_185702 | JGI IMG/M metagenome (GOLD analysis project Ga0209925, IMG submission 185702) | Salt pond soil microbial communities from South San Francisco under conditions of wetland restoration - Salt Pond MetaG R2_A_D1_MG... ...
TTTTTCTCCTTTTAAAGCTTCAATCACTTTGTTTTCATTTTCAATGGCTTTTTTATATTCTCCAATTTTACCATAGCTCATTGCAAGGTAATGCACGACCTTTGTCGATCCGTTGTGGTTAGTCGCTTCTTCAAGGTTTTGGGCGGCAGTAGCATAGTCTTTAGCTTTTAACGCGCTTATTCCTTTATTTGCAAAAAATTCATATGCTTCACCATCAGCTTTTTTTACAACTTTTTCATGTCCTGTCTTTTTACCAACCTCAACGGCTGTGTTAATTGATTTTTTAAATTCAGCTATTTTTCCTAAATTTTGATAAGCTTGAGCTTTTCTTATATATGCCCAGCCATAATCAGGGTTCTTCTCAATCGCCTTGTTAAATTGGTTGATTGCCTCTTCATAATTTTTATTTTCTAAATTCTTTTTTCCTTTTACATAGAAAACCTGTGGGAGATTGTTTTTAGCCTTTGTTACATAAGACTCCTGTTTGTACTCTTCTCCTAATTCAATGGCTTTATTATAATGAGTTAAGGCGTTGTCATATTCTTCTTTTTCAAAAAGACTGTTGCCATAATCTAAATGTGTTTTAACAAGTCTTTTCTGTGCATCTTTCAATACCTCGTTTGCTTCTGAACCAAGCTGGTTGCAAACATCAATACAATTTCCAAATGATTTAATTGCAGCGGGATAATTTTCTTCTCTTTTCTTTTGAATCCCAGATTTCATTTCTCTTTGAGCCTCCATAATATCCTGAGCTACTGTTTCTGTTGACATCCCTGCAATAAATAAGCCCAGAATGAGTGCTGCAAATAATTTAATTTTTCTGTCCATAATGCTGATTTTTGGTTTATTGAATAAACAAATTTTTGGTCGCTGTAAAAATATTAATTCCTATTGAATTATAAAACAAATTTTTAATCAATTATGATATTTTTAACATTTCTTCACATATATATATTTAACAAAACTTATACCAAAATTATTTTTCAGCTTTAAGCTTGTAAAGAGCGCCATTTTCTGTAAAAATAATTTCTATCAGATCAAGAACTATTAAATTAATCAGAATTTTTTCTGCTTTAAATTTTGAGATTTTCGCGATTTTTTTGAATTTGGATATCGATATGGTTTCATGAGAGGAGAGAAAATCTAGAATTACTTTTTCTTCACGTGAATATCTTACAAGTGTCCCTTTAGGGCTTTTTCTCCGTTTCCATACATTTAACTGAATTTTGTTGGCCAAAAGGTTTTGGTCGTGAACTCTTACATATGCTTTCCATTTTCCGGCATTATCAAGAGCGTAATAAATGTTATCATTACTTTTCTCAATGATAACTTCCAGTATTCTTTTGCCTTTAATATCCCATGTTTCTGTTTTAAAGGGCATCTCGGGACGGCAATGCAGGTGGGCGGCAGCTTCAACCATGTAGTACTCTTCTTCAGTTCGGATCCCAGAGATCTTCCCATTGTCTTTTACTCCAATAAGTAGTTTTCCTCCCTGGGTATTTGCAAATGCAACTAATGATCTTGCAATCTTTTTAGAATCTGTGATTGAATGTTTGAAATCAAGTGATATATTTTCTCCCTGACGTATCAGGTCGTAGATGTAAGCACTCATGAGTAAAAAGAATGTTTGAGAAAATTAGTCATTCAGAGCCTGTGCTCCACTAACTACTTCAATGATCTCATTGGTGATATCTGCTTGTCGAGCTTTATTATAAGTTAACTGCAAATCTTTAATTAATCCTGAGGCATTGTCTGTAGCCATGTGCATTGCTGTCATTCTTGCTCCATGTTCTGCTGCCACTGACTCTAACATTGCATCATACATCTCAATTCGTAATGTTTTTGGAATCATCTTTTCAATAATTGTTTTTTGATCTGGTTCCATAATGTAGTCGTAATGGTTGTTTTCATTTTTATTTCCATTTTCCAATGTCAGATCAATTGGCAAAAATTTATCAACCGTCAATAATTGAACGGCTGCATTTTTAAATTTGTTATAAATGATTTCAATTTTATCAAATTTTTTGGAAGTAAAGCTTTCCATTATTTCTGTAATAATGGGTGCTGCCTCTTTGAAATTCAGGTGATCCAGGATTTCATCATTTGAGTTAAAGAGTTTAAAGTTTTGTGATTTGAAAAAATCTGACCCTTTTTTACCAATAGAATATATAGAAACATTTCCATTTCTGTTTTCTCTTTTATATTTTGATTCAATATGATTAACCGTTTTTTTGATTACGTTCCCATTAAAGGCTCCACAAAGGCCCTTGTTTGAGGTAATAACAACCAGGAGAATTTTTTCGGGAGGTCTTTCTTCCAGGTATTCACTGGAGATGCTTTCTTCTTCCAGTGTTTTAGCAATATTAACGATTATATCATGAAGTTTGTTAGCATAGGGGCGCATGTTGATAACAGCATCTTGTGCTTTCTTTAGTTTGGCTGCTGCTACCATTTTCATGGCGCTTGTAATTTGCCTGGTTGATTTTACCGAATTAATGCGGCTTCGTATTTCTTTTAAGTTGCTCATACGAATTTTCTTTACTAATATTCTCTGAATTTTCCAGCTACTTCATTAGCAACTGATTTAAGGGTTTCTTCTATGTTGTCGTCTAATTTCCCTTCTTTAAGTTTCTGTAGGGTATCGTCATGCTCAATCTCCATTTTTTCCAGAAAGTCATTTTCAAAATCTTTTACTTTCTGAACGGGCACATCTTTAAGCAATCCTTTCGTTCCACAATAAATAATAGCAATTTGTTTTTCAACTGGCATTGGTTTATACTGTCCCTGTTTCAGGATTTCAACGTTTCTTTCTCCTTTATTAATAACAGATTTGGTAGCAGGATCCAGGTCGGAACCAAATTTTGCAAATGCTTCCAGTTCTCTGTATTCTGCCTGATCGAGCTTAAGTGTTCCTGCTACTTTTTTCATGGATTTAATCTGCGCACTACCGCCCACACGGGAAACCGAGATCCCTACATTGATACCTGGTCTTACCCCGGCATTAAAAAGGTCTGGCTCCAGGAATATCTGCCCGTCTGTTATGGAAATTACATTGGTTGGGATGTATGATGAAATATCCCCGGCCTGGGTTTCGATTATTGGCAGGGCTGTCAGAGAGCCTCCTCCTTTAACCATAGGTTTGATTGCTTCAGGGAGGTTGTTCATTTGCGATGCTACATCTGTTGATTCAATAATTTTTGCAGCTCTTTCAAGCAATCTTGAATGGAGGTAGAATACATCACCCGGATATGCTTCTCTGCCCGGAGGTCTTCTGAGCAGGAGTGAAACCTCCCGATACGCAACTGCTTGTTTCGAAAGATCGTCGTATGCGATTAATGCCGAGCGACCGGTATCTCTGAAAAATTCTCCTATGGTTGCCCCTGCGAAGGGAGCATAAAACTGAAGTGCGGCAGGGTCTGCGGCAGTAGCTGAAACAATTACAGTGTATTCCATTGCTCCATGAGCTTCTAATGTTCTGGCAATTTGTGCAACAGTAGAGTTTTTCTGCCCAATGGCCACATAAATACAATATACCGGGTCTCCTTCATCGTAAAACTTACGTTGATTAATTATGGTATCAATAGCTAAGGCTGTTTTCCCTGTCTGGCGGTCTCCAATAATCAATTCCCGCTGGCCTCTTCCGATCGGGATCATGGCATCAATTGCCTTAATCCCTGTTTGTAAGGGTTCGTTTACAGGTTGTCTGTAAATAACACCAGGAGCTTTCCTTTCTAGCGGCAAGTTATATTTTTCCCCGGTTATAGGTCCTTTTCCATCCAGGGGCTCCCCAATAGTATTTATAACACGGCCAAGAAGGCCTTCCCCAACTTCCAGTGATGCAATTTTTTGAGTTCTTTTGGCTTTTTCTCCTTCTTTTACTTTATCAGAAGAGCCCAAAAGTACTGCTCCTACATTGTCTGCTTCCAGGTTTAAGGCAATGCCTTTAATTCCACAGTCAAATTCTATCAGTTCACTTGACTCAATGTTGGTTAGTCCATATATTCTGGCAATACCGTCACCTACTTGCAAGACGGTACCAACTTCTTCAACTTCAGAATAATTTTCTTCTTTTCCTAATTGTTCTTTTAGTATTTTAGATACTTCTCCGGGTTTAATATCAGACATTATTCTTTGTTTTTAAAAATTTGATTTAATTCCATTTTTTGTGCACCAGCTCATATTTTATTTTATCCAGTTGTCTTTTTACACTGGCATCTATGAGTTGGTCTTCTATTTTGATTAAGAAACCACCGATCAGACTTTTGTCAATTTTTTCGGTAAATGTTACCTTGGTAGCATTAAAAGCCTCTTTTATTAAATTTTTAATTGCTGTTTTTTCTTTTTCTGCAAGTTTGACTGTTGTTGTAAGTTCTACTGTTTTGATTCCCTTGTTTTCATTATAAATATCTATAAAATTTCTACAAATATCCTTGAAAAATTTTTCTCTTTTGTTTTCAATTATAAGCATTAAAAACTTAAGCGTGGTATCATGCACCTTTGATTCGAAGATCTTCTGAATGATTTTTTGTTTTTTCGAAATGGGAATAACCGGGTGTTGTATTGTTTTATAAATATCAGGATTTTCCAGAAGCGAATTTTGGATAAGTTGGATGTCTTTGTTTGCTTCATCCACAAAACCATCTTCTTCTGCTTTCAGGAAAAAGGCTTTGGCGTATCTTAATGTTACAAGGCTCTGATACATGTTTTAAATCTCTCAGTTAATTTCAATATCGTCTACAAGGTTTTTAATATAATCTTTTTGTGATTTGTCTTTAGATAATTTTTCTTTTAGAATTTTTTCAGCAACGTCCACAGATAAAGAAGCGATCTGGTTTTTGATTTCTTCCATTTTCTCTTTTTTCTGTTGTTCAAGCCTCAGGTGAGTATCCCTCATAATTTTATCGGCTTCTTTCTGGGCCTGTTTTTTGGCATCTTCTATAATTTTATTTTTTGTGTTCTTAGCTTCTTTTAGCATATTCGCCCTTTCTGTTTTTGCAAGAGCTATAATTCTTTCGTTCCCGAATTCTATTTCAGCAAGTTCTTTTTTTGCTTTTTTTGCCACATCCAATCTTTGCTGAATCGTTTTCTCTCTGTCTTTCAGTGCGTTTAAGATTGGTTTCCAGGCAAAAACTCGTAATATCAGGAGTACTAATCCAAAAACAATGATCATCCAGAAAAGAACGCCTATTTCAGGTCTGATAAGTTCCATAATCTAATGTTTTATCCGGGTTAAAAAATCATGTTCAAAAAAACTTTACAGTCCAGCCAATCGCTGCGACTGTAAAGTATTGCCTTGTTAGACAAATAAGATTAACAAGCATACAACAACCGCGAAGAAAGCAACGCCTTCAATAAGAGCCGCCGACACAATCATGTTTGATCTAATATCTCCTGCAGCTTCAGGCTGACGGGCTATTGATTCCATAGCTGTACTGCCGATACGGCCAATACCAATTGCAGCTGCAATAGCAGCAATTCCGGCACCCAAACCGGCACCAATCTTAGCTAAAGCAGCTCCGGCTGCGGCTTGTAATAATACGGTTAAACTAATCATAATCTAGTGTTTTTAAATTAATAAATATACTGTGTTGTCGATATTATTCTTCTCCTACAGCCATTCCAAAATAGATGGCCGATAATATTGTGAAAACATAAGCCTGGATAAAGGCCACTAATAATTCCAGTAAAGTTAAAAAGATTGTAAAGGCTACTGAGACAACCGATACACCATAGCCTATTATAGGGTTAATACTTCCGAAAATGAATATCAGGGTTAAAAACCCTAATGCTACAATATGCCCGGCAGAAATATTGGCGAAAAGTCGGATCATCAGAACAAAAGGCTTGGTAAATATTCCCATAATTTCAATAATCGGCACTAATGGTATTGGTATTTTCAGCCACCAGGGAACTGCTGGTGGGTTTACTATCTCAGTCCAGTAGTGTTTGTTTCCACTTATTATTGTGACTAGAAACGTAAAAAGCGCAAGCGTCATTGTTACAGTGATATTTCCCGTAACATTTGCTCCGGCAGGAAATATTGGAATAAGACCCAATAAATTATTCAAGAAAATAAAAAAGAATATAGACAAAAGAAAGGGTGTGAATTTTTCATATTTTTCCTCCCCAATGTTGCTTCGGGCTACATCGTCTCGTATGAAAACAATAATTGGTTCAAGCAAGGATTGAAGTCCTTTTGGTGGTTTATTAGGACTTCTTTTGTATGATCTGGCGATTGAAATAAAGACTATAATCATTAAAATTGCTGCAAACATACCTCCTGCTACTACTTTGGTAATAGACAAATCAAGAGGTTTCTCTTCTTTTATATTTCCCTGACCGTCTAATTCAACAATCATTCCTTTGTTTTTTCCTTCATGGAGTATTTTGAAATTTTTATAGGTGTCATGGCCATGATTGAATTTGTCTGACATGAAGAAAAACCAGCCACGATCTCTGCTGTGAAGGATTACCGGCAGGGGAACAGATACTGGCTTGTCTTTAATGGTACAGATATGCCAGCTATGGTGATTGATCACGTGATCAATAATGATTTCGCCGGGTTTAATTTTTTCTTCTTTGCTGTGTGATGTTTGTGAGTGGCTTTTATCTGAAGCAGCAAGGGAAAAATGGGGGAACGTTAGTAAAAATATGAGGCAGAAAAAAAGGGATTTGAATATGTAATTCTGGGATTTGCTCATAATTTTACCTTTGTTTCCTAACAAAAATATATAATTTTATAATACGGTATTCTGTTATAAAATAAAAAAGGCGGTGATTTAAATCAATCCCGCCTTTTACTTATGTTAATTTCGTTCAAGCAACTCTTGTTATTACTAGCATTGCCTTCTAATTTTTACTTATTATAAATAATTATGCAAGGCCCTGACTAATCAGGAATGTAGCAGCAAATGCAATAATTGCATACAATTCAGGGAATACGGCTAAGATCAGGGTGTTACCAAACACATCATGTCCTGAGCCGATTCCTGCAATACCATTGGACGTTACGGTACCTTGTTTCATTGCAGAAAGCAATCCTACAAATCCGAGGAACAGTCCCATGGACAATACTGCAACTCCGTTAAACATATCCATTCCAGGGGTTACCAGGCCATATAGTTTGTCGATAACAAAGTATCCGGCAAAACCATATAATCCCTGAGTTCCTGGAAGTGCACTCAACAACATGTAGTTTCCAAATTTGTCCGGATTTTTCTTAAGGGCACCAATGGAGGCGTTACCTCCCATAGATACTCCGATAGCACTACCAATTCCGGTCATTGCGATCATAATCGCTAGTCCTGCATACGCTAAAATAACTGGTGTATTCATAAATTTTCCTTTTAAAAGTTTTTATTTTGAAAATGGTTTATATTTCTTTCCGCCTCCGGTAAAACCGGCATTTTTATAAAATTCAACAAAGGTTAAACGAAGCGGGTGTACAAAAGCTCCCAGTGATGCCAGGAATATATTTAGTCCATGGCCTATAAGCAATATTATAATGAAAAACAGCCATCCTACGTAATCGATTCCCAGGAATTGAACTGCAATCTGGTTGAAGACCAAACCCAGAATAGCACTTGAAATACCCAGGGCGAACAGCCTGATGTATGAGAGCATGTCACCGAATACTCCGGTTACCATGTTGTAAATATCGTAAACGCCCAAACCGATGCTTGCAAAAACATTTTTGCTCGGATCGTTAAAGATGAGAATCAATCCTAAACTAATTATTACGAATATGTTTTGAAGGGTTTTGATAAATCCTTCTACCTGGAACCATCCTAATTTTTCTCCACCTATAAAGACAGCGGCTGTAAAAATGAGTAATATCCATCCCATTAATGAAAGTCCGTGTTTAAACCCGAACTGTTTCATTTTATTGGCCATGTTGATAAACATTCCGAATACGATCTGAACGATACCCAGACCAATAGACAGATAGAACATCTCAATGGGTTTCAGTGCGAGATCATGAAATGGAAGTGTTTTTATATTGATTAGATTAATTCCGAAAAAAGTACCGGAAACCAATCCCATAATAACTGTAGCACCACCAAGATAGGCAGCCATGGTCATGATAGGCTTTAGTGAGGGCTTAACCCTGTTCCTTAAAATTAGTGTGGCAATTAGCATGAAAAGTCCGTAACCTGCATCACCTACACAAAATCCGAAAAAGAACATGAAAAAAGGTGCGAAAAACGGTGTCAGGTCTATTTCCCTGTAATCGGGCAAAGAGAAAAGATCCCCAATTGGTTCAAAAAGCTTTGAATATTTTCCGTTTTTCAGGAGAATTGGTACATTTTCTTTTGGGCCGGGTTTTGAAACCTGGTAAAGGATGTCTTGTTCTTTAAGATACTCTTCCAGTTTTTGTTCTTTGGTTTCAGGAACCCATCCTTCCAGCAGTTTAATTTTTGATTCTGCATGATCTTCAGTATTGATCATGGCTTTATTGAATTCTGTATGTTCCTGCAGTTCCTTCCTTTTGTTTCTCAGGTTCTCCTGGTATTTTTCGGCATACTGATCGAAAGTTTTTTCAATCTCTTCCTTGCGCTTTTCATTATTTTCATATTTTTTTTGTAATTCTGACAGCGCTTTTGCCGGAAGTTTTGTTTCTTCTGCTTCAATATCAATTTCCTGCTCCGGTTCCTGAAGGATTACAAAGTAATAACTACCATACTGGTGATTAATAATTTCCAGGTAGTATTCTTTCTTCCATTTTTCATTGAATTTGTTTTCACGGCAGGTAAAAAAACGTGGTGTAAGGCCGAGGTCATTAAATTTTTTCTTCATTTCCTCCGTGAAATCCCCCCACGGCTGTGCTTTTTCAATGTCTTTTTTCAGAGTAACCTGCTCCTGATCAATTTTGTCAAATTCTTCCTGCTTGTTTTTTATGTCCTCGATGATTTCCAATGCATCTTTCGCTTCTTTTGCAGGTTTTTCTTCCTCTGTTCTTCTTGACAGAAATTTCAGGGTCTTGTTGATCTCTTTTATTTGCTGCAGTGCCTTTTGCGTTTGCTCGTCAAATTCCTGCGCTTTTTCTTTAATGTGAAGCACTCCCAGGTTCTGCAAATCTTCCAGGAACTGCTTGTATTCTTTGTGATATACAAGGAATGAGTATTTTGACATAGGTGTTATCATGAGTTCACCTCCTGGCTCTTTTGTTCCTGGCGTTTTTTTACGATTTTTTGAGAAGATTTTGACAAGTTTTCTTCATCTTCCAGGAATCGTTTAATTTTCTGTATGGCATCCTGGTATTGTGGAATCTGTACTTTCTCATAAAGATTTACTTTTTGAGTTGTTTTTTTCCTTGCGTATTCCAGTATTTCCATTTTTTTCCTGAAAACTTTTGCTTCGATGCCAATACGGGATAATGATTTTAGTATTTCAACTCCTTTTAGGTACCAGCTTGGATTGTTGAACAGACTGAAATCTTTTATATTGAATATGATATCGTCGAGTACCGGTGTTTTAATTCCGGCAATTTTCTTGGCAGTCATTTTTACTTCCTGGACAGAGACCAGGTCTTCATCAAACTCTGCCCAAAGTCTGACCATGTTGTCATATTCTTTCATTTTTTGTTGCAACTCTTTATCGAGCTCATTCATTTTGTCTTTGGCCCTTTTCACCTCCACACGAAGGGCAGCCTCTTTGCTTTGCAAGGTGGGCAAAGCTCTCTCTCTTATGCTGAGTTGCTTTTTCAGCCTTTGCTGGGATATTTTGTTATATTGAAATCGTACAGCCATGTGTACTCCTTTTATTTATTGTTTTCTTTCCAGTATTTATCAACCAGTTCTTTCTTCACACTTACCTCAGATTTCTTGAAGTGTTTGTCGAACAAGCTCCATGCCGTATCAAGCATTTCGTCCACCTCAACATTAACGTCGATGGCGAGAAGCTTTTCCGAGTAGTCCTTCGCAAAGTCCAGAGTTCTTTCGTCGTAATCTGTCAGGTCGAAACCGTTTTCAAGTTTTGTTTTGGCGTTAGATGCATCGGCAAACAGACGAACAGCAGCGTTCATCACCTGCGGATGATCTTCTCTTGTTTTTTTACCAATAACTAACTGTTTCAGACGCGATAAACTACGGAACGGGTCTACGATAACTTTACCCACATCTGTGTCTTTTCTCAGGAACAACTGACCCTCTGTAATGTAACCCGTGTTGTCCGGTACTGCGTGTGTAATATCTCCTCCGGATAAGGTTGTTACCGCAACGATTGTTATCGAACCTCCATCCGGGAACTGTACTGCCTTTTCATAGATTTTTGCCAGGTCGCTGTAAAGAGAGCCGGGCATACTGTCTTTTGAAGGGATCTGGTCCATACGGTTTGATACGATACTCAATGCGTCGGCATAGAGTGTCATATCTGTTAAAAGAACAAGCACCTTCTGGTTTTTTTCTGCTGCGAAGTGTTCTGCAGCTGTCAGGCACATGTCCGGGACCAGCAATCGTTCAACCGGCGGGTTTTCTGTAGTATTTACAAAACTAATAATCCGGTCTAATGCCCCTGCGTTGTCAAAAACGTTTTTATAATAGAGATAATCATCGTTTGTAAGTCCCATACCGCCCAGGATAATTTTGTCGGCTTTGGCGCGAAGGGCCACCATAGACATTACCTGGTTGTAAGGCTGGTCAGGGTCGGCGAAGAAAGGAATTTTCTGTCCTGTTACCAGAGCGTTGTTGAGATCGATTCCAGCAATTCCGGTTGGAATAAACTCTGAAGGCTGTTTTCTTCGGACCGGGTTCACTGTAGGACCGCCGATTTCTACGTCTTTACCTTCTACTTCCGGGCCACCATCTATTGGGTCGCCGTAAGCATTAAAGAACCTTCCGGCAAGCTCGTCTCCAACTTTCAGGTTTGCAGAACGCCCCATGAATATCACTTCTGCATTGGTAGGAATGCCTTCTGTTCCACCAAAAATTTGAAGCGTTACCTCATCACCTATAATTTTTACAACCTGTGCCAGTTTTCCATTGACCAAAGCAATTTCTTCATTTCCCACTCCGGATGCTTTGAGTGAAACGGTTGCTTTTGTTATCTGGCTTATCTTTGTATAGATTTTTTGAAATGCTTGTGTTTCCATTATTCAGCCTTCCTTTCTTCAATAAGTTTTTCTAATTCTTTTTCATACTGTTTGAACTTGTCAGATTCAAATTCTGAATAGTTCATCTGTCTCATCTGGTCAATAACTCGTTTGAAGTATTCATTGACTTCTTCGAAATGTTCAAATGAGAATTCTGTATGATACACTTTAAGAACTTTTTCCAGCATGTATTTTTGTCTTTCGATAGAAGAGGACTGGTCGATTTTATCGAACGCGTCTTGCTGGAGAATTACAAAGTCGATTACTTCTGATTTCCAGAAACGAATGTGGTAATCCACCGGCACGCCGTCATCACCGAGAATGTTGATTTGTTCAGAAGCTTCGCGACCTCTGAGGAGAATGTTTTTGAGCAGCTGGATATGCTGTGTCCAGCTATCATCAATCTTTTCTTTCAGGTAATTTTCCAGTTCCGGATATTCCAGGTATTTTGAATAACTGTCGATTGGGTCTACTGCAGGGTATCTTTTACTGTCGGCTCTGTCTTGTGACAAGGCATAAAAACACCGGGCAGCTTTTTTGGTTGATTCTGTCACGGGTTCTTTCAGGTTACCACCGGCCGGAGATACGGTACCAATGAAGGTAACCGAACCTGTTTTCCCGTTATTCAGGTAGACATATCCTGCACGGGAATAGAAGTTTGCAATAATTGCAGAGAGGTCCATCGGGAATGCGTCTGGTCCTGGCAACTCTTCCATCCTGTTAGACATTTCCCTGAGTGCTTGTGCCCAGCGTGATGTAGAATCTGCCAGCAGGAGAACTTTAAGTCCCATTGCCCGGTAATATTCAGCAATTGTCATGGCAGTGTAAACAGATGCTTCACGTGCTGCTACAGGCATATTGGAAGTGTTTGCAATAATGGTTGTTCGTTCCATCAGTTTTCTTCCTGTCCTGGGGTCTTCCAGTTCCGGAAATTCTGTAAAAACTTCTACAACCTCGTTTGCGCGTTCGCCACAAGCTGCGTGTATAATCATATCCGCTTCGGCCTGTTTGGAAAGCGCGTGCTGTAATACGGTTTTCCCACTTCCGAAAGGTCCTGGAATAAAACCTGTTCCTCCTTCGGCCATAGGATTCAGGGTGTCGATTGTACGAATTCCGGTTTCCAGAAGCTTAAAAGGCCTTGGTTTTTCCTTGAAAGCAGTAATAGCCAATTTAACCGGCCATTTCTGGACCATGGTAACTTCCCTTTCATTGTCGTCCTCATCTGTGAGTGTGGCGATGGTATCTTTAATGGTGTAAGAGCTTTCTTTTGCCACAGATTTTACTTTAAACTGTCCTTCAAATTTAAAAGGGACCATGATTTTGTGCGGGAGCCAGTTTTCTGTAACTTCCCCCAGCCAGTCTCCGGCAGTTACTACATCACCTTTTTTTGCAATGGGTTTGAACTCCCATTTTTTATCACTGTCCAGGGCTTCTGATTGTTCTCCTCTTTTCAGAAAAATTCCTTCCAGAGTATCGAGGTTGTTCTGTAAGCCATCGTAGTTTTTTGAGAGGATTCCGGGGCCTAAGTTTACCTCGAGCATGTGTCCCCTGAATTCAACTTCTGTACCGATTTTTAAACCACGGGTACTTTCAAAAACCTGGATATAGGCAGTAGTTCCGAGCATTTTAATTACTTCGGACATCAGGCTGCTTTTTCCATCCTGAATGTAACAAATTTCGTTTTGCTGAACCGGTCCGTCTGCCTCCACTATAACAAGGTTGGCAATGATGCCGGTTATCTTTCCTTTGGTCATTTTATCTTTTTTGCTCATTTATTGTAAATTCTTTTGGAAATTCTAAACTACTTTTTAATTCCTGTATAAGTTTATCAAACATTTGTTTACCAGTCTTTTCATCAAGAGACATCCAGCGATAGATCATTTTTAGTTTTAGTGTGTAAGCCAAAACTACTTCTATGGAAAAATAATCAAAGAGTGTAAGCTCGTTTAGTTTTTCCCATTTAAACTGGTCAATGCCTTTTTCTCTTGCCAGCAGGCTGTCTTTATCTGCGAGGTTTATAATCTGACTGATTTCTTCAAAGTCCACTTCAAGTCCGAAATCTTTTGCAGTACTTGATTTGATGGCATCTGTTATGAAATTATCACCGATGAGTTCTTCTTCAGGATCCAGCTCAAACTTTCTGCAATTCAGTCCTGCTAATATATTGGTTATGTTTTGTTCAAACGTATACCAATTTTGGATAAATTTATTTTTGACCTGCAGGACATAGTCAAAATACTCTCTCGTGAGGTCATTTTCCCATTGCTTCAGTGTTTTTTTCTTTTTGTCTTCTCTGAAACGATTGGCAAAACTGTACATATAAACCGGCAGAGTACTCAGGGCTTCTTCTTCATTGAGTTCTCTTTCAAATTCTTCCATGGTGAAATTTCCAAGGGAGTTGAAGTCGTCATAATTTTCCTGCAGTATATTGAAAAGATTTGTGTTGTCGTAAGGGAGGAATAGCAGTTCAACCAGTCTGTAATCTTTCCTGTAAAGATCATTCTTTAATTGATCTTTGAAGTCGTGCATGGAAAAGTTTACCTCAGTTTCATCGAGAAACAGGTCGGGTAAACCAGCTATAAGACAATGATAATAATTGCGAAACATAGTTTATTCTTTATCTTCTTCAAACAACATTTCTACCGTTCTTGGTCTCAGATAACTCTTGAAGAAATTTTCAAAGTCTTCTTCTGAGAAGCTGATTTTGTAGGAACCGTCTGCAGGTCCGATTTCAAATCCGCCTTTCATTCGGCTTGAAACATCTACTTTGATCCCTGCATTCAGATTCTTAGCGGCTTTGTTTTCAAAATAATCTTTAAGTTCTTTTTGTTGTTTTTCCGGAAGTGTTACAGCAATATTAACTGGTTCATTAGACTGGGGGTTCCAGTTTTTAATGATTGTTTCAATGATTTTTTTAATGAATTCTTTTTCATTGAGAGATTCCTTGACCGGATCTTTAATTACTTTGGTTGTAATTAATTCTGTGATGTTTTTTTTAACTTCTCTAAGCGTTTGTTTTGCAGCCAGGTTAATCTCTGATTCCACGTTTTTCTTGAGATCAGCCGATTTGTCTTTAGCGTCCTGTACAATCTGATCCGCTTCCTTCTGAGCATCATTTTTGATTTTCTCAGCCTCCTTTTTGGCGTCATCAAGGATTTTTTTTGCTTCCTCGTTAGCCTTTTCTACACCTTCATTGTAAAGTTTTTCTGTAAGTTCCTGAAGTTTATTTTCCATAGTTATAATTCATTTGAGAAAAAATACTTTGCAAATCTAAAACATTACCTCAACATATCAAGATATTTTAGATGATTATTATGCTTTTGTAATTTAATGATCGTTAACAAATTGTATGTCTTTTTGTTTCTTTTGAAGCAAAAATAGGATTAAAAATTTTTACGACAAAATTCTTTTGTTATTTTTTTAACATTGTTATTGAAATAACACTATGTTTTTAAGCATAGTTTTTTTAAAGACCTAATGTTCAGCACGTAAGCAATAATCTTTATATTTGTTTCTCTGTGATTTTGGTGTCGTTTTTTAATGAGCAGATTAAGAATGATTCTAAATTGTCAGAAAAAAGAAAAAGAAGTGTTACCTTTTGGTTAAAATCAGAATAAAGGGATAGAAGGTTAAATTTAATTACAAAATATGGATTTTTATACCAGGCTTAAGAAAATTGAGCGGATTGACAGGCTGATTCGTTTAGAAGCAACGGGCAGGCCTCATAGTTTTGCTGTAAAGATGGATGTTTCAGAAAGTACCCTTTATGAGTTATTAAAAATTATGAAAAATATGGGTGCGTGTATTCATTATGATAAGTTAAAAGAGACTTATTATTATACGCAACCGGTAAAATTTGAATATGGTTTTCAGCCTTTAGAATGACTGCTAATTTTGAGTTTTAATTTATTTCTACTCCTAAAAAATAAAAGTAGAAATTTGTATTTTAGTGTGAAAATAAATTCCTGAATCATGAAGAAACTTATTTATTCTTTGCTGTCAATCAGCTTTTTGCTGTTGTTCGTTCAAAATAATTGGGCATTGGATGCTTTTGTAGCTGATTCTTCTTCTCAAGTCACGTTTGAAATTCAATACAAGGGCAAACCTGTTAAATCTGCATATTTTAAAGATACTCTGGATATTTATTGTGCGTTTATTGATTCCGTCCATAAAGGTAAAAAGATGCGGGTTTATGCATGCAATCGTCTTATCTGGGAAACAGCTTATGACTCAGTGTTCCCGGAAGAGCGTATACGGGTTAATCGCAAAATAAGAGAAAAAATTCCTTTTGATGAAGATCAGTTTAAGAAAGAAGTTGAGTTTTTAATTGGACTGGATACAGAAAATATATTTGCTAAACAAAGTGTGGTTTTATATAGTCAGAAGGCTCACCTTACAAAAATTCTTGAGTCGGGGAAAATTGAAGAGGCAAATATTAATGACAGGATAGGAGTTAATTTTAACACTAACGAAAAAGCTTTCAGGGAGAGGTATAATAATATTTATCTGAACAAATTACATATTGCTAATTTGCAAGCTGAGCCATTTTTTAAACTTAACAATAACATAAATCCAGAAAATAGCCTGGATTCAATCCTTACAAATAATTTAAAGGATCAGGTAACAAGTCCGGTTTTCCTTGTATCATGTGAAAAAAATAAATATATGCTCGATTCGGATTTCCGGATTAATAAAAATGAAGAAAATAATTGTCTTTTTTATATAAGCTGGGGAACGCTTATTTTTCTAATAATTATTATCATCTTAATTGCGATTTTCACAGAGAAGAATTATAAAAAAGGCTTTTTTTCAATCATAAAAGATAAAAGCAATTCCGAAAAGCCAACTTTTAGTTTAAGCCGGACCCAAATGGCTTTTTGGACAATCGTTGTCATCATCTCATTTTTTTACGTTTGGATTTCTAAAGGAGAAATGATCTCATTTTCTGAAGATGTGTTGATTTTGTTAGGTATCTCAGCCACTACAGTTGCAGGAGCGAATTTTATTGATAAGAAGGATGAAAGAAAAGCCCTGCAAAACAACACCAGGCGGCATCAGGATACTGAGAGCAAAGGATTCTTCAGTGATATTCTTTCTGATGAAACTTCGCTAAGCATTCACAGGTTTCAGCAAGTCCTGTTTAACATAGTAATAGGAGGATTTTTCATTTACAAGGTATGTGTTACTTATATCTTTCCTGAAATTGATTCTATAATTATGATTTTGCTGGGAATCAGTAATGCGACTTACTTAACTGTGAAAAGCACAGAAAATAGCAAATTATAATTAATCCCTAAAATTTATAGCCATGGAAATTAGAAAATTTCGAAAAAATTATGACGGACTGGAATTAATACAGGCTTCAAACGCCAACATTATTCTTGGAACCCTTGTTTGGGATCCGATATTTGGAAAACCAAGCATGGATCATAACCGAATGCCAGAGCACATAACAAATGCTTTTGTGGATGCAGATATTATCAGTAAAAGTGAAATGCAGCAATTAATAAAGAAATTTAAAGAAAATAAGCCTGTTTCAGCAGGTTTTGCTGAAAAAACTATTGATGTGGATGTAGATACAATTACGGCTTTAGAATTCCCGGGCATTGGTGATTTAAAAAGTGAGTTTGATATTAAAAAGGTAAGAAAATTTTCTTTTGGTAATACGGAATGCAGGACAATGACAAATTTACAAAGGGTAAACCTTGACGATTACCTTGAAGAACTCAAGAAAAATCACTGGAAAAAATACGACGGTCATGTAAGGCGTTTGTTTATGATTACAGAATTATACTATGGCAACATTGAGATTTTGCTTAAGAATGAGTTTGCTTCTGAGCTGGATGCCAGGCTTCAAAAAATAAAAGATCTGGAATTGAGTCAGAAAACCACTTTTGACAAAGAGGTTGAATATCGTTTTAAGCATAATGATGTCCCTTTTGCCATGCGTATTGAGAAGGTGAAGCATTTTAACGGGTAGAAGCCTTAATTTAAATATTCATTTTTTTTGGTTTAAAACATTTCCTGAAACCAGGAATACAACAGGTTTTTTAGAGAGCGGGTTTGTTTTAGTTATAACCACAGTATTGTAGACTTCTTCAATGGTCTGGTAATTTAATACTTCTTCGGGTCTTCCGGAAAGGTGTATTTTACCATCATTCATCAACACCAGGTGATCGCAATACTCACCTGCAAGGTTCAGATCGTGGATAATCATTAGCACAGTTAATCCAAGCTCGGTATTGAGACGCTGGATAAGATTTAAAACCTG
>Ga0209925_1000679_pt1 | contig 17291 bp, 16 predicted proteins | sample SalPonR2_A_D1_MG_FD_185702 | JGI IMG/M metagenome (GOLD analysis project Ga0209925, IMG submission 185702) | Salt pond soil microbial communities from South San Francisco under conditions of wetland restoration - Salt Pond MetaG R2_A_D1_MG... ...
TCCTGATTTATGGAGTTTAGAGCATAAAGTAAATTTTCTCCTTTAATCCCGCTGCTTCTTCTAATAGCTTCAAAAGCTACATTAAATGCATCAATTGCCAGAACAGTATATTGATTTAACTCATAGTTATATTTTTCCTTGAATTTATCATAAATTTGATTTTCCAAAATACCGAAATTATTTTTATTAAAATAGGAAGCTACTATGAAACCATTTATCTGATCTTTCAAAACTCTTAATATTTTATCATTCAAAAGGTTTGAATCAGCCAGAACATTCACTTTTAATCCAACATAAGGAATAGTAGGAATAATCTGATGAAGATCCTCATAATTCGTTCCTTTAAGGAAAAAACCATCTACAAAAGATTTCTGAATTTTTTCAAGCTGCTCGGTGTAGGTTTTATCTCCACGTTTATATGTTTCAATTATATCTAAATTGGCATGATAGTTTTCAACATATTTTTTGAAACTATCAGCAATATCTAAACTGTTTTCATCACTTGGAACAAGTGCTCCAAAATGAGTTAGCTTTAATTTCTCAACACCATATTGTGCTAAAGCTCTTGCTTCATCAACTTTTCTTATTGCATTTCTATAGAAATATTTACTTTTATCAACGATATCACTATCACCTGTAAGTAAGAAAATTACAGGAACTTTATGTTTTTTAACATAAGGTTTTAAACTATCAGCACATTCTCCCTGTATAGGACCAATTACAATTTGTGCTCCATTTTTTACGAGTTTTTCATATAAAACACCAGCTCTATTAACATCTCCTGATGTATCAGCTTTGATTAATGTAATTTTTTTATCAAGATTTGAGTTCCTGTATTTCTGTAAAAGAAGTATTGAATGATATAACCGGTTACTAATTTGATTATATTTTCCTGAAAATGGTAACATAATACCAATTTTAGCACCTGGAAACTTTCCTCTCAATTTTGCAACCTGATATAATGCTTTAACGCTGCCATCTTTATCAATATCAATAACATCTTCCAATAAATCAATAGCTTTCTCATATTTACCATTTTTTAAATAAGATTTTGAGAGCTGAATATATGCATAAATTAAATGTGGAGATTTTGGTAGCCTTTTTACTACTTTCTCATAGTCTTCAAGTTCAAGTTCTTTTTTTAAGATATTATCAACCTCATCTTTAGATATTTCTTTTATATTTTTACTTATATAATCAGACATGAGGATATTGTTATAATAATCAAGTGCTCTAATAAATTTATATTCTTCATCAAAAGTTCTTGCAATTAAAAATTGAGCTTTAATGTTCACCGAAGAATCAGGAAAATTTTCAATAACTTTTTGATAATAATATCTTGCTTCAGGATATTCAAATCTAAATTTGTAAATATCTCCAAGTTTTAAATAAGCTTTTGCTTTCATTGATCTATCCTGAGAATTTTTTATAAACTCTCTAAAAAGAACTATAGCACGGGGATAATCAAATTTTTTATAATTCCTTAAAGCCTCATCATATATCCTCGATAGTTCTTCCTTATTTTGTATATCTTCCTGAGCAAACAAACCTAAATTAAAAATTAAAACAATAACAAATAAAAATATTACTTTTTTTGATTTCATTATTTACCCTTCATTTTTAAATAATCACTGGCAAGTTCCCAGTAATGTGCTGAATGATTTTTTAGATTTTCTACTTCTTCATCATTTAACTTTCTAATAATTTTTGCTGGGGAACCAAGGACCAAACTTTTTTGAGGAATTTTAGTGTTTTTTGTAACAAGAGAATTGGCCCCTATTATGCAATTTTCACCAATCTCAACTCCATCAAGAATAGTAGCACCCATCCCAATCAAACTGTTGTTTTTAATTTTACAGGCATGTAAAATAACATTGTGTCCAACTGTAATATAATCTCCTAAGACAGTCGGATATTCACCTGCAACATGAACAACGCTGTTATCCTGAATATTAGTATATTGACCAATTTTAATAAAATTTACATCCCCTCTAATTGTAACATTTGGCCAAATACTTACATTTTTTTCAATTTTCACATTACCAATAATAACAGAACTATCGTGAATATAAGTATTTTCAGAAATATCTGGATAATGGTCTTTATATGCTTCAATCATTTTCTATCCTAAAATTAAATTTAAACAATCTATTATATAGATAAATTATACAAATAATGTCAGTTTTAATCAAGCAAAATTTAAAATCATCTCTTGTGAGCAATTTTATAAATTTTAATGATATCCTTGTAGTTTAATTTTTTAAAATTACCAATTTCACCATATACTTCTTCAATATTTTTTGCCATTATCTCAAATTTTTTATCGCTAACATCAACATCTTCAAGATAAATTGGTAAATCCATTGATTCAAAAAAATCTCTTAAAAGAGCTATGCTCTGTTCAGCAACATCTTCATTTTTTCCTTCTACACCCCAAACATTCCTCCCAAATTGATCAAACTTCCATCTTGTTTTTTCAGTTAAAACATATTCCATCCAGGCAGGAAATATTATTGAAAGAGTTGCACCGTGTGCAATTCCATAGTGAGCACTCAACTCATGTGCAATTTTGTGAGAAGCCCAATCCGTCTGTTTTCCCAGACTCAATAAACCATTCAAAGCAAGTGTCGAAGACCATAATAGATTGCTTCTTGCTATGTAATCTTCACCATTCTCATAAGCAATTGGCCCATTTTTTATACATACATCAAGTATAGACTCTGATAATCTATCAGAAACTTCAGCTTCTTTATTCCATGAAAAATATTGTTCAAATGTATGTGCCATGATATCAGAAACTCCACAGGCAGTATAATATGGGGGAACGCTCATTGTATATGTAGGATCAAGTACAGCAAATTTAGGTAGAACATGTTTTGAATGAATTGCCATTTTTTGTTTCGTTTTTTCATTAATTAAAACAGAATTAATATTCATCTCGGATCCTGTGGCGGCAAGCGTCAAAACAACACCCATAGGGATTGCTTTTTTTATTTCTTCTTTACCTGTAAAGTAATCCCACACATCGTTTTCTGAATATACTCCACAGGCCATTGCCTTAGAAGAATCAATAACACTTCCTCCACCTACAGCTAAAATGAAATCAATTTCATTCTTTTTTATAAAATCAATACCCTTTCTAACATTTTTAATTTTGGGGTTGGACTGAATTCCTCCAAACTCTTCATAATCAATGTCATTATTTTTGAGTACTTTTTTTACATCATCCATAATTCCGAATTTTTTGACACTTCCACCACCGTATGTAATTAATATTTTATTATAATCTTTTAAATGATTTTTAATATTTGTGATTTTATTTTTACCGAAATAAACTTTAGTTGGTAAACTAAATTCAAAATTTTGCATAATAACCTCCTTTTCTATAATTATACAATATTATTAAAAAGAAATCATACAATATGTCAACAATTTTATTATATTTCGTCTTGCGTAATATTTTTTCTCTGTTATAATTGACTTGTTAAAAAATATTTTGTAAAATATAATTAATTTAACTGAAAGGAGTTTTTATGGGAAAAAAAGTTATTAAAGCAAAAGTCCTTTTTGATGGGAAAACAAAAAAAGAAGATCAATACATAGTAACAGAAAACGATAAAATTGTCGAAGTTACATCCAAAAAAATGGATTATGATTATGAAGGTTATGTTACTCCCGGATTTATTGATGCACATTCACATATTGGAATGGATAGAGATGGAGAACCTTTTCAGGAATCTGAAACCAATGATATTATTGATCAGATTTTACCTTTAAACAATCCAATTAACAGTATATACATGGATGATAGATGTTTTAAGGATTCGGTTGATTTTGGAATTCTTTACAGCTGTATAGTTCCTGGAAGTGGAAATCTTGTAGGCGGAAGAGCAATGATTATTAAAAATTTTGCTGATAATACAGATGAAGTATTACTTAAAGAATACGGGTATAAAATGGCTCTCGGTTATAATCCACGTTCGACAACTGAATGGAAAGGTAAAAGACCCAATACAAGAATGGGTGTTTATGCAATGCTTGAGGAAATTCTTGATAACCTGCTAATTAAAAAAGAAAAAAATGAGATAAAAAAGAAAAAGCAATTAAAAAAATTAGAACAGAAGTTTAATAAAGATGACAGCAACATGAGTAAAAAAGATTATGAAGAAGAAAAGAAACTAATAAAAAAAGAACTTGAACTTGAATTTAACAGCCAGGAAAAAGCTCTTCTTGATTTAATGAATGGTAAAAAAACTGCTAAAATTCATGTTCATAAAGATGATGATGTTCTATATCTTATCAAACTTGTTAAAAAATATGGTATAAAAGCAACAGCAGATCACACCGGTGATGTTTTTCATAAAGAAATTTTCGATAAACTTGCTGAAAATGATATCCCTGTAGTTTATGGACCTCTTGGATCTGTTGGATATAAGGTAGAACTAAAACATGCATATTATGAAAATACAAAACTCCTTATGGATTCTAAAGCTTTTTATGGATTAATGACTGATCATCCGGTTATTCACAGTTACACATTAAGAGATTCTCTAAAATTTTTCATGATTCAGGGAATGAGCGAAGAGGAAGCAATATCAATAATTACCTATAAAAACGCTAAAATACTTGGTATCGATGATATTCTTGGTACAGTTGAAAAAGGCAAACTTGCAAGTCTAATTGTTTGGGATAATAATCCCCTTCATCTGGGAGCTTATCCAAAAATGGTAATGGCTGAAGGTAATATAATACGTGAAAAATAAATTTAATTATTTTAAGGGAGGAATTAATATCCTCCCTTTCTTTTCATTATTAATATGAATTTAACTGAACTATTAAAAAATTTTATCCGATTATTCCTGGGGTTTTTTATAATATCCTTTGGAATTGTTCTAATGTATAAAGCTGCAATTGGAATGACACCATGGGGGACCTTTCATGTAGGGTTAATGGAGGTAACACCTCTATCTCTTGGTAGAATAAGCCAACTTGTCGGTTTAATCATCATTCTGTTTTCATTTGCTCTTAAAATATATCCAGGAATCGGGACAATTCTTAACATGATTTTTGTCGGATATTTTATTGATGTTATAAACAATTTTTTCCAGATAAACAATCTTAATTCTCTCATAATGAAATGTCTTCTTTGTCTTTTAGGATTATGGATTTTTTCCTACGGGATTTATCTTTATATAAGTTCTGGACTGGGTGCAGGCCCGAGAGATGGATTAATGGTTGGTTTGATGAAAATTACAGGAATCAGTGTAACTTATATCAAACCAGCAATTGAATTTACAGTAATAGTTATTGGAATACTGCTTGGTGGACCCTTTGGACTCGGAACTTTTATTGTTGCATTATTGGGCGGGAAATTTCTCGATATAATTTTTAAACTCCACAATTACGATCCAACAAAATCCGAACACCTATCTCTGAAAAAATTCGCCCAGCAGATTTTTTAAATAATATTAAAATATTTTAGATACTTTTTTAATATTTAATCTTATCCCAAACCCCGAAACTAATTAATTGTTTTTTCAATTTTTTCTATCCATTTTTCAGGTTCGTTAACAACAAAAGTTTCTTCTTTATCATCAATAATTATTTTTAATCCATTGGAAATAAAACCAAAAGTTTTCGATTTTTCGAGTGATTTAATTTCATTAAGAGGAATTTCAAATTTATTATTTTTCAAATTCATAGAATGTGATTTATAAACCAAATTATCATCTGTTAGAAAAAGCCATCCCCCTATTGCTATTATTGAGTTAAAATGATTTGCAGGACCATCCTTTAAAACTTTGCTGCCAAGTTTTTCTCTCTCTTTTTCAAACCTTAGCTTGAATATATAAAAGACTAAAAACATGAATAAACCAAAAAAAGGTACAGCAATTATACCCATTAATAATCCAACTAATAAGTTTGTCATCAAAGTATAAATAACTGTTAAAATTAAACCAAAATAAACACCTAATAAAAAATACTTATTTTTCTTCATTGGTATTCCCCTTAACTATACTAAAAAATCGTTTTACTATTTTTTATAATAAATTCAGTTTCTAATTCACTATCTCCAAATATTTTATAATTATTGTTTAAAAGGTTAATTCTTAAGACCGTATTCTTATATTTTAAAAATAGAAAATTATTAACAAAATTATGTATTCTTAAATCATATCTCTCAATTAAATTATAACTTCTTTTTCGATTTTTTCTTTTAAATATGATTTCTTTTATTATTTCACCATTTGATTTTTCTATTTGTATAATTCTATTCTTATAAAAAATATAGAAAAAGTTTCCTTCCTGATAAAAATCCCTCGTGAGAAAAAAACCAGAGGATATTTTTCCAGCATAATTACTCCATACAGGCTTACCATTTTTTAAATTTATAATGCCTATCCTTTTATAAGATTTATTCTTATTGGATTTTTTAGTCAGCAACACAGGCAAATAATTATTATTTGTTTTATAGAAAACAGATTCTGCTGGATTAAATTTGCTGTTAACTTCAGAATAAAAATATTCAAATGTATAATTTTTTTTTGGTTTATATTCCCATTTCATGTTTCCATCAAAATCAAAATACTTAAAATAAGTATCTCTTAGGTAATTATTATTATTTTCCCTCTCATATATCAATATGTTATTATTATGATACATTACAAAATATGGATAATTAACTTCTTCTGAATCAAATAAAAGTTCTACCTTTCCAGTTTTTAAATTATTCCGAACAAAACTTTTATTGTTATTGAAATAATATAAATAATTATTTTTCAATAATACTTTTCCTGAACTGTGTCTAATTATTTTATATTTTGATATGTTATTTTTCTTAAAAACATAAATATATTTTTTTCCCTGTATTGTGAAATAATCGGTATTTTCATCATACATACCCTGGGGATACCCCAGTGAAACATCATTAATTTCAATTTTATAATTTAGTACATTAAAATTCTTTTTATCTACTGCTGTTATTGAGAATCTTCTTTTTTCTTTTTCATTTTTATTTACCTTATTAAAAAATATTATTTTATCTTTAAGATCAATATATGGAATATATAACATCTCTTGAACCGGCCTGAAATCAATATGGTTATTTAAATTGATATCAAAAGTGTTTTTACCAGTTAGTTTATCATAACCCAAAATAAAAAAATAATTATCTTTTGTATGGACATAATAATAAATATTATTCTCATCAAAAAATATAGCAGATTTTTCTAAACCCGCCTGCTTGTTATGATTATATTTTCTTGCAATTTTATGCTCCCACTTAATACTGTCTTTTTCCAGATCTACTTTTTTTAAGGTATGTTTTAAATATGTTGATCCTTCATATTTATTAATAATGTAAAGATATTTACCTTTTTCTGATCTATATGCCTCAAGAGAAGACTCCGGATTTATATAATTTTTATAAATAAAATTATAAAAAATAAAAACTATTATTAATACGAGAAAAACAATAAAAAATATTTTTTTCTTTTTTTGTTTCATATTACTCCCTTAATATTTAATTTTAATATTACAATTTCTATTTTAAATACCAGCTGCTATTAAGAAATTAAATCTTTACTTTATTTTAATTCACTAATAGAGAATTGACAATAAAAAAATCTTTCTGAATTTAACAGTAAGTTTTATTAATAAATTTAAAAAATTACAGAACAACTTTCTAAATTAAGATAATATATTTTAAATTTATTTTAATATATTTATTTAAGATTAATGATTTGAAATGAATAATCGTTTAAATCAATAATCAACAATTTTTTAATTAGTGTATTGGATTTATTTAGATAAACTTTTAACCCTTCTACTGCTTGTATTGATGCTACTGCCGATACAGCAGGTGATAGAGATGGAATCGAATCTTCTTTATAATTCTTAGCTTCAAAAATTTCCTTTAAAGATAAATTTTTATTAGGCATTATTGTTGTAATCTGACCAAACCAGGAATAAATACCTGCATGAATTAATGGAATATTATTTTTCAAGGCTAAATTTTCGAGAATAAATCTACTTTCAAAATTATCCAACGCATCATATATTAAATTTACTTTTTCAGGTAAAATAGAATTTTTTTTAATTTTTTCATTTATAGCAACAACTTTAGTGTTTAACTTTAAACTATCCAATTTTTTCTTTAAGCATTTGACTTTATACTTACCGATATCATTTTTTCCATAAAGAATCTGTCTGTTTAAATTGGTTTCAACAATTTTATCATTGTCATATATATATATTTTTTTAATACCTGTTCTATATAGTTGCTGAGCGAGATGGGTACCAAGCCCACCTGCCCCAGCAATTAAAACATTTACATTTTGAATTCTTTGAAACTCACTATTACTAAACATTAATTTTTCTTTATCAAGATACCCCATATAAGCAAATCAGCCTCCTGCTGAAGGAGGAAATAATACCATTCCATCATTATCTTCTACTTCAGTATTTAATCCATTCAAGTGATGAATATTTTCACCATTTACCATAATGATAGTTCCTGTTAACATGTTATTATCATCATCATATAATTTTTCACTAAAATACCCATCATACCTGCTATCAAGAATTCTTATTATTTCCTTAACAGTTTTTTTATTATCAATTCTTATCGTCTCATTAGATTTTTTTAAATCTAACTTTATTAAGGAGAAAAATTTTATATGCATACTTGTTTATTCTATTTTCAGTTTTTTTAATGTTTCATTTGTTGGATACCCTTTACTATCCCATCCCCTTACATCATAATATTTGGGTAATAATTTATCAAGATGATGAATATTACCTTTTTGAGAGCCGTCAGGTAGGGGTTCTTCAAAAAATCTTTTTGGAAGAGTATCTTCTTCTGGGGTTATCCCTGCATCTAAATTAAACTGTCTTTCAAGTGTATAAATCCTTTCTCCTACCTCCATAACTTCTTCTGTAGTATAATCATAATCTCCAACAGCATTAATAAGATCCTTATATTCTTCTGCACCAAGGGCAAATGAAGTAAATAGGCAGACTCCTGCCGAATCTATAACAGCTGTTAAATCCTGAAAAGTTTTAACCCATTCAGGTTTTCCTTCAATTGTTTGTGTTTCAAGTTTTTCTGGAGATCCAAGTATTTCAGGAGATATCATATAACCTCTTACATGGCATCCACCTCTATTTGAAGTTGCATAATTTAAACCATGTCCTTGAGCACCTCTTGGATCGTATGCAGGTAATTCCTGTTTTTTAACTGTCATTGATATTTCTGGATGATTTTTCCCCTCAGCCAACCTGAAAGATCCTTCAGCAAGCTTATCTCCTATTCCTTGCCGGTAACCTATTTGTCTTGTGTAATAAACAATAGATTCAGATGAACCAAACCTTAATTCTGGACCATTCTCCAATTCTTCTTTTTTAATATATCCATTTTCAAAAAGTTCCATAGCAGCAGCAATTGTGGCACCTGTTGAAATTGTATCAAGTCCAAGCTCATTACATAGAAAATTTGCTTCAGTAATAGCATTCAAATCACTAACTCCACAATCTGCACCAAAAGCCCATCCAGTTTCATATTCAGGGCCTTCTCCTTTTCTACCATTTGGAAGTTTTACATCACGACCACATCTTATTGGACATGCGAAACAACCTGTGTTTTTCTGTAAATATCCTTTTTCCACGAGAGCTTCTCCACTAACCTCATATGTTTTATCAAATGTAGCTTTTTGAAAATTATTTGTTGGATACAAACCGTTCTCATTAATAATATTATCTAATACTTTTGTTCCCAACGCAGGTAAACCTTCACCGGTTACTCCATTTTCTTTAATCATTTTTGTTTGTTTTTTTACTACTTCTGTTAGTTTCTCATGGTTATAAAAATCCATCTTCTTTTTATCAGCTTTTACAACAACAGCCTTTAGATTTTTAGATCCCATTACTGCTCCTACACCTGTTCTCCCTGCTGCTCTATTCTTGTCATTCATAATTGAAGCAAATTTCACCAGATTTTCCCCAGCTGGACCAATACAGCTTACCCTGGCATCTTTTTGTCCAACTTCTTTTTTCAACAGATCTGTTGTTTCATGAACAGTTTTTCCCCATACATTTTTTGCATTTTTAAGTTCAATCTTATCACCAATAATAGAAAGATATTTCGGATTATCTGCTTTTCCTTCAAAAATAATCATATCAAATCCAGTAAATTTCAATTCTGCTCCAAAAAAACCACCTGAATTACTTGAAGCTATTGTTCCAGTAAGTGGTCCCTTTGTTATAACCATGTATCTACCCCCGGTCGATGCATTTGTTCCTGTTAATAGTCCTGTTGCAAATATTAATTTGTTTTCTGGACTCAAAGGATCAATTTTGGGATCAATTTCATCATATAAAATTTTTGATCCCAATCCTCTTCCACCTAAATAAGATCTCACTAAATCTGATGATATTGTTTCTTTACTATATGATTTGTTAGTGAGATTAACTCGTAATACCAGAAACTCTTTGGATTTGTTCATAAAAACCTCCTTATTTTCAACATCTTCTTTCCAATAAGGGAGGCTCATAAGTTTCCTATACAAGCCCTATCGGCTTATTTACCATAGATCCCATGATCCACAGGTAATATAGCTCGAAGACATATTAAAATATATAAAATAATTTAAATAATACAAGGTTGATAAATATAAAATTATAAATTAAAAATTTGTATTTAAGATAAATATATAAAAAGCGGAGAAAATTTCTCCGCTTTGAATTTTAATTCCGATTCATTTAGTATTATAATTTATTAATTAAACGTTGTAGATATTTTTTTAGAAGGCTGTGTCTTTCTCTGCTTCTATATCCCTTTATACGTTTTGCAACATTTTTAGCATACAATTTTGTAGTGAAACTACCTGATTTTATACGAACATTTAACAATGACTTGTAGATTTTTTTCCTAACAAGCAGCTTGTTTCTGGTTCTATTACTGCTTGCTCCTTTGACAATTTTGTAAATCATAATTAACTGAGATTTACTATTTTCACCATTTAAAGTTCTTACTACATTAGTTCTTTTATAATCATTTTTTAACTGCCTATAAGAAACTTTACTAAAATATTTCTCAGCATTATCAGAACTTTTTAATGCATTTCTTAGTGTTAAATTGATCTTATTATAATTTCCACTATTCCCGGAACCCTGGTTACCGGAGTTACTATTTCCTGAATCATTATTTTCTGCATCATCTTTTTTTGAGTTCTTATAATGTTCATTATAATAATCGGTTGGATTATACATATTTCTGGTATGTTTTTCTCTTAAAACCCATTTTGTAGTAGAGGCATCATAATCGGTCCACAAATGTAAATCAGTACCCTTTTTAGTGTTTTGTCCTTTCAGACATACAACATATTTACCGTCTGGAGACATAATTTTAAAATTTCGACTACCCACATACTTAACTTTAAACAGTGACGGATTGCCAAGTTCAATCCTTCTTCTTTTTCTTGCAGGTTTTGTGTAAGTTAGATAAAGTCCTCTGTTTCCCACTCTTATTTTATAAAGATCATCTCTAACATGATAAAAAGTATAAAAGCGATCATAATTTTTAGCATGAACAAGAGTCCACACCTGAACAACATTTCCTCTTTTTTTGTGTACATTATCTTTATAATATCCCGGAATATCCCAGTAAGCATCATAATTTACACCCCAGGCTTTACTTGCTGATTGGATATAATATCTATTTCCATGTAATCCAAACATTTCACCATCTTTTGCTAAAATATCAGCAGAAGCAAACAAAGATAATAAAATAATTATAACCGAAACCCATGCAAACTTTTTCATAAATCAACTCCTTAAGTTAACTAAAATTAAATTTTAAAAATTTTCTATAGCAGATATATTTTACATTATTTGAGATAATTTTTCAACAAATAATATTAGAAATTAATAAATATTTTAGATAATTTAATGATATTAAGATATTTAGATTATTTATTAATTTCTTTAACTTTTCTTTCGGTTTGTTTCCTTATATTCTTTATTATATATTGTTATATTTGTTGCTCAATAATATTTTTGTAATCTACAATAAGCTAAATTCAATCAAAATATTGGAAAAGCATTTATACTATATTTTTCTTTATTTATTCTCTGAATTATGGTAAAAAATTGAAACCTCGAATTGAGAAAATCAAACAAGCTGATGATTTTAGTGTGAGTGTCATTTTGAGTGTGAGGGAAAAATTATAGAGCATATTCCAGTTAAGTGAAACGCAGCACCGGAATCTTCTATTTTACATACTATTTTGTTAATAAGTAATTATTGTTGTAATCTGTTTTCTACTTAAACTTTCCCTCACCCCCAAGGGATGTTATGTCCGAAGCTTTAACTTGAATTTGAAAACTGCACACCCACACTAAAATAACTCAGCTATTTTTAATCCTTAAAACTCTAAATTATCTAATACCCTTTTTGCATCCTTTTTAACACTGCTCTCTGCTTTAGGATCATTAATAATTTTATTCAACCACTGCTTTGATTTTTTAAGATCCTTACTTACACCTTCCCCGAAATAATACATCATTGCAATATTATACTGCCCCTTTGAACTTCCACTTTTAGCTGCTTCTTTGTTCAACTGAAATGATTTTTTAAAATTTTGATCAACTCCTCTTCCCAGATACAGTAATCTAGCAAGCTCCAATTTACCAGAAATATCTCCCTGATTAGAAGCTTTTTCAAAGAACTCATAAGCTTTTTTGTAGTTTTTTTCTACACCATCTCCAAGCCTGTACATTCCACCCAGCCTTACCTGCATCATTTTTAGGGGTCACACATTAAACCTTTAATGTGTGACCCCTAATTTAAGATTCTTCATAGAAATATCTAATTCATTTAATATATTTAACTAGTATATCAATCCACCAGTCCGATTTTAATATTTCTTTTAAAGCAGTATTGATATCTTCTTTTAATGGGGAATCTTTTGGCATAGCAACACCATAACTTTCACCAATTTTTATAGTGTATATAATTTTAATTTGTTTTAATTTCTGATAAATCTTTGCTGCACTACTATCTATTATTACAAGATCAGTATTACCATTTATCATATCTGTAACAGCTTCACTATTTGTCACATATTTTTTCAATTGCGCCTTTTTCATATCCCTTTTTTCAATATATTTTTTATAAATATAAATCTGTCCTGTTGTTCTATTTTGAACACCAATTGAATATTTTTTTAGATCTTTTTCTTCATTAATTTCAATTTCTGAATCCTTTGTAGCAAAAATTGCTAGATCACAGCTGTAATATGGTATTGAAAAATCTACTCTCTGTTTTCTTTTATCAGTAATAGTTATAGCAGCCATTGCTACATCAATTTTGTTTGCTACCAGTGAAGGAATAAGAGCATCAAAATCCATGTCAAGAATTTCTAATTTCATATCTAATTTTTCTTCTAATATTTTAGCTAATTCCATATCAATACCTACAAATTTATCGTCTTCTTTATATTCGAATGGTGGATATTCAGCATTTGTACCGACTTTTAAAACTTCTTTATTCTTATTAATATTTTTTCTGGATTTCTCATTTGTTAAAATAGAATCAATAGTTTTATCAGATTTACCAGAAGAAAGTATTGTAAATAAAGTTAGAAAAAGTATAATAATACTAATTCTAATCATATCATTTTTCATATTCCTCCTTAATTTTTCACTCCCATTTTCTACTTTTATTAATATTATAATATATATATTATATATAATAAAAAATATATTTTCAACTTCAACTCTTCTGTAATTTAGAAATTAATTTAAATTTCTATATAATTATTTTAAACTTATTTTCGTTTTATTATTCTTTCTACTCGTGTTGATAATTATTATATTTATAGTATAATAATTTATTCTAATTAATAATTTTTTAATTATATAAGGAGGGAAATATGACAAAAAAGATCCTTTTACCTTTATTAATTATAACATACATCTTTGGATGTGGTTCAGGTAAAAATGAATTTATGAAAGCAGAAGAACATTTTAAGAAAGGAAATAAAAATGTTGCTTTTGAATAGTATATGAAATCGGCTAAAAAAGGTTTTATAGAAGCTCAGGCAAAAGCTGGGTATATGTATAAAAATGGTATTGGAACTAAACAAAATTATAAAAAATCAATTATATGGTTTACAAAAGCAGGGAAAAAAGGACATTTAAAAGCTCAAGAGGAATTAGCTCAACTTTATACCTTTCAGGATGAAATAGCTAACAGGGAAAAAGCTATCAAATGAATTAATATTTATATTGAAAATCCAAAAACCACTAAAAATCAAAAAAATTCAGCTAAATTATTGTTATATACAATAAAAACATTAACTCCTAATAACAAATAAAAAAGATATGATCAATTAAAATAACTTAAAATTATATTTTGATAATTTAAAATTCACTAATCCAAATAAATTATTCTATTTTTTTTATTTGTTACATTTTTATTTTTTAATAAAATTTCACATTATTTAATATTTTTAAACTTAATTTACCTTCATCAATATTTTTTAGAAAGATAATAATTTAGGCCCCCTTATGAAATTGAGGACCTAAATATTTTTTCATTTAATTAATATTTAAATGGACCGTATAAATACTTACCACTTTTATCAAAATAAAAAAAGTTGTTTTCCTTATCTAATGCTAAAATTACATTCGATTTTGATATTTTAATATCTTTATAATTTGGTTCTAAAACAAAAGAACCATTTTTATTTATTAATCCCCTATATTGCCCTTTTTGGACTTTAGCCAATCCATTATTAAATTTCCATACTTTATTAAATTGAGGGCTTACAAGAATATCCCCATTGTTATTCAAATCAAGATATCCCCATTTTCTATCCTGATAAATGGGTAAAATACCTTCTGAATAATCAGATTTAATAGCTGGATATTGAGGTTCTACTATAAAATCACCATTTTTATCGATTATTCCAAATTTATTTTTCACTCTAACTGGAGCAAATTTAGATTCAAAATTATAAGCCATATCATATTTAGGATTTATAAGTTGACTAATTTCTATCCCATCAGAACTATTTTCTTTTATTAGATAACCCCATTTACCATTTAATTTTATCGGTGCAATAGAATTTTTAAATACTTTTGCCTCATCATATTTTGGTTGAACAATAATATTCCCATCTTTTTTTATAAACCCAAATTTTCCATCTTTTTTAAAGATTGCTATTCCATTTTTAAAATTTGAAATAGAGTCATATTTAGGATTAATGAAAATACCTTCTTTTTTTGTAAATCCCCAAAGATTTCCAAGTAATATTCTTGCAATTCCTTCATGAAAAGTACCAATATAATCATATGAGATATCAACAATTACATCTCCATCATAATTTATATATCCATATTTATCATTTTTTTCAGCTTTTATCAATTCATTATCCATTAATTCTAAAGAATCGTATAAAAATTTTATTTTTACTTTCCCGGTTTGATCAATAATTCCATATTTGCTACCAATTTTACACTTAGCATGATTATTTTTATATTTTCCAATAAAATCATAATAACTATTTATAATTCTTTTACCATCATTATCTATTAATGTCCATCCCTGATTGGTTTCAACAACAGCTACATTTTTGTAAAATTTTCTTGCAAAATCATAAGTAGGTGGAATCGCAAAAACTCCCCCCTTTTTTTTCTTTATATATCCCCACTTATCCTGTAATTTTATCGGTATTAAAGATTTGTTTGCATCAACATACCAATAATCATCTCCATATTCTTGATTTCTTGTTTCAAGATAATCTCTATCAAATTGCGGGGAAATAGTTGAAACAAGCTCATTATTTTCAAATTTTAAAAAACCAAGACTGTTATCTTCGTTGTAAAAATATAAATAATCATCAGGATTATTACTTGTACCGGTTTTATTAACATTTCCACAACCAACTATTACAAAAATAAAAATCAAACTAACAAAAAAAATAATTTTTTTCATTTAGATCTCCTTCCTTTATATAAAATTTGTAATTTTTAATTTTTAAAATTATTCTTCTAATAATATTCAATTCTATAACTTTTGGTAGACGATATTTCACCTCTAAAAGAACTATTTCTTTTTTTATTTAATTCAATTCTTAACAATTTAATTTTATTTTTGGGTCTTTTAAATTTCAAATGTACTTTAACATTTATATTAGGATATATTTTATAAGAATACTGCCCTTCTTGATTTGCAACCCTTACTTTCTTATTTCGAGTAATATTTCCTTCGTTATCAACAACCTCACTTTCTCTCTTGTAAAATAATATTTTTTCAAAATCAGAATCAATATTAGTATTATAATTTAATATAATATTTCCTTTCACATAGTATTTAGTAAATTCAAGATTTTTTAATGTTACTTCAATTTTATCAAAATACAATTTTGATTCATTTATTGATACAGTGAAATTTTGATCTCTGGTATTTGAAGTAACAGTTTCTGTATTTGTTTTTTGTGTAACTTTTTTCTTTCCTATAATATTTCTCATCATTTTTGTATATTGATCCTTTTTTACAATCTCAAGTGAATCTGCAAATAATATGCCAGAAGTTCCTATATCTATTGCTTTGACTGTTACTTTTACATTATCTTTTAGTGGAGTATAAGATCCTACTATAAGAGCATCAACACCAACTACTTTTCTAATTTCTTTTGCAGTTTTAGGATCTATCGAATCTTTCATTGATAATTTATGCTTATTCATCAATTTTCTTAAATAATTTCTATCAACAACTGAAAAATCAGTAGCTTTATTCACTAATTGAACAGAATAATTTTCTGCTAAATATCTCCCGAATTCAGTTATTTGTCCATTTGAATTAACAAAATCAACAACTGCAACTTTTCTCTTAGAATTTATTATTATTTTTTTAGACAAATCTGATGCACTTTTTGCAAATATAGTATCAATTTCACCAATAAAAATATTGTAAATATCAGAAGAATTTTTTATAGAATCACTAAAAGAACTACATACAATTAAAAATATTACTGTAAAAACAATAAAATATTTTTTCATATTCCCCCCTTATTTTAAAATTATTTCAACTTTTTCTACACCTAATTTAATAATTGATCCAATCCCTACAACATTAAAAGTATTAGCCTCCATAACAAAAAGGGAACCCATTCCTATTAATATTAATCGCAAAAATTAACACACAAATCTATTTTTAATAAAAGCCTCCTTATACAAAAAAACAGAAAAGGATTTATAAAAAAACAATTATTTTTTATAATTAATTA
>Ga0209925_1000680_pt1 | contig 17270 bp, 10 predicted proteins | sample SalPonR2_A_D1_MG_FD_185702 | JGI IMG/M metagenome (GOLD analysis project Ga0209925, IMG submission 185702) | Salt pond soil microbial communities from South San Francisco under conditions of wetland restoration - Salt Pond MetaG R2_A_D1_MG... ...
CGCAAGGAGAAACTCTTCTTCTCCAATGCCCGCTCTGTCCGCAACGCAGTCGACCTGGCTCGCATGGCGGCGGCCAATAGGGTGTACGAGCTGGCCACGGCCCCGGGAGCCTCGGGGCTCATCACGCTGGACGAGCTGACGCAGGTCAAGAAAGAGGACTTCGACGGGCTGCTGGACTTGGTCCGCAACGCCCCCGAGGGCGCTATTCTGGCCTAATGCCGATCGCGTGTAGATCGTATAAGCTTATGTGCAGTCCATGCTTGTGCGTGATTTCCCGCAATCTCCATGTCCACCACTACGGGCTGTCGGAGGGTGTGTACTCAATATTTCTCTCTGGAACGTATGTCGTGCGGTAGGGGACGATAGGGGATGCGCTTGGGTTTGCCAGATACGTGTTATCGACGATGAAAGATTGATACGGTCAAAATAATTGAACTTTTGTAGTCGTGTAGAGACAAGGGCCAGGGAGATAGTGGGTAGCGTCGCTTGAGCTCTCTTTCCTTAGACACAACGATGTCCGCAAGGAACACCACGGTATGTGTGATTGATTGGAACAGCGTATGGCGGAAAGGAATTGAAGGACCGAGGGAAGAGAGAAACGAGTTTGACCAATGAGGGATGAGCTGTGATTTTTCCCCTTTTGTTGCACTTTATTCTCATGTATGCTTTCTCTTCGACAAAATTGTTGTCCTAAGACAAGTTGTAATCATCTAGAGCGGAAAGGGAGCGTCCGCGGATCAAGTGATCTCCCGCGGCTCCCGTAACTACCCGAAACGCTGAGCTTGCGCCTCTCCCATCTTTTTCCTTTTTAAGCGCCTCCCGCCACGCCCTAATACTATCTCGGCAGTAGAGGTAACCCAGAGACTGAAGCTCCGCATGGCGTTTCCAGTCCATGATGCCAAAATGAGTCACAGGAGGTCTCAGGTAGCAGTCGATGGTCTCCTTTGCCCTCTCCAGCTGTTGCACTGAGTGAACGTACATGAGTTGCGACGAAATTTCGCCCATAGACGGGGCCTTCAGTGTCCCCGCCATCCCCCCCCGAGCCCAGGCGGGAGACATGCCATGGAGCAGCACCTGCAGGCCGGTCAGAGTGTCGCCGTAGTCTTGTCGCCCCGTCATGGTCACGTCCACACCGATGTCGCAGGCAATGGTGGTCTCGGCAGAGAAAACTTCTTTCATCACGTCCGCAGGAAGATTGTTCACGTAACCGCCGTCAACCAGGTAGTGCACCGCATCATCCTTGGGGTCCACGTCACAGAGCGGAGGAAGCAACCCAGCCAACGTCATGCTCCCACGCACGTACCGCCAGAGAGTGCCGTTCTGATGAACGCGCTCGCGGGAGACAGAAAGATCTACTGTCAGACAAGCGAAGGAGAGCCAGCAGTCTTCGATTTTAGTGTCTCCAAACGCTTTCTCCAACTCGCGCCCGAATGAATATCCATTAAAGTATGACGTGAAGGGAAGGGTAAAATCTTTGATGAAGAGCCAGGTGCTGCTCATGTTTTGAGCAAAGCGGCTGGCAAAAGGGAGAATTTCCAAATATGAACTATGTTTAGCGTAGAGTCCGCCTATGAAGGCGCCTATGCTTACCCCAACTATGTGGTCAATCGGAATCCCTTCCTCTTCGAGCACACGGAGCAAGCCCAAATGTGCCATGCCTCTTGCGCCACCCCCACCCAGAACAAGTCCCACGGCCGTTCCCGTCAAGATACGGCCCAGCCGAGCGAAGTCTGAGCGGATATGCTGCTGGTCGAATTGGACAGACTGCGTGTGCATCCGTACGTGGTAATGCTGTTGGATGCCGACGCGGCTCTCAATCCAAAGCCGCGTGCCTGTAGGTGTGTGGTATGGGCCAGGATTGATGTGAAGGAGAATGAGCAGCTTCTGTGCGTTGCGGATGAAGGGGTCCAGCTTTTGCTCCAAGTATACGATCGCCGGCTGGTCTGCTGCATTGGCTACCAAAAGCACTACGTCTGCCATCCCGGCTGCCATGCGATTCCACTCGGAATCTTCCCAGTCAGCCTGGTAAAGGACAATCTCGTGCTGCTCTTCCTGTTGCGTCAGCCAACTTTCCAGCAGCAGCACGTTGTCCTGGCACCAGGCCGCCGAGTAATACGTGTCTTCATCCAATCCCAAAACGGACGCCGCCAATGCGCTCGTAATGGTTCGGACTGAATGCCGAGCGCGAAGCAATGCTGCCTCCAGCGTTTTCGAGAAGCGTTCGATGGGCACGTGCGTGGAGATAGGCAGCACCAAGATTGTCTTCGCCCCAGGCTCGCCCACAACAACGCGGCGCCCAGTAGTAGAAGAAGAGAGGGAAGACGCCCAGAAAGGTGAGCCCGCGCTCTTTCTCCTCTCACCATCGTCGGCACTGGATGTGGGCAACGTAAACATTCGCATTGGCGTGCGCCCCCGATAAAGAGGTAGATGGTGCCGGCTGTTGAAAGCAGCTTTGTCTACCACGTGCTCGGCCAGGTGGGCTAACACGCGCGGATGCCGGCGAATCAAGAAGCTAAGCACTGAGGAGGGAATGGTGGCGAAACTCGTGTAGCGCACAGCTTGAACCGTCGTTTTGTGTGCACCGCCCGTCAAGATCTCTGTCTCGCCAATTAAGGTCCCACGGCCGTGGTCTGCGACCACCACCACGTTCTCGTTTTCCTCGCGGTGTTCCCGTAGAGAGGCGGACAAGTCTAGGTCTCCTCCTTTGTGAGGGGACTCTAGCCCTCTGCCTTCACTCGATCTGTTGTGAGAGGGTGATGACGGAGCTGACACATTCTGCTGTATGGATGACCGTGCCCGTCCGTAGAGAAGCACATACAAGCAGCCATCGCTAGACTGGCCCTCCCTCACCAACACCTCCCCCGCCTGCAGTTGCTTCCATTTTACCCCAAAATCGATGACCCGCAACACCCTCGGAATGGTTTCGAGAGTTTTTCGAGCAGCCAACGCCAGCGTCGCCAGCATGTTGGGTTTCATGGCGTGTTCCACGAAGGTCAAAGGGATCTGCACCACCAAGGAGTCACAAGATGCCTCTAGGCGCAAACGGGCGCGATTTTTACCCCGTGGCGAGTACCAGTCTTCCGGGGCACCGGTCAGTAGGCACGAGTAGCCCAAAACTGCGCCGGGTCCATGCTCGCCCCGCACTGCTGCCGCGGCTGCTGCCGCCGCCCCCGCGTCAGGAGAGCCCAAGGGATTGACGAGAGGCGGGGCAGTGCCCATCGCAGCGGCCCCGTACTGGCTGCTGAATATAGACCTGCCGATACCCAAGGAGGTCGACTGGTCGAAGCCTCGTGCCTGGCTGCTATCGACGGACGAGAGCCGCGCGTCCAGCTTGGAGACCTGGAGGCGGCCGGTGACGAGGATGTGGAGGCTGGTGCGGGACTGGTCGTCCAGCTCGTGGGGGCTCTCGCCCTCCCGAAGCACGTACAACCGGGGCAGGTGCGAGGACGAAGGCCCTCGGGACCCATTGTCCCGGAGTGTCCTCGGACTGGCAGCCCCAGAGGCGCGTCGGTAGAGACGTGGGTCGGTGCCTGTGGCTCCGACAGGACCCCCCGGTGCTGTCCCGTTGCCCCCTGCTGTGGGACAGGACGCAAAGAAGGCGGAGCAGCGGTCCAAGTCCGGTATCTCGTAATCAGGGTCCAAAGCTAGTATGAGCCGGATGAGGCGCTTGAGAGCATGCTGATGCTTCTCGCCCAGAAAGGTCTCCGGGGTGAGGGAGGTCAGGGCCGAGCCCACGACGGGGAAGACGGGGTAGCGTGGGTATAGGTCGTAGATGACGCCCAGGTAGGCGTACACGGTCGCAAACGTCACCCGATACGAGCGGACAAGGCAGCTGCGGATAAGCCTGCTGCGGGCATGCGCGCTGGCCGGGTTCCGCGGCGTATCCCTGTCCTCCTCCTCGATGCCCGAGAGACTAGGGCTCCTGAGCCGCGCCTCGGAGCCAACAGGGACGATAGGCACCTGAAGCACCCGGCAGTCCTTGGTACAGAGGGCCGTCGCGCAACTCTCCGCCACGGCAGATTCCGTCAGCAGAGCGACGAAGTCCAAGATGCCCGAGATGATGGTCCCCCGCTTGTCGATGCGCTCGAGGAAGTCTGTCGGCGGAGGCGGGGGCGCCTCTCTCTTGTGGCCCCGTGCGGAGGCTTCCTGGGCAGTCACATCTGAGCGCACCAGTATCTCCAACTCGCCCTCGTCCAGGATGTAGAGGCAAGGCTCCAAGGGCTTGCCCTCCTCAAACAGGCAGTCGCCGGCCTGCAGGGACAGGGTCGTCACGCCGGTGCACATCTTGAGGAGTAGAGGCACATCGCGGCCCCCAAAGACCTTCCACGAGTCCATTATTGCCATGAAAGCGAGGTGACTGGCGCCATTCAGCCGGACTCCGTCCAGCACTATGCCCGACGACACGTCGCGCGAGAGCTTGGAAGGCACTGGCAACTCCATGGGGCTATAGATCGACTCCAAGCCGTCCTCCAGCCTCCGACTCCACCGATCTCTTGATGTGGCCCCCCTACCGCGTCGCCGAATCTTGCGAAAGAGATTCTGACCGTGGTGCAGCCAATTTTGTTTGAGCTAGACAAACCGTGGAGGAAAAATAAAAGAGAGGTGATGGGAATAGAAATGGAAATCAAGAAGCTCTTGTGTGACACTTACCTTCCTGTAACGGTGTCGAAGCTTCCGGTCTTGTAGCAGCTCGTCTCCATACGCGCGATTCGCAACCTCGTCGTACTCAGACCCAGAGCCGCCCATGGAGTGCCGCTGGATGAGGGGGCTCGGCAATGATCGCGACGTGGTCCTCGAAGGAGGTTGCTCGAGCTTCTCTAGCAGTCGCTGTCCTAGCACCACAGCAATAACAGTAAACCCCTAGTTTGGTGCAGGATGCGTTGAAATTATGTTTATAAGCGAAGAAGCCGATGCCCTAACGGACTTGAATTATTCATTTAAGTGGCACTGGTCCACCCTACGTACCACGGCGATGACGCTGATAGTTCGAGGGTATGTACAGAGTAGACGCCAAGAAGTGTATGGCAAATCTTTGACAAAGGCCCAGCCCCAGCACATAGCTGCCCACAGCATTTTGGGACCGCTTGGCCTTCAGATGGGCTATTTCTGGAAACCTGTTTCCACTCCCTGTGCGCTGATCGTGGGCAGGGCCAGGAGGTGGCTGTGACGGGGAAAGGGAATCAAGGAAATATCGTGCGGTTCAGCAGAATTCAGAGCAGGAGGGTTGAATACAAAGCCAGACACATTTATTTTCAGGACATACCAGCAGCAGTGAAGCTGGGATAAAAGTCAAATGACCTCGAAGAACAAACGGCGTGCCTCGCCAAGGGGGCGTGTCGAAGGGTACTGTCTCTCGTACGAGCGGGAATGATGTTTCTCGAGAGAGTTGGGAGAACAGGCATTAATATTTCTCGTTAGAGGAGGAAGAACAAGGATTTCTGTTTCGCGATTAAAGATAAAGGACCAGAAGAATTGTGTCGCGATAGAAAAAAAGACAGAGGTTGTGTACCGCGGCTGTCCTACAGCCGCGGCCACCCTGTGGCCAGGGGAATGGGCCACCCGACTAGGGGAGATAGACCCACGGGACGGTCGATCGGCGCTACGCACACGCGATACATGGCGGCTACAATCAATGATAATGGGACGCATCTGCTTAGATCGTTGTTTAATTGTCTTCCGGGCTCTTCCGATGATTTTTACACAGGGAGTCACCGATTCTTAATGTCGTCTGCTTCGCCCTTGAAGAGTACGCTGCTGGTTTCGCACACACGAAGATCACTACACTATCGCATGCGGTGAATGATAGCATGGCCGCAAGTCTTTGTCACGTCGTCTATTCATTGTACTGCTGTAACACGGTCGGGGAGACATGATGTAATCAGTGACTTAATGTTTGAAAAACAAGAGAAAAAACAACCTAAGTAGAAAAGTCGGACGGCTGTGGGGCACCTCCGTCTGCTGTGGAAATGCATGCTTACAATATTTTCCCATGCCGTCTCTTTTGGCAGGTTTAACGATTTCGTACGAATGTCTGATGCATAGACTCATTTCAGTCCCAAGCCAGTACATTGCAATCCTTGTAAAATGCACTACACTTGAGAGCTTGTTGGTATGCTTTGGTAGCTGGACCTGCTAACGCCCCCGATCCCATCAGAAGACCTGTCCGAACTGCCTAAACCTGTGGAAGAGATCCCACGCTTACGATTGATGATAGCGGCAGCACTCAAATGGCTCTTTCTTAGGAAGAATATGACACCCGCAAAGAGCAATATGTTGAGAAGGAAAGAGCCGATGAAGGCTGTAATCCAAGTTGGGGGCTTGGCGTATTCCCAAGGCAGCGCATTTATCTCGTAAAGCATGGCGCCCAGAGCCCAGGTAACTTTGAGTCCGTCGATCTTGCTGACTACCGTCAGATTGCGTGAGGCTTCGAACCCGTACCCCTCTGTGAGGAGCGCATATCCGAATGCGGCCACAAAGCAGTAGTGCGCCAGATAAGGGAGACTCTTCTCCCGCTTCTTCTTCTTTTTCTGCTTGTTCATGTGCTGTAAGGCATCCCAATCCAGGGCACACATGGCCTCGGTCCGCTCCTTGTACACGCTCATGTTGGCTTTGACGTCCGGCATCGCCAACATCTTCCATATGTCCTTGAAAGTCCCAAATCCGTAGAACTCCCCGAAATTTCCGGGGGCAGGGGGCAGGTCGGGCTGATAGACCCCCGCGAAGGAGCACTGATGGTTGTGTGCGAAGTTGCACCAGGAGTTGAGGTCCTTGCGTAGGAGGGGGACCACCCGGTCCATGCACAGGCTGAAGGACCCCGTGGCGCCCTCCACCACGTAGTCCTTGCCCTGGTGGCGGAAAGACTCCTCGTAACCCTTGGGGAGGCAGGGGTTGGTCACGCGCAGGGAGCCAGACGGCACGACGGCATTCATGCTGTCCGTCACCTGCTTCTTCTTCCCGGTCCGGTCTTTGTTGGCCTGGGCCTCCTCCGTGAGCGTATCGTGCAGCCGGTCGCGCGCGGAGTTGATCCCGAAGTAGAGGAAAGAGTGCACGTACACGTTCCAGTGTTTCTGGGCCCCAATCTGGAGCTTGAACATGTTGGCAAGGATGTCCTGGTCAGGGACGAAGAAAGATATCTGAGCGGATGCGCCCCCCAGGTCCAGCGCGCCCACAGAGGAGTTCGCATCCACCGTCCCCGTGCCCGCGCTCGCCGGCAAAAGCTTTCCGAGCAGGAAATTGATGGCTGTCCACCCGTAGATTCCTTCCTCTTCCCCTGAGACGACGCGGGCAAAATCGTGCTCGAAATAGAACGGGCAAGTGGTCTTATTCATCATGTATTTTCGGACCTCATCTATGATGGCTTCGCGCTTGGAGGGCGACAACTGACGCATCCCACCGGTGGCCTTCAGGTAGATGGGAAAGTACTTGAACTGGTGCTCTTTGCCCGCCAGTACCTCTCTCGCGAAAGAAATAAGCGAGTCCAAGGAGGTGCCCACATTTTGAGGGCAGTCGGCGAAGGCCGATATGCCTGGCGCCAGACGGTTTGTCCATCGATTGCTGGTGAGGGGGAAGCTGAAGGGGGGAGGCACCGTGTCAAAGCGACGCGCGTCCCATTGATACACGTGCATGCGACTGCCCGTGCTACCGGCGTCAATGATCAAGCCGTGCTGTGTAGGCCAAGTGATTTTCATGTTTGTTTTCCGACTTGCTTCCGTATTGAGAGCGGGCGAACTCGTGTGAGGAGGAGGCGGAGGAGGATCTGGAGGGTTGATAGGGGTAGATGGGGGTTGTGCCTGCTGTGCGCTTGCGACGGTTGACAGCAGCAGCATGGCAAATGACGCGCTGAAATAGTGCTTTCGTTCCCGCGAGCGCAGGCGATGCATGGTTGATGGCGTGCTGGCAGAAGACGAAACGAAGGAACTATAGATGCGGACGGAGGCGTTGGGCTCCAAGTCGTTCGAAGAAGAAAAGTTAAATCTGCCCAATCTTCCGGACGGTCTGTGGCGAGTGAATGTGTGTGCGCGTATCAGCATAATATCTTCCTCCGAGCTTTGGCCGGACACGGCAAGCTTCAGCGGCGTCCCCTTCGCCAAGGTTGTGGCTTGTCCAGGCGCTGCAATCGCTTCTTCCCTGCGGCCGCGTCGAAGCCCGTAACAGAGTCTTCTGGGCCGCAAGTAAGCGTGACTGCCGCCGCTGTCGGGAACATGATGCTTGTATGTGAACGATTTCTCAACCGTTATCCACATGCGTCGTATTTTATCTTCTTCTTTCAATTAAGGACCGTCCAGGACATCCTAGGGACGGAGACGATCGCGTTAGGGAAGAGGGGGACAGCGGATATCAATTTAGGCGTACCAAGCTATCATGGCTGCCACAGCGGACGATAAACGAATCAAGTTGCTGCTGGAGCAGGTATGTCCTTTTTTAATCATAAGTGTGGGCGCGAATTAGAGACGCGGGCACGCTAGGTTTTCAGAAATGCACAGCAGAGCCAGGGCACTACTTGTGGATCATCTTCGTCTATGTGATATAGTAGCCTTTAGTCGGCTCTAAGCATGACATGACTGTGCTAGGAGGAAACCGGCACTCTGACACTTCTTATTCTAAAATGCACTACGAACTTGATTTAGATCCGTCGCCTTCCACACAACAAAAGTTGTGTTAATTGCGGCAAAGTAAGCATCGCAGGTCATGGAGACATTTGCATTAAGTTCCTGACATTTTTGTGCCATACTTGCAAGAGTGCGCATCAATCATTTTCCCATCGATGCAAAAATGTCACCCTGTCCAACTGGACCCTGGCTGAAGTGCAGCAGCTCTCTGATCAGGCAGGTGGAGGAAATCAAAATGCACGCCAGACATGGCTGGGCAAGCTCGATGGAAATCTGCTGCTGCGACCCGGCGACTCCTTACAAGATGTTAAAAATTTCGTGAACGACGCCTACAACCACAAACGATATTGGAAAGATCCTCAAATGATCGCTAAGAGCACTTCGGTGGCTGCCGAAGGCACCCAATCGGCTTCGGCAAGCACCGCATCCCTCCCTCGACAGAGCGTGGGGGAGATCGGCTCACGGCTTGAGGGGCCCATGTCTGAGATCCCGGACGCATCTACTGTAAAAAATCTGCTTGATCTTGAGTCTGATTGCATACCCACGGGGCCTGCGCGATCCTTCCCCACCCTGCTGGAGCCCGCAACAGTCACATCCTGCACGCAGTTCTCAGAGAGGGTTGCACGCAACGGCTTGAGCGACCGTTGCCCTCTGACTGGAAGCGTCGGTCAGACTGGTGCTCCAAAGTCCTCGTCCTCCTTAATGTGCACGTCAACAATTGCAGCGCCTCAACCTCAGGACATGCAGTTTGGGGATTTCTTGGGCGCTTTTTCCCCCTCGAACCCTACCCCCGGCCGGACGCCTGCCACACTCGCTCAACCCGGAAGTCACAGCAATCAAGCCTTGAATCTCAATGACGACTTCGGCGAGTTTATGTCCTCTCCTCCATCCCAGGGGCTCTCCATGTCGACTCAGTCAATGCGTCCCGTGCCGCTCACGGCCCCTCAACCTCGGCCTTCCATGGTGGCCCCCCGTGTGCAACCCGAAGATCCCTTTGCCATGCTCGCTCCGGATCGACCCGCCCTTGCATCCATCCCACTCTCGCATTTGCATGCACAAAAAATGCATCCCGTAGGACTTGCGCCTGCGTGCGTGATAGGCAGCGGAGGACTTGCACCGCAGGTTTTCAGTATCAACGCGCCGCATTCGAGCTTTCAGCCTGGGCAAGTGCCCTTGCATATGGTTATGAATGCGACAGGCGCGCACGGCTGGAAAGCAGGGCAACAATGTACATCCCAAGAACCTGATCCTTTCGCGGATTTGGATTGGCGGAAGTAGGCTGCGACAAGAAGCTACTCTTGAAACATACATGTAGCGCGGTCGAGTGCAGATATTGGCATGTAGAGAAGCGGCAGATGAATGGCATACGAGGGAAGCGGGTGCGAGCGAAAAGAATTAACAACAGCTCGCCGCTTCCTTTCTCCTGTACATCGAAAATGATGACATCGTGCTAGGGCCCTAGGCCAAGCCTGAAAACGTTCTCAATTTTGTCAGGTCAAGCAACATGCCAACCCTACTTCACCCTCAAGCTCCTTGTCTTTTGCTTTCAGGTTTGCGAGGCAACAACAAAATCTCGCAATATCGACCCCACCGACGCCCACAATACCCGGAATTCTTTTATTAGTTTACATTCATGCCTCTGCTTTACACATCGTTGGTCTATTGTTCGGCAGTACCTCCCTCCTTGTCACCGTTCTCCGCCATCATGGAAGACAACCTCTGTCCCCGCAATGTCGCTGCCGCTCCATGCCTTCTTCCCGTCCCCACTCCCCCCTCGGGCTTTACTCTCGGTTCAGGGACGTCGACGGCAGTGAGAAGAGGGTCTGCAGCGGGATCGAAGGCCAGGATGAAGGGGGAGATGACCTCGTCAGGGCTGGGTCCCACCGTGGTCTGCACCTCCAAGTATGCCTGTGAAGTGAGCAAAACCGTGGAACAGGCAGAGCGTGAGAATTCTGGCAATCACGCAGCTAATCCCCCCTCCTTTCCCCGAAACGGTGACCGACTTCTACGCGTCCTTACTCGCTCGGCAAAGAAGAGGTATTCGTCGTAGGCGATGTTGTCCTCCGTGACTAGCTCACAGAACGGCCGGGGCGGAAAGCCACAGTCCCGGGACAGCTCCTGGGCGTACAAGAAGTCGCTCTCGGGCCGCACTCCCGGCAAATAATACTGACCAGAGCCAGCCAGATGGCTGCTGCTGAAATTCGGAGTGTGCCCCGGGCGCTCAGGATTCCTGATGCCCGTGACCAGAAAGTTGGTAAAAGCCGCTTTGCCGAGCAGCACGTGATTGACTCCCACGACGATGAGGACCCTGTCCCTGGGAATCATGAAGTTGATGAAGTCCGAGTCGGCGGGCGGCGTGGAGTACAGAGAGTCCCGAGTGAACCAGTCGCACGTGGGGTTGCAGGCGGTGAGGTTCCACTGAGGAATAGGCATGGCAACGGGGCAGTAGTCCAAGTCCGAGATGCAGCGGATCGCGTCCGGCATGCAGGGGGCGAGGGGGAAGGAATGCGTCAGAACCAGACCTCGGTCCACCTCCATGCGTGTCTTCACGGCCTCCACCAGCTTTTCCAACGCCGACCTGAGCCATTCCTCGCTCTCCCCTGTCCCTCGCGTTTTCAGAGGCGGGGCCGTGAGCGGCATGGCTGGCGCGACGCCCCCGTCTACCCGCCCGCCCTCGCTCGGTTTGGCTCGCAGCAAGAAGACCGGCCAGACCTTGTCCAGGTATGCGGAGCCTTCCGCCGGGTTAATGAACTCGTTGACGCGGAACTGCCAAGCAATGGTATCGCTGCGGTCGACGGCCCATGGAAGGGTCGTGTCCCGGAAGCGAACGAGCTCCGAGGGCAGCACGTCGAGGTTCGCCGCCTCCCCGGGCAACCCCGCCTGCGCGAAGGCCTCGCGCACACGATGAAACGCGACCTTGTCCCCAGTAGAAACGAAGAGGGTGGTCTTCCCGAAAGGATCCGTGGGCCCGCCGGTCGTTCGGATCACGGCATTGTTCACGGGATCCCCCAACTCGGCGCCCGGCATGTACCCACTGATGTTGCGGCCCTCACCTGGGAACCGGTACGCCAGGTAAGAGCGGATAGAGAAATATCGCGTGGGTGGTGGCGTACATCCATACCAAAATACAGCGTCTTGTGGTCCCATGAGGAAGGAGACCTCTATGGGAACCGGAAAGCCGGCCGTGGCCTTGGCCGCCCGCTTGAGAGCTTTGGGGATCAGGGCCTCGTCGAATTTGACAACTCCGTATTTACCGGCAGGATTACCTCCCATATGGAAAGAAAGATTACCCTCATGGATCTCATATTGATGGAATAACGTTCCTAGCGCTTGCGCAAGGACTTTATGACGCTTCGCACCCGTGGTATCGCAGACGATTCCATCCTCCTCTGACGCTACTGTCTGAACGATGGAATCCTTAGCGTCCATCGCACCATAGCCCGAAGATCTGGCCGCCGTAACGCTCGCATTGCCGCTCAAAAGGAGTGAAAACAAAAAGAGGATCGTCGCTTTGGTCATTCTTGGGCACTGTGCGTGGTAATGTGTGCGAAAATGAGCTGTGACGTGACGCAGTTAGGCCAAAAAGTCGACCCAAGTTCCCCAGCTATGCTACGTTGTACATCAGCGTGCCACACATGTTTCTAAGTATTCACACAAGACGTATCGTACGTGGAGACCATCGGGGCCATGCCCCTGGCAGCTGTGAAGGAAAGCCTTGTCCAGGGCGACAAGCACACGTCATCGTAGCACGCTGTCTCTGACGGCCCGCGAGGCAGGAAGGAGAAAACCCGCCCGGAGAGGGGGGCTTTGCTGAGCTTTTCGATCTCTCGATAAAAAGATAAAGGGCGAGGAGGTCCATGACAGAATTTCACTAATTTTTGATGTTACTTGGCTTGCATCAGCCTTACTGGCTATTGTAGTTGTCGGTCGGCCGTCTTCTTACAAACTGCTTAGGGAGCTAGAGGAGGTTGTTTTTTTCCACTTTCTTGACGTAATATTTTAGACCTCCTTTGCTTAAAATGGATGTGTATGCGAAATTTTTCATGAAAATTATGAAAATAGCTTTGACTGCTTTGCACGGTGCATTAACTCTCTTGTTGAGGCCGAAAATGTCGTGCTAACGAGCTCTCGAGGTATCACCTCTCTGGTTATGGTGACATCATTTTTCTGTAACGTTGTTAAAAAGTGCGGAAAGAAAAAGCATGAATATCAAAACGAACAAGCCAAGTGCATCGGTTATTTTCATTATTTTACTTTTTTGTTGCGCACAGCTATATGTACCATCTCTCATATTCATGTCAAATTTCTTACTTTTTTGCACCTCCTCTATTGCAGCACGCAGCATTCGTGGAATAACCCATTGTGGTTGTTTCATCGGTGGTGCTGCTTGTGGTGCGATTGCGGCTGATTTCAAGCCCTTCTTTCCCATTTTTCTTGAGGCTAATCCGCTCAGCCAAAGGATTCGGAATTGATTGTTGGATGTGCTTTCCACGAACAAGCAAATCGCTTACTGAGGCACCAACGCCAGTAAGGCGATTAATACCCAACAGCCCGCCCCCGGCGGTAGCTGTCCTGGTGTTGATTGGGAGTGCAGCGGGCAAAGAGACAGTAATTGACCTGTTTGGCTCTATGGCTGCCGAATCTATGCTTTCAGCAGAAGCTGGTGGCAAGACACGGGCGAAAGGGTCGCGATTATTCAGAATCGACGGTGGCGGTATTTCATCGGTAAGGGCAGCTGCTCCCTCGTCGTCAACAATTGGAGGTGGGGACAGTTGATTGGGGGAAGAATTTCGGCTTTTCGGCTGGCTCGTGTGCAGGTGCATGAGCCCAGTGCGCCCTTCTACCCAGTTACGGCCTCCTAACTCTATTGAATGGGACAACGCCCGTTGAAGGTCCTCTCCGAGTAAGCTGGGGTCAAACGGCGAGCGCTCTTTGGCCTGCCATTCCTCTAACTCCTGCCGCAGCCGCTCTAGCAGTCTAGCAAAGCGGGCTTTACTGTCCTTCCTGAACCTTTCTTCCTTCAGCAAGCGTGCGGAATTTGATTTGCGATCCACCAGCCGGTTGCTGTCACTGGCTTCTGCTTCAAAGCGCCGAGCTTCGCCCTCTAGATTGATTATCTCATCATTCAGTCTCAAGATACCTTCTTGTCGTCGCTGCCGTTTTTGGAGCAAACATATCTCTTGGCACTGGATGCTCAATGTTGCAAATTTCGCTTTCAAACTATGAATCTGCCGGCCCATGCGCTCAATGGCATCCCCAATCCATTTCTCCACCTCAGGTCGACCATCCGCACTGACGGATACTCGCTCTAGATCCACCTCCAGGCGTTTGAAAGCCTTTGCCAGCTCCTCTCTCCGTTCCTGGTCTACAGTGAAAGCCTCGAAGTCTTGCTGGATTTTTAATGGGACGGGCGTCACACCTATTACCACATCTGTGACATCTCGAGGGTTAAGCTGCGAATGGATTAAATCGGTCCTTCGATTTTCAGTTGGGATCCTCAAGAGCTGCCAAAGCTCTTGCAGCCGGGCCGCTGCCGAGCACGTCTGCTTCGCCACGTCTGCAAGCAGGACGTCCAGCCCCTTGAGGAAAATCTCGGCTTCCTCTGCCGTCATACCCCCATCCTGGCTTTCTCCCTGCTCGCCCTGCATCTGTGGTAGTGCCTTGATGACGGCCGTTGTGACGGGCCCCAACGAGGTTTCGATCAAGTAGTTGTTGAGCCCATCTGCAGCGCACCAGCAGAGGACAAGGAGCTCCCGCCGCCGGCTCCAGCATTTCACCAACATTTGCACCAAAAAGCGAGCTAGGGGAATGGCGTCGGCAAGCGGTGTGGTCTGCTCCTCTGCGGCCCAGAGCCCAGCGACTGTGGCCCCTCCATCGCCCGATGTCATTATTTCGATCATCTTGCACAGCGTAGGATTACCCCATGAAACCGTTGCGGGCACGATTGTGATGGTGCTGCTGCACTGGCGGGATATTGGTCTCTCTTCGCCGCCTGAAGTTGCGGTGCAAGGGTCCGACGTAGTTGTTCGCGAGGACTCCTGCTGCACTTGCTCAAGAGTGGCCCGCATTATCTCTTTCAGTCCCTCCTCAGTCAATTTCATGAGGGAAGAGGCTCCGTGACCCTGTTCGAGAAGACCTTGCAACTCCACAACCATCGCCGAGCGCGCCCGACGCGAAGCCTTGATCTCTCCCTCCCAGTCGTGCAGTGTACTCTCGCTCAGTGATAGTGCTACATATTCCGATGCCCGGCTCCTCTCTGTCGCTTCTTTCAACACGTTCGATACGTCAAAAGAATCTTGCTCTTCTCCTGTTCCTGAAAAAGTTCTCTCATAGGTATTTGCGGAGGCCGACAGCAGACTCCCAAGCACCATCATTTCTTTCAGGGCCTCGCCTGATTGCCCTCCCAAGATGCGCTGCAAATGTTCAGCTTCTTGCGTTAGTCGTCTAACTTCTTGCAAACGATTCTGCAGGATCGCCTTGATGTGTGAATGGCGCGCTTCCAGCTTTTCTCTGAGCGTGATCAACGCATCTTCGGTTTGTGCTTCGTTGCTGACATCGTCGGATCCGTCCACCTCCATCTCATTTCCAGGACTCTCGATGCCCAACATTCTGGACATGATATCCAACTCGGTACTCAATTGGGCCACCCGGTCCGTCACCTCCGCGCGCTGGCTCCGGGCCTCCTCGAGCAATTTGTGACACACTGTGGAAGGGGCCTCTGAGACCTTGTCGAGCAGGCTTCGACGTCGCTCGGCTGACACTCCCAGCTCCGCCCATGCAGATAGCAACTCTTCCATGATGCCACCTTCCTCCTTTTGCTCTTTGCTTAGATCCTGCGCCCTCCGTAATGCCTCAAGGGCCTCCCGAAGCTCGCGCGCCTCCCTGCGCGCTGTTTCAACTTCGCGCTCGAGTACTACCCGGTTTGCCTTCTCCTCTTCGAAAGCGCGAGTCACTGTTTTACACTGATCTTCCAGATTGTCGCTTTGATTTACCAAAGCCTCAAGCTGCCGTTTAATGACCTGATCGGCCTTGTCATAGCAATCCCCTCCTTCCTCCTGCTCGTCCGCGGCCTCTCCGCCTCTTGATTCGTTCTGGTCGCGCACGCCTTCCACATTGACAATTACGTTGTCTCTATCGTCGGATGTGGTCGAATCACCTCTACAGATATTTACATTTTTCCCGGGTCCGCTAGCCGGCATCATGGATGTACTCAAAGAGCCAACGCCCACTCCGCTCCTCACCAAGGTCATGAGGTCCTGCTGGTGCTGACACTGGAGGTCCATCACCTTTTTCTCAAAACCCCGGGCAGACTCCGACAGCCGGCGCTTCAAACTATCCCTGTCTATACGCAATTCCTCTTCCACGCAGCCCTTCTTTTGGATGTCGCTTTCAAGTTCCCATACTTTTGCCCGGGCTTCCACAACGCCCTCCATCAGACCTGACAAGAGTACCTTGGTCTCCGCAGGACCGAGTTCGGAGACTGCTTTAAGCGCTGCTTCCTCAGTTACACCGGCTTTCAACGAAGAAGGGAGTGAGGACGCCTTCTTTCCTCTATTCATTTTATCACCACTGCCACCAGCACTTTTTAAAGCGTGCGCGTCAAAGCGAGCCTGGAAGTCACTTATGGCTGCTGCGCAGAGCTCCATCTCCATGTCAAGCCCCTCAAGCCTGGCCTCCGCCTCCTGGATTGTCTCACCAAGCTTTCCGCTTTCCTTCTCCTCGGAGGCACCGCCGTCCTCTTCAGCTCTTAGTGACTCGAGCACCTGTGCCTGGCTTCGGAGCTCGTGGACCAGCTTTTCATAGTCTTCAGTTTTCAGTTCAAGCATCCGCCGCGCCTCCAGCTCGCTGAGTCGCTCCTCTACGACCTTCTCTATTAAAAAATAAGCAGCGTCAACCTTCTCCCCTGCTATCCCAGTACCGTCCTTGCCATTTCTCGAATCACAAACAGGTTCAACTTTTCCTTTCTTCTGAAAGGCAGCCCCCCGGCGAGCTACCGTGCTTCGGCGGTACTGCAAGCTCTCTCGATTCCTATTCTGGAGCTGCAGAAGACGCAATACATGAGTTTCGGCAGTGACCGCTTTTTGTCGAAGGGTACGAATGCAGTTCTCTTTTCTATCCAGTAGCACCTTCGCGCCTCTGTTTTCGAGTTGCAATCGGCCCATTTTTTTCTGCAGCGTCCTGTCCGCCTTTCGTAGTGCCTCCATTTCCCGGCGCTTTGCTTGAATCAGAACTTCGTGCTGCTTTGCGGACTCTCTTTGTTTTTTAATGAGTCCTGCACGCACATTTTTCAGCTTGCTAAGACTATCCTCCAAAGTGAGAAGCTCCTGCTTCTGTCTCTCTGCCAGCCGTTGTAGATTGTCCTGCTGTTTTTTTTGCACCTTTAACCTGTCTAACTGAGCCTCCACCCCCTTAAGTTTCTCCCGAAGCGCTGTGGCTGTGGCAGCTGACGCCGCGGAAGCACCACCTGCCTTATGGTCTTGCTCGGGGTTGCCCCCTCTCTGACCCTGTCGTTCTCGACGCTCTTGCTGTGTCTCTTCAGCCGCCAAAGTTTGCTCAAGCTGAAAATGAAGAGCCTCCTTTTCCAATTCTAGTGCCTCCACGTCTTTCATCAACCTCTCATAACGTCCACGCATGCCGTGGTAGCCCTGCAGCGTTTGGCGA
>Ga0209925_1000682_pt1 | contig 17240 bp, 12 predicted proteins | sample SalPonR2_A_D1_MG_FD_185702 | JGI IMG/M metagenome (GOLD analysis project Ga0209925, IMG submission 185702) | Salt pond soil microbial communities from South San Francisco under conditions of wetland restoration - Salt Pond MetaG R2_A_D1_MG... ...
AATGTGAGCATTCGCAATGTGAAAAAATTTTAAAATTTTTCACATTGCGAATTGCTGGTGCTAATAGACAAGTGTGACAAAAAAAGGAAAATCTATCAATAAGAGGGAAACCGTATTAGTGATTTATCGAGTATGCAACCCTTCACAGTTATCCTTTTACAGAGCCAGACATTAGTCCTCGTACAAAGTAGCGTCCGGAGGCAATATAAATTATAAGGGTAGGAATTGCCGCCATTATCGCTCCCGCGAAGTGCACATTGTACTCTTTTACTCCAGTAGAGGATTGGACCAAATTGTTTAAGGCCACCGTCATTGGTTGTGACCGAGCATCACCGAAGGATACTCCGAAAAGAAAGTCATTCCAGATATTGGTTGTCTGCCAGATAATGGTTACCGCGATTACCGGCGCGGAAGTAGGTAAAATGATGCTGGTAAAAATCTTCATAAACTTTGCGCCATCAACCTGGGCCGACTGTACAATTTCATCGGGCAGACTTGCATAGGTATTACGAAAAAAAAGTGTGGTAAACCCGACACCGTAAGCTATGTGAACAAGTACCAGCCCACTAGTTGTTCCGGCAATACCGAGGCTTCCCAATACTCGCGCCATTGGAATTAAGACTATCTGAAATGGAATAAAACAACCAAATAATATCAGACCGAATATGAGATTATCACCTTTAAAACGCCATTTTGAGAGAACAAAGCCACTGAAAGAACCGAATAGGGTTGATAAAAGGACCGCCGGTATAACAATTTTAACTGAATTAAAAAAGTAGGGACGTAATCCAGTTGCATTTACGCCCACCTGGGCGGTTTTCCAGGCCTTTATCCAGTAATCAAAAGACATATCCCTCGGAAGGGCCAGCATATTGCCACCCTGAATTTCCGATAGTGGTTTTAGAGAGTTTACCAGCATGACATAAAAGGGTACTAAAAAATAAATTGCAAATAAAGATAGGATTGTTACTATTATGAATTTGGAAAATCTCTTTGACCGGGTTGTTTCACTAATTGTCATACTTAATTCTCCTCCAGCTGTTTCCTGATGTAGGGAACAATGATCAGCATGATTGCGATGAGCATCATTACCGCCGCGCTCGCCCCTATACCCATTCTGCTTCGTGTAAAGGTATATGAGTACATAAATGTAGATGGGAGAGCTGTTGCTTGTCCCGGCCCTCCGTTAGTTAAAGCGACAACCAGGTCATAAGATTTTATGGCCATATGTCCCAGAATTACAAAGGCAGACAAAAATGAGGGGCCTAACTGGGGTATGATAACACGGGTATAGAGTTGAAAGGTCGATGCTCCATCGACTACCCCCGATTCTATTGTTGTGTGGTTAATCGCCCGTAGTCCGGCAAGAAAAATTACCATTACAAACCCGGTAACTTGCCAGATTGCAGCAATTACAACTGTATAGATTGCAAAATCACTATTTTTAATCCAGTCGAATTGGAAATTGGCAAACCCCCACAAATGCATAATATGTTCAAGTCCTATTCCTGGATCTAAAAACCACTTCCATGCGGTACCGGTAACAATAAAGGAAATTGCCATTGGATAGAGAAAAACAGGGCGAAAAATGATCTCACCTAATTTGTTCAAATCAATCAAAATTGCGAGCATTAGGCCCAGGATTGAACTAATTCCAATATAAAGTACTCCAAAAATTGCCATATTTTTAACAGCAATATGCCAATGTCGTAATTGCCATAGTTTTTCATAATTTTCAAAACCCACCCATTCATAAATAGGCATAATAGTAGAGCCTGTAAAGGATATGTAGATTGTGTAAATTATAAAGCCGTATACACATACCGCGGATAACAGTACAGTTGGGAATAAAACCAATCTGGCGACAAGATCATCCTGAGCTATACGCCATTTGTTCTTAATTATCATGATATTTATACTCCCGTAACAGTGAAGTTGTACAAGAGCGGGCCGAAATAGACCCGCTCTTGTAACCAATTATTATACTAAAGAGTTTATTCGGCTGCTGCTGCTACTGCTTTAGCCAACTCTTCAACAGCTTCTTCGGCAGTGTACTGTCCATTAAAATGAGCACTTACTACATCAAATACCGCTTCTTTTATTGCGGAGGGACCGCCATGACCGTGGGCCAGGGAACCGAAGAGGGTTCCGTTGTCATTCGCTTCGGCCAGGTCTTTCATTGCCTCTTTGCCGATAATAGTAAACTCATCATCGGGTACGTCGGTCCGTGCAGGTACTGAGCCCTTTACTACGTTAAAGGACACCTGAAATTCGGGGTCCATTACGTTTTTGGCCAGAACCTTTTGGGCATTTTTCTTTGCCTGGGATTCTTTTTCAAACATTACAAATTGGTCTGCATTAAAAGTTACCGAGCCCTTTGTTCCAGGGGTACGGAACCCAAAGAAATCCTCACCCGGTACCATGTCGGCCCGCAGGAACTCGCCCTTCGCAAAGTCTCCCATCATCTGAAAGGCTGCCTGCCCCTTGATTACCATTGCAGAGGCAAGGTTCCAGTCACGACCGCTAAAGTTCTCATCTACAAAACCTCGAAGTGTTTCCATGCGCTTGAAGGCTTCCAGCATTTTATCGGATTTCAGTGCTTCCTGGTCCATCGGAACGTTCATTGTTTTTTCGTAAAAATCAGGTCCGCCTACTCCCAGTACTACCGATTCGAAGATAGTTCCAGTCTGCCAGGGCTGTCCACCGTGGGCAAGAGCGACTTTACCGGAATCTTTTACTTTCTGTAGGGCGTCAACATAATCATCCCATGAGGTGATAGGCAGTTCGATTCCGAGATCGTCACAGATTTTCTGATTGGCCCATACCCAGTTTTCGGAGTGTACATTTACCGGAGCTGCAATCCACTTGCCGTCGTACTTAGAGAACTTTTTGATTGCGTCGGGAATTACTGCATCCCAATTCTCTTCTTCAGCCAGTTCGTTTAGGTTGGCTACTACGCCTAATTCGGCCCAGTCAAGGATGTCGTATCCAAGCATTTGAACTGCTGCCGGCGGATTTCCCGCGGTTACTCTTGAGCGCAGTACAGTCATTGCCTGAACGCCGCTTCCTCCGGCAACTGGTGTATCAACCCACTTTATACCTTCAGCTTCTACCTTTTCTTTTAGTACATTCAGTGCCGCCGCTTCACCGCCGGATGTCCACCAGTGAAGTACCTCGATTGCCTTGGCCATTTCCTGTCCATCACCTTCAGCTTCCTCTTTTTGTCCGCCGGCAAATACCGGCGCAGAAAATACCACGGCCAGCATGACCATAATCACAAGTAGTTTTCTCATTACTACTACCTCCTTGAATATTATACCCTATTGAAGATGCATGATTCATGCCAAGTTAAAATAGAATGAAAAATACTAATAGATATTTAGTAATTAAGTTATTTCTATGAATATAATTAGTTCTGTTATAATAAAATGTGGTGCCTTAAGAAGACTCCCTAGGAAGAAGAGATGTTGTTATTTCGGCTTGACTATACTGTTTCGCGGGGGTAACACTGTTACCCCGCCGTTACAGAGTGGGAATTATTTTACAAACTCCTGCTGTAGGGACTCAAGCCTTTCTATTGCATGTTGGATGTCCTTATCAGCTATAAAAGAATCAATGATCCGATACAACTCGTTTCTCCAGGTATCGGGGGCGACTGTTCCGTGGGTAACACTTCCTACCATTTTTTTATCCCTGAATGCCCTTATTGAACTTTGTTGATACGAATCATAGGCTTCAATATTGTTTCTTCTATCTTTACGAGCTGGAATTGAGCCTTTTTTCGGATTAAATGCGTCCTGTCCCTCTTTAGAGCCGACTAATTCCACCCATTTTATTGCATTATCCCGGTGGATCGCACCTTTTGGAATCGCAAAAGTATCGGAATTCATGACAAACACATCTTCCGAACCGGGAAATGGTAAGAATCCGAACTCTTTATCCGGTCTCAGACCTTTTGCCTTTAGATACCCTTCAGCAAAATCCCCCATTACTGTAATAGCGCACTTTCCGTCAATCATGTACTGAACAGCTTCATCCCAGGTCAGAGCGGCATGGTCTGAGTTTACATATTGAAATATATCCCTGAATTGTCTTAGTGATTGATGAACAGCATATGTATTCCAGGGGGTATCTCCGTTCCACAGACCCTGATACTGTTTTGCCGCTAAATTTGAAACTAATATAGATTCAAACAAATGCAGCGCCGGCCAGTGATTCTTATCACCAACTGCTAAGGGTGTTATTCCTCGGGCAGCTAAGGTTTCAAGCACTGTAAAGAGCTCCTCCATTGAATGGGGAGGAGATATTTCAAAACGCTTAAAAATGGATGTATTATACCACATAACATTTTCCCGGTGAATATTTACCGGCATCGCGTAAATTCCCCCCTTATATCGCAGTTTTTCCATTAGTTCTTCTGGAAATTGGTCAAGAAGATTGTTCTGTTCGTATAAAAAAGAGAGGTCTTCCAGGTAGCCTGGTTTTATCCAGAGACTCATTAGACTGGGGCCTGCCAGTACCTGAAAGGCATCAGGAGGGTTACCACCAATCATACGTGTTTCTAATACCGATCGGGCTTTGGCCCCCATTCCTCCCACTACCGTGGCATTTATTATTTCAACCTTCGGATGCCGGCGGTGATAGATCCGATACAACTCATCAAGAGCTTCCCCTTCTCCGATTGCGGTCCACCAGCTGAAAATTTCAAGTTTATCCTCGATTTTATCCGGCGGCCGCAGAAAAAAGAACACGGATAAGATCAAAAGAACACAAATAATACCGATTACTACATACTGTTTCATAAACCGTAACTCTCAATCTTCTTATATAAAGTCTTTCTTGCTATACCTAAACGTGAAGCAGCACTGCTGATATTGTTGTTTTCTTCGTGCAGTACTCTGCTTAACAACTCTTTTTCTACTTTTTCCGTATGTTGATCGACATAATTTTTCAAGTCGATGAAGGAGGAAACTGATTCAGTTTCTTCACATTTGTTTTCAAAATCAGGAATATTTAATGAGTGGAAGGTATCTCCATCAGAAAGCAAAACGGCGTTGGTAATTATATTTTTAAGCTGCCGAATGTTTCCCGGCCAGGGATACGCCAGAATTCGATTGAGGAGGGTGCGAGAAATAGTTTTAATATGCTTGTTATATTCTTGGTTCGCCTCCTCAATAAAATGATCTACCAGATAGGGAATTTCGTCGGTACGTGTACGTAAAGGCGGCAGGTCTATCTGAACTACATTAAGGCGGTAATAAAGGTCACCTCTAAAGCGTTTTTCTTCAACTTCCTTTTTTAAATCCTTGTTGGTAGCGGCGATTATTCTACAGTTGGTTTGAATTTTTTGTGTTCCCCCCACGCGTTCAAAGGTACGTTCCTCCAATACCCTGAGAAGTTTACTCTGCATAGTAAGGGACATGTCTCCAATTTCATCCAGAAAAAGAGAACCGTTACCGGCAATTTCAAAACGGCCGAGCTTACGTGTGTGAGCTCCGGTAAAGGCGCCCTTTTCATGACCGAACAACTCGCTTTCGATAAGATTATCGTTCAAGGCGGAGCAATTTATGCTTATAAAGGGTTTATCCCTGTATTCTCCAGAAAAATGAATTCTTTTAGCGGTAACTTCTTTTCCGGTCCCGGTCTCTCCTGATATAAGAATATTAACATTCAGGCTTTTTACCTTTTGTATGATCTCATCAACCTGTGAAGGCAGTTTTTTTGCAGAGGTGACGATTTTCTCCCTTTCTACAAAATCATCCAGACTCTGCTTAAGCCCTGCATTTTCAGATTGCAGATTGATAGTCTGAATCTCCCGGGAGATTGAAGTGAGCAGCATATCCTGGTCTATAGGCTTTGTCAAATAATTGGACGCCCCCGCCTTCATACAGGTAACTGCGCTCTGAATTGTTCCGTATCCTGTAATAATGATAATAGAAATATCCGGTTCTTCTTTCTTTAGATCATACAGGAGTGTGTGACCATCTTCATCGGCAAGACGTAAATCCAGTAAAATTATATTGATTTTCCTTTGACTGATTAACTTTAGGGCCTCCTTTGAATTTGAAGCTTCATGTACCTCATATCCTTCAACTTGAAGTCTTTTCGCCAGTCCCCGGCGGAGGCCTACCTCGTCATCAATAATCAGAATGTTCATGCAGTGTATCTTCTCCTTTGCTGACAGGAATGGATATTTCTACTTCGGTACCCTTTTGGATTGTACTATTTATGTGGATATCTCCTCCGGATTTACGAAGTATACTGTAGACTATTGAAAGTCCTAGCCCATTGGCTTCGGTGCTCGATTTTGTAGTAAAAAAGGGGTTGAATATATTTTTGAGATGGTTTTCCTCAATTCCATAACCGGTATCACTAATATAGGTGTATATATAACCATCGTTGTTCTCCGTGGTAAAGCAGATGCGTCCTGTTGCTTTTATCGCCTGAGAGGCATTTAGAAAAAGGTTAAGAAACATCTGCTTTGCTTCATCAGGGCGAATAAGAGCTGTGGGGAAAGATGCATTAAAGTTTTTTTCAATTTGAATATCCTTTCCCTTCAAATTGTATTTGCTCACTTCCAGAACATCCTCAATTACATTATGAAGATTCGCGGTGGAAGAGTTGGAACTTGAGTTATGTGAAAAAGCTAGTACCCGTTTTACAATTCCTTCAATTCGCTTCGTTTCAGTCTCAAGCCATGAAATTGAATCTTTTTTTTCATTCTCAGTTTCTACAGCTTTAAGATAATTGATGTGTGATTGAATAGAGCCGAGGGGATTGTTAATTTCATGGGCCATTCCGGCGGACAACAAGCCCATGGAAGAGAGTTTTTCGGTAATAAGGATCTTATTCCATAGTCTTTGTGTATCGGTAATGTCTTCTAGTACAATGAGAATTCGGCTTTGTCTGTCGTCTTCATCCAGATAAGATAGTTTCAAGGAGAGTTTTATTTCTATATTATTTCCTTCTTTAATGCTGAGCAGGTATGAATGTTTGCCCTCAAGTTGAAGTTTTGGAAAATCCGGCCATTCACCTTCTGGATTAAAATAAGATATAAAAAACTCCGTATAATGCATACCGATAATATTGGAGGCAGAAGGAATATTTAGAATAGAGCGAAGATATTCGTTTAAAAAATCAATTTTTCGGTCGGTATCAAGAATAAGGACTCCTGCTCTTAGATTTTCCATAATTTCAGTATTGTATTTATTGAGGAATGAGATCTCATGGAGTTGCTTTCTAATTATTTGCTCTTCATTTATAAGTTTTTGGACCATCGAGTAAAAGGTTTGGGTAAGAAATTCGATCTCCCCTTCCTGGGTAATTTTTAATTCCTCCGATTTGCCTGTTTTGAGATACTCCGCCAGCCATGCATTGAGTTCGTAAAAGGGAGAAAGAATACGATTGGTTACACCCACTATATAAGCTAAAGAGATTATGAGGGTCACTATGAAGGACACAATAAAAATAGTATTCAGCCAACGGAGGTATAAGCTGTCCTGAAGGCTTGAACGGAGAACCGTGAGTTTGAGCCCCCCGGGTACTTCTGAAGAGAGTAGTTCGGTATGAATACGGTAAGGTGTTGCTCCGACCTTTATTTCTGTAAAAGAATTTTCAGAACCTTCAGGTAAATTAAAGTCGGGAACAACCGAGCAAATAGGTTTATTCTGTACGAATAACACAAAGTTGATCCCTGTTTGCTTGTAAAGGTAGTTGGCAAAGTCTTTATCAAGGGAGTTAATAAACAACAGGTAATAGTGTGCGCCCGTAGGATGGTATATCCTTGTGCCCGTAATAAGAAAGAGATTTCTTTGGGAGGAGAGACCCAGGGTATACATGCTTTTGACAAAATTGAATTGTGAGAGGTCAAGACTCTGTTCGATGGGAGCAAATTTTTCCTTTCTTTTTTCTATTTGAAATATTAATTCCCCTTTGCCCGTTAATAGTACAACTCGGTCGGTATCAATAGAGGTAAAATGGGTATGGATATTCTTATAAAGAGTATCACGGGTAAGCTCTTCTAATGGTATCTCTTCTATAGTATAGCGCAACAGAAACATGCGGTTGAATAAATCACGTTTCAGCGATTCTATCGAAGCACGGGTTTGTTTAAGGTCCTGGGTTAATTCATCTTTGGCGCTTCTTGATATTTGCTGATGGAATAAGAATATTGAAAGGGTGCTTATGATAATAATTTGAATAAATAGTACAAGCGAAATTATGAGTTGCAGTTTGGCCTTTAATTTTTTAGTCTTTTGTTCTTTTTTCTTGAACATTAACTACAGCTTATCAATAATTTTTTGCTTTGAGTAGAGCTCGTTACAAGAGGTATACATAGGCTTAAAAAGCAACGGAATTTTCTTTTTTCTTATTGTATGAAGAAAAAACACACCGTAGAATAGTACTATGGTACATCAGAATCGCACATCCGGGTACGAAAAATTGGTTGAGCGTCTCAATCGCTTTCCCCAGGGGGCCCCGCCGTCACAGACCCTCTACAAAATTCTTCAGCTTCTTTTTGATGAACATGAGGCGAGGATGGTTTCCTTACTGCCCATTAAACCTTTTACCAGGGCCAAAGCGGCGAAGGCCTGGAAAATTTCAGAGAAAGAAGCGGGGAAGCTCCTGGACAGGCTTGCTTCAAGGGCAATTCTGCTTGATATTTCCCGTGGTGACGAAAGTGTGTATGTGCTGCCGCCGCCGATGGCCGGTTTTTTTGAGTTTTCGATGATGCGTATCCGAGGAGATGTCGACCAGAAGGTGTTGGGGCAGCTTTTTTACCAGTACATGAATGTAGAAGAGGATTTTATTAAAAGCTTGTTTTTGGATGGTGAAACACAGCTGGGCAGGGTGTTTATAAATGAAACGGTGCTTCCCTCGAATAATGATGTGTATGTGCTGCCCTATGAGCGGGCGAGCGAGGTGATAAAATCCGCCGAGTATATCGGTGTTGGAACCTGTTATTGCCGGTATAAAATGATGCAGGCCGCCACGGCTTGCGACGCGCCGCTGGATATCTGCATGACCTTTAACAGTTCTGCTGCCTCGTTGATTCAAAGCGGTTTTGCACGGCAGGTTGATGCAGCAGAGTGCCTCGATTTGCTGGACCAGGCGTATGAACATGATTTGGTGCAGTTTGGTGAAAATGTACAAAATGGGGTGAATTTTATTTGCAATTGCTGTGGCTGCTGTTGTGAGGCCTTGGTAGCGGCACGAAAATTCGGGTTTTTGAAGCCCGTACACACCAGCAATTTTTTGCCCCGTGTTTCCAAGGAAGAGTGTACCGGGTGCGGTAAATGTGTAAATGTATGTCCTGTTGAGGCCTTGAGTTTAGTGTCGGCAAACGATCCTAACAATAAAAAACGAAAAATTGCGGTTCTTAATGAAGATATTTGCCTTGGGTGCGGGGTGTGTGTGAGGGCCTGTCCAACTAAGGCCTTGGACCTGGTCTCTCGCCCGGAGAGGGTTATTACACCGGTAAATTCAACCCACCGGGTGGTGATGATGGCGATTGAGCGCGGAAAACTGCAGAACCTTATCTTCGACAACCATTACCATTTTTCACACCGGGCTATGGCATCTATATTGAGTGTCATTTTGAAACTTCCCCCGGTGAAACAGATAATGGCCTCCGAGCAGATGAAATCCCGCTATCTTACCGCGCTTATTGAGAAGTACCAAAAGAGACAGTCACAGTAAAGAAGGCCGGGTAGATATCCTGCTTCCTAGGCCTATCGGTTTATCTTAATTGATTGCCCGGTTTGCTTAACCCCTCCTCTGTTATTATCCTTTAAAAGAGGAGGTTATGTATATGAATTTAACGAGTTCAGCTTTTGAACACAATCGGGGTATCCCACAAAAGTATTCCTGTGACGGGGAGAACATCTCGCCGGCATTGAGCTGGAACGGGGCACCGGAGGCCGCCAAATCGTATGTTTTAATATGCGATGATCCGGATGCACCGGGAGGGACCTTTATTCATTGGGTGTATTATAATATCCCCGGGAATGTTGGGGGGTTGCCTGAGGACGTTCCCGGGGATTCGCACCCAACACCTGGGGGAGTGCAGGGAAAAAACAGTTTTGGAAAAACCGGCTACGGTGGACCCTGTCCTCCAGGGGGTACACACAGGTACTTTTTTACCTTGTATGCCCTGGATATAATGGTGGATGCCCCTGCGGGTCTTGGCAAACAGGAGCTCCTTTCTTTGATTGACGGGCACGTGATTGCTGATACCCAGTTGATGGGCACTTACTCCCGCTAGAGCTGTCTGGAACATAGCCGCGGCAGGGACATTCCTGTCCGGCTCTAAACTTTTAGTAATGGTACTAACCTTGTGGTATTACAAGTCTTGCCACCATATCTACAGTAAAGATAGTTGATCCTCCCCCATATGCAGCGCTAAAGCGGGGCATCCCACAAGTTTAGTACCACTAGGTAAACTTTTGGCACTTCCAACCGAATCTCCCAGCAAATTTCTTACAGAAATTTTCGAGGATGCCCGCCTCCTTTTGGCAGGCTAAGCCCTATTTCATGCTGAAAAGTAGCGGTCACATAAATAATAACGGTAGAGTAGCCCCTCAGCCCGAATTTCCAATGTAAAAAGAGTGTGCAAAAGCGATATAGGTAGCGGAAGATTTTACTCAGTTTTCCAATGAACAATTCTTGCGATTGAAGAATAATAAATCTAAAATAGTATAACAGTTGAGTTCCTTTCACCGGGAAGACGGCGGACAGATACTTAGGAGATATGAATGAATTCTGGTTCTAGTGAGAAATTTCTTGATGAAGCGCCCTTTGGATACGCATACCGCCAAATAGTGACCGATAACAAGGGCAAACCGGTGGATTACATATTTCTTGATGTGAACTCGGAGTTTGAAAAAATCAGCGGTCTTGATCGGAGGAATATTTTACACAAAAACGCAAGCGAAGTGTGTTCGGGGATGGGTGAAGAAGATTTTAACTGGGTGGAGTATTACGGAAGCATCGCTATGAATCAGGATACTTGTGAATTTGAACAGTATGTGGAACCACTAAAAAAGTTATACAAGGTGTGTGTCTTTTCACCGGCACCTGAATATTTCGTAACCCTATTTTCCGATATTACAGACCGGCGAGAAACCGAGGGTGAGCTTAAGTCGAGTAAAGAAAAATGTGCTCTAAGCGAAAAGAACTTTCGCACCTTTTTTGAGACCGTCGGCGACATGATTTTTATAGGAAATCAGGAAGGGGTGATTATCTATAGTAACAGTGCGGTGACCCGTACACTTGGATACAGCAGGGAAGAGTTGTCCGGCATGCATATGGTGGAATTGTATTCTCCGGGAGACCGTGAAGAGGTGGAGAAAATTTTTGCCGAAATGTGCTCCGGCGGGGGGGATACACATCTTCTCACATTGCAGTCGAAATCGGGGGATTCTTTTCCTGTTGAAAGCCGGCTGTGGTTTGGTGAGTGGGATGGAAAAAAAAGTGTTTTCGGAGTGTCAAAGGACCTTTCGAAGGAACAGACTGCACAGGAGAAATTCAATAAAATTTTTAGCCGAAACCCAGCCCTCATGGCGGTGAGCAATTCCCGGGACTATAGGTTTACCGAAGTAAACGATGAGTTCATCAAAAAACTGGGATACACAAAAGAGGAGATTATCGGTAAAACCGCCGGGGATCTTGGCTTGTTTGTTCAACCTGAAAAGCAGCTAAAAATTGTTGAGGAGTTACAAAAAAGGGGCAGTGTAAAAAATCGGGAATTGAAGGTAAAAGCGAAGGACGGAACAATACTTGAAGGGCTTTTCTCCGGAGAAATCATTGACTCCCAGGGTGATCCAAGTTTTCTGACAGTAATGACGGATATCACCGATCAAAAGGAAGCGGAGGAAGCTCTGGAGGAGGCAAATCGACATCTGGAAGAGCAAACGGTTATTGCGAAAGAGATGGCCGCTCAGGCAGATCTGGCGAGCAAGGCAAAAAGTGATTTTCTTGCCAATATGAGCCATGAAATTCGCACTCCCATGAATGCGGTTGTGGGATTTACCGATTTATTACTCACCACAGAGCTTGCCCCTATTCAAAGGCAATATTTGGAGAATGTTCACTCTTCAGCCGACGCGCTGCTTGTGCTTATCAATGATATTCTTGACTTTTCTAAAATAGAAGCCGGGCGTCTTGAGCTGGAATACACTATGATAGATCTCCATGATACGCTGGAGAAGGCTATGGATATAGTTTCATTCAAGGCTCAGGAGAAGGGATTAGAACTGATTCTTGACCTGGATCCGGAACTTCCGTTTCTTGTGTCGGCGGATTCGGTTCGGCTTAACCAGATAATTACCAACTTACTTACCAATGCAGTAAAATTTACCGAACAGGGAGAAGTAGAGCTAAAGGCCGTGTGTGCTTCACCGGAGACACCGAATACGGTGATTTTTTCCATACGGGATACTGGTATTGGAATGAGCCTGGATCAGAAGGAGAAAGTATTCGACTCTTTTACACAAGCGGATTACTCAACTACCCGAAAGTACGGAGGAACAGGGCTAGGATTATCGATATCAAAAAGTTTAGTGGAAAAAATGGGTGGTATCTTGCAGGTGGAAACTGAACCTAACAAGGGGAGCACCTTTAGTTTTGCCCTTTCATTTAATGTGGAAGAGATGAAAGTGAACGGGGCTGAACCCGCATTTCGGTTAAAATCGGCCTTGATAGTTGATGATAATAAAAAATACCGAACTATATTAGATGCTATGTGCTCCCACTGGGGAATCAATGGGGTAACTGTAAGCAATGGTATAGAGGCGCTTGAAATTCTGAAAAATGGTCCGCCGGTGGACGTTATTATTCTGGATTATCACTTGCCCTTCATGGACGGCTTGGAAGTACTAAAGAAAATACGACAGGAGTTAGGCTTTACAGTAAAAGACTTGCCGGTTGTTTTTCTCTACAGTTCCACTGATGATCAAAAAATGCTGGAGAGGTATAGGGAGTTTGGCATCGAATATATGCTGATGAAGCCGATTAAAATGAAGCAACTTCAGAATGCCTTAGAAAAAATTGAGACCGGAGGAGAAAATTCTTCGCCAGTTGAATTTATCTCCTCCTCCGCACAAATTCAGTATGATGAAGATCCTCCTGAGAAGGGCGCTGATGATGCTGTGTGCGTAGTAGTAGCGGAAGATAATCCTCCCAATATGTTATTAGCAAGGGGATTGTTACTTAAAATTATTCCGCAGGCTGTAATAATTGAAGCGAAAAATGGTATTGAAGCTGTTGAGCTGTTTAAGGAACACAAGCCGCAGTTTGTTTTGATGGATGTGCAAATGCCTGAACTTGATGGGTTCAATGCAACCGCTGAGATCCGGGAGTATGAAGAAGAGAAGGGAGGGCATACCCCTGTTATTGCACTCACTGCAGGGGCTCTAGAGGGGGACCGGGAAAAGTGTCTGAATGCAGGTATGGATGACTACCTTTCAAAACCGATACTCCTTGAATCACTCCGAAAGAAAGTGCATCAATATGTCGATAGAGGGCGAGAAGAAGCTTCACGCGAAAAAACTGAAACTGGAGCTGGAAAGAGTATAATTGAAGTCGCAAGGCTTTATTTATATAGCCAAGGCCATGATGATGAAATTATTTCTCAAATGTTTGAGATGTTACTGACCCGGGCCCCTGAATTGAAAGATGAAATTCAACACTCAATAGATGGGCATGATGGGGACGGCCTAAAAAGATCAGCCCATTCGGCAAAGGGTATTCTGAATACTATTGGAATGGAAAAGGCGGCACAGTATGCTTTGGAAATTGAAAAGTCCGTAGACGCGGGTGATATGAACGGGGCGGAACAGCGGGCACGTGTATTGCTACAGGAGATGTCTGAATTAATAAAGCTGATTAAACTTGACAGGAAATAGTAGCAGGGCTACTATTGACGAACCTGTGAACCATCTTATATTGTTTATGTATATTGTTCATACCTCCTTCGGTGTAGCTGGAGTCGCTTCGATGGCTATGCTCCATTACCGTATGCGCCGCAAAGTGACCGGTGCTCTACTCTGGGTAATGAGCTGTTTATTAGCTTCCGTATTTCTGACTCTTATTCAATACTATTTTGTATTTGTTATCGATGTGTTTCCCGGTTATATATACATTCAATACAGTCTCAGCCTGGTGGTTGCTATAGCTCTTTATGGAGGGCTGCTGGTATTGATGTTCCGACTACCGAAAGTTACTAACAGTACGGCGGTTATTATAACACTATGTGTAGTCGGGATCCAGATTGGGCGGATGGTGTTGGTGCTGATTGGACCACCGGAAGTTGCGACACTAATCCGTTTCCCCGCGGTGGTTTTAATTTCGGTATACCTGTTTTTTTTAGGGATGGTATTTTATAGATCCGCGAGTATTGAAGCGGATGGGACCGTTGCACTTTTGTTGAGACGCCTCAGTATTCTGACTTTGATCTTTGCACCTGCTTCAACACTTTTCTATTTATGTGTCTATCAGTTTCCTGTTTTAGAGAAACTTCATATCTCTCTGGATTTTTTTTACTTCACCGTGTGGAGTATTCTGACTATCGGTATTTTTTTAAGATATTTATCTAAACCGACTGCTTTGCTGGAAGAGGGCAAAGTAAGTGACGGATTTATTTCGGCCTATAAGATCACCCCTAGGGAGGCGGAAGTTGTTGAGCTTATCAGCCATGGTCTCAGCAACAAAGATATAGCCGATCGTATGTGTGTCTCTTTTACCACCGCCCGTACCCATGTGTATAATATCTTTCAAAAGACCGGAGCTAAAAGCAGGGTTGAACTGCTGCGAATTGTAACAGGCTACCGGTAGGGACTTTTATAGGCCCCTTTTCTATGCACTACCAGGTTATTGCCACCATGTATACGTACCAGGTTAGGACTACCGAAAAAAAACAAAAAGCACGCTGGTGACGGCCCCTATCTGACCTACCCAAAAAATAAACATCCAGCGGATTGTAGAGACGTTGTTTTTAGCAATTGTAACTTCGAGGTTTGACTCAACCGTTTTTATACGGGTGAGTAAATCGTTTTTAATCTCGCCCATTTCGCTGCGGAGCTCGCTTTTCATCTGGGTCATCTCATCATGCAGTTCGCTTCTTATCTCGCCCATTTCGCTGCGGAGCTCGCTTTTCATCTGGGTCATCTCATCATGCAGTTCGCTTCTTATCTCGCCCATTTCGCTGCGGAGCTCGCTTTTCATCTGAGCCATCTCTTCCCGGAGATCACTGCGCATTCCCGCCATCTCTTGCCGTAAGGAAGATGAGTTTTGAGTTAATGCATTTTCAAATCGGTACTCCGATTGATTGATTATAGAACCCTCCACGTAGTTTCCATAATCGCTGAGCATTTTGGCCAACGATTCCGCCGCTTTTTCGCCCAATGTATCTCTTAAGTCCTTTGGTATAGATGTGAACATTGTTACCCCTTTCACTTATCTATACACAGTTATAGTATAGTCTGCTTCAACTTTTCGGTCAAATAAATCAAGATTCTCTTATGATTTTCTCAGAGTGAATTTTGTCTGATTAATGTATCCGATAGAGAAACACGAAAAATAGTGATTTCAGAATCATGCTGTTTTTAGAGCTAAAGAAAAAAGTAAAGAAACAATAAAAACCCTTGTCGGAAGAGCTATAATATTACATTCTTCTGTTTTCGGATTCCGGTTTTATAATCCGGAAGGGTAATTACCAAAAAAAGCTGTTAAATCTCTGTGTATTAAATCATAAAGGAAAAAGCAGTATGTTGAACAAATGGTTCGGGATGTATAGGGGGCTGCCTCGAGGCATTTATGCACTTTTTCTGGCGCAGATTGTAAATGCCGTCGGTAATTTGGTGTATCCCTTTCTTACTTTTTTTCTTACTCAGCGACTGGGTTATAACAGCGCTGCCGCCGGGACTTTCATTTTTTTCGCCTCGGTGGCGTATGTGCCCGGCTCACTGCTGGGAGGCAAGCTGGCCGACCATGTAGGACGTAAAAAGATTTTAATCGGCGCTCAGGGGTTGGCCGGTTTGATGTTGGTACCCTGCGCATTCCTGGGGACCAGTCCGGTTGTTCCCTGGCTGATTATAGCTACCCATTTTTTTGGCGGTGCCGCTAATCCCACCCATGAGGCAATAACCGCCGACATGACCTCCGGGGAACAACGTAAGGCCGCATTCTCACTGCTCTATTTAGGCCATAATATTGGTTTTTCGGTAGGACCGATGATTGCCGGTTTTTTGTTTACCCACTCTCTGCCTTTGTTGTTTTTGGGGGATGCTCTTACAACCTTCATAGCTCTGGGCTTTGTGTGTGCTATGGTTCCGGAGTCAAAACCCTCCGAGGAGGAGTTGGCCGCCGGTGCCGACGACCAGTCAAATGAGCGGTCGGAGGTAGGGGGACTTCTTTCGGTGCTGTTACGGCGGCCGTACTTAATTGCTTTTTCTCTGATCTCGCTCTTGCTGACATTTGTGTATGCCCAGTTTACCTTCAGTCTTCCTCTGCAGCTGGAAGAATTGTTTCCCCGCAAGGGGCCGGTGTACTACGGTTCACTGATGACGGTAAATGCCCTTGTAGTTATTTTTCTGACAACCCCACTGATCGGTTTAACAAAAAAAGTAAAACCTGTGATCTGTGTGGCTTTGGCTGCACTGCTTTTTGCCGTTGGATTCGGGATGGTGTTTCTAATCGGTACATTGCCGCTGTTTATGCTTTCAACAGTTATCTGGACCATGGGAGAGATTCTACAAGCCACTAATACCAATGTCTATGTTGCTTCTCATACGCCCATAAGCCATCGGGGACGCTTTAACTCGATTCTGCCCATTATAATTGGTACCGGCTTTGCCCTTGGGCCGCCGGTGATGGGGAAGTTTATTGAGTTGTTCGAGGTAGCCTTGGTGTGGCCACTTATGGCAGGTCTGTCTCTTTTTTCCGGGGCAGCTTTAGGTGGGTTGTTTTTTATTGAAAGCAGAATATACTGGTCCAAACCCTGTGGGCAAGAAAATTGACTCGCCTACAGCGAGAATTTGCCTCTCCTCACATCCACACATATTGTGGCCAAAAGACCCCGTCATTCTTGTCGAGGGTCCCCACCATCCGCGCCCACACCAGCATTTGTGACCAGTTCAGCCGCACATGAGTGAAGAACTTTCGCATCGAGAAAATATTTTCAAGGCCCTGTTGCAGTCGCGATCCCCCGATTCCCGCTATCTCGGCATGGCTGCTTTCCCTCA
>Ga0209925_1000683_pt1 | contig 17239 bp, 19 predicted proteins | sample SalPonR2_A_D1_MG_FD_185702 | JGI IMG/M metagenome (GOLD analysis project Ga0209925, IMG submission 185702) | Salt pond soil microbial communities from South San Francisco under conditions of wetland restoration - Salt Pond MetaG R2_A_D1_MG... ...
AATTAGTATCTTTTTTAATCCTTTCATTTTTGTTCCACCTCACGGATTAGAATTTCTGGTTCAGGTTCAACGTAGCGTCTTGCCAGAATATTTTTTATTCTTCCTTGATCTTGTTGGATCCAAATTCCAAATTGTCCGGGATTCACATTATCATCAATTGTTCCTTGGAAACGAAACCCCTTCCAACCACCAGACTGATTATTGTAATATGTTTTAATGTTGGACGGACTAACTCCCCATGCGGCACAACCAACCCGAACCCATATTTGCTGAGGGAATACTTCAAGCTGTCCATATTCAATTTGTACATCATTCCGATCATCACAGGTTACATCATCATGAGAATCATACCCGCCTGATCGATATGCAGAATCAGCCATTTCATAATAAAAAAAGTGAGAACTATCCTCTGAATCTTCCGTTCCAGATCCAATCCATCGAAGTAATGGACCAGTAGTCATATCGATAGGATAAGCATCTGATTGATATATTTCATATTCAACCAAAACATCACGTTCAACACGATTAGATGGTCGAAGACTTTCTACATAATTATCTCCTGTATTAAAGTCATAATATCCAGATGGATTCCACTCAATGGTGTTTCCCCAATTTCCTCCATGACTTGTTCTATCAACTCTTCCTTGGATGTATTCATTTTCCCGATTAGTTTCTGCTGAATCATACCAAAGATAAACATTTTTTTTATCTGCAGGAGGATTTTCTGCTGTTGGGTTGGCATAATAGACAAAATAATTATCATCATAGAAATTCGCTGAAATATTATGTTTTAACCGAAATCGAATTTTTGTTTCAAATAAATGAGGATTAATAATTTCTCTGTCTAATTCAACAAAGGTATCATCTGCCTGATAAACAATGCGAACATCATCACATGAGGGTAAAAATAAAGAATCAGAGGTATCTAATTGAAATTGAACAGTATACCCATTATAATTCCGATAAGGAGTGTTAGGTCCAGTGGATATGTTTAGTTGCCTTCGATAACTCCATGATTCATTCCACCAGTCATTATTAGTGGATGGAGGTGAAGATGAGTTTCTCTCTGAGATCTTTCCTTGTTGCAATACGTTGATGAATAACAGCCTATTTGTTTTTATATCAATGACTTTTACTTCAACGTAGGACTCTTCATTGATTGATACAGGATATTTGAATTGTTCTCCAACATCCCATTCATCATTTTTATTATCATCAATAAAATAAGATGAATTTAGATAGAAATCATATTCAGTTGAATCAATTTGGTATTGAATACTCGTTTGTTCATCTAAAGAAGGACCACCTTGATTTTGTAAGACAATCACTCCATCTTTTAGATAACCGCCAATTAATGTTTTAGGAGACTGAGGTTGTTGCTCTCCTGAAAATACAATTAATTGAAGAGCTGAAAACAAGGATACAGTTATACCAAGGAGAAGAATAGTTCCAATGATTTCTGAAACCCCAAGATTTCTTCTTTTTTCCTTCATACGCTTTCACTGAAATAAAACCATAAATGCAATAATTGTAATTAACCCAAGAAAGAAACTATACCGAATACCTGCAGAAAGTTCTCCTTCTTTCATATAACCGCTTAACATTCCAGCACCCATGCTTTGTACAAATACAAAAGAAAATAATCCATATTGAAGCGAAGTTCGATTTACATCTTTGACAAACAATGGAAGGGTACTAGCAGAACTTGATTGTATTTCAAAGAAATAAGAAAACAAAGTACTATCTAAGATAAACACAATGAATAAAAACACAAAAAAACTCATGATAATCACGATAGTATACAGAGACATGTCTGTTGATCGCTGCTGACGAACAGTATTGATTTGTTTTAATTCCTTTGAAACTGCTGCAAAAACAGATGAGGTATTTCCTCCCATGAAAATGCCTTTATTAATAGTAACAATTAAGCGATGTATCAACCCATTTTTCAATCGATGGGCGAATTTGACAAAAACATCTTTCAAAGGAATTCTCCAAGAAAGATCAACATTTATTTTTTTGATTTCAGGTGTTAAAACCCCATATTTACTTTGTTGAGCAATGTTGAGCGCATCAAATACATTCAATCCCGCATTTACGGAATTACTCATTTCTGTAAGAAAATCAGGGAAGAAATGCTGAATTTCCTGTTTCTTCTTTAATTCAAAATAACTATAAATTCCATAAGGGCCAAGACAAAGAAGTGAGGAAATAAATATGATATTAAACACAAATGGAGTTGAAAAGGAAAACAAGTTGAAATAAAGTCCAATAACACTCCCTATTAAAAAAGAGGATACCAAACCTACTGTTAGTAAGAACACACGAAAATCCAATCGTTTTAATGAAAAAAAACCTTTGATTCGTTGCTTTAATGAAATAAATTGAACATTTTCAACGGTTTCAAAAAGAATTAATTTAATCATTGCGTAAAAACCAACATATGCTAATGGTAAAAATACAAATGATAAAATGTATAATACATTCACTGTACTTTCAACATTACTTCCAATGAAACTAAAAACCGTAAGAATAATCACTAGAAAAATCGGAAATGCAATCACAGTCATAACAAAAACTTCAGCTAGAAACCCAAGTGTTTCCAGATTCTTCTTACGAGTCTGCAGATCATCATGCATGTATTGATCGACAGCTGTTGAAAGATAAGAATGTAGACTCGTCCCAGATTGAATAGTTCCAATTAATCCTTGTATGAATTCTTTGAACTTATCAGACGGAGATCGTTGGATTGCATGTTTTAATGCAGTGATGTTGTCCACACCCATAATTTCTATTTCTGAGCTGATTTTTTTGGATTCATGTTGAATTTCCCCATAAACTGGCATTTTAGAAAGCGTTTGAAACATTTCAGATGGTGCAGTTCCAGTGGAAGACATGGTGTTTAAATAATTAACTGCATAGGGAAGAAAACGATCGATATTCTGCGCTCTATTTTTTATTCTCAAATCTGGTAAATATCGGTAAATCACAAACCCAATTCCAAGTGTTCCCGTTACAATAAAAATAGGAATGCTAAATAAAAATAAAGATGAAAACAATGATTCAGAAAAGAAAAATAGGATTAAAAACAAAGTCATAGCAGATAGCAATAAAATGATGGAATTCATAATCATTGTTGCTTTATACTCATTGAATGTCATATTCAAACGAGCTTTTTGCATCAACAGGTTTTTATCAATAGTAATTTCATCAAAAGAAGCATGAACTTTTGATAGAAAGGATAAACAATGTTGGGAATACCAGTTAGATTTCATAAAGCATCAGGTCTAATTTTATTGACCACCTGTTGAGGATTTTTTTTGTATTGCGCAACAATTCTACCGACATCCTCATACGATCGAATATTTTCATCTGCCATCCATTGGATGACTTCTTGTCTTTGTTGTAATTCATCGTTTAACTTTTCTTTTGACCAGCCTCTTTTCTTCATGATGTTTTTTAATACTTTACTTCCGCCATGATAATTGAAGCTATCATTAATTGATGAACTCCAGGAAAATGGAGTAACTGATATCAATCGTTTTGATTCCGGTTCTTGCTTAATGATTTCGGTAACTGTATTCACTCGTCTTTCAAGTGATCCGTCATGACGTTGAAATGTTGTTAAAAACGTGACAATATCTAAAGAGGTCATAAGTGTTCGTGGAAGTGATATAGGAGGGTTTTCAAGTCGTTGAATCAAGGTATTAATATCCGCGGCATGCATCGTTGAATAAGATAAATGGCCTGTGGCCATTGCTTGAAAAAGGGTATATGCTTCTTTACCTCGTACTTCTCCGACAATAATTACTCTCGGGCGTTGTCGTAATGCTGCTCTAATAAGATCAAACATGTCAATGTCTTTTGATGTTTTTTCTTCTGAACTTGTTGAAAATCCTTGCCGGGTAGTTCCTGCAATCCAGTTTTCATGAGGAAGATTGATTTCTCTGGTGTCTTCGACTGAAACGATTTTAAAGGTTGATGGCAGAAATAATGACAACGCATTTAGTAACGTAGTTTTTCCTGAAGCAGTTCCTCCACAAAATAACATTGATGTGCCATGTTCCATTGCTAACCAGTAATAAGCAACCATTTCAATGGACATGGTTTTGAATTTAACTAAATCAATTGGAGTGAGCGGGTCTTCTTTAAATCGACGAATGGTGAATGTTGATGAATTTGTCACTGTTTTTGCTAGTGTTGTTTGCAGTCGAGAGCCATCTGGAAGTTTCCCATCAACAATGGGTTCATAAATAGAGAGCTGTTTTCCACATAACTGAGCTAATTTAATGGTAAATGAATCTAAATTATCTTTTTTTGAAAATTTGATGTTAGTCCGTATGGATTCATATCTTCTATGATAAATAAAAATAGGTATGTTTGGACCATCACATGAGATATCTTCGATTTCATCATCTTTCATTAAGATATCAATAGGTCCAAAACCAATGAATTCCCTGAATAAATAATAAAAAATATTATCTTTGCTTTTTTCAGAGATTTTCATACGATGTTTTTTGATAAGATAAAGAAGTAGATCGTGGAGATGATCTTTTTTTTCCTCCGTGGTCATATCGCTAACGTCAATATCTGTTTCCAATTGGAATAAATGCAATAAATCTTTTTTCAGTTTTTCTTCTTTTGAAGAAAGAAGAGGTTCATCAACTTTATACACATATTCACTGAGATCATTATCAAATTCAATGGATCGTTTACCAATATTTTTCCATCCGAATGTTTTAACCTCTTTTTCATAAACAAATGAAGGTTGACTAGCACTCAATTCTGATTCTTGATCTTTTTCTTCTGATTGTATCGTTTTATCAACGAGTTGATTGGATATATTGGATGATGGATTTGAAAAAGATTTTTTGGTTGATTTCAAAGAGGATGTCACCGTTCTCTGTTCATGTTTTTCTGTTTTCTTGATAGAATGATTATCAGATACTTTCATTGTCGAATACTTTTTTTTTGAAAAAAGAGAATCGATTTTTTCATGAATCAAATCAAATTCATTTATCTGATTTAATTCATCAGTATCTGATTTGGATTGTTTTCTTTCAAATTCTTTATCTAATTCCCCATCCCACTGAATCCTATCCATGATTATTCTCAACTCTGCAGTCTCTGTACTAGAAGACTCGCTTTGATTCCATCTCCTCGTGACTAAAGTCTAAAAGGAGTATACATTCTTATAGCTTTTTATTTCATTTTATTTCACAAATACCATAACTTATTTAGCCTAAACATCTATTTTTATATTGCAGTTTATGCTTTGTAACATGTTTTAGTGTTGCAGATGGAATGGTGATAATTTGAAGGAAATCATGATTGTTGATGATAATGAAGATATTCGGGTAACATTGCAATTTGTTTTGGAAGAAGAAGGATTTAAAACGATTCTAGCTGAGAATGGGGATGATTGTTTAAAAAAATTAGATGAACAATCAGAAAAACCAGATTTGATTTTGTTAGATATTATGATGCCCGGAACTCCTGTTTCACAAGTAATTGAACAAATTGAGGATATTAAAATAGTATATCTTTCTGCCGTTGGTGTTTCTGAAGAAGATAAACAAAAGATGCTTTCAAATGATAAGATAATAGATTTTATTGAAAAACCGTTTGATGAAGAAAAATTAGTGGAATTTATTCGGAAACAGGTTGGTGAGTAATATAGATCTACCTTCGCTTCTCCTTTCAAATGATTCAGTATTAGTAAAGATACCAAGTGAATTATATAATCAATCCACTTCTTTTATTCCAAGCGTATTAAAAGATTATAATTTGTGTTATGTGACCTTAAATAAAACTTACAATTCCTTAAAAATCCGATTTGAAAAAGAAAAAATTCTTTCGGATCGTATAGTTTTTATTGATGCGATAACAAAATCCATGGAACCAGTTGAAAATACGCAGGATTGTTATTTTGTGAGTTCTCCACAAGCATTAACTGAATTATCTATAGTTACATCTGAATTTTTGTCTCAAAATATTGATTTCGTTATTCTTGATTCCTTAACTACACTTTTGATCTATCAAAAGAATGTTGATCCGGTGGTAAAATTTGTTACAAAGATGGTTAACACTTCGAAAAAAGAAAATAGTCATATGATCTTTTTTGTTTTAGATACTTCGGAACATCAACTTCTTATCGAAGAATCCTCAATGGTAATGGATGCAGTTTATACGCTATCTGAAGATACACTGTCAGTTCCAAATAGCGTGTAACCATTTCTCTATTTTTTTTGTACATGTCTGTTCAATAACACTTATATATTTTCAAAAAGAAAATTTATATCAGCAACTAAATAAAATTTGGTGTTGATATCTATGAAAACCTCCAATGAACGAACATGGAACTGGAAACAAGCTGATGGATCAACGTTTAAAGTAGTCTCTAACCCAGATAAAGGAACTATTGTCGTATATAAAGATGATGGAAAGATAGTCTTGGAAAAAAAGAATCTTAGCCCTGAACAAGTAAAACTCATTGAACAACATTTCCTTAATGTTGTAACCAGAAAAAAACAAACTTACGTAAAAAACACTCCAAAATATGATCCTATGGTAGCATAATTTTCTCTTTCATTTTTTTAAAAAAATAAAACATTACTCTCGTTAAAAATCTTACGAAAGTCATAGATCTGCTCCCTCTATTCCATTCTTGCCATAAAGAATATACTTATATCTCGGCTTGAAATCTTCATATTCATCTCGCGTTTTTTTAGCGATATCATAAACAAGTCCCTTATTAGACGTATAGAGGAGATCACCTTTGAACACCTCTTTTTTAATATACAATGGCAGGAGTTGAAACATCTGGATATCATAATTTTCTGGAAAAATAGATGAAAGTTTTAGTTGCAAACTAAATAATCTTTTTTTATCCTTTATCTGATAATAAAAACATAAATCTCTATCTGATTTCTCGGTAAATTTTCCATAACATGAAGAACCAAATAAGTAAATAAAAACGAGTTCGTTAAAACTAGGAATACCCTTTTCCTTATCTAGTATCTTCCTTTTATTCATGAATTCAAACAACTTCTGAATATATTAAAAAGGTTTTCATTAATTGATTCCTCAGAAAATATCTATCAAGTTAATTTTCTTCGGAAAAATAAAGTGATGAAAAGATGCAAACTATTGAAATGAAATTAACTTTTGATAATGGTAAAATTTAATATATGCAATTATCATTTGATGTTCATATGCATAAAAAAACAATCCTTTTGGAATTACCTGCAGAAATAGTTGATAAAATCGATCAACAAAATGTAAGCGGAGATCGTTCCACTTTTATCTCACATCTTCTAGATACTCAATTCAAATCAGATCTTTCCATGATGAATGCGATGGATGCAGCAACTGAACTCAGTTCCAAGATGAACGATCAGATGGGAGATGTACCTTTCTCTGGTGAACTAAAATTAACTACGGCTCATGGTAAACCTGTTGGAAACTTTAATATTAACAGTGTTGAAGGATTTACTGAAATGGCTGAAACCATTGCGAAGATGTCTGATGATCCAATCGTTCGGATGAAAGCAAGAAAACTACTTTGATCACTATATTATCTGATTTTCCTCTCATATTAGGCTATTAGTGGGTGAAGTCTGATTGAGGCGAAGAAGAAAGAATGGGATGGATTAATGGATAATGTTTCTTTACTCCAGGGAATACTTTCCTCATTAACTGAGGTTACTGCTGAAAAAACTTCCCAATCTTTTGCGCAAATGGTAGTTGAAACTATTCTTCAATCATTGAACCGGAAGTTTTCATTTTTATCAACTATTCAATTTAACTCTAATCACCAACCATTAGTACCCGCCGAAGTCAATGAACTTGATGAAGATGGATTGGCAAAAGCAATTGAAGCTATCATACGGCTTGTGTATATGAATCTTGAAAAACAAGCTGGTTTATTTTTTATTACTGAATTGGAAAGACATGCTGAACCTGGTGTTATTCCACAAATTCGAGAGATTGGTGTTGACTTGGAATTATTGCAAATCGAACATCATCAATTATATAGGAGTAAACCTGATAACTCTAATACTGAATCGGAAAAATTCAGGGTAGATCAATCTAACATAAGTGGAAGCAATCAGCATGAAAATTCTGAGTTGATTACTCCTTCACAAAATGAAATAAAACTTTTAGAATTATTACAAAAAAAGGATGTTGATTCAACTGAAGCACTTAACTCCCTTTGCATTTCCCAATCGGAGTTAGATACTATGATTGTAGATTTACTAAACTCTGAACTTCTTCATTACGTTTCAGATGATGAAGTAAAACTGACTAACAAAGCAATAACCTTTCTCAAAAAGAAAAACATGTAATCATGTTTGAAAAAAATAGATGAAATAAGGATTTGATCCCCATGAAAAAGAAAATATTGGTCGTAGATGATAACCCTGATATTATTCTAACCATTAAAATGGGTTTAGAAGAATTATCGGATAAGTATGAAGTCATCGGTGCATCTAATGGAAATGAGTGTATAGAGTATCTTAATGATCATAAAACACCGGACCTTATTCTTCTTGACATTATGATGCCTGGATTAAATGGATGGGATACGGCTGCTGAAATAAAGAAAAACGAAGGTTGGAAAGAGATACCGTTAGTGTTTCTTTCTGCTAAGACGGATTCTTTCAGTAAAACATTTGGAGGGATTGTTAGTGGGGATTACATTGCAAAACCATTTGATCTTGAAGAATTACATCAACGAATTTCATCAATTGTTGAGTAAAAATGGCTTCTTTGACTTCTGAGTGTATGAATAATGAAGTATTTCAACTGGTTTTTACATTGCCAAGCCAAAAATGAAGAGATTGAATTTTTAGATGAAATTATACAAATATTTTTACAATTAATTCAATCAGGTAAGCAAGTTTCAATTGATTACGTGAAACAAAAATTTCATTTTTCAATTAGTCAAATGGATCAACTCATACGTCATTCATTCAAAAAAAAGTTTGTTAAATATGAAACCATAAATAAAATTTTTATCACTGATAAAGGAAGAGATTTTGTTAAATCTCTTTAAAAAATGTGTTACGGGTAGAAAGAAATATGCCTCAAAGTTAAATATAGATTTTTTAGAAAATCATTTATACGGCTATATAATATATAATAATTGGTTGGGATGGAAAATAAATCTGAACGTCAAGATATTCTTCTTGAGACTGGAACAAATGAAGTAGAGATTGCTGAATTTGGTATTTATCTGAGAGATAGTGAACGATATCAATCTTTTGGAATTAATGTTGCCAAAATCAGAGAAATTATCAAAACACCTCGATACATGAAAATGCCTACATCGCATAGAAATGTATTAGGTGTGTTTAAATTGCGAGACAAGATTATTCCACTTATAGATCTGGGTGGATGGTTAAATGAGAGCGAAGGAAAGGATTTTGACAACACCTATGTGATTGTTGCTGAGTTTAATCAAGATAATTTTGGATTCTTGGTCCATCGAATTGAGACTATTCATCGAATGAGTTGGGAGAAAGTCCTTCCACCAGCTAAAGTGCAACATGACATTAGAAAAAATTGTATCACTGGAATCGTTGCATTAGGCAAGGAAGGAAAGAAATTGATGTTAATGGTTGATTTTGAAAAGATTGTTTCAGATATTAATCCTGAAGTAAGTCTGAGCATCAAATCCGATCAGCAAATCATCGATCAATTAGATGGGGGTAATCCACCACCTAAAATTTTACTTGCAGAGGATTCAAGTATAGTTCGGGAACTTTTAAAAGGAATCCTCGTGGATGGAGGTTTTGATGTGGTCTCTGTTGACAATGGAAAGCGGGCATGGGAATATTTTTCCGAATGGAAACAAAAAGCAATGAATTCAGGTTCACCAATTTCAAATTATGTTCAAATGGTTTTAACTGATATTGAAATGCCTCAGATGGATGGACATTCTTTATTAAGAAAGATTAAGGAAGATGAATCATTACAGCAGACTCCTGTGATCCTTTTCTCATCATTGATTTATGAAGAAGTCCGTCGTAAAGGAGATTTATTAGGAGCAGATGCACAGATTAGTAAACCTGAGATAGGAAATCTGCTAAACATCGTTGAGGATGTTTTAAAAAAAAATAAAGATGCGGGGAAACAATGAACAATCAACTACTATCAGAAAACCTTCAAGATAAGATTCAGTGGTATATTCGGGCTCATGGTCACAGTTCCATTGGCGGACTAAATTTAATGTGGACCTATTTTTCGTATCAGCAGCAAAAAGAATTAGCTGATGTCGTGAAAAAAACAATAGATAAATTTGAAAGTTTTGATCGATCCGAAGATCCTGCTGATCAAATAAAAAATATAAAAGTTGATGTTGATTTAATCGAAAAAAACATTGATTATGTACCTTTGGAATCAGAAAAAAAGGATGAATTACAGCAGATGATTCATGGTATTAATGAAAACATTGAACGTATTGAATCCATCATTACCGATCCAGGTTATGAAGAAAAATTTTATTTGGAAGATATCCTGGATTCAACCATTACTGAATTAATCAAACGGTATCCTCTGACATTGTATGGTGATCTTATTGGGGATAAGGATCATGACGAAACCATTCAAATTCAATTCCGAAAGAAAGGCTCAGCCAGAAAATTGATTGTTTGCGGGTATGAGATGCAATTATTTTTTTATAATTTCCTTTCTAATGCCGTTGAAGCTATTCAAGAAAAAGAGGATAATGGAGATATTCATATTGTTTTTGAGTACAAAAAAGAATATGTTCATATCGAGATTGCTAACGATGGTAAAATTCCAGATTCTGTATTAAAAAAGATTCAAACAAAAAAATCAGTTTCCACAAAGGGAAAACACCATGGGAAAGGCCTTCAGATCATTCAAGATATCAGTGAAAAATATGATGCTGCTGTTCAAGTGCTAAGTGAAGAGGATCAAACCATTTTCCAAATAGATATACCTTATACTGATTAGTAAGTGAATGATTCATAGTTTATTTTAGTGATATTGAGATTCTTCAATACCTGCCCAAGAGAGCGTGTGCTTTCCACATTTTGGGCATTCATCACTTTTCACTGTGTTCCAAAATTGGGTAATCTCCTTATATTTATTCTTAGGGATCATTCCTTCCTCAAACACTTTTTTGTAATATGATAAATTTTCTTCTTTATGCAAATTGTATCTATTAAGATGAGTTTTACCACAATTTGGACACTTGAAATCGTCATCTATGTTAGATAAAGAAAAAAGATTATGACAATCAGGGCAAGAAAAGGTTTCGTAAATGATCTTTCTTTTGTTCTTACTTCCGTATTCAACAATATATTCTGCATGACAAGAACTACACGATACTTTATATGTTTTAATCATTCGAATCAAATCCGCCTTTCTACTCTCTTGCATTGTAGAGGCTATTGAAATGTTTTCTGGTTAAGATAGATTATCTGTGTTTCCCTGATTTTAAACTGGCTCACAAAGTTTTAAAATATAACGTGAAGCCAATATTTTTTTGGCAACTAAAATTGCTGTGCAGCATTCAGTTTTTCCAGCAAATTATTGTCAAAATTTAATGTTTCCACAAATCTCGTTTTGTTTGTTTTTTTGCTGTGTAAGCCAAAGGCCAATAGAGCGGACGTCACTGGTTTTATTCGTTTTTGATTTTGTCCAATTTGATAACTCTTGTTTTGAGGTATTCTTACAGCATTTCTCACAAGCAAAAAAATTACCTGCCACAACAAGACCTGAAAGATTTTTTTCAATATCTATTTTCTCACCACAAATGTCACATGCACCATTTGATAAATCGGGAAAATTTAAAGCATTTACTTCTTTTTTAAACCTATTCATGCGTTCTGAAAGAGTCATTAGATTATGTTCTTGGACCATCTTAGATTTTGACTCAATATCTGTTATATTTTCCTCTAGGTCTTCTACAGGTTTTTTTTTAGTTGAAACATCCTTTTTTTCATCTAAATGTCCCTCAAAATCATTGTCATTAACTTCTATTTGTTCCATTATTTGAGTATTGGATTCTGATTTAACATTTGAATCTTCTAAACTGTTCAATTTCTTTTTTAATTCTTTGATTTTTTTTGTCTTTGTCGTAATTCGTTTTTTATCCCGATTATTTCTCTTATTCAAAATCTCAATTTTTCTTTCTTTCTTTGATGATTCATCTGTTAATACCATAATTTTTTGGTTGAGAGAATTCAGTGTTTTTTCTTTATCTTGAAGTTCATTTTTGAATTTTTTAAGTTTTTTAACTGAGGAGACATACTTTTCCATTTTACTAATTAATTGGTTTTTAAGTTTTTCAACTTTAATTGTATGTTGTTCTATTAGTGAATCTTTAAGAGTAATATCCTGGTTTAACTGTTTTAGTATTTTGTCTTTTTTTGATGATTCATCTGTTAATACCATAATTTTTTGGTTGAGAGAATTCAGTGTTTTTTCTTTATCTTGAAGTTCATTTTTTAAAAAAGATAATTCTTTGTTCTTTTCTTGAATTTTATTTTTTGAATTTTTAAGTTTTTCAAATGAGGCCACACATTGTTCATTTTTATTTGATAAATCGTATCTAATTCTTTCAATTTCAAAAGTATATTGTTCTATTAGAGAATCTTTATTCTCAATATCTTTGTTTAACTTTTGGATTGACCGATTTTTTTCCTCTAATTTTTCCCTATATTTTTGTATATCTCCATCATAATTTTCTATTTTTCTTGCAAGAGACTGGTCATCTATGATCATAACCGTTTCCGTTCTAGAATCTAAATCTCCATCAATTTCTTTATTATTGTTTATCGTAGATGATTTCAAAGGATCATTTTTCTCAAATTCAGATTTAATTTTATTTACATGTGAAAAAATTTCCTTTATATCCTTTGAATAGGTCATATTTCCCCTCATCTCTTAAAATGTTAATATTTAAGCATTTATAAATCGTTCCATCTTTTTAGGTTTTTAAAATGAGAAACTAAAAAAGAATTCCTCAAAATTTTTTTGTGAAATACATTTAATTGAGAAAAAGACCTTAAATGATGTGATAGTTGTTTCATTCCTTTGGAAAAAAAAACGAATCATTCATGACCTAATAAGAGGATATTTTTTGTTTTAATACACAACCTATTTCTATAGAATAATTGTGATAAATGGGAAGATTTATATTATCTATGAACATTCTTTTCTCTGGATGGTGATGCTGTGGGATTTTCCTATTTTTTCAGAGACGTTGAGGCGATGGATCTCATCATAAAATATGCGATACCTGAAATACGATCAAACCGATATATTAGCATCTGGAGTGCAGGATGTTCAGAGGGCCAAGAACCATATACACTTGCCATAAAGCTTAGGGAAACTTTGGGTCATTTTACTTTTCGAAGATTTAAGATTTATGCAACTGACATTGATAATACAACAAAGACGTTTGGCGAAACAATTAATCAAGGAATCTATCAGAAAACAAGCGTCGGACGCATTGATAAAGAGATATTATCAAAATATTTTAATCCTATTGATGGTGGTTACAAATATGAATTAATTCCTGAAATTAAAAATGCTGTAGAATTCCAAAAACATGATCTTTTATCTCTTAAGGAAATAAAGCAAGGAATCAATGTTATCCTCTGCAAGAATGTTCTCATGCATTTTAATCAAAAACAACGAATTGATGTTATTAACATGTTTCATAGAGCATTAGCTGACAATGGATTTTTCGCTATGGAACGTACACAAAAAATGCCAGATGAAACAAAGCATTTATACGAACAAGTTAGTCAATTGGGGCAATTATTTAGAAAAAAATAATAATTTCTATTAGTTAGAATCGTTAATTAGATGATTTTATCGGTTGGTCGATAAAATGAAGATGGGAGAGATATTAAATGAGAAAACAATTGCTAAAAAATCTTTTTTTCTAAATCGATTGCGAGGTATTTCTTATGATTATAATTTAGAAAATAATAAAATAAAAGATGTAAATATTTCGTTTCATATTCATGATAAAAAAGAGGATTATAAAGTTGTAGGAACCGCAAATATTGATTTTTTGAAAAAGAATAAAAAAACATTGAGTCATGGAATATTACCGGGTAACTCATTTGTTATTGGTTGGGTAAGGATTGATGACTCATACAGAGGCAATAATTTAGGAAGAAAACTGGTATTGTTCATCGAAGAGATTGCGAAGGAAAAAAGATTGGATCAATTGATAGCTACTTCTGTAATGGATGATGCTAAAGGTTTTTGGAAAAAAATGGGATATGAATGGTCTGGAGAAGCACGGATTTGGCTGAAGAAATTATAATTTTTATTGAATGACAGATGGGTTTTTTATGAAAGTTATAAATCTTACTAAGAATTCGAAGATGTATACTTCTAATGTCTATTTTTTGAAAGGTGATTGGAATGCAATTAATGATGTGAATGTGTTAATTGACTCTGGAAGAGATCCATCAGTTTTGCAGAAGATTGAGGAGACACATACCGGTGTTGGTAAGAAAAAACTCGACAAGATCATTTTAACTCATAATCATTATGATCATACTGTTATGACAAAAGAAATAAAAAAAAAATATGATGTGAACGTATATGCATTTCATCAGGAGGAGTATGTTGATGTTTTAATTAAAGAAGGAATGTTGATTAAAGCAGGAGATCGCTATTTGGAAGTGCTTCATACTCCAGGGCATACCACTGATTCCATTTGTCTTTGGGAATCAAATCAAAAAATCTTGTTTATTGGTGATACAAACATAAATTTTTCTAGAAAAGGAAGACGGGGTGAAAATATTATCACGTCTTTACGAAAACTAGCCAGATTAGATGTCACTATCATTTATCCTGGACACGGAGATCCAATTGATAGGGATCCTGGGAAACTGATTAGAGATTCATTAATAAATCTAAATGCTGACAAATAAAAGATATTAAAAATAAAATGAAGACCATGATGTTCCATGGCCTTCATGAGTGTTTTCTCTAGGCAAAGAGGATTACTATCCTTATTTTTTCTTCTTTGAGGAAGATGTTTTTTGTTTCTTCGATTTGGTTTTAGTCTTGGATTTAGAGGGTTTCTTCGCTGAAGACTCTGATTTTTTTGTTTTTTGTTTTTCTGCGTTATCAGTTTTTACATTTCCTTCTGATTTTTTTTCAGATTCTTCGCTATCTGTCTTTTTTATCTCAGATTCCGGTTTTAATTCCTTTTTCTTTGTTGTTTCCTCAGGTTTCGCTGCTTCATCAGCTGGGTTTTTCCTTTGTTCCTTAGAATCATTGGCTATTTCCTTCTTTTGTTGTTGTGTAATGTTTTGTTCCGCACTTCGCTGAGCTTGCAGAATCTTTTCGTAATCTTGAGATTTCATAACCTTTGCTAGATTTAGAAGAGTAAGCAATCGTTTCTCATTTAAAACGCCAACGCCATCGATATAATTTTGATCAATCCCTTGAGTGACCATTTCCGGTGGCGCTTTTACTTTTTCTCCATCTAATCGTAACACTTCAGTTGCACTATCAACGACCATTCCCACTGTATTATTCTCGCCAACCTCAACGACAAGGATTCGTGTTTCATCATCAATTGGTTTGCTAGGAAGACCTAGTTTCATAGCTAGGTCATTGACCACAACGATGTTTCCTCTAAGATTGATTACGCCTTTTATGTAAGATTCAGTACTTGGGATTCGTGTTACGTCTGTCCATCTAATGATTTCTTTAACCTCGTTGATATCTACACCGAATTCTTCTTTTGAAATTTTGAATACAACAAGTTGCCGGTCATCCGAACTTGCTGTTTTCTCCCTTATTTCACTTTCTGTTCCAACGGGCATATTGAGTCCTCCAAAATTTGTTATATATCTTACTTGCCCTCAGGCTTCGATTGGGATTTGGTAGTTGATTCTGCAGATGAGTTTGCATTTTCAGTAGTATGCGATGATTGCATACTACTTTGCTGAATGTTTGAAGAATCTATTTTGAACGCATCTACAACACTTGATAATTCAACGGATACATCAGTAAGTGATTGCGCTGCACTTGCTACTTGCTGCATAGACGATGCAATTTCCTCCATCGCGGAACTTGCTTCCTGGCTACCCGATGCATTTTCTTGAGCTGCTGCAGAAACTTCATTGGCTGCGGCATCAACTGCTTGTACAATAGGTGGTAACGCTTCAAATGCTCTCACTGCATCTTCAACACCTTTGCTTCCTTCTCCAACTTGCCGGGTGTTTTGATCCATGCTTTTGACCGAATCCTCGATTTCTGATTGAATACCCACGATCAGATCATTAATCTGTTGAGTTGCTTCTCCACTTTCCTCAGCTAATTTTCGAACTTCATCAGCAACAACAGCGAATCCACGACCAGCTTCACCAGCTCTAGCAGCTTCAATAGCTGCATTCAATGCAAGTAAATTGGTTTGCTCACTGATCTGATTGATGGTGTCCACAATCTTACCAATTTCTTTACTCTTCTCTCCAAGAGCAGAAATCTTTTGAGCTCCTTCCTCAGTCGTCGTTTTGATAGTAGCCATTTTTTTACTGACTTCCGCTGCAGCTTTCTGACCGTCATCAGCAGCTTCACCAGCTTTCTTCGTTTCCTCAATGACTTGTGTTGATTGTTCTGAAGATCTTCCTGCACCATCCGCCATTTGTTGAACCGTCGAAGATGTTTGTTCAACAGAAGCATTGACTTCTTCAGCTGAAGATGATAATTCCTGCGCTGAGGAAGATAGAATTTGTGTGTTATGACCAATGTTTGATATTCTCTCCGAAAGGCTATAAATTGTGTTATTCAAGCTGTTTTTGATTTTCGCATGATCTCCTTTGTATTCACCAGTTACAGTGTGAGTAAGATCTCCTTTAGCAAGGTATTCAAGGACTTCTGCAGCTTCATTCACTGGTTCAATTACCCGGTCTAATGTTTCATTCACTCCGCTGACAAGTTGATTCCAACCCCCTTGGAATAAATCAGCATTCGCACGGGTTTCAAGTTTTCCTTCAACTGCTGCAGTAGCGATCTTATCGGTTTCTTCTAGGAGTTCACGCATCATTTTGACCGTGCTATTCAAGTTGCCTTTTATCTTATTGAAATCTCCTTTGTATTCATCAGTGATTTCTTCAGGGATGACACCACTTGAGATCTTGTCTACGTATTCTGCGGTGACATTGATCGGTTTGACGAATGCTTCTACTAGATCATTCACGCCGCCAACGAGTTTACCCCAGCCACC
>Ga0209925_1000685_pt1 | contig 17230 bp, 10 predicted proteins | sample SalPonR2_A_D1_MG_FD_185702 | JGI IMG/M metagenome (GOLD analysis project Ga0209925, IMG submission 185702) | Salt pond soil microbial communities from South San Francisco under conditions of wetland restoration - Salt Pond MetaG R2_A_D1_MG... ...
AAAAGCAGCCAATCGGCGCAGCCACTGTCACCAAAGCGGCCACTGTGGTTGCGGACAATGGTGACGCACAGCGTCCTCTGAAAGCAGTGCCCGGAATTCAAGTGAAAAACACTGAACCGGTGAGCGTCGAGGCCGAAGCCGTGCCAGAAGAGCCGCCAACCGCAAAGGACTTGGCAGACGACACGGTGCCGTGGTGGCAGCGGGAGTTTGCAAAATTGCCAGCCATGGATGTGTGCGAGCACGGCAAGTACACAGAGCAACCGTATCCTTACGAAAAAAGCAACCCGATGTACGACGCCCAGGCATACAACAATCTGGAGTCGGATCCGTGTGCCAGCAAAAAAAATGACAATCTGTACACTGTTGCAACGCAGGCACAAGGAGACTCGGCAAGCGAAATCTATGCACGCGCCCGACCGAACGGGATTGCACTATTGAACAGAGGTGCAATTCGTGATCCGCACAAAATGCTGCCAACCGCCAAGTCGGGTGACGAAAAGTTGCGCAAGTTTCAGGTTGGCGCATCGATTGCCGACATTCAGAAACACCTTCCAAAGACGACAGACTTGATGAAAATGGCTCGGGATCGCCCGTCCGGCTTGTCGTTTCAAATTCCGCTGGAGAAGCCGCCACTGTACACGGAAGGCATCAATTGCGAGCGTCGTGCCAGAATTCCGACTCGTGCCAGCGACAAAAACCAGCTGTTCTGCATCAATCCGATCGAGCCGCGCGAATATTACGACTATCGACCACACCCATTGCTGGACTCTGTGCTTGCCGATGGCGGACGCTTTCCGCAAGGCGGTGGCTTTGCTGGCGATGCTCCGAACACAGGCAGCCCTTTTACGGCGTCAGCAGAATCGGCTTCGGCAGCAGCGGCATCTGGAACGCCGGTTGCATGAAAATAAAAAAGACAAGGTGCAAAATGTTCGTCGAGTCAGTTTGGTCGCCAAACAGCAATCATTTACAATGAGCGGTACCAACAATGCTGTTAAAGGTACGACACGCGTGTCAAACAACGACAGACGTTTGATGAAGGATTTGTGGGTGGCCGGCAAAGACAATCCGACCGAGAAAAATCGTCTCAAACGCAAATTGACACGCACCGAAAAAGAAGCGCGCCAATCTATGCCAGAAGAGCGCGCTGAACAAGCATTCAAGAACTTGCGCAAAAAACAGAAGACATTTGTTCGCAAGCGAGAAGCGCAGCAGAGCGACGATTTAATTGCACTGGAGTGTATTCAACAGGCAGATTGGAACGACTACTGCTTGCGTCATTATGCGTTCGAGACCAGCGCGAGGTCGACGTTCGAACTGCAAAAAAAGCTGAGCAAACTTTGTCGCAGCAAGCGAAAAGGTAGCGTCAGCCCCGTCGCTATACGGCTGGCAGAGAAATGGTTGGCGAAAGCTACTCAGTCAAGTTTGGCCGACACGTGCGACAGCAGCGGCACATGCGAAAAAAATGGCGTCGATTCCAATTGTGTCAAATTGCTGTACAAATTCAAAAACAAACGCTTTCAAAACTTTGCAGCCAAATGCAAAGAGCACGATCGAAGCGCACTGATCAATTTGACTGACACAGTACTCAGGAGCATGCCTACGCACCGCTTCCGATTGGACTCAGCACACTGCCGCCAGCAGAATGCGACAAATCCAATCGAAGCGGCGCACACCAATCTGTACGAAATTGCTCGGCACAGCAACTTATCAATCCGGTGCGACTCGTGCCGAAAATGTTTGGCCAGCTGCGAAGCCAAAACTGACGACCATGTGTTTTTTTTCCATGAAAAATGTGCCCGACAATTGCCGTGCGCTGTGCGCCAATTGCGCCGTTTTTCAGTGTTCGGAAGCACCGAAAAACGCACATAAATTGACGGTTGACTTCGGTTCCAAATAAAAATAAAACCATTTGACAGAACAGAATACTGGCGTTCGTCGCGTTGCAACGCAAAACAATATGTCACGTAAGCGAAAACTGCCGGAAATGGACGCAACGTCACCGGCGCACGACAGTTTTGCTGACGCTTCAGACGGACAGCTTACGCTGTTGGCCGACGACGCTGACGTGTTGTGCGCATGTTCGGAAATGTGCGGCCGTAGAAACTCAATGGAAGATCAACATATCAATGCGGTAGTGCACGCTCGAGACGGCAGTACAAAATTGCGTATTTTTGCAGTTTGCGATGGACATGGCGGATCTGTTTGTGCGCGATTCCTTTCGAGAAATCTCGCCAGATTTGTTGCTGCTCAAGTTGGCAGTTTGGACGCACAGACCGACAAAAACAGGATAGTTTCAGCCCTGCAGGAAGCTTTCCGTATCTGTCAAGCCGATTTTGAAAAACAAACGAACGCCGACGACTCTGGATCGACCTGCTGTCTCCTGTTGTACTTTTGTAAAAGCAAATTGTTTTACATTGCAAATTGCGGCGATTCGCGCGCAATCGTTTTCGACCAACTGCAAACTGCAACGGCAACAGGCAAACAGGTGACAGTGGACCACAGTCCCAATCTGCCACAAGAGCGAGAACGGATCGCTAAAGCGGGCGGCTTTGTTGTGAGTCGGTACGTGGGTCCGCTTGGCACACCGATTCATCGAGTCAACGGCTGCATATCGGTCTCGAGATCTTTTGGTGACAAATTTTTGCGACCGTGCATCGTGGAAACGCCCGACGTCTACGGACCTTTTCAAGTGAACAAAAAAAGCAACTCAACGGTTTTGCTGGCTTGCGACGGTGCATTTGAGTCAAACACGTGCAGCGAACTGTGCTGCGAAATAGAGCGCATAGTGAACGAGTGTCAAAGCGGCGGCGCATCGACCACAAACAGATCCGACGACAGCCAACATCCATCAAGAAGCATCTTGAAGACTCAATGTTTGGCCGTCGCAAATGGTGCTCGCAAATTTGCCTACCGATGCGGCAGCGAAGACAACATAACGACAATGTGTATTCATTTTATTGTATGAACGCTTTGTCTGAATTCATCTATGGGCAGTCGCGTTGCATCCTGCATGAATAAACCTGCGGCTACTCTCAAATATATCGTTTTTTGCACTGGTTGTGAAATCGCTTCTTTTTTGCCAAGTTCAATCGATGTACTCCACCTCATCGTCACCACATACAAACGAATCGCCGTCATCGCCGTAATTTGAAATGTCGTCGTCACTTTCGTCGCCAAATAGGAGTGCTTCGTCTTCTAAATTGTCGCCATTGCATTTATCAAGACAACCATCTTCCAACGAAGCAAAGTCGATCGCATCGGCAGCCTCGCTGTCGTTATCGACTTCAAGCGTGGGCGAAGAAACCCTGTTGTGCAACGACAAGCATCGACTGATCCAATTTTGTTTCGTTCTTGCAGAGTTTTCGCTCCAACGGCTGCTGTATCTTTGAACGGCCTCCACACTGTCAAAGCGTGCCGTCAACTTGCAAACGTCATCTGCGCGCTCCACTTTGTCGGTAATTTTTTTCAGTTCCGACAACAGCATATGTCGCACATAGAACGCTTTACCACTGGCTTCGTTTTTTTCAGATTTCAGCCTTTGTAATTCAGCCTTTTTGGCTTTGATTTGAAGCTTACGTTGCTTGGCAATTTCCCGTTCTATTCGCAGATCAGCAGCGCTTCGCTTGCGTTTCGCAGCGGACGGTCCTTTTTGCTGCTTGTCGGCCACTTGCCTTGCAGCTTTTTTGACCGCTTTGACAAAAGGCACTGCGCCCCATCGTTTTTCATACTCGGACAGCAGTTGCGGATACTGTTCACGTTGACGACTGTTCTCGGCAACAAAGCGTCTTTTGTCTTCTGCGCTCATACTGCGCCATATATCTCCAAGCAGTTTGTTTTGCTCCTGTTGACTTTTTTCTATCAGGCTTGGAAAGAGATCTGTGTTTTGACGGGCGTGCGCACTGAAAGCAAAAAATGGCGGCGTCGGTTTTTTTGGCGCATCTGGCGCGGCCAAAGCACGTTCTCTATAAATGGCGTTGTACTTTTTCATATCATCTTTGTAACGCTGGGCACTCAATCTGTAGCGCTGTTCATAGTCAGCTTTCGTGATTGGTGGAAGATTCCGCCATTTTTGCGACAGCTGCAACGATTGTACAAACCGAAAGTAAGCACTCGCCGGTTTTTTGGCGCCGTCGACTTTCGCTTTTTCGTAAGCCTCCACAAATGGCTTTTTTTGCTCTTCGCTCATTTGTTGCCAGCGATCGCCAACGACGTCGGCTTTGAACAACAAAAACGAGCCAATCGGCTTTTTGGGATATTCCATGGTCTGCACGTTTTCGACCGCGGCACAACTTTCAGAACTGATATTATTGTCCGTGGCAGGAACCTCGTTTTTTGATTGCGACATTATTTTCGTCGGCGCTGTCGCTTGCCGACGCGTGTTTTCAAAATTACCACGCTTCGAAAACAGCACACAAAAATGTAATTTTATTTTTGTTTCGAGCCGAGTCGCGATCGGAACATTCCTTTGATTTCTGCCATTTCTCGTTGGTACTGTTCCGCGCTCAGATCTGTTTCGTCGTCGTCGCAAATAAATCCAACCAAATCGGCACCGTCGTCACTGCCGTCGCTCGACAGTTCCTCCTCGCTGCAACACGTGTCAGCCGTCGGCTGTGTCACTTTTTGTTTTTTGTTATTGACGCCCGTCGCAGATTCGCGTCCGCGCTTTGTGCCGACTTTCGGTGCAGTGCCGGCTTTCTTAGTTGCACTTGACAACTGGCGGCTCGTATCTTTTTTGCTCGATTGTGTCGACCGTTGTTTGGCCAGTGGCGGTCCTGCTCGCTTACCAGAAACACTTTTGCGCGCGCGAACTGTTTGTTTTTGACTGTTTGACGACATTTTGACCTTTGCAGACAAAATAACGTATTTACCTGAGCCACAGAGGCATGAAAAAATTGCATGCCACTCTTGGTGTGAATGCAAAACAATCGCAACGCTCTGCGCTTAAGACTCGCGATAGCTTCGATGGGTATTCGTCAATTCATGTCTTTTCTGCGTCAGCGCAGCAGTCGTGAGCACCGTTTGCTATCAAATGTTCCTCAAAATGCGTTCAGCGGCGCCAGCGTAGCGATCGATGCCAATAATTATTTTTACAAGTTTCTGCACACCGAAACAGAGTGTTCTGAACAGCTGCAGGAGCACTTTTGTCTACTCACGTCTCAACTGCACGATGAGCAAGCTTTGGCCACAATAACAAAACAATTGACGCTGTGCGAAACTGGCAGCGAGAGACATCTGCTGCGCAGTCTGTACACTTTTTGTCTTTTTTGCCATACCAGCCTGCGTATTCGTCAAATGTTTTTCGTGATAGACGGTGCCGCACCCAATGTTAAAGCCGGCGAGTTGATGGAGCGCAAACAGCACAAAATAGCAACGCAGGCAAAGTTGCTGAACGATCGTCGCGCCCTCCTGGTACATCGCATTTACGTTCTGCGCTGGTATCAATTTTTGTGCTTGGCGCTCGCTTTTTTGCAGGCGGTGCCTGCGCACAGCGACGAAAACTGCCACTCGTCAAAGGCACACGGTGAGATCACGCATTCGCCTTGCGTCGATGCCCTTTACAGACTGTTGCAAAACTTGTTCGAGTGGTCGTTGGGCACGGAAATGCCGGAAGCACTGTTTGCATCGGCTGCACGCAACACCTTTCTCGCCAAGCTTAACATCTGGCAGGCGCAATTTCTGATATCTGTGTTTGCCAGGCTCAGAGCAAGCGTACAAACGTCGTTTTTGGTAGAACTTGACTGGCTCAATGACGGCTGTGACGACTGCGGCGGTGTCTTAACGCTCAAAGCTGTCGTCTCAGCGCTCATCGACGCAATGATTCTGTCCGCTGAGCAGTTGGCCGATAAACGCGCCGCTTGTGACCACAGTGACTACGTCGTCAGACCGTTTCTGGTGTGTGTGCACGTCAATTCCAGGCAGGCAAATCGCATTCTTGATACGTTTCAGAACCGAGCAGATTCCATAGAAGCTTGTTGGTCACAGTGCAACGCGGCGTTTTTGGTCTGCTGCATTGTTCACGACAGTCACCACAGCAGCAACCAAGCAAGTACCAGCGCATCTGCACCCAGTTCCGATGTACAAAAACCTTACTTTTTGTTTCCTGCTTGTGTCCGAGAAAGTTGTACACAAACGTTCAGCAAATGGGAGAAATTGGCTGGCGCTTTCTGGCGCAATCGCGAGATATTTGCGCACAGGCATCATCATATATGGCGCACCATAGACTACAGCGAATGGCTTTGCAGCAGCGCAAGCAAGCAGTGGTTGCAAAGCGCAGCAACAGAACCTTCGCAGGATAGTTCAAAGCGCGCAATAGGCGGCCATGGCGCGGGAGAGCGGACCAAAATGCGTCAGCTGGATTGCTACAGCGAGCGCCAAAAACTGTTGCTCTTTTACTGCTGTTGTGTGCCAGCTGCATTGAGAGATGTTTACGATACGCACAACGACGACAGTCACAGCAATCTGCTGTGGACTGCGGATGTCCAAAAGTTGTTCGCAAGCGCGTCGGCCAATATGTCTTCCGATGATGGTATTGGTCAGTTTCCTCCGCTGGCGGCCTGCCGCGACAATGCAAAGGAGGCAAACGTGCTTGTGCGCTTTGCGATGCAGTTTTTCCACGTTAAGCGCCACACGCGCAGCAGCAAGCGATCGGCTTGCTACGAGCATGCAGAACAGCAACAAAAACGTCGAAAAACGCACAACGACACACACCTGTGCGACTTTTCTTCAGTCGGCCTTCTAAACGACATAGAACATGCCGCACAACACACAACAGTACGCAGTTTCGGCACTCCACAACACAACTCGAAGATGGCCTCATCGCTGGAAAGAAAAGACAGGCAAAGGCTCAGGTACAGAATAACTGACAGCTTTTTGCAGACTGTCGTCAAGTTTTTGCGAGGTGTTTGTGGCGCCAAGGTGCTGGTTGCCGAACACGAAGCCGAAGCCACATGCGCAAAACTTTGCCGTGATCAATTCGCTGGCTACGTTTTCAGTGACGATATTGACGCGCTGACGTTTGGAGCACCAAATATAGTTGTAGACTGGCCAAACATTGGCGATATTGGCAAATCTCTGTCTTTGCTAGGCGGCACTGTGCAGCCGTCTTTCACACCAAAAATTGTGCGCACCGACACGTTGATGTCGCACTTTTGCGTAGCAAGGCGACAGTTTGTGTTGTGGTGTGTACTGTGCGGCAGTGATTTTGTGCAATCGTCACTGCGGTGTGATGGAACGACCATCACGAACCTGCTGCGCATTGTTAAAAGCTGCGACTCCATTGCAGACTGCGTCAGCTTATTGCGTCACGAGACACAAAAAGGGCCCTTTGAACACAGCAGACAGAGAACGCGCCGACACAAGCAGTACAGATCACAACAAAGTGAAGCGGATACAGACGATGTTTGTCGTTCTATTGAAGCGGCTGTACAATTTTTTGAGCGCAATGCCTCCGAGCGGCAAACCGCTTTTTTGAGTCGCCAACTGCAGCCCGACAGTGTAGATGAAACGGTCCATCTGCACGCTATTTGTCTGTCGAGAAAGCTGGCCTCTGGTTGAAGTCGACACGTTCATTCATCGACAGATTGAAAGTAATCGTTCTGTGCGCATTGTTAGCGCAACCGTTTGCTTTTTTTTGAACCCTGCGAATAAAATGCAAACAAAACAAACGGCGATCTGACATCCACGCATACAATTTGTTGGCAGTCGTAACACGAAAAACAGCGAGTTTGTCTGTCAAAAAACGATACGAAGAAAAAAGATGGCTTGCCGAAGTCTGCAGGACTGTTTGCGACACTTGGACCTGTACGGACGTCGCAACGCTCCGCTCGAAGCTAAAAAAAGCGACAATTGGTTCCGAATTATAGGCTATTTGTCAACAGAGTGCGGTAAAGTGAACGGCGGCTCTGGTGCGCGACCCACTTCCAAATACAATCAAACTGTCGAGCGCATATGTAAGCACTACAGCGCGCTGCAAATTCTGAGGGAGGTTCTTTTGTCGATGACTTTTACCAGCAAGTCCAGAAACGTGTGGACAGTCGACAGTCCCTACAATGCTTTTGACGCCGCCTTTGACCAGCAGACCGCGATCAAAAACCAAAGTGCAGACTATGTGGAATTTCAAAACGAAGATGAACGTCGAACCCTGACGCTTGCCATTCTGAAGCTGCTTTTTGCAATGAGCAATTGCACAGTTGCACGCAAAGAGTTCTTTCAGAACGGATTTATGATTTTGCTGTTTTCAATAGCTATGGCACCACGGTGCATGTGTTTCGACAAAAACGTCGGTCAGCACGCATCCAATGCGCGCCACTGTAACAGCTGTGTCAAAAACTGTGCAGAGACAAAGCTTTGGATTCAGCGCTGTGCGGACGTCCGCTACTTAGCGACAAGCATTCTTTGCAACATGTGTCATTGTGACGCCTTGAAGGAGTTGATTGGGAGCGTCAGCGGCGCGGTTCGCCTGCGGTCGTTTGTCGCCATTGCAGAACATTCGCTGCACCAAAATCAACCAAAAATTTGCAGTTCGGCGCTTGGCGCGCTGCGCAATTTAACAGCAAACAATAGAACCAATGTTCGTGTGTTGGGAGCGCTTGGTCTGTACGGACGCATTCTGCAGCTGTTGCGCACTCTGTTTGCTGATAGACGCAAAATACAGCAGCTGAACGATGCTTGTGAGCATGTGTTGGCCATTTTTTTGAACGCCAGCCGCAGTGTGCGTGCGGTAGACTGTATCACGTTGCAGACGACAGAACTGTTCAAAACGCTGGCGGACGTCAGCCACCGCTTGCACGGCAACATGAACATCTACCTACAATTTGAGCAGAATTGCGATGCCGCGGCCGCTCGGCGTGCCAAAAATCAGTTTGACTCGTCCGACGAAGGCTCTTTGGATGCCAGAGATTTGCTGGACAACGACTATCAATCTTTTACGGGCAGCGCCGCTGCGGCAACCGACGAGTCCAACTCGGTTTACGACGCAAACTCTGTCAACGAACGCGGCACAAGGCAGCAGCGCGTTTTGGCTCGCGCTCAAAATGGTCAGCAGAAGCAGACAAGGCTTACACAAAAACAAGACGACAATTTTGACGAACGCCTGTTGGAAAGCGCTCAGGTTTTTCTGCGCGAACAACAAATCAGTGCAGTGTCGAGCGGCACAGGCAAGAAACAGAGTGGACAGCGTCTGCTACAACACTTGCGCATCGAATGCGTTCTCCCGCAGTTCGACTACACGTCAATTTTGACAGAGAAACAAGTGGGCAAGGGAACGTACAGCAGCGTATACAGCGCTGTCTATCGTGGCTTTCGGATAGCGGCAAAAGTGCTCAAAACACCCTTGCCAAAAGCCGCAGCGGCGCGCGAAAAGCTGCTGCTGGAGTTCCGACTCATGTCGACGCTGCGTCATCCCAATATTGTACAGTTGATGGGCATTTCGTGCACACCAAACAATCACCTGATTGTGTGCACGGAATTGTGTGCGCGTGGCTCGCTCAAAGAGAACATGGAAAAAGTTACCAGTATGACACAGCGCATACGCTTTGCAAAAGACATCATTGCTGGCCTGAACTGGATGCACATAAACAACGTCATACATCGCGACTTGAAGCCGGCCAACTTGTTGGTCCGCGACGACTATTCTGTTGTTATTGCCGACTTTGGTCTGTCGCTCTATATTGGCAACAGCGTCGCCAATCGTCCCGTTTCGCGGCATTTCAAAGGAAACGTAAAATATTCGGCGCCCGAAATACTGCAGTTGCGTGCGCTGAAAGCGAGTCATCGCGGTCGTCAATCTTACCGCTATTCACCGGCCACCGACGTCTACTCTTTTGCGCTCATTTTGTGGGAACTTTTGTCGCCGGCACAGAAGCTGTTTGGGCACATACGAACGGGGCGCACCGGTATAACGGAATTTGTTGTCAGCGGTGGCAGACCTCGACTGGTACAAGGCTGGCCGGCTTCGCTGTCCAAGCTGCTGCAGCGATGTTGGCACTCTGATCCAGAACAACGGCTCGGTTTCGACCGTATACAGGAGCAGTTTGGAGCAATAGTGATTGACTTTCTGTGTCCCGACGTGCTGGGCCGCACTGTAGCGCGCCGTCTGTGGCAGAACGACGAAGGCAAAGCTGTCAGATATTCGCAGTGGGAAGCTGTTTTTGAAGACGTAACACGAATCAAGTTGGCACAGCTGACTCGCGGCAATGACTATCGTCACTGTTTGCAGTTCATGCTGTGCGACAAGTTTGGCCAGCGGCCTCTTGTCACATTTGAACGCTTCTGCAATATGCTGCACTATTTGGGCTCTTTGTCGCCGATCCAGCGCTTTCTGGACAATATGCTGCGCCTCTTCAAACAGGGTTGGTTTTTTGGGTTCATTCGCAAGGAGGAAGCGGCGTCGCTGTTGGCACAGGCTTTGCAAAAACAGCGCAACACGCTCGGCTACTTTCTTATTCGTTTTTCTGTGACACACAAAGGCAGTTTTGTGATTAATTTGATTAACCGCGACGGCCAGTTGTGCCAGCGTATTATTGCGCATCAATTTGACCACAAATATACAGTTGCTCTCGATGAAGTGCATCCGGTCGAGTACGACAGTCTTTTCGAACTTTTGCAAGATTGCACAGAGTGCGAAACTTGTCTGCAGGGGGTGACACCACTCAACTGTTCGCCTTTCACCAAATACTTTTCAAAATTCAAAATCAAATATGCCTCCTCTTCGTCAAGACATAGCACCGACTCGTCAAACAGCACTACCGGATCGCGCAAAACGGTGCCCAGGACACTGACCACACGGCGTCACGAAAAAGCGAAACCTTCAAATGCACAAAGCGCCGATCAGTCAACCGCAGGCCACAACGACGCAAGATACAAAAGCAGGCGAAAAACTCCGCGCAGCCGACACGCTGGACAATTGGACAACTCGGAAGGGCCGCAACGCAAGTTGGCCGGAAAAACTATTTCTTTAGTTTCTGCTGCGCGCAGTGCGTCTCTGGCAGGCCACATCGATGTGCAAAGGTCGCAACGCAACTCCGCAAGACAACAACAATCGTCGGGCTCAAGAGTGGCACCGGCAACAAAACCGAAAAAGGACACTGCGGAAAGATCACGACGAAGTGTCAGCCGACGCAATGCCAACAACAGTGCTCTGCTGAAATTCCTGTAAATAAAGGGGACAGAAAAAATTTTCTGTGCAACTGCCAGACGACCCTCGCAAAAAAACATCACAAATTGAATAACAAATGACCGAAATCGATGCTGCAGTGGTTGCCAGCACTGCGCGTCAAATTGCGGACGCTTATCAGAATTCATCTTGGGCCTCGGTCACGAATGGCAGTGACAACTGTTTTCCTTTCAGCACCGTTCTTGTCGCGTTCTGGAGCGTTGTTCTGAAATGTGCTGCAAAGTGCGAACAATTTGTCATTGACCAGGCGGGCGAGTTTGCCGAGACTGAAAATCTGAAATTGTACCAAGTGTGGGGCAGCAATGAGTTTGCTGAGCACATCGCTTCTTTGTACCGAAAACGTCACGGCACCGAATGTGACAGTGCCACCGGCTCTTTTCGATCCAAAATGAGCGTGGAGTATTTGTTCCCGTTCCTGTTGACAATGCGTTTCGAAGTCTGGTTTCATGGCCTGCCCTACACTGTCAACTACTCCGAGCAAATGTTGCTGCACCTGCAACATCTCTACTATCCACGCAACAACAACGAATCGGCCACGCGACACGATCCTGCTCTGGGGCACGACAATCAAATTTTCCGTCGGGTTTTTCACAAGCTTATGTTTGGACGCAGTGCTTCTTTGAACAACGCTTTTGCATTCGTGGTTCACTCTATTGTGTCGGCCGGAAAAACAATTGTGTGGGACAACGCCGGCCGATGGAGAATAGAGAAATTGTACAGCATTGCTGGTTCGCTGTACAATGCCCCGTCTGTCCAGCAAATGACAGAAATGGAGCGCGCAGTGATTCCGGCCGATGGTGACGTCAACGCGCCGCAAGAAACGACCTGGACGGTGATCCTGTTCAAAGACACAATTGACGGCTCGGAGCGGTTTTTGCACTGTTCGTTGGCCACTTCCGACGTCAATCGGCCGGTTTTCGTTGCTCCAATGGTTCCGTTTATTGTACTGCCGCCAAGGCCGCATCTGGCGTTGTGCGTGCAGGTGACACTGCGCAACAAAGACAAGCTGCAAAGTCAAATCGCGAGTGACAAAGTGGATCGCAAATTGGTGGACATGTTGCACTTTTGCGATACTGGATCGCCGCCAGGCGACAAGCCGTACTATCAAATAGATTTGGTTGGCGAGTGTCAAGACATTGAGCAACGGATGGTGGACTTTTTTAGCTGCATGCACCAGAGCACGGAGAGCATTGGTCAATTGAGATTGCGCCTGCAGCAGCAGGTGGAGCAGCTGAAAAAGAGGCGAAACATTTCAAAACAACAAAAAGCATTGTTGATGCAGGAACAGGTTGAAAACACAGATGCACTGTGCAATGTCATGGGTCACTTGCGAGAAAATAGCGTGGCGGCGTATTTGCTGCTGGTGCAGATGAAGCCGGTGTGGGCAGAACGTCAATGAAAAGTTTTTTATGCCAGTCGTTGCCATGAGAAAAAGAGCACAAAATAATTGGCAAAAATGGAAGCAGAGAAAACGGAAAGCTGCTTGTTGCAACCGAAGCCCTATGTGCTGGACAAAAATCTCCCACCGCGCAAAATGTGCCAGCAGCTTAATGACATTGAGGCATCGCTGCAAAAACCTTCGGCAGGTACCAGCTGGATTGAACAGTATGTGGAGCGCTCGTCCAAAAAAATCGGCAAGAAGCTGGCCAAAACGACAAAAAAAGCGGCCATCGGATTGTATCTGCTCACAGATGACATTGCGACCGAAGCTGCCAAAGAAGCTTACGAACTGTCGCAGAGACAACAATTGCTGATAGCGGACGTTCGCTACGCACATGAACCGTTGAAAACTATTCTGGAGGAGCAGCCGACCAAGGTGCTGCAAGAGACCGATGAAACGTTTGACAAAGTTGAGGAACAGCTGGAGACTGACCCAGAAAGCGATGCGGCAGGAGATTTGGTGCGCGATGTCTACAATACGGGCGTGCAGACCATCACGTTGCTGGCAAAAGGTGCGGTCATGGCTGCCAAAACGGCGGCTACAAGCGGCGCGCTGGACGTCGGCATTGATTTGGCCAATCGTTACAACAAAATGGGTCAGCACATTGAGCAGAACATTGGTGCTCAATACACGTCTGTTGGTCGCGCCGCTGGCTGGTATCTGTTGGCGAGCGCCGTGCCCAGCATGTTGACCTATTTGGACGTCGTATCGCCGACGGCGGCTGCCGGTACCATCGCTTCGCTGACACTGGCCAAGCAGACCATCAATTTAATCACGATGGCTGCAGCGACCAAGGAGAAAAAATTGCCTCAAACTGAATTGAGGCTGCTAATTGGCCAGTTCGACAGACTGATGAAGTCGGTCAATCTGACAAAGGCAGACATCTCGCGCATTCTGGGCCGCGCTGTTGTCGGCGCTACGTGTCGCACGTGGCAAACCGAAAACGCTCCCGACACTTTTCGCAGTCTGCCGGACAAGTTTTGTCTGCCGATGCTTTACTTTCTCAACTATGCGCACTTGGCCTACTGTATCGACCCGCCGACCACGGCAGATGATCAACGAGACTGTCTCAATCGGTGGTCCGAAATTTCGAAACGCTCTCGCGTCGTCGAAACGTTCAACAGCGCTCAGGGCGACATTGGCACGCTCACCTACTTCACCGTCTTCGATTTGCAACTGGCATCGTATGTGGTGTCGTTGCAGGGTACCAGTACCCTCGACGACGTACTGATCGACGTTTTAGGCACACCGACGCCGTACACAATCGCCGATCCGGTCACAAAGGCAAACATCAGCGGTCTGGTACACGAGCAGATGTTGGCTGTGGCTCGCAACATAGCAAAGCAAACCGTCGCCAAGCTGGAGCAAGAGGGAACTGCTGGAAACTCGTTTGCGCGACAATTCCCTGTCATTTGTACCGGTCACTCGCTGGGCGCCGGTGTAGCCGTTCTCCTAGCGTCCGAGTTGCGCAAGGAGGGCTACACGGCGTTCGCAGTCGGCATCGCTACGCCGGCCGTTACCTCGCCCAATCTGGCCAAAGCCATGCAGTCATACTGCGTGAGTGTTATTAACGAGACAGACATTGTGCCGCGTCTGTCGGAGCGCGCCTTGTGCAATCTGTCCAGCGATCGCGCGATTTGCAATCGCATCGAGTATGAAAAGTCGCTCGTCTGTCCAGGCATTGTCTATTGGATGCGCAGCAAGAACGGTGAGAAAAAAGAACTGACCAGCGCCACAAACAGCTTCACTCAGTCCATCATTATTAACATGAGCGCACTGCCCGATCACGGCGTCAACAAGTATCTGTCATCGTTGCAAACAATACACCCGACTTCGCCTTACGATGCGCCCAACATCAACTTGCACGGCGTGCTGAGCGGCTTCCCGAAGCGAAACACCAACGAACTCCTGTTACAAATTTTGCCAAGGCCGCTCAAGCAAGACCTGGAAGAGCGTGAGCAACGATTTCAGACCATGATCGCTTCGCTGGAAGAAGAAAACAATGCACTCGAGGCGCAGTTGGCTCGGCTGGAGAGCGACCTGCTAAAAGCATGTGACGACAACACGGAGCAAGTTTACAAACAGTTGCGACAGCAGTGCATCGACAGGCACAACAAGTTTCAGGAGAAGCTGCGTCAACAAATCAATGCTCGATGCGAAGCTGCGATGGCAGAACAAAAACGTCGTTTGGAACAACAAGCCAACAAACAGATCGAAGATTTGAAGAGTCGCTACGAACAGTCGCTGGTCGAGGTGAAAACAGCCAACGCAACTCTGCGCGAACGGTTCGCAAAAGATCGCGCCGCACTGGAAGAGGTGCACAACGAGCGTATTGCAGCGATGCAGCGCGGCAACGCTGTTTTGCGTCGTCGCATGGAAGAGTGTGAAGCAAAATAAAGTAGAAACTTTTCATTGTGGCAAATTTGAATTGTGATGAATTGGGACGCGTGCCGATCGCCGCAGATTGTAAGCGTGCTGTTTTGAATTTGAATTTTGTTGGCACTGCAAATCATTGATAGACAACTTTTTTTTGGCACGTTTTCGTTGGTGTGCGCCAACGCATGCACGCCGCAGTGCTGGAGATGGCGACCTTTTTTTGCCGCGCGCCTTTTTTTTGGGTTCCGGTAGTTGCTTCTGTCGTTCTTTTTGATCGCAAAGTTTGGCGGCTCGCTGTGCCGCTTTCTGCTTCTCTTTCTCTTTCTTAATTTCTGCTTTCAGCTTGCCGTCAAGCCTTTTGATGTAGGCGCGCTTCTTAGCCAAGTTGGTTTCTGTGGTTTCTGCACGCTTTTTCAACCGCTCCCAATACTTTTGGTCGTCTTTCCGACCGTACTCTTTCTTTGCACGGTCGTATTGCACTTTCAACATTGTCATTCGCGCACGCTGTCGGTCAATTTGTACCGAAATTTGCCGTGTTTTTGCGTTGCTGAAATTTTTTGGTCCACTGCCGGCAGTCGGCAACGACAGTGATTGCTCGACTTCGACGGGACAGTTTGGCATGTCTTTGATTTTTTCTGTGTTGAACAAGTGACGGACGGCCACATGTGGCGGTTTGTCAATGTTGGCGCGCAGCAGGCTTATCAAATCAGCCGGCGAGTATTTTCTGTCTTTGCGCATGTCACATTCTTTCAGATTTTGCAGAAACGCATGTTCCAGCCCATAAATGTGTATCAACATGCGCTGAACTTGATCAAAGTCACAGAAGCCAATTTCAATTTGTTTGTCTATACGACCAGGTCGCGTCAACGCCTGCTGGTTGACGCCGCGCACTATATCCACATCGTTGGCTGTTAGAAACAGCAGACGACCGTGACTCTCCACCAAACCATCAATTTCGTTTAAAAAGCACGCCATGCTGATTCTTTCGCCGCGGTACCTATCGAACAAAGACGAGCGGTCGATATCCTCCAGCGCCAGAACGTAAGGTTTCTGTTCGCACAGGTAGTTGATCTGTTTCATCAGCGAAGAAAACTGCTCATTCGTTTTGACAATTTCCAAATCGATTATGAAGACAGACAAATTGTACTCTGCCGCAATTGCTTTGATCACAGAAGTTTTTCCCGTGCCCGGTGGACCGTGAAGCAGGTAGCCGCGCGTATAAGGAATCCCCTTTTCGTTGTACCAAGCTTCGCTGCGCATAAAACTTTGCACGTCGTCAAAAAGATTTTCTTGCACACTGCGCGACACAATGGTGTTGTGCAAGCGTTTGTTGGTTTTGACATGAACTTCTTGCCACTCGAGCGAACGGTCTTTTGCCTTGCGAACGTCGCTCGCGCCATCATCAGAGCGCTTGGCGCAGAACATGCGTGTAACTTGCGCCGACTGCTTATAGTCACAGATAGCCGTAACATACTCTTTCAGTTCTGCAACGCTCGCCGTCCAACTGCTAACCACAACAGACTTGTTGCTCTTTTTGCCATCGTACTCTTGCTGTCTGTTTTGCTGTTGTTCGTCGCTGCCGCCAAAGAGCGCAAAATTACCAAATATAGACTTTAATGACAGTGCGTTGCTGTCGCCACCGTCTATCTGGACGAGCAAAATCGAAATTTCATGCTCTTGGAAATGATCGATTAGCGGCTTGTGCAGTTTGATTTCGTTCAAAGCAAATGAAATTTGTCCGTTGCGCGGCGCCAGTTGACAAGATCGAATTGATTCCAGATACTTGGCCACGATGTAGTTTTCTAGCTTACCGAAAAGCGGACCATTCTGTGCAACGAATACAGCGTTGGGTTTTGGCGTGAAACGATGCACGATGCTGGCTGGATTGGGCAGTTTGTTGAATGCATTCATCAAGACGCCGCTGAGGAAAAGTGCTCCTGCGCCAGTCCCCACCATGGCGCTGAGATTGTTGCTAACCTGGGCCGACACGCTCATTGATGAAAGTGGTAATTTTTCAAATCGTTTTCTGCAGGGATATTTTTTATTTGCACAATTTTGCGATCGGAGAACAAAACCGCATCCTGAAAAAATGATGGTTTCACGTGCATTGCGTCTGATGCAAGCAAAACGCCATGTATCTTCCGTGCATCTATTGCACCATCTGATGTCTCCTGCTTTTGCAATTGCCGAGTCACGTCGGCAATTTTCTGCGTCGACATTGTCTCTGGTACAGGCCAGTG
>Ga0209925_1000686_pt1 | contig 17224 bp, 18 predicted proteins | sample SalPonR2_A_D1_MG_FD_185702 | JGI IMG/M metagenome (GOLD analysis project Ga0209925, IMG submission 185702) | Salt pond soil microbial communities from South San Francisco under conditions of wetland restoration - Salt Pond MetaG R2_A_D1_MG... ...
CTGGACACAGCGCTCCTCAATACCGGGACTGACCGGCACTGCTCCTCCGCCGGCCCCCACCAGTAACTGATGAGGTTTTGCAGAGAGTGCGGCCGTTGAAAAGAGTAAGCCTGCCGCCAGCGCCACCGCAGGAATTACGGTTCTAGAAAACTGTGAAAAATTGAGTGCACGAAATCTCAGCATACTGTCAGCTCCTTCCCTCTCATTCTCCGGCCGATGAGCAGCACTCCTATCGCTGCCGCGGCTACCACCAGCACTCCGGAGTCGCCGAGCCATAGAGTTGCGGCATTTCCGGCCGAGTGGCCGTCGAAGGGGTGTTGAATTATCGAGTTCCAGGCACTGTGTGCAACGATAGCCGGCCAGAGGGAACCGGTTTTCAGTCGCCACCATGACCACAGGTGATGCAGCGCCAGAGCAAGTACAGTAAAAGTGATGGCGGAGAGAATGGGCGACGGCCCGGCGGCATACTGGCCCGAGAGGATGAGGGGGCTATGCCAGGCGGCCCAAATCAGGCCTCCAACAGTATGCGGGGCTTTGATGCCGGAGTGGCAGAGCTTCTCGGTCATGTATCCGCGCCAACCGATCTCCTCTCCGGCTACCATTACAATTCCGATGAGAGTTCCGGCGGTCGCTGCAAACAGGATGTCGCCAAGCAGAGACTGTAAGGGGCCAGTGCCTGTATGCGGCGAATGGAAGACAACCAGACCGCTCAGCCAGGCACCCCCGTAGGTGAGCGCTGCAACTGCTAATGGAAATGCCAGGGCCGCTGCGGTGACCTTGATGAGAGAGCCGGAATGGTTCGGGCCTGTTCGGCGGAAACCGAGGCCGATACTCCGGAACCCCTCCCGGCGGACGAGCCGCATGAACAGCGAGACTATTGCCGGGACCCACATCAGTAAAAGTATGTAGGGTCCGCTCTGTTCTACCGGCAAGCTGCTTTTCAGTAAGAAATAGTACAGCGGCATGGATAGAAGAAATACGCTTCCGACAAACCACAGCACTGCAGTCCGTGCGCGCTGTGGTTCGGTTTTTCTGTTGAACTCTGAACTCATTCGAATACCTCCTAGGACGAAGTGAAATAATTATAAAAACAGCAGTGCGATGCTCGCCGCCAGACCGGCAGCACCGATAGCTGTCATCAATAGAGCGGCGCGGCGGTAGGTGATCTTTTGCAGGGCGCTTAATACAAGCACTACAACCGCTGCCGCTGCCATACAAAGAAAAGTCAGGGCGAAACACCTGAATAATTGTAGATACGACATTTCCTTTCCCTCCTGACAGTGCTGAGAATAGCGCAGATTATGAACGGCTCATATCCGGATTTTTACTCAATTTGTGGGATATGGGCGAATAGGTAGGATTACTTATGACGAAAAACGGGTGGTGAGAAAGATCTGTTTTCGCTACAATAGGCACGGAGAGGAAGCGCATGGCAGCAACACTTTTTTGGTATGATATTGAAACCTTCGGAAGAGATCCCCAGTTGGACCGCCTGGCACAGTTCGCCGGGATTCGAACCAATGGGGATTTTGAGCAGGTGGAAGAGCCGATTATTGAATATGTGCAGATTGCCCCTGATTACGTGCCCAGCCCCCAGGCCTGTCTGATAACCGGTATTACCCCCCAGGAAACCCTGGAAAAGGGGCGCCCTGAGTACGAGGTTGCACAGCGAATTTACCGGGAGTGGATGCAGCCCGGCACCTGTGTGGTCGGCTACAATAATATACGCTTCGACGATGAGTTTATGCGCAATGTATTTTACCGGAACCTCCTCGACCCCTACGTGCGGGAATACGCCAACCGCAACAGCCGCTGGGATCTGATCAATGTGATGCGGGCGGCTAAGGACCTGCGACCGGAGGGAATCGAGTGGCCGAACCAGGACGACGGCCGGCCCTCCTTCAAACTCGAGGAGCTGAGTGCCGCCAATGGAATCGCCCATCAGAACGCCCATGATGCGCTCAGTGATGTGGAGGCAACCATCGGTCTGGCCAAGCTGCTGCACCATCGGCAGCCGCGCCTGTTCGAATTCCTGTTTCACCATCGCCGGAAGAATGAGGTGTCCAAGCTAATCGATCTGCAGCGCCGAACACCGGTGCTCTATACCTCGGCCATGTTTACCCGTCCGGAAGGGTGTACCAGCGTGGTGGCGCCGCTGGCAGTGGATCCGAACAACCGCAACTCGGTACTTGCTTTCGACCTTCGGTTTGATCCCCGGCCCCTGCTGGAACTGTCGGTTGAACAGTTGCGGGAACGGGTCTTTACCCCCAAAGAGGAACTTGACGGAGAGCGCATCCCCCTGACCCCGCTGCACATCAACCGGGCTCCGGTAGTAGCACCCCTAAAATCCCTGGATACTGCGGCGGCCCGCCGTCTAGGCCTCGATCTGGAACTCATCCAGGAGCGCCAGCGAATCCTGCAATCGGCCTCGAACCTGACTGAGAAAGTCAGGGCGATTTTTGATCATGAAGGAGCTATGCCGGAAGCCCCGGATGTGGATATGGCTATCTATTCAGGCGGTTTCTTCATGGACGAAGACAAGGCACTGTTCACGCATCTGCATGAGCAGGGAATTGAGCACTGGCGGGATTTTTCCAGCACCTTTTCAGACCAGCGGGCCGAGAAACTGCTGCACCGATTGGTCGGACGAAACTACCCCTCGATGTTTACCGATAGGGAGCGGCTGAAGTGGAAGAACTTCTGTGCCACCCGACTGCTGTTTCCTCCAGGAAACCGTATTGACGATTTCGGCACCTTTGAAAAAAAGCTGGATACCCTCAAGCGCAGTACCGAACTTGGTCCGCGGGAGAAACTGATCGTCCGCAGTTTGATGAATTATGCAAATCAGCTGAAAGACAGTGTGCTGGCCTATAAGTAAGCGATAAAATAAAGCGGCCCCGGGCAGAGGGAGTAAGTCTGCAGCCCGAGGCCTATGGCACATTGAGGACTATTTTTAAATCACCCTAGTAGAGGTCCTTATTCATATCTACAAAGGTGTCGATGATCATGGTTTTTGCCTCGTCGATCAGTTCTTCCTGTTCGTCGGGATTAAGTGAGAGCGGAGCTGCGACTATCTTGAAAATTTGAGAAGTGCGTTTGATAGAGCCCCCTTCAATTTCGATGCTTTTTTCAACTTCCATGTCCCCTTTTAGTGTACAGTTCTCATTGGTAAGACTTTCGGGAACATCTTTACGCAGCCCGATGCTCGTGTAATCAATTTTCCTGACCCCTTCGTTGAGAGGGCTAATGGATAAGAGGGAGCCCGAATAGGTAAGCGCCAGGGCCCCGCGTTCATCATCGGTTTCGAAACTACCGACTTCATCCATACCCAGCTCAATCATTTTGCTCTCAAAGGCCTCCAGCTTCTCCTCCCAGCTGTCGGCGAGCATTTGAATAGTTTCCTCATCCTGGCCAAGGCCGAAGGACTTTGCTACGTAGTGCAGGTGTTTTAGAATGTTTTCCGGTATTGTGGTGTTCAGTTCCATAATTTTTCCTCCATATGTGATAAGCATAGCCCCTGAGGCTGGAAAAGCGTATATGCCGTTTGGTATAATTTACTAGTATGTCTACTCTACACAGAAGCGAATGGTATCTTCAGGGGCAATTTCCCGATAACTCTCCATGGATTGTTCCAATCTATAAAAAGAGTTTCACCATCGGCCGCGACACAGACCGCGATCTTATTCTTTCGACCGCTGCGGTATCGCGGCGTCATGCAGCGCTGTATATTGACGGCGGTGAGCTGTATATTGAAGATTCAGGTTCCAGGAATGGCTCTTACCTCAACGGCAGCCGGATAGAAGCTCGAACTCCGGTACGACATATGGATATTCTGCAAATCGGTGGATACGAGTTTACCTTCCGTTACCGCCGCCGGGAAGATACCGCTGATCAAACCCTGGCAGTATCTCGTCAGGAAAAACAGGGGGCCTTCGCTAAAAAATTCGGTCTTTCGGATCGTGAAGAGGAGGTCCTGTTTCTCCTGCTGCGGGGCAAAAAACTGCAGGAGATAGGCGAGAAGCTTTTTATAAGCCCTGGAACAGCCAAGCTCCATACCCAGAACATCTACAAGAAAACCGGCTGCCACAGCCGGATAGAATTGGTGTCCCTTTATCGGGGGCCCTTGAAATCAAGCTGACCGATCAAGGCTGCAAAGTTGAGGCTGCACGGACAAGGCTGCTCGGTCGAAGCTGACCAGTCGGAGCTGAAGAATCCTCAAAAATCGGCTACTGTTTACCCGAGCGGATAGTGAAGTCCGGGGTGTCATAATTGACATTAACCGCCGCTCTCCACATTTTAGCGATTTCATGGTCAGACATATACTTGCGGATTTCAAGTTTCAGCCGTTCCTGCAGAAAAAGTGCTGTTTGACTCTCTTTATACATTTGCCGTGCTTTCCCGGAAAGGGCGGAGTCGGATAATTCCTTGGTCCGTGATTCAAGTCGGACGTCGAAATCTGCAATGATATCCCGGTATCGTTCCAGGATCTGTTCGGCATACTCTAGGATAAGAGGATCAAATCCCCGGATAGATTTAGAATGATTGATTAAATATTCGAGTTCGTAAAAGGCATCGAGGTAGTTTTGATCTTCCTTAAAATACCTCAGTATTTTTTTTGCTGTATTTATAAGATCTTCGTTCTGTAGACGGCTTATTATGCCCTTTGTGTTGGTTTCAATTTTAAAAGGAGGCATAAATTTATAAAGACGTATAAGGAGTAAAAGAAGGTTTTCAAAGACCCCTTCCTTCCAGGAGCGGTGCTCAATTGACTTCATTAGGGTTTGAAGGTCCTTTTCCACCATTACCCTGTAGTTGTCTCTTTCATCGAAGAGTAGTTCGCATACGGCCACATCGAGACCCTTGAAACGTATAGTGCCCGAATCGATAAAATGAATAGGCGGGGCCCTCATGTCTGCCTTCTGCATGTGTTTTGTTTCCGATACATAACTGTGATAGGTTGTCCTGCGGACTAGAATGCGAGAGCGGTTCTCAGAGAGTTCGTTTGCCCGTGACTGGAGGCGGGCGGCGGTATTGACCACCCCTCCGGAAAGATCTCCGTCCAGGGTAATAATAAAGGGGGTAAATTTGTTGCCCCCGGCGATTCCCGCAGAGACGTGCATATCAGGAAGGACCATCGTATGGGTGCCGTTTCCATTCTTTTTCCTGGCAAAAACGTTGATGATATCAAGAGTAAGTTCAACTATATCCCAGGCGCTTGTTCCCACCAGCACTATTTCATCCCCCCGCTGTCGCTGTAGGACTACATCCCTTGCACGGGCAAGTTTCATAAGTTCCAGCTGGATGAGTTCATCCAGCGCCTTCAGCATGGAGAGGTTGTTTTTATGCTTATCGCAGAAGCTGGTGTATCCATGAAGGTCGAGGATTCCCACAAATATATTAGATATGGTGAGGTTTTTTTTCAGGTCGCCGCAGTGTGGGAAATTGTCGTTGGTGAGCACAATCTCCTTCCAGACCTTGGGGTAGACGATTTTATCCACATCGCGAAAAAATCCCCAGTAAAGCTTGCGGATAAGAACGAAAAGGGCCTCAAAGACCGGTCGTGTCTTTGAATTGATAGGGATATTACGGCAGAAGGTAAGCAAAGATGAGAAGTCCGTAATGTACTGATGAATGATCGCTTCCGACAGAAATTCGTATAACTCGGAATTTGGCGTATCTGCATGGTAGTCGGATATTTCCCTCATCCTCTTTCCTTTTTATTAACCGTTCAAATGATAGAGCAACATTCTCAACAGGTCAAAGGGTTATTGCTAAAACTTCCATCGTATCCCCGCCGTGGCGTAGTGGAACATACTGAAGGTGTATACTGAACCTCCGCCGTCTGACCCGCCTTCCAGAAGCCGGTAGCCGATCCGCAGTTCCATGTCCGGTCGGGGAGAGTAGACCCCGGCCAGCAGAAAGTCCTCAGCCCGTCCCTGCGGGGCGGCCAAACCGTCCCCCTCCAGCAAAAAAGAGATGTGCGGAGTGGCAAACCACTGCAGTTTGAGGTGGATAAGCGGAACCACCCCCAGATCGGTTCTCTTACGACTTGTACCATCGGCCTCATCTTCTTCTAATTGAATATAGGCGTCTCTGATTTTCCCGGTAAGGCCTGCAGAAAAATGGAATCGAGGGTTCTTTACAAAAGTGTAGGCGTAGCTTAGCCGGTAGCTGTTGAACTTGTAAGTGCCGGTGAGCTCGGTGTCGGCGGTAAAGGTTTCTTCTAAAAAATTGATGTCCCCTGCGCTGGTCCCGGTGCTCTTCACCAGAAGCGGGGCGTACAGTACAAAGGCCGAGTGGCGGCCGATATCGAGGCCTGCCTGCAGACGGTAGAACCAGACCGGATCGGGCTCAAGATCATCGGCCAGAGAGAACTTGGTACCCCCCTCAGCGGGGATTCTTACATCATTATAGCCGGTAAAAGCGGCACCTGTTTCCGCATCGATCCAGAAGGAGACCGGCGGAAGTGCCCACAGCACGGCGGGAAGGCAGAAGAGAAGAGCGGCTATAACAAAAAAACGGGTATAACTGTGTAATTTCATATTATCCTCCACATATAGATAATCGGAAAAAAATTCGGACTGCGCAAGTTACACTTGTATGATAATCTGTTTTTAGAAATGTGGACCCTTGTATCGCTATAAAAGCAGGAGGAGCTGATCATGACAGCATATGAGATACGTCGTATTAATGTGGGACAGGTAAATGCATATTTGGTAAAGACAGAAGAGCATTTGTTTCTAATCGATACCGGAATGAAGGGTACGAAAAATTTCGCTCAAATCGAAGCTGCGTGTGAGGGGCTGGGGCGGAGTGTCGGTGAGGTAGATTTGATTTTGCTTACCCATACCCACTACGACCATGCCGGCGGTGCGGCGGAGTGTAAAGCCCGCAGCGGTGCATCGGTACTGGTACATAGGGCCGAAGCGGATGTGCTGCGAGCTGGATCTTCAACTTTCCCCGGCGGGGCAAACGGGTTTGGCCGTTTTATGGTCGGCATTGTAAAGAAGCTTCAAAAATCCGGTTCGAAATTTCCTCCGCTGGAGCCGGATATTGAGATCGAGGGGGACTTGCAGGGAGGGATGGACCTGCACAACTATGGTTTTCCGGGAATAGCGGTCCCGACGCCTAGTCATTCACCCGGATCTCTGGCGCTGCTGACCGATGGCGGGGACTGCTTTTGCGGAGACATCCTGTTTAACATTTTTCCCGGTAGTGTGTTTCCCCCCTTCGCCGATGATCCGGCGGCACTTCCTTCAAAGTGGAAATTACTGCTGGACCTCGGTGCAGAGTTGTTTCATCCTGGACACGGCGGTCCGATTGAGCGGCAGCGAGTAGAGCGAGAGCTGCAGCGTCGCAGTTGAGCCGTGATCGAGAAGCGTTATGTGTATTTGTTTAGAATATTCTTTTCGTTTCCCGCAGGGGCGAAGGTGAAGGTATGTGCTGCAACCCCTTTGCCGACATTGAAGATTTGATGTTCTTCGTTTTTAGGGATGAAAATTGCTTCAAAGGGTTTAAGGACACGTTCATAATCTGGAAAAACAAATTTTATTTCCCCCTGTAAGACAAAGATTACCTCATCCTCTTCATAATGGGTGTGATTTTCATTACTGCTGTTTTCAGGAATATAGCAAATTCCGCTGCCCATTGTTGCTCCATCATCTTCACCAAAATATACGTACACTGTTCTCTTCGGCGATTCAAATACTACCTTTTGTGTTTCAACCTCTTTACCAATAATGCTCTGCTTTGAAGTTTTTTCCATCTCATACTCCTAAATTTAAATTTGTAATTTGGAATTATAAGAGGTACTATACAATTGGTTCATTACTCATGTCAAATATAAAATTTGGAATTTGATAAAATAATACGATATAAGGGTGTTCTTTTTTATGAAGTTTCTACTTTTTAATTGTTTTCAGTTTCAAGCATGGAAGCTGCATACAGGTGGTGAAGTCTCTGCTTGTGGGCGTTAATATGGTATTCAAGTTTATCCACTACTCCCTGGCGATTGTGCTTCTTAATTTGTTCCAGAATCTCGCGATGCTGATTTACACTGTCAACAGCGGCGGACTTAAAGTCTCCCTGCTTATCCATATACCGTAATACGTTTAACAATGTGAGGGAGTTGTTTAGTGTATAGGATATCCATTCATTCTCTGAGATTTGGCAAATCTTGTCGTGAAACATTGGGTCAACCTGCATAAAGCCGTCTTTTTCATCGTTGCGTATCTTTTCCTCAGCTTGTTCTATCAATGCTTCAAGTTCTTTTATATCTTTATCTGTTATAAAATTAAGTGCTTTTGAAAATGCCAGTTTTTCCAGGGACATTCGAATTTCAAAAATAGATTCAATTTCCTTCCAATTGATATTTCTCACATAAAAGCCCTTCCAATGAACTCTTTCAATAATCCTGCTTTCGACAAGTCTTGAAAGGGCCTCCCGCACGGAAGTGCGGCTCACGCCGAGCTGTTTTGAAAGTTCAAGATCATTTATAGGGCTGCCTGGTTTCCAGTATCCCTTTATAATACCTTCTTTCAGAATAGCGGCTATGTTTTCCGCACGGCTCTCTTTTGAAAAAGTGGCATTCTTTAATAATTCTGGTAGGTCTTCCATTATGTATCCTTTACTCTAAAACTCTTACTCTAATTTAATATTCTACTATTAATAGAAACAAGTCAAGCAAGAAATATAATTAACAATTTAAATGTACAAATTACAAATTTAAAACTTGACAAGTAGTTTTGGCCGTGTGATAATCTTGCCATAATCGATCAAGGAGGAAATTATGAAATCAAAACGGAGCGTATTAGTACTTATGGTCCTACTACTATCGGCAACCATTGTATGGGCCGGTGGACAGCAGGAAGGAGATGATGAAAAGGGTGAGAAAAAGATCACTCTAGTTGGAGCTGCAATGGTACCGGAAGACCACGTGTATACTAGGTCAATGGAGAAGTTTGGAGAGCTGGTAAAAGAATACTACTCAGGTGCTCTCGATGTGGAAGTGCATCATTCAGGTGATCTAGGTGAAGAGAAAGACTTTTTTGAGTACATGATGGCAGGGGATGCGGTTGATTTTGCCGTTATCTCACCGGGATGGATTGCAAACTGGGATGACCAATTCGCTTTTCTTGATACTCCCTTTCTTTGGAGAAACCTGGACCACTGGCAAGCGGGAATGGAGAGCGAAGTCTTCGCTTCTTTAGAAGAGAATGTTCGCGATCGGGGAGTACGAATTCTTGGCTACGCCGGTGGAGGTCAGAGAAACCTTATTTTGAGCAAAGAAATTAGTTCTGTTCAAGATCTTTCATCGATAAAGATGCGCGTTCAGGGCTCTCCAATTCAAGCACGTGTTTTTAATGCAACCGGTATTCAGGCGACACCGATGGATTATCTTGAAGTGTATAATGCAATCAAAACCGGAGTAATTGACGGCTTGGAAAATGAAGCATCTTCACTGATTACCATGAAATTCTACGAAGTTGCACCCTATATTGTTCTTACGAATCACACAATCACTATCCGGCCACTCTGTTTCAGCGAGAAAAGGTTCAACAGTTTTCCGAAAGAACTGCAAGAGGCTATCCAAAAAGCCGGTGTAGAAGCCGCCGCATGGGCACGAGAAGAGGAAGTGTCTGCGGCACCTAAAATATTAAGTGAACTCGAAAGCGAAGACAAAATAACAACAATACCCTTTGATGAAGGTGCTGCTAAAATGAGAGAGCGTGCACTGCCGGTAATTGAAGATTATGCAGCTGAACTTGGTGTCGCGGAAGTATATGAAAATATAAAAACAATCCGATAAGCACTAGAAGAGAGGAGGCAGGAACCATATTTCTGCCTCCTCATACTAATTTGTACTAATGATTTGAACAGAGTAGAGGAGTTCTGATATTGATGAAGGAGCTTAAACAAGAGTATTTCAAAATGATGAAATATGTAGCAAAGGGACTGGAGCTGCTGCTGACTATACTAATGATTACCCTGTTGGTATCAGTTGCGTTGCAGATTATTGGTCGTTACGTACCGTTTATTCCCCGTTTTCTTTGGACTCTGGAGGTCTCCAATTTTTCATTGATCTGGGCAATATTAATCGGTGCGATGTTGGCTACAAAAGAGCGGACTCATTTTTTTGTGGACCTTATCCCTGAAGCGGTGGAAAAGAAAATTGGTCTATTTCTCGAGATTATTTATTTTGCAGCTATGTTTACTGCAGCCCTGGTTTTCATTATTTACGGAGTTCCCTTTCTACGTTCGGGACTTGCGCAGAAATCTCAGTTTACCGGGTTGAATTTAGGTTTTATCCATGTGTCGGTTCCGGTAGCGGGATTCGTATGGATAATGTTTTTGATTGAACAATTACTACACAAACATGGAGAGTAGGCGATGTCGGCAACCTTTGTATTTGCAACACTTTTCGGATTATTAATAGTGCTGATTCTATTAAGAGTCCCGGTTTCTTTTTCATTAGCCCTGGCGGTGCTGCCGATTCTGTTTCTTGCAGATCGGGTAACCCCAGTGATGCTGCTCCAAAGAATGATGCGTTCCTACGGTTCCTTCATCCTGCTATCGGTACCCTTTTTTATTCTGGCTGCAAAAATAATGAACTCTTCGGGAATAACTCAGCGGCTTATTCGCATGGCCAATGTGTTGGTGGGTTGGCTGCCCGGAGGGCTGGGACATATCAATGTTGCGGTGAGTATGCTCTTCGCAGGTATTTCCGGTAGTTCCCAGGCAGATGCAGCGGGCATTGGTTCGGTATTGATTCCGGCTATGATAAAGCAAAAATACGATGCCCGTTTTACCGTTGCAGTTACCGCGTGTTCAGCTGTGATGGGAACTATTATTCCACCGAGTATCAATATGGTGGTTTGGGGAGGGGTTTTGAATGTGTCTGTGGGCGCACTCTTTCTGGCCGGAATTCTCCCTGGAATAATTTTGGGACTGTCCCAGATGGGGTTGGTTGCCGTGTTTGCGTATAAGCGCAAATATCCGGTTGAAAGCAAGGCCTCTCTGCCGGAGTTTGTAGGCGCATCAAAAGATTCCCTCCTGGCAATGCTTACCCCCATAATAATAATCGGCGGCATAGTAGGTGGACTTGTAACACCCACCGAAGCATCGCTCGTGGCGGTATTGTATTCAGCTATGTTGGGGTTTTTGGTATATAAATCTTTGAAGCATACCGATATTGCCCCGCTGCTGCTTGAAACTATTAAGCTGGCCTCGATTGCCCTGTTTGCAGTTGGGACTGCGAGTATTTTCGGCTGGGTACTGGGATTCTTTCAGATTCCACGTTATCTCATAAGTATAGTAAGTACTATAACTACTAACCCTACGGGGGTCTTATTTATTGTGGCAGCGATCTTTCTTCTGGTTGGATCCTTTATGGATGCAATTCCGGCTATTGTTATTCTCGGCCCACTACTGAGACCAATGGCGGAGGCGGTTCAGATACATCCATTACATTTTTCAACAGTAGGAATAGTTGCTTTGGGATTCGGGTTAATTACACCCCCCTATGGACTTACTCTTCTGATCTCCAGTCATATAGCCGGCATTAATTCGATGGAAGCGATGCGCGAGGTGAGTGTATTTCTATTTGTCATGTTGTTGGTATTGGTGGCCCTGATAGTGTTTCCATCGATAAGTCTTTTTATTCCCAGATTATTGGTCCCGCAACTGTTCTAATACCTACGTAAGGAAGCAGAAATATGTGCAAAATCAACTTTGATGTACAACTCTTATGTCCCGATGACTATTCTGAAAATAATGGGTTTCGCTCACTGTTAAAGTCAATCTCCGAAATGGGCTTTACGGGTATCGAACTGAACTGCGCAAACCCTCTTCGAATGGATGTAACAACATTAATAGAAGTGTTTGCCGAGGAAGGTCTAGGTATTATAAATTTCGCTTCAGGATATACTGCAAAGAATAAACACCTTAGTTTGACTTCTGATGATGAGACGATACGCGAACGTTCCTGTGAAGCGGTAAGAATGTGGCGCCGCCATTTTAACGGGACTGGAATTGAAATAATCCTCGGCTTTATTAAAAGCGACCCACGATATGATGATAAACTGGGTGCGGATGACCGTTTGAAGAAATCCTTCGACGAAATACTTTCGGATGCAGGGGGAGGAGATACAAAACTAGTTTTAGAAGCGACTAATCATTATGAATCATATGTGATTAATAGAGTGGACGAGGCAGCCGCATTTATCCACGATTACGCAGCTGAGGGCCATAGTATTCTACCGGATACCTACCACATGAACATTGAAGAAGTGGATATGTATAAACCCTTGGAAGAGTATATGCAATATATTCACAAAATACATTTCTCGGATAACAACCGCTATTTTCCGGGTTATGGTAGAATTGATTTTAATGAAATGTACTTGAAGCTGCGGCAATTGAAGTATCAGGGTCGCGTTGGTGTGGAGGGAAATACAAAAGAAAATCTGATCGAAGATTTGACTCATTTTCCAATCTTAATAAAATAGTAAAAGATACTTTAAAATGGGCTTCCAAGAATCTCTGGGAGTCAATATATTAGTACTATCATGATAGAGATTCTAAAGCTGATTCTGCCGATTTTTCTGTTGATTGCTGTGGGGGCGATTTTAAGGGCGGCAAAAATCGCCGATGAGACCTGGGTGGATGTGCTGAATCGCTACGGGTTGTACATCGGGTTCCCTTCCCTTATTTTTCTTAATCTCGTTGGCTTGGCCCCGGAGGACGTAACAGAAAAGGCTGGGGTATTCCTTGTAAATGCGGGGATGATAGTTTTTATTATGCTGGCGGCACTGGGTATAGCCGTGCTGCTCAAGCTTCCGCGGCGGATTACCAATACCCTAATGGTGGCTGCCTTTTACGGCAATGTTGCCTACCTCGGGTATCCGGTGGTGACGAGCGTGTATCCCGATAAGGGGCCGGAAACTACTATCATTATTTCAATTTATACAATAATTCTCTTTTCAGTGGGAATTTTTATCCTGGAACTGCGCAGGCATACCCGTGAATCCTGGTGGAAAATTGTGTGCGGTATTCTTTGTAACCCCTTTATTGTTGCAATTATCCTTGGGATGATGTTGCTGCTGCTTGGATGGTCGGTGCCGGGACCGATTTACTCGGCCTTGGAAATGATTGCCGGTTCTGCCTCACCGGTGGTTCTGGTAAGTTTAGGGGTCTTTCTGATGCGAAAGATTCCCCTGGCTTCTATCTGGCGTCCGGCGCTGCTGATTTCGGTGGTGCGTCTGTTTATAGCACCTGCACTGTTTTTCCTGCTTGCCTGGCGGATGAACAGCATAGAGTTGTACCAGACCACGGTACTTGAGGCGGCCATGCCCCTGGCTATAACTCCCTTCGCCCTTGCATCGATGTATCCTCTCGACCGTTCGCTGACAGTGACTGTAATTTTTCTGACATCCATCAGTTCTTTATTGACCCTTCCCCTTTGGGTTCTTGTAGTGGGAGGCTAAGGGATAAGCCCGTATAAAGTATTTTTGTTGCATGTTACTATGGGAATGTAAAGGAGAACATATGGAACAAATAAAATGGATTGATAATAATCATCCCAATCACAATAAATTTGATAAGTGCCAAGAGCTCTTTCCCAAAGGGATCAGCCGACACAGCAGGGAATTCCATGATGAGATTCCGGGGTTTGAAATAACCCCTCTAAATAGTCTGAACCAGATGGCAAAATATCTCGGAATAGGGGGGCTCTGGGTAAAGGACGAGTCTGTTCGTCTCGACTTAAACTCCTTCAAGGTGCTGGGCGGCTCCTATGCCATCTACCGGTTTCTGAAAAAGCGTTTGGGAGTTGAAAAAGACTTTACGTATGAAGAGCTGATTTCTCCGCAGGTAAAAGAGAAAACCGGGGACATTACCTTTGCAACTGCCACCGATGGAAATCATGGCCGAGGTGTTGCCTGGGCAGCGAGTAAGTTGGGGCATAAATCGGTGGTGTATGTACACAAAGCTACCTCTCAGCCCCGCATCGATGCTATTCGCAGTTATGGTGCCACGGTGAAAGTGGTGAATGGAAATTATGATGATGCGGTGAATCAGATTTCGATCGATGCGGAAGCGAATGGCTGGGAGATTATCTCTGATACATCCTGGCCGGGGTATCAGGAGATTCCCACCTGGATTATGCAGGGGTACACAACCATTGTCTCTGAGATTCAGGAACAGTTCTCTGCTCAGGGAATCTTGTGGCCCACCCATGTGTTTGTACAAGCGGGGGTGGGCGCCTTGGCAGCCTCCATACTGGGCCATTACCGCAGTTTGTTAGAAGAAAACTCGCCCACCTGTGTCGTGGTCGAACCGGAGAAAGCCGCCTGTTTGTACAGCAGTATTGAGTCCGGAGATGGCCTGCCCCATAATTTTCCCGGGGAGCTTGATACAATAATGGCCGGTCTTGCCTGCGGCGATCCAAGTCCCATCGCGTGGAGCGTGCTTACCGAAGCGGCGGATTGTTTTATTTCTGTACCCGATTATATCGCCGCTGAAGGTATGAGGATGTATGCTGTTCCGCTGAAGGGGGACCCCTTTGTTGTATCAGGCGAATCCGGGGCGGTTACCCTCTCTACCCTGAAGCATATTATGCATGATCCCGAGTTGTCGGAATTAAAAGAAAAGTTGCAGCTCGATGAAAAATCGAAGGTCTTGCTGATAAACTCCGAAGGAAACACCGATCCGATCAATTTTCGAAAAGTGGTATGGGAAGGTTCGAAACCTGTTCCTCGTAGATAAATGCATTGCTTAAAGAAATTAGATTCGGTACCATCGAGACATGGAAGAAAAAGAAAAATCCCGTGATCTGCCCGACTTTAGTAAGGACGGGAGCGTTCACGTTACCGACGAAATAATAAATACCGCCACCCATATGGTTGGCGGTTTCTTTGCCCTGTTTGGTACCGCCTTGTTGATTGTCTCCGCCGCCGCAGAGGGGAAGGTGTGGCATATGGTCTCATTTGGAGTCTACGGACTAAGCCTGATTGCGCTGTTTGTGGCCAGCAGTCTGCACCATGGGGTGAACTTGTCCAAGCGACTGAACGATGTCTTTCGTTTGTTTGACTACATTGCCATTTATCTGCTGATTGCGGGGACCTATACGCCCCTCTGCCTGGTGGTGCAGCGGAACAAGTGGGGATGGACCCTCTTTGGAGTGGTGTGGGCCCTTACGGCTATTGGAATTACTATTAAATCCATATACCCCGAACTTCCACGTTGGGTTTCGAATACCTTCTACATTGGAATTGGATGGGTCGGGGCAATTCTGATCGTACGCTCGATTCCAGTGATCGGCTGGGGCGGTTTTGCACTTATTCTTTCCGGGGGTGTGGTTTACACTGCCGGGGCGATGGTGTACTACTTTGAGCGCCCGAATCCGGTGCCGGGGAAGTTCGGTTTTCACGAAATTTGGCACCTGTTCGTACTGACCGGGGCGGTGCTGCACTATCTGTTTATGTTTTTCGTGGTGCTGCCGCTGAAGTAAGGGCGGCCCGCCCGGGTGCATGGCCGGCCGGGGTGCGGTTGGCCGAGGCTTGGGTGAACTGGCGGACAGCTGTGCCGTGGGCCGCCGGATGATTGAGAGAAAAGTGTGAAGAGTAAAAAAACTGCAATAAAAGTTGAGTCGCCCCATTTTGTCCGCAATACCGCCGGGATTACCTCGGTTGAGTTTTTCTGGGGTATGGGGATGCCGGTGCTTATCGAGTCCACCTTCCTGCAGCTGTTTCTCCGCAGTCTTGGAGCTTCGTACTTTCTAATAGGCTTGCTGCCGGTATTCCTGGGTGTTTCAATTCCGGTATTTTCACTTGTATCGGCCTATGTTTCGGCGGGACTGAAGAGTAAGCGCCTCAGTGTGGTACTCTACCATATGGCGGCGGCCCTGCCGGTGGCCTTGTTCGGGCTGTTTCTGCTTGTATTTCGTCCCGAAACCGGGGTATTGCAGCTCTTTATTGCAGTGTACCTGCTGTTCTCGATCGGGGTCGGATTTACCCTGCCGGCATGGCAGAGTTATCTGGTGTCGCTGTTTTCTCATAAGGACAGTCTGCGGGCCCTCTCAGTTATGTATATCATGCAGAGTTGTTCCAAGCTGATCGGCAGCTTTGTTATCTATCGTACGGTGGCCCGCTATGCCCTGTCGATTCACGGGGCGGCGCTGGTGTTTACCTTTGGCGGGGTGATCCTGTTTACCGGGGCCTCGCTCTTTTTCATTACCCGAGAGCAGTACGACCCTGATGAGGCGCCGCCGCCGTTTTCGGGGCCGGTGAGTTTTATGCGCAGTATGCGGGCTATTCTGGGCTCGCGGGGTTTCCGCACTTTTATCGGCAGCGATTTCAGCTACTTTGCCCTGGTAGTGGTGCTCTCCTTTTACGGCAACTATGCCCGTGACTATGCCGGTGTGCCGGAGGAGCTGGTGGCCGGCGCCTTTGTGGCGGTCAGTTACACCGGTGGTATTGTCAGTCAGGTGCTCTTCGGCTGGCTCAACCTGCTGTCGCTGCGGGATAAATTCGTTATTTCTAAGGCGCTGGCGATTATCGGGGTGCTTGGGCTGCTGCCCGGGGGCGGCACGGTCGCGTTTTTGATCTGCGCAGCGCTGTTAGGGGCTTCCCGGGCCCTGCGGATGCTGATTTATCCACCGGCGGTGAAGGCATTGGCCCGAACTCACGATACCACTGCCCATTTCGCCCTGATTGCGCTGGTGGAGATGCCGCTGAGCAGCGGACTGCCCCTGGCCGCCGGTTTTTTCTTGGACCGGGCGATTACGTTGGGGGCGGACAGCTACCGAATCCTGTTTGCGGCTATGGCCCTGCTGCTGGCGGTGGGCCTGTTCTTTGCGCTAAAGCTCGATTTTTCCGATGAAGGGGCCGATACGGCCCAAATTTCTGATTAATTCCCGATTTAGATTATTTCGTATTGACAGAGTAGTGGGTTTTCGTTAGTTTTATATCGAACACTGTACGAAACAGTGTATGAAACGATGTTCTATAGCTGAAGGAGGCGCGCGGAAATGGATGATCAGCAGCAGGAAGTAAAACAGAGGATTCTGCAGGCAGCCATCGAACTGATACGGGAGGTGCAGGCCTTTGAAAAGGTTTCGATGCGCAAGATTGCCGAACGGGCCGGTGTGGCTGTCAGTATGGTTAACTATCACTACCAGACGAAAGAGAATCTGATCAACCGGGCAGTGCAGAGCTATATCGGCAGC
>Ga0209925_1000688_pt1 | contig 17199 bp, 16 predicted proteins | sample SalPonR2_A_D1_MG_FD_185702 | JGI IMG/M metagenome (GOLD analysis project Ga0209925, IMG submission 185702) | Salt pond soil microbial communities from South San Francisco under conditions of wetland restoration - Salt Pond MetaG R2_A_D1_MG... ...
TTTGTACATGCCGCTTTAGATGGGAATTTTGACCAAGCACAGAAGGATGAAGACCGGCTGATGGAGTTCTTTAAGGCTCTGTTTTTAGAGACAAATCCGATTCCGATTAAAACGGCAATGGCAATGCAGGGATGGTGCGAAGAAATTTTCCGTTTGCCCATGTGCGGTTTTTCCGACGAATCGAACTACAAAACCCTTGAAGGAATTCTTAAACGGATAGGGGCACCCCGGGCAAAGTAAGTCTACGTAAGACTGCCTTTAGAAGGAACCAATTACGCGGGCACGCCAACCCAATATGCGCATACCACCTGCGGGACAACTTCCGCGGGTGGTGTAACACATAGCCCGACACAATAAGGAGTAAATGAATGGCAACAATTAACAGCAACTACAGAAAACTTGCAGCCGGGTATCTGTTTCCCGAGATAGCCCGCAGAACGGCAGCATATGTTGAAGAGCATCCCGGAACAAAGATCCGTAAGCTCGGTATTGGAAATACCACCGAACCCCTTACCCAGACAGTTCTCGAAGGGTTACATCGGGGGGTTGATAAACTGGCTGAACGGGATACCTACAGCGGCTATGGAGACGAGCAAGGCGACAGCCGTCTGAGGGAGAAATTGGCCGAATACTATCAGAGACGCAATGTAAAACTCGACCCGAAGGAGTTTTTTATCAGTGACGGTGCAAAACCGGACTCGGGCAATATTCAGTCCATTTTTTCGCTTGATAATGTTGTAGCGGTTCAGGACCCTGCGTACCCGGTGTACGTAGATTCAAATGTGATTAGCGGGAGGACCGGTGAACATGTTCCCGATAAGGGACTCTACAAAGGCCTTCTGTATATGCCCTGCAACGAAGATAACGGCTTTATCCCCTCTCCTCCGAAGGAGAAAGCCGATCTAATCTACCTCTGCAGCCCGAATAATCCAACCGGCGCAGTAGCAACCCACGAACAGTTGAAGAGTTTTGTCGATTATGCCCGGAGTAATAAAGCGGTGATTATCTATGATGCCTCTTATTCCGAATATATTGAAGACGATGCCCTACCAAAGACGATTTACGAAGTTGAAGGGGCGGAACAGTGCGCTATAGAAATTAACAGTTTATCGAAATTTGCCGGTTTTACCGGTGTACGCCTCGGGTGGTCGATTGTACCGTCTGCTCTTACTATAGAGGACAGCTCACCCGATGAAATCCGCAACATGTGGAACCGAAGGCAGAGCACCTTTTTTAACGGGGCCTCCAATATCGTGCAGGAGGGGGCTTTATCCGTGTTTACCGAAGAGGGCTTAAAAGAGAGCAGCGATCTGGTAGAATACTACATGGGGAACGCCCGTATCATACGCAGCGGCATGCAGTCCCTCGGCCTCACTGCCTTCGGCGGTGATAACGCCCCCTACATCTGGCTTAAAACGCCAAATGGCATGAGTTCCTGGGAGTTTTTCGATAAACTCCTACAGGAGACCGGTGTTATAGGTACACCGGGAGTAGGCTTTGGTCCGGGGGGAGAAGGTTATTTCCGGCTCAGTGCCTTCGGTCACCGTGAGGATATCGAAGCAGCGGTAGCAACCATTAAAGAAAATCTTGCACTATAGAATAAAACAGATATTGAGGAGAATAATCGATGAGTGATAAAACACTTCCTTTTTCAAAGGAAAAATTAGAAGAAATCGCGGCTGAAATTCCAACCCCCTTTCATCTCTATGATGAAAAGGGAATCCGGGAAACAGCCCGTTACATGAATAAGGCCTTTGACTGGGTACCCGGGGGCTTCAAGAACTACTTCGCGGTAAAGGCCTGCCCTAACCCTTCGATCCTTCAGATGTTGAAAGAAGAAGGTTTTGGCTCCGACTGTAGCTCTCTCCCGGAGCTTGAGTTGTCGGACAAAGTAGGCATTAGGGGTGGAGACATCATGTTTAGTTCCAACGACACTCCGGCAGAAGAGTATCAGCGGGCTAAAGAGCTTAACGCTATGATAAATCTCGATGATATAAGCCATATCGATTTCCTGGAAGAAAGTGCCGGAATCCCCGAAGCTATTTGTTTTCGCTATAATCCGGGGGACCGCCGAACAGGCAATGCTATTATTGGAGAACCCACCGAAGCGAAATACGGTCTTACCCATGATCAAATCTTTGAGGCCTATCGCATCATGAAGGAGAAAGGGGTAAAACGGTTCGCATTACACACTATGGTAGCATCAAACGAACTGAATCCCGACTACTTTATTGAAACCGCCCGGATGCTCTTTCAGTTGGCGGCGGACCTGAAAAAAAAATCAGGAGTTCGGATTGAAATGATCAACCTCGGCGGGGGTGTCGGAATTCCTTATAAACCGGAAGACAAGCCCGTTGACCTTGAATACGTTTCAAGGGGCATAAGAAAGCTCTATGATGAGATAATAAAGCCGGCAGGACTGGACCCAATGCGAATTGTAATGGAGTGCGGCAGGGTAGTAACAGGACCTAACGGGTACCTTGTAAGCAGGGTTCGTCACGTAACGGAAAAATATAAAAATTATGTCGGTTTGGATGCATCAATGGCGAATTTAATGCGTCCCGCAGTCTACGGTGCCTACCACCATATTTCAGTGCCGGGTAAAGAACACCTGCCCCATGACCATGTGTATGATGTAACGGGATCACTGTGTGAAAACAACGATAAATTTGCCGTCGATCGTCCCCTGCCGCTCATTGAGGAGGGGGATGTATTAGTGCTCCACGAGGCCGGGGCCCACGGATACGCAATGGGTTTTAACTACAACGGCAAACTCCGCTCAGCGGAGGTACTGCTGCACAGTGACGGCCCCTTCAGTTTGATACGCAGGGCGGAAACAATCGACGATTACTTCGCCACTCTGCGCTTTCCCGGTTCCTCAATTAAAATATAGTTCTGGTTTGTAAACCGCCGGTGCAGCATTCCACAAAAGCATCGGCGGTTTTTATTCCCGAGTGAGCGCAGGGAAAGAAAGGTATCAATACCCCGACCCTTGGGTCGGAGAGGGACGCTATGAGTCCCGGGTCCAGGGCTTGCTCTGGGGTTTGATACCTTTCATTTTGATTTAAAGATTTAAAGGCAGCTTATCAGGTGTAAGGATCGTCACAGGTCGGCATAATAAGCCAGGCTATTAAATAAAGCATCAGCCCCGAACCAACTGCAAAAATAAGTACAAGGGTAATAATACGGACTAGGGTTGCATCAATCCCAAAATAGTCTGCAATACCTCCGCATACTCCGCCGATTTTTCGATTTGACCTTGAAAGGCATAATTTCTTTGAAGCCACTTTTCAATCCTCCGAATTATTCTATAGTTCCTTCTATCTCATTGCAGGAACTCTTTATTTCTATTAGAGTAGCGCATTATGGCTAAAAAATCGACTACTGAAACTCTCCCCCGTCTGGACAGTTCTCCGGCGCTACGAACACAACTCCTGAAATACTGCCGACTACAGCCCGGCGAAATATGGGAAGACCCCCTAGGGCGTCATAGAATAGGTGTTCTTGACGCCACCAATTCTGAAGATGTGGGGTGTTTATTTAAAGGAACATCAGCAGACCTTATGGTCAATGATCCTCCTTATAATTTTACCGTTGGGGGCAAACGAACTACCGCCCTCTCTTCGAAGGCACTTGAGCAGTACATGGAGTTTTCCCGGGCATGGGTAGAAAATGTACGTACAGTGTTAAGCCCGGCCGCCCATTTTTATGTGTGGCTTGGGGCGGAACAAAAAGAGGAGTTTCAACCGCTCCCGGACTTCATGCTAATGATGAGGGAGTTCAATGATCTTAAATCCCGCAGTTTTATTACCCTGAGAAACCAACGCGGCTACGGGACTCAGAAGAACTGGATGGCGGTTCGACAGGAGCTTTTGTATTACACAAAGGACAAGCCGGAGTTTCAAGTAGGCTACACGGATATTCCTAAGGTCTTAAAGGGATACTATAAAACTGTACAGGGAAAACGTACGGAAAATATACAGCGCAGCCGTTCCGATACAATCAGGCCGGGTAATGTCTGGCTTGATATTCAACAAGTGTTCTACCGCATGGAAGAAAACGTACCTGGAGCATTTGCCCAAAAGCCGCTCCGCGCTATTGAACGTATTCTGTCCTCCGCCCCGGAGGCGCAGGTTATAGGCGACCTCTTTTCCCACAGCGGAACAAGCGTAATCGCCGCAGAGCGTGTGCAGCGCAGTTGCTATACCGCCGATATAGACCCCTTATTTGCCGAACTGACAATTCGCAGGCTTGAACACTACCGCAACACCGGCAGGACAGGGTGGCAATGGCGTAATCCCTTTCCGGAGATTGAGGACCAGCTGTAAAGTCCCTCGACACAACCAGGCTACCGCCTAACTCATCACTTATCTTTTCTGAACTTACCGCCGTCTTTTTTTAGGAGGCTTCACATCTATTCCTCCGAATAGGGCAAAGGCACTTATGTGGATGGTTGGAGCCCCTGGGATGCGCCGATCACCGTATTTATTATCTATGCCGCCGAAGATCGGAACTCCGCTCACCTCTAAATTTACCCCCTCCGGTACAATGATATCCACTCCGCCGAATACACACATAGCATCGATGTAGGTATCCCCCGGAGGAAGAAGCGCCTGTGAGAAATCCAAGTCCACTCCGCCGAAGGCAGCCAATATTTTTATATTACGGGCGGGATACCATACCCCCTTCCGCTCGTTTCCGCTAAAAATAGCCACAAGGTCCTGCTGCTGTCGTACTTCCCCCATATTTATGGTGACCTGATCTCCCCCTCCCTCAGCTGAAGGACGACTGCCTTCCGACATTGAAGGCAGGTCTTTTACAACTTCCAACAGTGCAAGTTTTTCTTCTACCTCCGAAGCACGCTCCAAGCGATGCTCAAACTCTTCCACCGTTAAATTGTCATGGGCATAATTCAGTTTCAACTGTTCTATTACCTGATCCCGAAGCCGCTCTATAGGTATTTCCTGAAAGTATTGTAGGTCCCCCACTCTCACCTCCTCAGTATTTCACCTTCTGTATGTAGAGTACGTGAGTTTCCGCCCGGTGGTCAAGAAAGAAAACGAACTCTATAATAGGAACTATGAATTTAGAAGTACTGGCAATAGGCAATCCGATAATTGATATGTACGCCCGCATAGGCAATGAACAACTTCATTGTATACAAAAGTACCTATCTGCCGCTGAATGGGGATGCACTTTTCATGTGCAGGAGGAGGTATTCGATGGCTTACTGACCTGCCTAGAGCCGGAACACACGGTTCCGGGGGGTGGTGCCTTTAACACCATCAGAGTTCTATCACAACTTGGCCACACAACCGGCTTTATCGGAGGACTTGGTGAAGAACCTCCCCATATCTTTTCAAGGGAGCTGCATCTTCATGGAATTGCCGACTACACCTCCACTTTCTACGGCCGCCCCTGTGGACGAAGTATATGTGTTCAAGAGGGGCCCCACAGCTTATTGATATTTAATCCCGCCGCTGCCGCCGAATTACAGCGCTTAGAACCGCAGGTTTCACAAGGGGTATACCCAAAACTTATCTATATTGAAGGATTTGTGCTGCCCCGATACCCGCTCATCCGGGAACTACTTGAAGGGCGCAGCACAACGGATGCCCAAGTCGCTGTTGATTTAGGGGCTCCAGCCATTGCCGGCTCCCACAAAGACTTTCTGCTGAGCACGGTCCTCCCCGCTGCCTCTTATCTCTTTGGCACCGAGGCTGAAATAGCGGCCCTTGGAGCAGGGCCTTCAAAACTGCTATCAACTCTTAAACACAGCTCCTCAGAAAGCGCTACACTGGTAGTAAAAAGAGGTGCCTTGGGTTCAACAATCTATACCTCGAAAACTTCCCTTAGAATTCCGCCCTGCGAAGCCTGTGTGCGTGATACTACAGGAGCAGGCGACGCATACGCCGCTTTTTATCTTTCAGCGGTACTTCGAGGTGAATCGGTCCTTGATGCAGCACGAGCCGCTTCTTATGGGAGTTCCCTCACCCTTTCTCGTTTCGGAGGAAAAATAGAGACTGATTCGGTCCAGCAATTCACTAGTAAAAATAAAGCGCATCGGTAGAATCACCAAAGAGAAGCGGAAAGAGTTATGCGGATTTTTCTTTTTTCTGTTCGGGTACTTGTACTTCACCAATAACTGTGTAGCTTCGAATTATCTTAAGGAGGTTTTCCAGTCCCTGATATGAATCCCCGATTCTCTGAAGTATATCACGATTTCTATCGCCCCCAATAACCCTGATATTAGTGATAAATCTCGGACTTGAAGCTCGATGGTCACCAATTACTGCACCTATTCGCCTATGAAGATCTTCAGCAGAATTGCCGGCGTATTCCAATATCTTAACCGCCTGTCGATTTATCTGATTCACGTAGTTTTCGATGACCTCAAAGTTTTTTGTTGAATTACCATTCAAGCGAGCCATCTCAACTATACTATCTACAGAGACCCCATTTTTATTCAGCAACTGAGCTTCAAACTGCTCAAGCTGTCGGCTTACATCGGTAAACCTTCGAAGTGCCTCACCAAGGGCCTGTTGAAACTCCGAGCTCTCATAATATCCATCTTCGTGGACCCTACGTAAAGATCCTAATGCCCCTTTTGAGAATACCAGCTGATAGTACGTCTTAAGTACCTCTAGAGGAAGAATATACAGGAACCCGCTCAAGCCCAACTGATTGAATACCTCTTCATTGTCCCGGGTATATCCATACAGGCCTATCAAAGAATGCTCGGTCAGAAGCTCCTCAATTCTAGCCTTCAAGCTCGAGTCGGTAAGCTCTCTTTTTACACGGTCACGGTTACTTTCAAAACGTTTAGAGAGCTTTGAATGTACTTCATCGATATAGTCATGGGTGTTGCATGAGGCCTCAGGATCAAACTCGGGATCCTGGCGGACCAGTTGAATAAGAGAGCGTAAAGTGCTTTCAGAAAGCTCATTTTCAAAAAGAAGCTCTATATAATCGAGGCTTTCTCGTATTGAAGCAGTTTTTTCTTCCGATACATCATCATTATAATAATTAATTAAACTATTCAGCACCAACCGTACACGAGAGGTGATACGCAGCCGAGCTACTAGGAAGTAGAAATCCAAAAGATACTGGTCCACCAGATCGGCGGCTGCATCGGCAAATCTTGGGATTTGCTTTGGCTGGTCCTTTACAAAATTAGAATCAAAAACCTTTAAAAATGAAGTAAAATCAAACTCTAACAGCCAATACAAGAGTTCAAGCTGATATAGGTCGTTACCAAATTTCCTATGCTGCAATTCCGAAACTCGACGGGAGAACTCCGTCCATTCACGTTGTACAGCATTCCAAGCCGCTTTTTGGTCAGCGGCATGGGTAATTCGCTCCAGTAAAAAATCGTAGGAAAAAGAGTTCAGCTGCCGGCGAACTTGCGGTTCGAGTTGCTGTAAGACCAGATATTCCAATAAATCGTTTTCTTGAAGCAGCTCCTGCCGCCGGGCGGGGAGTTGAAGGGTATTTCGAAGAGTGCACACCAGCTTATAAAGAGCATACAGCTTCGAGGCGTAGGAAGAAAATATTTTTTTCCCGTGGATGTCCGTATATCCAAGCTTCAAGTAGCGAAGCTCCTTCCAAATTTTACGCAGCTCGAATTGCCGTGCCCGCTCTTCAGAGCTTGGATAGAGAAGGTAGAGCAATAGGGTCTCAAAGAATTCTATCAGCTTGTCCATATTTCCTAAGTTTTAGGCACCTCATTAAAAGGATGGGGAAGCAGCTCTCCCAATTTTAGTTCGTGTACTATTTTCTTGGTATTCGCGGTGTACACCGGAAAGTCGAGAGCGCAGAATTCAGACAGTACTTGCAGGCAAAGGGCACAGGGTACGGACGGGGGGTCTGCGGAAGTTACCACCACAATTCCCTTAAAACGGCGTTTACCCTCGGCATGTGCGGCCATTACCGCTCCCCGCTCAGCGCAAATAGTGGCCCCATAACTTGCATTTTCTACATTGCACCCCGTGTATACAGAGCCGTCCTCCGCGACTAAGGCCGCTCCAACCTGAAAACCTGAATAGGGGGCATACGCAAAATCCCGTGCTTTGACTGCCGATGCATGTGCTTCTTTTAACTTTTGAGCATCTATATTCATTCTCCCCCCCCCTTGGTTATACCTTCATTCTGCGTTACTATATATAGTGGAGATTATAACAGATTTAATATTATAGAGTAAATATAAAATGGAGGAACAAATGGAAACAGTTGGATGGATAGGCACGGGAGTAATGGGAAGCAGTATGTGTTCCCATTTATTGGATGCAGGATACCCTGTGAATGTGTATAACAGGACAAAATCAAAAGCCGGCGCTTTGTTAGATGCGGGGGCACAATGGTGCGACAGCCCGGCGGAGGCAGCTGCAAACAGTGACTACATCTTTACAATCGTCGGGTATCCCCAGGATGTAGAAGAGGTAATGCTTGGAGAAGAGGGCATCATATTCCACGCACGCAAGGGAACATACATTACCGATATGACCACATCAACCCCTGCACTGGCTGAACATATTCATACCACCGCAGTAAAACAGGGGATATATACCCTGGATGCTCCAGTTTCCGGAGGAGATGTGGGGGCCCGAAATGGAACTTTGGCAATTATGGTTGGTGGAGAACGAGCGACCTTCGATAAGGTCCAGCCCTTTTTCTCACTCATGGGAGAGAATATCGCGTATATGGGCGGCCCCGGAAAGGGTCAGCACACTAAAATGAGCAACCAGATTCTTATTGCCGGTACAATGATCGGTGTAGTGGAATCGCTGTTGTACGCGTACAAGGCAGGCATGGATTTACATGAGGTTATTGCGGTTATTGGAAAAGGGGCCGCATCCTCCTGGTCTATCAACAATCTCGGAACCAGAATAGCCGACGGAAATTTTGATCCGGGCTTTTTTATTAAACATTTTGTGAAGGATATGCGAATTGCCCTCGACGAAGCCCGCCGGATGGGAATTGCACTTCCCGGTCTAGCACTAGCCCAGCAATTCTACACCAGTGCGATGGCCATCGGGCTGGAGAATCTCGGGACCCAGGGCTTATATAAAGTATTTGAAAAACTTAACGGTCTTGGGTAAGACGGCAGCTTCGACAGCTGATAGGACAGCTGTTAGGGCAGCTGATAAGCAGCTGCCGCCCATTTATTTTACTTTACCACAGCTGCACGCAACTGCAGCTGTGGTGCCATACAGCTCAGCAGAGGTCCATTCCCAGACGAATCATACGCATTGCACGCTCGGACCCGTCTACTAGAAGTTCACGACCTTTGCCCATAGCCTCTTTAAGGCTCATTGCCCGATTTACGGTACTCATAACCGCATCGATTCCCTTGTCGTATACAGCTTCAATACCATCACCGATATCACCGGCAATAACAAGTACCGGAACACCCTTTTGCTTGGCACGATAGGATATTCCAATGGGTACTTTTCCGTAGGCAGTCTGTCCGTCAATTTTACCTTCCCCTGTAATGACCATGTCCTTATGCTCGAGGCGTTCATCAAAATCTACCGCATCAAGAACAATATCTATTCCCTTTTCGAGGGAGGCTCCGCAGAATACCAAAAGGCCGTAGCCTAAGCCGCCGGCCGCACCGGCACCAGGGGTAGACTCCGCTTTTACATCAAACTGCCCCTCAACCACCTGTGAAAGCTGTCGCAGGGCCTGGTCCAATTCCTCTACATCCTGGGGAGAAGCACCTTTTTGGGGGCCGTATACCGCACTGGCCCCACGCTCGCCGTATAATGGATTGTTCACATCACAGGCTACCCTAAATTTGGCAGCCTTTACCCGCGGATCAACCGCAGAATCATCGATATGCGCTAAGTTTATCAGCCCTGCTCCCCCCGGGGGAAGCTCATTTCCCTGGGCATCTAAAAATCTATAACCAAGGGCGGCCGCCATACCGGTACCGCCGTCATTTGTAGCGCTGCCTCCAATGGCTAAAATTACCTCTTCAGCACCCTGTTCAAGGGCATGTTGTATCAATTCACCGGTCCCGTACGTAGAGGCCCGCCGCACATCCCGCTTTTCTTCGGGTACTAAATCCAACCCTGAGGCGGCGGCCATTTCAATAACCGCAGTTCCCTCATCAACAATACCGTAAAAGGCATCTACAGGGTCTCCCAGGGGCCCACTGACCTGAAGATGTACAATCTCACCTTCATTTGCTTGAACTAAAGCCTCTACCGTTCCTTCTCCGCCGTCGCCAATCGGCACTATTTCCACTTCGGCACCCGGAAAAACACGGTACACCCCTTCTTCTATTGCTTCCGCTACTTTCAGACTGCTGTTGCTTCCTTTAAAAGAATCTGGAGCTATTAAAATTCTCATCCGTTTCTCCCTGTTAGGTTTTCATCATTGTCTCCATTCCAGTGGAGACTGTCAAGACAGCAAGGGAAATCGTTGAAACACCTTGTCGTCACTTCAATTTCTCACTACACTAGTGAGAAATGGAAAGGAGTGAATCGATGATATATACATATAAAAATCATGTTCCAGATGTAAAAAAAGCCGCTTTTGTTGCGGACAGTGCAGACATTGCCGGCGAAGTGTATGCCGAGGAAAACAGTTCTTTCTGGTTCCACGTCTCTATACGGGGTGACCTTGCCCCCGTCTATGTAGGGAAAGGAAGCAATCTTCAGGACAACTCTGTTGTGCATGTCGACCACGATGTACCAGTGAAAATCGGGGAGAATGTAACAGTGGGGCACAGCGCGATTATCCATGCTTGCAGTATTGGAGACAACTGCCTCATAGGTATGGGCGCTACAATTCTTAATGGTGCCGAGATTGGTGATGAGAGTATCGTCGGCGCAGGAGCTTTAGTAACACAGCACAAGAAATTTCCTCCCCGCTCCCTTCTTATCGGCTCACCGGCAAAAGCGGCACGTCAACTTAGCGATGAAGAGGTTAAGGCTATTAAAGCGAATGCGGATGAGTATATTGAGTTGGCCAAAGCATACGGCCCAAGCACTACTTAGCTGAACTTCGAAATGCTTCTTAGCTTGCTGCATATTCTGCTGCATAGTGTAATACATAGAAGAGCTTGAGAAAAATTAGAACCAAACAGTGTAGGGCCGATAGGATCAGCTACACAAAACTACAGCGATCTACTGTACTACCCCATCTGTTTTTCACGGAACTTGCGTACGTAGTATTTGTGCCCCTGGTACTCGGCGGAAATTAGACGTTCCTCGTCAAGGAGCTGCTCAAGCACCTGTGTATCCGCTGCATCCTTTTCCAATAATTCCTTCACTGCATCATCCCGCATGGGATGGACCGCGGTTATACTGAGAATATCTTCATACGCGTTTCCGCTAAAACCAAAATCGTTTCCTTCATAGCCGATAAGATGTTCAACATGGGCAACCCGTGAAGCAAAACTGCTGTAGGCCTTCGCCAATGCTATCTCATCGGCGGCGACGGCCCATTTTTCAGCTGGGGGTCGAGTGGGTATAGAAATATAAGAGGTCGCCGGTTCGAGTCTTTCAAGAAACATCCCAATCGCCTCAATTTCTTCTTCACTGTCGTTATAGCCTGAGATCAGCATGGTTTCGGTATTAAGCTTTCCCTTGAAGGTTTCGGCAAAACGTGCAATTCCCTCAATCATGCTCGGAAAACTGATGTGTTTATGGGGGCGGTCTATTTTTCGCCACATTTTTTCATTTACACTATCGATCTTCAAGGAAACCCAATCAAGCTGCGTTAATTCATCATGCAGCTGCGGTTGGGCCATCAATGAGCTGTTGCTTATCAATGCTACGGGAACACCCAGCTTTTTTATACCGGCAATCTCTTTACCGAGATGAAGATCCAAAGTAGGCTCACCATCGGGTACGAAGGTAAGATAATCCACCGGAGTACCGCGCTTTTGTACTTCTTCAAGCTTTTCAGCAACATCCTCCACTACTTTTTGCGGATCATAAAACTCGGTTCGTTCATACTGCATATTCAGTGCACGCCCAAGCTGACAGTAGATGCACGAATATGAACACACTTTTGGTGGAATATTGTTTATTCCAATACTTCTTCCCAGTCTGCGGGAAGGGACAGGTCCAAATACAGTTTCCATAAAAACAGTATATCATACTCTGGCGTTTTGTCGAATACTTCTAATAGCTCTTTAATGTATAGTTATTTACTCAGGATACCCTCAGCTGCACGTATACCGCTTGCCCATGCGCCGGTAATTCCACGGCTTGTCCCGGCACCATCACCGGCAAAATAGACATCCTCCACCACCTGGAAATGGTGGTCCATATACTGGGGCTTATTGGCATAGAGTTTTATTTCGGGGTAATACATAATAGTGCTCGGATGCAGAACACCCGGCACAATTGTATCGAGCTGTTTTAATGATTTCCAGATATTGCGCAATATTTTTGAGGGGGTAGCCAGGCTGAGATCTCCAGGACATGTGGATTTGAGGGTCGGCTGGTAATCGTACAAATCGTCGTTAAAGGTGCCCTCTTTGGAACGCTTTCCAAGCCGAAAATCTCCGACCCTCTGCATAAGCGGACGCCCACCGCCTAAAAGGTCCGCCTGTAAGCCGAGGATTTCGGCGAATTGCTGACCGCTGGCAAGGGGTTCTGTAAGCCGCACTGTTTTCAGCATAGCAAAATTAGCAAGACCGTTGCCCTTTCCCTTCTTTTTTGAAAAAGCATGACCATTTACCGAGTGATAGACCTCATTGTGCTGGGTCTCGTAGCGCTCTCGCACCACATAAGCATTCCCACTGTTGGTACAAAAGGTACGTACTTTCCCCGGAAACATAAATTTCGGATCGTAGTAATCTGTTACTATTGGAAAATGTTCGACTCGAGTTTCAACCCGAATGCCGATATCAACAATATGATCAACATAAGAAACTTCTAGGCTGTCCATTATATTCTGGAGAAAACGGAATCCCTTTCTCCCCGGTGCAATGATGAGAGATTTGTACCCGATGCTTCGCAGGTCGGTATGAATAACATGCTCGGAGGCGGAAAGGCTTTTCATTTCTTCCTTCAGCGCAAAGCGGACTCCCTTTTCCTGTAAACGGCTTGTAAGGTCTTTAATCAACTCCAGGCCGCCGTCGGTACCAAGATGTGTCTGCTGTACATTCAGCAGTTCAACCCCAAGCCGCTCCGCCCGTTTTTGATACTTTAGAAGATTTGTCTTCGCCAGAATATTCGGCTTCAATACCGACTTCACAAGTTCAAGATAATGTTCAGACTCCTCCCGCTCCCAATTCTCCAGAGGAAAACCGATGGGAAAGGTAAAGTTCATTTTACAGTCGTTTCGCAGCCCCCCGGTTGAATATTTTTCCCGGTCGAGAATAAGGACCGACAAGTCCGGACGGGCACCGATAAGTGAAAAAGCCGCACCTATACCGGCAGGCCCACTCCCCACTATCACCACATCGAACTTATCCATTAGGCTTCTTGACTCTTTATATAGTTGTTCAAGATCTGAGAGCAGTTATTCTGGTGAAGTTTGATCACATTCATCTCCCGCTGTGCATTTTCCGGTGAATCGGACGCGTGGGCGGTATTTACCATTACATCCCGTCCAAACTCGCGGCGTACAGTACCACCGGGGGCCTTCATTGGGTCCGTAGGCCCAAGGACCTCGCGAATTCTTTGTACCGCATTTTCACCTTCGTAGATCAAGGCCATACTCTTCACATTTCCCGGTTCATTTAGTTCATCCACCGGCACTTCATCCGGCTTATGACCGGACATAAACTCAACTATCTGAGAAAACTGGTCCTCCGCATATTCAACACCGAAAGACTCGGTAAGAAAGCGAAGGGTTTGATTACTAAGCTCTAGTCCGAACTCATTCTCCAGCAGTTCTCCCGCTTTTTTACCAAACACAGGGGCAAGTTTGTCACGAAGCACATTTTTTACCGGTCCGTAAAACTCAAGTGCCTCGGCAACAGACATTCGGTGTACCTTTACACTGATTATTCTAAGGCCCGTACGACTAAACATATCGATTATGGTACCAGGCCTGGAACTTGCGTAGCGCCAGTTATCCGGTTTTATAATAACTAGTGTCCGTTCAATCTTTTTCGGGTTCTTGTATTTCATGTTCTGAATTATAGTAGGCTCTTCTTTTATAAAGGGCGCGAACAACTTCATATTCCGCTGTGCTACCTCTTGGGTCCGAGGGGTCAGCACGGCGGGTTCAAAGTACCGGACCTTGTTCGGATCACCCGGCTCCATAATTAAATCGGCATAGGTGTCCCGAATCGTCTCACCGGTAAGCGACTCAACACCACGGTTCTCTGGATAGATTGCTCCGGCAATATCAGACAGTTTTCTGGTGGCATTTTCTCCACGAAAAAGCATCATCAAGACGCGGTGTCTTCGGTTTGACGGGGCAAAACTCTCCATCACATAGTTGCTCAACAGCTCTCCGGTAATTTCCCGAGTAAAAGTGCCGCTCGTACGAATTAGTTCCGCATACTCCTCCGCGAATTTTTGGGTAGGTGCAAACATCTGCGCACCAACCAGCTCTAAATCAAGGCGGGACAGGAGTCTTGAAATTACTCCTCCCGTTCGGCTTTTCGCAATCGTATAAGGCGTTACTAAAATGTAGGACAGTTCTTCGCTCATCTTTTCCTCGCTTTAATAATATTTTTATTCGCGGCACATGGGGCTTCTGCTCATGCAAGACACATTGCAAGAAAACAAGTAAACGTGCACGAACCCTTCGAACCCCACTATCTCAGGCCCATTATTCTCATTCAGCCGCGCTATATAATTCCCAGTTTTTTTCCTTCCTCCTCTGCTACTTCAAGGAAAAAATCCAACTCTTCATCAGAATGGATCGCCATATAAGAGGTGCGAATCAGTGAACGATTCGGCGGTACCGCAGGGCTGATCACCGGATTCACATAAATATTGCGCTCAAACAATGCCTTCCAGAATGCAAAGGTTTTATTATTGTCCCCGATAATAAGAGGGACGATCGGTGTTTCCGCATTCCCTATATCAAAACCAATAGAGCGAAAGCCCTCAATCATTTTATCAGCGATTTGCTGGAGTCGATGGACCCGTTCCGGTTCTGTCTTAATAATTTCAAGTGCCTGCATCGCAGCGGCAATGTTTGCCGGCGGCATGGAGGCACTAAAAATGAGGGGCCGTGCGAAATGCTTAATATAATCGATTAAAGAGGGCTCTCCCGCTACAAAACCGCCAATAGAGCCGAAGGACTTGGAAAAAGTACACATTATAAGGTCTGCCAGATCGCTGTCACCATGGTATTCACTAGTACCACGTCCCCTCTCCCCCACTACCCCAATAGCGTGTGCTTCATCAAGGTATACACCGGCATTGTATTTATCCGACAGCTTCTTCATTTGCGGGAGGAACGCAATATCCCCTTCCATTGAAAAAACTCCATCGGTCACGATAAGTTTTGCTTCGTCAAAGGGAATGTTACTGAGGATTTTTTCAAGTTCCTCCATGTTGTTATGCTTGAAGCGATGCAGGTTTATCTGCTTATGAATACCGGTAGTCAGGAAAATTCCATCCATAATTGATGCATGGTTGAGCTTATCAGTAATTATGTGCTCTCCCCGACCTACCAAGGCCGAAATCGCCCCCAAATTGGTTTGGTAACCGGTGGTAAAACACACAGCGGACCTTTTCCCGACAAAATCGGCCAACTTTTCCTCAAACTCTTCATGCAAATCTAGCGTTCCATTCATAAACCGTGAACCGGAACAACTGGTCCCGTAACGCTCAACCGCCTTTTCCGCCGCCTCTTTCAGACGAGGATCATTCGCCAGCCCCAAATAGTTATTTGAGCCCGCCATGAGCATCTCACGACCATCAATATATACTTTTGTCCCCTGGCTTCTCTCAATCGGCTTAAAAAAGGGGTAAATTCCGGAAGTACGGGCCTCCTCAGCCTCTTTAAAATCATAGCATTTGTTAAAAATTGTTTTATTCATCTCAGAAATCTGCTGCTCTCCGCTCATACTGCCGTTCTCCTATTGTGTCGATGATTTCTTTGCATCTCTATCCATTATTTTATATACCAGTTCCGGTACAAAGCGCTTTGCATAAAAAATAATCTTGGTGTGGAATCCGGGAAGAATAAAAAACTTCTTCCTTCGAACTCCGGAAATTAGCGCTTGGGCCACCTTTTCAGGTTTCATTACACCGGCATTTCCTGCTATAGCCCTGGTTTCCTTCGGTTTTGTAAGGTCTTCCTGCGCCAGTTGCGGAGTTTCGGTATCCGGAGGACAAAGGACCGATACCCCTATTCCCCGAAGGGACAACTCGTTCCGCAAAGCCTCGCTCAGACCGATAATACCCGACTTAGTGGCACTGTAGGAGGTATACCCGAACACCCCTACCAGTCCGGCTACCGAAGAGACATTTACAATATGACTCCCCTTCTTTAAGTACGGCACTACGCACTTGAGGATATTCCATGTACCTGTGAGGTTGATTGCTACAGTAGTATCAAAAATTTCAGAATCAATCTGTTCAAAATAGTTTGGATGCACCATCCCTGCGCAGTTTACCACTAAATCCGGCGCAGCGCCATTCATACAGACCGGACCCAGCAAATTTTCCACCATATTTCTATCGGCCACATCAACTGCTACCACCGTTATATCAACTTTATGGCTTAACCCTCCGGCACACTCATCCAGTCGATCCTTAGCCGCCGAGAGCTTTTTCTGGTCCCTGGCAACTAATACCACATTGGTCCCGTTTTCTACTAATGTATGGGCAACCGCCAGCCCGATCCCGCTGGATCCTCCGGTTATTAAGGCCTTCTGAAAGGGGAATTTGTACATACATGCTGCTCCTACCAACAGCAATTCGCAATGTGAAAAATTTTTAAAATTTTTCACATTAGGAATGCTCACATTTTGTTTAAGATAGGTAGTTTATCTTAAAGATGGTGTGGGTATTCTCATTTTGGAAGTCATTGACTTCCAAAATGAGAATACCCGTCCTACCAAGGACGTAAGTAGACTATTGTCTAAGCACTGCAGTGTCAATCCCCTCGGGGAGCCAGATTTTTACCTTCTAAGTGGTGAGTAGGGTTAGAGTTGAAATGTAGGGTGTTGATCGCGCGGCGTTGGGGTTGGGGAAAGAGGGAGACCCAGTCTTCGAAAAGAGGTCCGTGGTATCAGCAGCCGGCCTAAGGACCTACCAGCCGATTCCT
>Ga0209925_1000689_pt1 | contig 17186 bp, 13 predicted proteins | sample SalPonR2_A_D1_MG_FD_185702 | JGI IMG/M metagenome (GOLD analysis project Ga0209925, IMG submission 185702) | Salt pond soil microbial communities from South San Francisco under conditions of wetland restoration - Salt Pond MetaG R2_A_D1_MG... ...
CCCGAAGGGTTGGAACGTTTATAGAACAGGAAATGATGAAAAAAACCTGACTCAGGAGGAGTTGTACATTGACATCATTCTGAATGGAAAATACGGTTACAAAAACGTGCGATTCCTCCGGAATCGGCGTCATCATCTACAGCTTGTTCCTATAAGCGTGGGATGCCTGCGGCATCCGGGTCCGGAAAACCGAATGCATTCCACCCATAATTTCTTCTGCCGAAAATGGAAACACTGCCACAAACCCGGAGGGTTTGCATTTTTATAGCACGAAAAATGACGTATGGAAAGCGACTCCGGAGGAGTCGTACAATATTCTTTACCCACTTTTTTAGCGGATAAAAGAAAAGGCTTGTCCCGTTGGTTTGCGGTTGCGGTTGCGATTGTTATGTGTCCGCTTGCTCCAGTGGATGCGCCTTGTTAGTGTGTTACCCTGATCCCGTGCTTGTTCTTATTGCTGCCTGGTAATACAAAACCAAAAATTCAAACGTAAACAAGGCATTATTCTTTTTTTCAAAAAGCTAATTTAAATTATCAAGATCTGTTTCCACGTGGAACTATCTCTATTTTTATTAAATATAAACAGTTTTACAACATTTAATAAACCTTATAAGATTTTTAGATTTTATTTTCTATAAATTTTTCAAACACTTGTTTAAACCTAATTAAGTCATTTACGTATAAGTGAACAAACCCTAAAACTCGACATTATGGAAAAAGTATTGCTCGATGAAGATTATGCAAAAGTATTGTATCTCCCTGAATTTAAAATTGGAAAAATTATCTGGAAAAGAAAGCCAAACGAAGAAGAATACAAAATCCCGTTTCTTAAATTACTGGATTTTGGAAAACACACACAGATTGATAATTTCCTTTCAGACATCAGGAACCAGGGCGTTGTTTCTCCCAAAGTAAGAAAATGGTTTGAAACTGAAGCTCTGCCAACAGCTATTGAAGAATGCAAATTAAAAAGAGCGGCTACAATTTTTGATGGCAACATTTTCAAAAAATACTATCTAGACATGCTTATTAAGGCCTCCGGAAAGTTTAAAATGCCCCTCAAAACATTTAATTCAGAGGATAAAGCTATAGAATGGTTTAAAAAAGAGATGAGCAAACAGGAAGTCTAAGAAAAACGTTCATATACACTGGTGGTTTAAAATATACGCCTGCAGCTAATTAGCTAGCAGGTTTTTTGGCTTCATCAAAAAATAGAAGGAAGCGGTTTGTAAAAGAAGTTGAAGAAAGCTTAAGTTCCTAAATACCTTTTATAGGGTCTGCCATATTTTATAAAGGTGTCGCAAAAATAAAAATTAATATAAACCCTTTTTTCAGAAAGACTTTCTCATTTTTATCTTGTCCACAACTTTGGCAAAGCGATCTCATGGGCGAAGTGAATAAAAAAGCAGCAAAAAACTACAGCTCAGGAAGAGTCATAATATTTATCTTAAATATCGAACTCTTTCAGCATTTTTTTATAAACATTTCCTGTGTTGCAAAAAAATAATGCCTTTTAATTTTACATAATTGATGTTGATCCAAGGTTTTGTAAGGCGGATAATATTAAAGAAAATTATATAGCCGGAGGAATTAATTTATTACTTTCCAATTATAGTCACAACTAAGCCTAAATGAGAAGGCATTTACATTATTCTTTAAAATACTCTTTAATCTTTTTCGCTTTATCAGAACCAATGATCTCTGCCAGTTCATTTTCAGAAAGTTTTCTGATCCTTGTGGTCGTTTTATATTTTTCTAACAGCTGCTGAATGGTTTTGGGACCAATGCCCGGTATTTTCTCAAGTTCGGTAGAAGTGAATTTCTGAGACCGTTTCTGTCTGTGAAATTCAATACCGAAACGATGCGCTTCATCCCGGAGGTGCTGGATAATTCTCAGGGAAACCGATTGCTTGTCCAGGTAAAGAGGCACAGGATCACCTACAAAAAAAATTTCTTCAAGTTTTTTGGCAATCCCAATAAGTGTAATTTGATTATCGATTTCAAGTTCTTTTAAACTTTTTGCAGCTGCAGACAATTGCCCTTTTCCACCATCGATTACAACCAACTGGGGCAACGGGCTTCCTTCATTGAGAAGTTTTTTATAGCGCCGGAAAACAACTTCACGCATAGAAGCAAAATCATCGGGGCCTTCAACAGACTTGATATTGAAATGGCGATATTCACTGTTGCTTGGTTTGCCGTTTCGAAAAACCACACAGGCAGCAACAGGATAAGCACCCTGAATATTTGAATTGTCGAAACACTCAATATGAACAGGCGTTTTTTCCATTCGTAAATCTTTGCGAAGTTTTTCAAGCGACTCCGCCTTGTCAAATTTTTTCTGGATCTTCTCCTTCTGTTTTTGCTTCTCGAATTTATAATATTTCAAATTTCTCTGTGACAATTCAATCAGTCTCAATTTATCTCCCTGTTTGGGAATGGTTATTTTAACATTATCAAGAGGCAGCTCTATTTTTTCAGGAAGCACAATTTCGGGGGCAAAACTCTGGAGTCTTTCACGAATATTCACCACAGCACGTGGCAAAAGATCAGCAATGGTTTCATTCAGCTTTCTTTTTAATTCTATGGTATGTGCCTGCACGATTCTTCCACCAGAGACTTTTAAAAAATTGATGAAGTAGCTGTTTTTATCCTGCAGGTATGTAAACACATCCAGGTCTTTTATTTTGGGATTAACGACTGTTGACCTGCTTTTATATTTTTCCAGCATCTGAATTTTTTCCTTAACGTTTTGCGCCTCTTCAAATTTATACTGTTTTGAATATTCATTCATTAATTGTTCCAGGTAATCGATCACTTCCTGGATGTTTCCTCTTACAATTTTTTTAACCTGCTGAATGGTCTGGTTGTAATCTTCTTCATCCTGGTAGCCGACACAAGGCGCCTTACAGTTTCCAATGTGATATTCAAGGCAGGGTTTGAATTTTCCTTTCTGTATATTTTCCCTGGTAAGATTATATTTACATGTGCGGAGCGGATATAATTTTCGAATCAGGTCAATCAATATCCGAACCATGTGGGTTGAAGTATAGGGTCCAAAATAGAGCGATCCATCCCGTATCACATTCCTTGTAACGAAAACACGGGGAAAGGGTTCATTCTTAATACATATCCAAGGAAATGTTTTGTCGTCTTTCAACTGGGCATTATACTTCGGCTGATATTTTTTAATCAGGTTATTCTCAAGCAGCAAGGCTTCAGATTCACTGTCCACTACAATATATTCTAGATCTCTGATCCTCGAGACCAGCATTTTAATTTTATTGGTATCGTGATCTTTTTTGTTGAAATAACTGCTAACTCTTTTTTTTAAATTTTTAGCTTTACCAATATAAATAATCCTTCCACTGGAGTCGTAGTATTGATAAACCCCTGGCTTACCGGGTAAATTCTTTATTTTCTCCTTTATTTCAACTGGTCCGGAATTCATTATCTACCCCTTTTGTTTCCACGTGGAACAATTTCTTTATTCACTGACTAACAACTATTTTAAAAACAGATCAACATATTTAAACTGGGAAACATCAAACAGACCCTGGTCGGTAATTTTCAGTTTTGGAATAACCGGCAAAGCCATAAAAGCAAGGGTCATAAATGGTGCATTTAAGGAACAACCCATTTGTTGAGCAATTCTGGTTAACTCCACGTATTTTTCCGATACTTTTTCAACAGGTGCATGGGTCATAAGGCCGCCAATTTCCAATGGCAAACCGTCAACAGATTTATTTTTCACTGCAACAATGCCCCCTTTCTGTTTGATTAATCCGTTGATCGCAATCCTAATTTCTTCATCGCTGGCACCAACGACAATCAGGTTATGACTGTCGTGGGCTATACTGCTGGCAATAGCACCTTCTTTCAGTCCAAAATTTTTTACAAAACCAATAGCAGGTCTGGATGGTTTATATCTGTTATAGACGACAATTTTCAACAAATCATTTTCAGGATCAGAATCAACATACTTTTTGCCGGAGTCAACTTTTTCCTCACCAGCATCTGTAAAAAGCTGATTATCAAAAGCGACAATAGTTCTAATTCTGGCAGATTGCTGAGCTACCGAAAGGTCGGTTTCAGAAAGAAGATTTGCATTCATTATGTTCGGCGCATCTTTCCCTGCAATTTCAAAACTTATTTTTCCGTCTGAAAAAACAGGTTCCCCATTAATGTATGTAGCTTTAATATTAAAATCTTCCAGGTTATCGACCAGAATAAAATCTGCGGGATCATTTTTCTGAAGCAGGCCGGTTTGTAGTTTATAATGTTTTACAGGATTTAATGTTGCAGCACGCAATGTATCGAAGAGATCATAATTTTTAGCCACAGCTCTTTTTACAAAATCATTTATATGGCATTGAATCAAATCATCGGGATGCCGATCATCAGAACAAAACATTATGGATTCGGGGTATTTTTTCAAAAGAGGGATTAAAATGTCAAAACTTTTCGCAGCACTTCCTTCCCTGATTTGAATTTTCATGCCGGCTTTAATCTTCTCTTCAGCCTCTTCATAATCCTCACATTCATGATCGGTAACCACACCATGAGCAATATATTTCCTGAGGTCATCACCCCTTACACCGGGGGCATGACCATCAATGGGCAAGTTGTATTGTTTGGCCAGTTCCAGTTTTTTTAATACTTCCTTATCTTCATTAATAACACCGGGAAAATTCATCATTTCAGCAAGAAAATAATAGTTCCCGGTTTTTAATAAGTCTGCAATTTTTTCACTGTCAATGACTGCCCCTGCGGTTTCAAACGGGGTTGCAGGGACACAGGAGGGGATCCCGAAATGAAATTTAAGCGGAACCTTTTTTCCATCGTTCACCATAAATTCAATTCCTTTTGTCCCCAAAACATTAGCAATTTCGTGCGGGTCGGAAACGGTAGCTACGGTTCCGTGTTTTACAGCGATCTGTGCAAATTGCTGTGGAGACAAAAGTGAACTTTCAATATGTATATGACTGTCTACAAATCCCGGTAAAATGTATTGTTTTTCATGAATGTTTTTATCCATTACAACAGATTCAATTTTTCCATTCTTTATGGAGATGGTTCCGGGAAATATTTTTCTGCTAACAACATCTACAATTTGTCCGTTGATTTTAACTGTCTCTTTCATAGTTTTTTAAAGTATTTGTTTCACGTGGAACATTATCTTCCCATATAAACCAGAAGGACGCTTATGTCAGAAGGAGAAACTCCGCTAATCCTTGAGGCCTGGCCAATAGTTGAAGGCCGTATATTTTTTAGTTTCTGTCTGGCTTCTGTCGAGAGAGAATGAACATTATCAAAACTGAACGTATCTGGAATTTTAATGTGTTCAAGCCGGTTTAGTTTATCTGCTATTTGTTTTTCTCTTTCGATATACCCGCTATATTTAATCAGGATTTCTGAGGCTTCAAAAATTTCATTCGCTCTTTTGGGAGTTTTGTTATAAATTTCTTTTAAATCAGGAATGGCTTCTTTAAGATCATAAATTGTAATTTGCGGTCTAAGCACCAGGTCAATCAGTTTTCGTTTCTGTTTTAACGGTGAGGTTCCTGATTTATTAAGTGTATCATTAACCAGGGAAGGATCTACACTATAAGATTTAAAAAACTTTATCAGTTCATCTCTTTTTTGAATTTTTTCTTTAAGCAAATGATAACGTTCCTCACTTGCCAGACCTAATCGGTGCCCAAGTTCAGTTAATCGAATATCTGCATTATCCTGTCTTAAAAGAATCCGATATTCTGCCCTGGAGGTAAACATCCGATAAGGTTCATCCACTCCTTTTGTAATTAAGTCATCAATCAATACACCAATATAGGCCTGGTCTCTGCTTAAAACAAAGGGTTTTTCCTCATTAATCTTCCGGTGGGCATTTATTGCTGCAATCATACCCTGTGCAGCTGCCTCTTCATAGCCTGTTGTTCCGTTAATCTGTCCGGCAAAAAAGAGATTATTTATTTGTTTTGTTTCCAGGGTATAATTTAACTGAGTAGGTGGAAAATAATCATATTCAATGGCATATCCTGGTCGGAAAATTTTAGCATTTTCCAGCCCAGGTAATTTTTTAATTCCTTCGTACTGGACTTCCCAGGGCAAACTGGAAGAAAATCCGTTCAAATAATATTCCACTGTATTTACGCCTTCCGGTTCCAGGAATAACTGGTGTGAGTCCTTGTCTTTAAAAGTTACCAGTTTGTCTTCAATACTGGGGCAATACCTGGGTCCAATGCTGTCGATTGTGCCGTTAAAAAGAGGGGAATCCTCAAACCCTTTTTCAAGAGTTTTGTGAACCTTTTCATGTGTTTTTGTAATATAACAACTTCTTTCTGTTTCCAGAAATTTATCATGGGGCAAAAAGGAGAATTGTCTTTTATCCTGGTCTCCTTTTTGTTCGGTCATTTTACTAAAATCAACAGTTCGTCCGTCGATTCTTGCCGGGGTTCCTGTTTTCATTCTTCCCACTTCAAAGCCATAGTCACTGAGCTGTTTGGATATTCCCTTAGAAGCAGGTTCGGAAGCTCTTCCTCCTTCAACTTGTTCACGTCCAACATGCATAAGACCATTAAGGAAAGTACCATTAGTCAGGATTACAGTTTTTGCATAAAATTTAACTCCAAGGGCAGTTTGTACGCCTTTTATGGTGTTCTTTTCTATGATAAGAGATCTAACAATATCCTGCCACATATCCAGGTTGGGAAGTTGTTCCAGTTTTTCTCTCCATTTCATTGAAAATATCATCCTGTCGCATTGAGCCCTGGGGCTCCACATAGCAGGCCCTTTTGACATATTCAGCATTCGAAACTGAATCATACTTTCGTCTGTGACCAGCCCGGTAAAACCTCCCAATGCATCAATTTCACGTATAATCTGCCCCTTAGCAATACCACCCATCGCAGGATTACATGACATCTGGGCAATTTTGTTCATGTCCATTGTAATCAAAAGCACTTTTGAGCCCATCTGGGCAGCAGCCGAGGCAGCTTCACTTCCTGCGTGTCCTCCACCAACCACTATGATATCATAATGATGCATCATTTTTTGTGTGCAAAGTTAATCAATAAAGAATTATAATCTGATTCAGGAAAAATTTATTTTGAAATATTCTAAATAATAATCTTCTTTTTTCCTCATTTGTTGCTTTTCTTCGGGAGTTGAATCTTTATAACCGGTAAGGTGTAAAATCCCATGTATTGTTACACGTAATAATTCATCCAGGAAGGAGGTTTTATAATCTTCTGCATTTTTACTAACCTTATCACAACTAATAAAAACATCCCCATTAATGCCATGGTTAAAATCGTAGGGAAAAGAAATAACGTCGGTAAAATAATTATGATTCAGGTATTGTTTATTAAGTTCGAGAATTTCTTCATTATTAGTGTAGATAACATTTATCACACCTGTTTCAGAATTTTCTTTTCTTATAATCTGGGGTAAAAATTCCGGAAGTAAATTTTTAAAAGGAATTTTATAGTTTTCATTTAAATGATGAATATGAACAGCCATCTATTCAAGATTAAAATGCATCCGAACAAGTTTTCCTTCTTTTTCAAAGTCAACATCATCAGCCAAATGTTTCATTAAATAAATACCTCGTCCATGAATATTTTCTACATTTTCGGGTTTTGTAGGATCGGGAATATGTGAATAGTCAAAACCATCTCCCTGATCTTCCACACCAATAATAATTTCTTTCCCTTCAATCTTAACTGTCACGAATACTTTTTTATTGACATCCTCCTTATTGCCATGGACAATACTATTATTAACAGCTTCCACTGAAGCAATTAAAATTTTACCATATACTTCGGAATTAATTTCATTTTCCTCAGAAAACTCATCAATCATTTTCTCCACCTGATTAATGTTTTCAATTTTGGATTCAATGTCAATTGTTTTTTCCATAAATTTTAATTGGTGCGTAATGTATTTTATACTGTAAATTTAATTATTTGTTTCAAATATTGATGATAAAATTAAGAAAAAGTATTATTATTCCAACCAAACTTCAGGATTAAGCTTTTCGCTTTCCCTGTAAATTTCAAGGTGAAGGATACTTTCGCTTTTTGATTGGTCTTCATACACTTTCCCAATGATCTGTCCTTTTCCGACGATATCTCCGGGTTTAACCTTAACATCAACCAGGTTTGAATAAACCGTAAGATAATTCCCGTGCCTTATAATTACAGTTAAATTAGCGCCGGGTATAGAGACAACCTTACGGGTAACACCTTCAAAAATGCTTCTTACAACTGATTCTTCACTTGTATTAATGTCTACACCATTATTGTAAGTTTTTATTCCTTTTAATACCGGATGCTCATGTTCTCCAAATTTTCGTGTAACCACTCCATCGTTTATAGGCCAGGGAAGATTACCACGGCTGCTCTGAAAACTTTTTGATATTTGTTTTTGTCTTTCAGTAAGATTCTTCCACAATTTTGTTCTTTTTCTCTCCTCTTCAATTATTTTCTCAATTTCTTTCTCCAGTTGCGCAATGATTTTTCGTTTTTCTTTTAATTGTTGTAGCAACTGTTGCTCTTTGCTTTTTAAATCACTTATCCGGTGATTTACTTTGATTCTTTCGTTTTTTAATTTTACTTTTTCATTGGTTTTATAAGCAAGAATATCTTGTTTATCATGCTTCAGTTTCTTTAACTTCTGAGTTTCATATTCCAGTTTTTGTGTTTTAATAGCAATTTCTTCGGCCTGATTTCTTCGGTATTCGGCATATTGTTTAAGATATTTATACCTTTTATAAGCCTGGTTGAAACTTTCAGAGGCGAGAATAAACATCATCTGATCGAGTTCATTCATGTGCTTATAAGCATAATAAATAATTTTAGCATAATTATCCTTTAACTTTTTCAAATCTTTATTAAGCACTTTAATAGCTTCCTTATTATAAATGATCTGAGTATCCAGATTGGCTATCTGCTGATTTAACTGGCTTATTAAATCATTACGTAATTCTATTCTTTTTTTTAATACATATAAATGATTAACGGAAGATTTACGGTTTCTTTTTGTTTTCTTTATAATTTGGTTGGTGAGTTCAATTTCTTTTTTATTCTTTTCAATCTTCTCTTTCAGTTCCTCTTTTGACTGACCATATCCCTCAGGTATGCTTAAATACCCGATAAACAGTATTAATATAAAAGTAAAAATATTTTTCATGGTCGTTATAAATGGATAACCTCGTATTTGTCTGAATATGATATCCGAAGAGATTCTTCCTCCCCAAATTCAAAATTTTCACAGTCTAAATGTATAAAATTTTTAATTCCTTTCTTCTTATAACTGATTGTAAACTCCTCAGGAAGTTTATAACCAGACTCCTGTTTATACTTACCATATTCCACGTGGAGCGGTTCTATCATATTTTTCTGATAAATTATCATGTAAACAGGACGTAATGAATTTCGATCAAACCAAATGGAATATGTATCGGGGCTTTCAGTATTAACAGTATTAACAGCTCCTAAAAATGACTGATTTTCTAATGGATTTACAGGTTCTGGAATGGATTCCACTTTACCTTTTTCAGGCACATTTCCTGTAAAAATATTCTGAATATAATTTAAGCTGAGCGGTAAGGGCAATAATGGTTTTATTTTTTGATAATCAGATACGTATACTTTTTTTTCCTGTCTGTTGATCATTGTGATGCTGTCCGGGGTAAAAAGAATTCTTGATATTTCAAACCCAAGACCGGCACGCAGTGAGAGCAATGCGGATTTATTTTTTACAATTTTAAGCGAACCATAAAGCGTGTTATTTCGTCCTTCAGCATCAATCTTAATTTTAAAATTTTTAATGGTAAGTGTTTCAAAGTTCACGTTTCTTTCTTGTAACGTCTGGTATTTTCCTTTTAATGTGGTTGGTAAGCCGGGCAAAGCATCAGTTCCCTGCTTTGTTGTTTTACATGAGAACAGAATAAGGTTAAAAGAAATGAAAACCAAAACCAGTTTTTTCATGATTTATTCAGGTAGTTTTTTATTATTTATTTTAAAGTCCAGTTCCTCAGAATCTCTTCCTTTTTCTCTTGCTTTTTTCCATTGTTCAACTGCTTGCTCCACATCACCATTCTTATAGAGGATGTCTCCATAATGTTCGAGAATATCTCCATCACCGGAACCATTATTTTCAATCGCTTTTTCTATATATCTTTTAGATTTTCGGTATTTGCCCATCTTATACAAAATCCATGCATAAGTATCCAGGTATACAGAATTATTTGGTTCTTTTTCAATGGTTTTTTCGCTGTAATCCAGTGCCATATCAAGCTTCTCATTACGCAAAGAAAGATAATAGCTGTAATTATTAAGAAGGAATTGGTTGTTAGGCTGAATTTTTAAAGCTTTCTCAAAATATTTATCAGATTCCTTGTGCTTATTCAGGTTATGATAAGCTTCAGCCAGCTGAGCATAATAATCGGCTCTTAATTTTTGATTACCAGATGAAAGAAAATTCAATCCCTGGTGTAGGTAATAAACAGCTGAATCAGATTCACCCACCTGATTGGCTCCTATAGAAGCTAAAAAATATAACCGTGGTTCCTTGTTAAATTCTTTAATGGCCTTTTTACCATCCTCATAAAGATCCTGAAACTTCCCCTGTAGGCTGTAAACGGACAATAACTGATCCCAGTAGATTTGTTTGGATTTATCGCTATAGGCAAGGATTCTCAGATGCTTTGCGGCATTGGTAAACTGATTTAATTTCAGAAAAAGATCTGCATATAATGTATGCACCTCCACACGAGCAGGGTATTGGCTGCTTAGTTTGTTCAGACATTCTTCAAGCTCATAGGAATAAGAAAGTATTTTTTTATCTTTATTTAAAAGATTTATAAAAACCAGCATTTTTGATCCGAAACGGATTGATTTATTCTCAATAATTTTATAATAAGTTTCTATTGCTTTCTGATATTTATTGTTTTGCTGGTAAAACCTGATCATGGACATCTGTCCCATGTTGTTCGTACTATCTATTTCAAACAATTTGGTGTACATCTTTTCTGCCTTATCATACATGTTGTATGAAGCATATAATTCGGCTAAAATACCATAGAGGCGTGCATCTGTCGAAGAATTTTCTATTAAATTTTCAATTTCTTTAATGGCCTTTTCTTTTTCTCCGATTTTTGAATACATCTGTTGTTTTCGTATGGCTATCTCCTTATTTAATCCCACTTTATCCTCAATTTTCTTATAATATTGAAGTGCATTTTGATATTGCCCGTTTTCATTGTACAAATTTGCCAAACGATATTGAAAATCGAGATTTTCAGGTTTCATGCGGTCAAGATATTCATATTGAATAATTGCAGAGTCGAGCTGATTTCTTCGAATATGTAGATTTGCCAGGTGCAGGCGGTACCATTTGTTATCGGGGCTAAACTGTACTGCTTTTCTTCCATATTTGAGCGCATCTTTTATTTCATCAATCCGGTCTGCTATTAGTGACATTTGATAATAAGGTTCCGATGCAGTGGGATTCAGTTTGTGGCAATAATCGAAATATTGTAGTGCTTCTGACAGAGATCCTGTGTATTTTGATTTTAATGCTTTGAAAAAAACATATTTATACTTCAGGCTGTCATTGCGGTTTAAGTCAATATTAACAACCTTGTCCCCATCAGGATCATTAGCCCCTTTATCTTTAAGTAAACTACAGGAGGATCCAACCAGTACCAGTAATGAAAAAATAAAAATATATCGCATAATCAAAATTTTATATTTGTATAGTCACCTATGCTCAGGTCAGTACTTTGCCCTTCAACGTTTACATGATGTCCAATCATGGAATTTTCTGCAATACAATTTCTGACGATTGTGTTACTCTGTATAATAGAATTTTTTATTATTGAACCATGAATGTTGGTTTTTTCTTCCACAGAAACATATGGACCGACAACAGAATTACTTATTTCTACATTTTTCCCAATATAGCAAGGTGGAATTATCACAGAATTTGACATTGTATATTCAGCAGGTTCGAGTTCATTTTCAGAAAGATGCTTCAAAATTTGTTGGTTGGTTTCAACCGTAGCATCTTTTTTTCCACAATCATACCATTCCTGAACGACACCTGTGGAAAATTTATTGTCTTTCTCTTTCATTCTCTCAAGGGCATCGGTAAGTTGATATTCGCCATTTCCCATTAATTTGTTATCAAGTAAATATTTAATCTCTTTTGCAAGATCTTCGCCCTTTTTAAAATAATATATTCCTATGATGGCCTCATCTGATATAAATTCTTTAGGTTTCTCATAAAACCCGGTAACCACATTTTTATTATCTTTTTGAACTACGCCAAATGATTCTGGGTTATCCACTCTTTTTGTCCATATAATCCCATCAAATTTTTCATCCAGTGAAAATTCTGCTTTAAAAAGTGTATCAGCAAAAGCAACAATAACATTTCCTTCGAGGCTGATTTTTGCACAATAAACAGCGTGGGCAGTACCGAGAGGATCTTCCTGGTAAGAAATAACGGGTCGGGCTCCTATTTTTTCAGCAAGTTTTTTCAGTTGGATTTCGACTTCTTCTCCAAAATCGCCAATTACAAAATTAATTTCTTCTATTTTTTCTTTTGTAACAGTAGATATTTCATAAATCAGGTGTTCAACGATTGTTTTACCGGCAAATTTTATAAGTGGTTTTGGAGTAGTCAGGGTATGAGGTCTCATTCTCTTACCCATCCCAGCCATAGGAATAATAATCTTCATAACGATTTGCTTTTAATGTGTTCCTGTATGTCCAAATCCTCCGGCGGATCTTGGAGTTTCATTTATTTCACTGACTTCATCAAGTTCAATTTTCTCATATTTTGAAATCACCATCTGGCAAATTCTTTCCCCGGGTAAAATTTCAACTTCCTCATTAGAGAGGTTGATAAGAATAATTCCGATCTCTCCTCTGTAGTCAGAATCAATGGTTCCGGGTGTATTTAAAACAGTTAATCCTTTTTTCAGGGCAAGCCCACTTCTGGGTCGAATCTGGGCTTCATAACCTTCAGGCAATTCAATATACAAACCGGTGGGTACTAATGTTCGCTCGAGAGGTTTAAGCCTGATTGATTCTTCGAGTGAGGCCCGGAGGTCCATTCCTGAAGACCATTCTGTACTATAATTTGGTAAAGAGTTATTCGATCGGTTAATAATTTTAATTTTCATTGGTTTTCTGTTTGTTAAAAATGTTACGTATATCGGTTATTGTAATCTTTTCATGCAAAATAACAAAAATGACAAAGATGAATAAAAATAACGAATTAATCAGAAGTTTAATAAATAAATCAAAATCATTTACTAAATTCTGAAGGACATATATGACAGCAGCTAAGGCAGCATAATAGAAAATGGATTTCAGAGGATATGGGACAGGATAAAATTTTCTCCCAAAAAAGAAGCTTATAATCATCATAACGGAATAACAAGCGAGGGTTGTCCAGGCACTACCTACGTATCCCAGCTTTGGTATTAAAAGGATATTTCCCAGAATAGTTATTCCTGCACCCAGCAGTGAAATAACAGCCCCATAATGCGTTCTGTTTGATAATTTATACCATATAGACAGGTTAATAACGATTCCGAGGAACAAATTAGCAAGAAGAATAATGGGAACAATGTGCAATCCTTCGTGAAATTTTTCGTCTATAAAATATTTAATAATAGGGAGGTAGAGTATAATAAAAAGGAAAATAAAAAAACAGAATATCAGAAAATACCGCATCACTTTTGCGTAGGTAACTTTTGCATCAGCATCTTTCATTTTTGAAAAGTAGAAAGGTTCTGCAGCATATCTGAACATCTGAATAAATATGGTCATCATCATCCCGATTTTATAGTTAGCTCCATATATACCAATTTGTTCAAGGGCATTATCCGGATCTGGAATGAGTTGTTTCAGGAACATTTTATCAGCTACTTCATTAATGGATCCGGCAAATCCTACAATTAAAAGAGGCAGGGAATATTTCAGTATCCTCTTAAGCAACCTGGGATCAAACAACCTGAAATTAACATTAATATCAGGCAACAAAAGTAATAAGGTCAACAGGCTGGCCAACAAATTAGCAATAAAAACATAAGCTACGAAGAGATCAGGGTTATAAAACAGAAGAATGGGAGAATCAGGAAAATTTTTATGGATATATGGAAAGATAAGGTAAAAAAGGAAAACAAAAAACAAATTGGCAAGCACATTAAAAATCTTTAGATAACCAAACCGCTTTGATTTTCCTTGGTATCGTATTTTAGCAAACGGGACTGCAGAAAAGGCATCAAGCGCAACTACAGCAGAGAAGAGCATTACCAAATAAGGTTTGTTCTCGTATTTTAATAATTCTGCGATATCCGGGAGGAAAATGCTAACGAGTAAAAGAAATAGCAGGCTTGTTGTAACCAGGGAAGCGATAATAGTAGAAAAAACCTGCTTAGGATCTTTTTCTGTTTTGGCAAACCGGAAATAACCTGTTTCCAGTCCGTAGGTAAGAACAACCATTAAAAAAACAACATAAGCATACAGCTCCGTAACAACTCCGAATTCCTGTTTAGAAAACAGGTTTGTATAAAATGGTGTAAGAATAACATAGTTCAACAATCTTGGAACTATTGTTCCCAAACCGTATATAATTGTATGTCCTGCAAGTCTTTTATACTGATTCACAAAATTTAATTAATTGCTGAGTTATTAAATAAAATAAATCCGAAATTAAAAAGAAAAAAGAATTTCTTATTTTCTTTATTATAATAATTTATATTCAGGCTTGCAGGGCCGAATACGGTATGGTAAACAAGTCCTGCATGCCCCATAAAATAGTAATTTTCAAAAGGTTCTTTATAGGCAGCCAAATGGTTTTCATCCTTAAAAATTTGTCTGTATGGTAAAAACCCATAGGCTGATACCCGTAGGTGAATTTTTTCATTAAACTCTATAATAGGTGTTAACCCTGTTGCGATATATTTGTTTGCGGCATAATTTTTAAGGAAAATGGTTTGACTGTGAGGGGTTGGATTAAACCAGCTGGAATACACGATGGTTGAATAATAGTTTGAAAAGAAGTTCTGGTTGCTGAACTCACCCTGAAAATCCATTCCGAGGGTAAAATGTTCACTAAAATTTAAATGAGTTTTATATTTAAGTTTCACGTGGAACCATTTATGTCGTTCTCTGATTGTCTGGTAAATAAAATCATGATTCCCGGCTGTAAACTTTTCTCTTCCATTGATAAAAGATGCAGAAAAAAGAAAATGAGATCCCCGGGTAGGATACTGTTTATAATTAAATGTATTTTTCTCAAAAATCAAATAAGGGTTTAAATAGTGGAAGTTAGAATAATCAGCCGTATCTGTTTTGTAGAACTTCTCTTTCAGATAGTATTTTGAAGTAAGGCTTCCAGCCTGAATACCAAGTCTTAAATTTCCAAGATAACGAACCGGAAAACCAATTTCATGTTGAGTATAATTTTCATTTTTAATTAAATAAGAAGGTCTTACATCTTCAAAAAATACTTCCCTTGAACTGCTGTAAAAATCCCACCGGTTTAAAACAAGCTCAGATTTGAAAAAAAACTTTGGGGCTCCTGGAAATACTATTCTTCCACTAACCATAGCAGAACTATAAAGTCTTCCATAAAAAACATTTGCTGTTATTTTTTTTGAATATCTCCCCAGATGATTATAAGACAACATACCAAATCCCTGATTAATACTGCTGGAAGATATATTACCTCCAAGGCTTGCCAGAAACTGACTTTGCTGGTCTACATTAAGATTCAAATCATAATTGCCGTTATTAGAATTGTATATTGCTGTTGGAAACACAGAGGAAATATTATCATCTAGTATCAATTTAAAATAGTCTTCCCTGAATTCATCCAGAGTAAATTCCTTCTTTTTATTAGCAATGAATTTATGAACATATTTTTTTTGTTTTTTATTAAGACCTTGGATATTAATATCTTCAAAAACCAAAGGAGAAAACTTTTCTTTAAAGCCTTTGCGAAGGCTATCCAATTCGGCATTGGTTACTTTACGTTCAATTAGTTCGCTTAAGGAATCGATGTTCTCAAGTGCGGCTTTGTATCCTTTGGTAATTATGCTTGATGATTTTTTAAAATTGAAAAGGGAAGCTGAATCCAGGTTAATATCTATCAGGAAAGAATTACTGTCAGGCAATTCATATTTAGTTTGCCCCAGCATAATATTTCTTATTTGATTAATTACATCATCGGTATCAGGCGCTGGAGCGTTATCTGCGGTTTTGCTACCAATCAGAAAATCAACATCGAAATCGTTCAGCAAAGTTTTATAAGGAAAATTATTAACCATTCCTCCATCAAAATATACTATGCTGTCTTCTTTGATGGGTTTATAATAAAATGGGAATGTCATGGAAGCGCGTATGGCTTTTGAAAGGCTTCCTTTCTTAAATACAACCTCTCTATTGTGTGTAATATCTGTCCCCACACAACGAAAGGGTACAAAAAGTGAATCAAAATTATAATTAGCAGCGGCAATTGCAGGAGATAAATATTTCATGAACTGAAAATCCATTAAATGGGTAGCCACAAAATTAGAGGGGATTTTAGCTTTAGGAACAGAATCTTCTATCTCTACTTTAAAATTGAACCATTCAGGGTATTGTGCATCATTTTTGAGAAAAAGATATTTCTGATCAATTTTTCCGTTTGCCCAGTTTGAAAAATCCTGGGAAGTAACCAGAGCAGTCATTTCTTCGGGCGTGTACCCAATAGCATACAACCCGCCTACAATAGCTCCCATTGATGTGCCGGCTATATAATCGATTGGAATGTTATTTTCTTCCAATGCTTTAATAACTCCTATATGGGCAAGACCTTTTGCTCCACCACCACTTAATACCAGCCCTACTTTCTGTGAAAACAGGTAGTTAGAGGTTAATATAGTTATTAACAGAAATAAGGGTATAAATTTTATCCTCATTCATCTGAAAGTTTATGCAAATACAAATTAACAAACTTATCATATTTTCATCAGAATATAACTGTTAAAAAAATATAAAATTATAGGTATTTAACCTGCATTATTCATAAATTTATATAATTATGAATTAAATGCAGGTTAACCCAGACTTAGATGAACTTAAATTTCTGAAGAAAATTTTAGTAAATCTTAGTCGCTATCG
>Ga0209925_1000692_pt1 | contig 17160 bp, 15 predicted proteins | sample SalPonR2_A_D1_MG_FD_185702 | JGI IMG/M metagenome (GOLD analysis project Ga0209925, IMG submission 185702) | Salt pond soil microbial communities from South San Francisco under conditions of wetland restoration - Salt Pond MetaG R2_A_D1_MG... ...
ATCGACACCTTTGATTCCGTCCAGCACACCCAGGGCGTGCCGGTTAGTGGGTATCGAGTATGGATCATAGCCGATCAATTGGGAAGCGACAAGGTCCAGAGCCAATGTACTTCGACTAGCAGCTATTAAACCGAGGGAACGGGGGAAGCCGTTTCCCGGTCCGGGACCTTCCATGGCTAGCACCGCATCCATGAGTGCATAGTGGGGTTTTACTACCTGGAGCAGATCGACCAGCATCTTGGCAAAATCATCCCGGCTGGAGTATTTTACGTGCAAACCTGCTTTCGTATAGCCGGGGATCAGCCCATACAGATTTTTCATAGCTCCGGTATAAAACATAAACTGATGGGTTTTGAGCTTGGGCAGGGATATAACCATATCAACTTGATCCAGAATGTTGGTCAGCTGAAAGCTGGATTCAATCAGTGGCTGCTGGAGGGTGAATTCCCTCTTTCCGGTGCGAAAATCGGCCCATTCGGCCCCTTCCTCGTCAACTACCTGCCGAATACCGCAGCCGCGGCCTTCGAAATCGCCCAGGTGTACTCCCGGGCTGTCTCCGACTAAAATGCGTTTTGCTCCGGCAGCCTTTATATAGCGAATTACCCCTCGGACAAACTCCGGGTGAGTCGACAATGCTCGCTCAGGAGCTGCGTCTCGTAAAATATTCGGTTTTAGCAGAACCCTCTGCCCGGCAAGCTCCAAGTCTCCAGCCAGTTCTATTGCCGCCGTGAGTGACTTGCCCAGCTCATCAGGTTTATAGGCGGCACAACGTACCAGTGAAACCGGAACTTTCATATTGTCCTCCAGGTTGTCCCTTCGCTTGTTCTCCAGGGTAAGATGTACTTTTGGCAACCTTAACGTATTTTTTCATGAAAGGGCAAGTGAATTCAGCTATTCTCATTTTGGATAGTGTAATTACACTATCCAAAACGAGAATGCCTTCAAAGGTTGAGATATATAAAAATTTTCAAAGAAATTGATGCGAATTCTGAATTTGAAAGTCGGAAGGCTTCCAAATTCAGAATCGTTGAAGTGAGTTTAGATGTTTTCTCTATTTCAACCCCATTTCAAATTCGGACGCAATCAGGTAAGGTGTATTATTATGAACCATAATAATTTCAAAGCTGTATTCTTCGACCTGGATGGTACTCTGCTGTATACTTTACCTGATATCGCCAGAGCAGCAAATCGTGCCCTCGCCCTCAATGGCTTTCCGGAGCATCCGGTTGAAGCCTACAAAGGCAAGGTGGGTTGGGGCTTAGACGAAACCCTGCGACGGGCTCTACCGGAGGAGCTTCAGAAAACTGCTTCCACTGCTTCTTTGATCGAAGAGCTTACTGTAGAACTGCTTCGTGAGTATCGACGCCTTCCGTATCAGAATACGACCCCGTATGCGGGAATCCCCGAATTGCTAGCCGAACTGCAACAACGCAGCATACGATTGTCGATTTTATCAAATAAAGAGCACCTTTTAACCAACACTATTGTCACCGGACTCTTTCCGCAGGTAGATTTTGAGGTGGTTCAGGGGGCTTCGGATATAATTCCGCCTAAACCCAATCCTCAGGGGGTGAAGCTTCTCTTGCGAACTGTTGATGTGCTGCCGGAAGAGGTGCTGTACGTAGGCGATAGTGGGATCGATATGGACACAGCGGTGAACGCCGGTTTGTTTCCAATCGGAGTGTCCTGGGGATACCGGCCGGTGGCGGAACTGCGGGAGCGGGGCGCACGGATGCTGCTGAACTCACCCGAAGAACTACTTTCTTTGTTTCCTGATTTACTATTAAAAAAATAGCCGTATACGACTATTTGTGTCGTTTCGTTTGCCACGGAGGAGATACGAAACTATTGGACAGAATATGAGAACTCTTATTATACTGAAAGAAAAGAGTGAATAACATGAGGTGATGTATATGAATGAAAACGAACTTAAATCGGTAGCCCAGGAATATCTGTCCCTAGAGACGCATTCCTACTTCAAAAAGGAATTGCAGAAGGTTCTGGATCAGAATGATCTCGATAACCTGAATGATCGATTTTATACCCAGTTGAGTTTCGGCACCGGCGGTTTGCGTGGAGTAATCGGGGGCGGCTACAACCGTGTGAATCCCTTCATCATCCAGCAGGCAACCCAAGGCCTGGCAAATTACATCAAGAAGACGACAGATAAAGGTTCGGTAGTGATTGCCTACGATTCCCGCAATTTTTCCGACCTTTTTGCTGAAGAGGCGGCCCGGGTTTTGGCTGCCAACGATATAAAGGTCTATCTGTTTTCAGGGCTGCGACCAACTCCCGAGCTCTCGTATGCGGTACGGGCTCTGCAGGCTACCGCGGGCATTGTAGTGACCGCTAGCCATAATCCGCCGGAGTACAATGGATATAAAGTGTACTGGTCCGACGGCGGTCAGATTGTGCCCCCCCACGATCAGGGTATTATCGACGAGGTCCGCAAAGTTGGAACCAAGATACAGCTGATGGCTCGCGAGGAAGCACAAAAAAAGGGGCTTCTGAAAGTAATTGATGAGCAGATTGATGCTGAATATCGGCAGGTTATTAAAGAGTGTAGTCTACGGCCCGAATTGCTGCAGCAGCACGGCAGCGAGCTGAAGGTCGTTTTTACTCCCCTCCATGGTACCGGCGGGGTGATGCTGCCCCAGGTGCTGGGTGAAATGGGAATTGAGGTTATCGAGGTTCCTGAGCAGGCCAAACCCGACGGCAACTTTCCTACGGTCGAATCTCCTAACCCGGAAGAAGCTTCGGCCATGAAAATGGCCATTGAGCTTGGAAAAAAGAAACGGGCCGATTTGGTAATGGGGACTGATCCCGACGGTGACCGTTTGGGAATAGCCGTTCCTAAAAATGTCGCTTCTGGTAATGATGCTCCCGGCGGCGATAATATGTTTCAGCTGATAAACGGAAATCAGTTGGGAGCTCTGCTGGCAGATTACATTTTCCAGTCCCGTAAAGAGCTGGGAATACTGCCCGACAAACCGGCCTTTGTCAAAACTATTGTAACCACTGAACTTCAGCGATTGATTGCCGAATCCTATGGGGCTGCCTCATACGATGTGCTGACCGGTTTTAAGTATATTGCAGATAAGATAAAGCAGTTTGAAACAAGCGGTGAAACCTATGTCTTTGGCGGAGAAGAGAGTTACGGCTATTTGGTAACCGATAAGATCCGCGATAAGGATGCCGTATCTGCAGCCTTTCTCACCGCCGAGATGGCCCTTTACCACCGCACCCTCAGCAAGTCTCTGCTTGACCGTTTGAATGAAATTTATCAGGAATACGGTTTCTTCCAGGAAATTCTGGTATCCCGCGCCTTCAAGGGGATGTCCGGTAAGGAGACAATGGACGGACTTATGCGGCGTCTGCGCGAGAATCCCCCTGTCGAAGTCGGTGGCATTGGGGTTTCTCAGGTAAAAGATTACTCCGACAGTTCGACTACCAACCTGCCCTCAGCAAATGTGCTGCAGTTCATCCTACAAGATAGCAGCATTGTGACGGCACGGCCTTCGGGTACCGAACCGAAAATAAAATTTTATGCCTCCTGCCGAGGTACGGCCGGTCAGGAACTGGAGCAGACCAAGGCTGAGGTAGGCCGGCGGCTGGATAAGATTCAGGCCACCATAGACGGCTGGGTTGAATCAGCTCAGAAATAGGAGCAAATTTGAGACAGCGGAATTCCGCTGATTTTTTATTAAGAAAATTGCCGAATAGGGCTATTTTCATTGTTTCGCTTGCCGCGAAGCGGCTTGCGAAACTATTACGATATTCGGAGGCAGGTATGAAGAGCTATCGCAAAGAGTTATGGTTTAATACGAAAGAACGTTACCAGTTCGTCCATATTTCCAGGGACGTACAAGAGGCCGTTCAAGAGAGCGGTGTAAAAGAGGGGCTCTGTCTGGTAAATGCGATGCATATTACCGCCAGTGTATTTATTAACGACAATGAATCCGGCTTGCACCAGGATTACATGGATTGGCTGGAGAAGTTGGCACCCTACGACCGCGATGGGTATAACCACAATGTAGGGGAGGATAATGGTGATGCTCACCTCAAGCGTCAGGTGATGGGTCGCGAGGTAGTGGTGGCAATAAGTGAAGGGTCCCTTGATCTTGGCCCTTGGGAGGCGATCTTTTACGGTGAGTTTGATGGGCGTCGTCGAAAAAGAGTTTTGATCAAAATTATCGGTGAATAGGGCGGCTGTAAAATGAAAGGCTATTTTCATTTTCTGAGGGAAGTTCCCTTTTTTCAGAACCTCAATGACGAGGATATACGGGATATCATGCGCTATTGCCGTGAGGTAGAACTTAGCCCCGGAAAGGTCATTTTTTATGAAGGAGAATCGGCCGACCGCTTCTATATTGTCATGGAGGGAGAGGTTGAAGTCTGGAAAGATTACGACAGTCCCTATGCCGACCTTCTGGCGGTACACGGAATTAGCAAGCTCTTTGGCGAGATGGCCTTGGTAGATAATTTGCCGCGCAGTGCTACCGTGGTCACTCGGACCCGCTCCCGTCTGCTGTACATCAACGAAGAGGAGTTTCAGCGTCTGCTGAAGGAGAACTCTCTGGTAGCCTTGGCTATTATTCGCTCCCTCAGTGCCATGGTTCGCAAAAGCAATCAGAGCTTTGTTGAAGACCTTCGTGAGCGCAACCGACAACTTCAGAAGGCTTATGATGAGCTGCAGGCAGCCCAGGACGAGTTACTGCGCAACGAACGGCTTACTACTCTAGGTAAATTCTCTTCTATGATTCTACATGATATTCGCAATCCAATATCGGTGATCAAAGCCTATGCGGACATGCTCATATTATCCCCTGGGGATGCATCCACTGATGAAGCTTCGAAAGAGACGAAGTATCTGGATAAAATCAGGTTTGAAACCGAACGACTCAACCAGCTGGCAAATGAATTGCTCGATTATTCGAGGGGTGAAATTCGGCTTGATATGGGAATAGTCTCAATTCCGGATTTCTTTCGTGAAATATGTGATTTTACGGATCATCGGTTTACTTCGAAGGATATTAAGGTGGAGTGCTCCTTCGACTATGACGGCCAGGTTATCATGGATCATAAGCGAATGCTTCGAGTATTTACCAACCTTCTGGAAAACGCCCGTAAAGCCCTTGGCCGTCAGGGGAGCTGTAAAATTTCGGCGGTTCAAGAAAATAAAATGATCAAATTTTCGGTTCGTGATGATGGGAGCGGCATGAGTCCGGAAGTACTGGACCACATATTCGAACCCTTCTATTCCTCTTCCCCCAACGGCGGTACCGGTTTGGGAATGGCTATTGTTAAAAGCGTAGTCGAAGCCCATCACGGCACTGTGGAGATTGAAAGCAGCGAGGGGCAGGGGACCGAAGTACTCATTAGAATGCCCCTGCGTTTGTAATTCCTCCTGCTGTTTTGGGGCTCGATTTAGAATTCGCATTGATTCTCTCTTTACTTTTTTACAGAAACTAATTAAAATAATTGATAGATGAGGATCTTTTAAAATGTGAATTTTGAAAAATCCTTTATATTGGGACGTATTTTTAATTATTTGCTCATAAATAATTAAAAATACTAAAAGCTTTGGCACTTTTAAAATCGAAAAATTTTGAAAGTGTCTGAGGTAAAAAAAGAAAGAAAAATTTTAAGGAGTAAGTATGGGTATTAAACCTGGAAAGAAATTTTACAAAGAGAATAGCCAATGTACAATAAGCGAACTTTTCAATAAGAGCGATTCCAACCTAAAGTATCTAAGTGCGGCGCAAATGGATATATGGGGGGGAGCCGTCTCTCCGCAGCTCTCATTCAAATATGAAGAGACCTTAATTTATAATCTGAAAGATACCTGCGAAGTAGAAGTAGAGGGCCATAATTATCGCCTCGAACACTACGATGTGCTCTATATTCCCATCAACACCGCTTTTACCGTGCGCCACGCCGGCAGGGAAGAAGGACTGCTGTATCTGTACCGGGCAGTCGGGGACCAATCGTATCCTGTTCACCATTCAAAATGGAAAGAAATAAAGGAAAATAAAGACCGTATACGCTACCTGAACAAAAAAGAGGTCTATCTTATGTTCGATGTAGCCGAGCAGGCCAATAAGCTCATTGCCGGCTATACCTTTTACGAAACCTATACCAGAGCCTGGCCGCCCCATAATCACACCGACCAAGAAGAGGTGTACGCTTTCATTGAGGGAAAGGGAGCCATGGAGGTGTATGAAGACGACGAGCATAAAACTTTTGTAACCTCCGTAAAAGTAGGCGACCAGGTGACGATTCCGATGCTGAACTATCATCCGGTATTTAGCCATGATGACCCGGTTACCTTTATTTGGTGCATTGCCGGTGAACGGTACTGGGTTGGAGACAAAAATAAAGACTTCATGAAGGGTAAGTCTGAAGAGATTACCACCTAAAGCAAGAAATGAGCACAATAGCCTTTGATTCTGACAATAAGATTGTCTCACTGTATGGGAAGAAGAGCAGTTACAATATAAAACTCTACAACACTAGTTTGCCCTTGCATCTTCATTGGGGGGCTAAGACCTGTTTATCCGTAAAAAAATCCTTTTTTCCTGCAAATGACCGAGGTTTTATGATTTTGGCCGAGGATAGGGATAACTCCTACTTAGTGGAGGAGATGCAGTTTGAGTACGGATTTGCAGAGAACGGTGACTTTCGAGTTCCCGCCTTTCGCGTACGGGATGGACAGAATTATCCAATTACCGGTCCCTTTGAGCTTACAACGTATATCTACCGGGGGAAAAATCAGATTCCCGGTCTGCCCTCCGCCCGTCCCGAAAATGCGCAGGATCTTGAAACCCTTGAATTGCGGATGCACGATTCAAAGAGCGGTTTATGGATTACCCTTTCTTACTCCATGTTTCCCGAGTACGACGCGGTTACACGGCATGTTCGCTTCAGCAATGAAGGCAGCCGACCGGTCAAAATTGAAAAAGCCGCCAGTATGTCTCTGGATTTGTATAACTGGGAGTATGAACTGCTTTATTTGCATGGAGCCTGGGCCCGGGAAAGACAGCTGCAGCGCCGTCCGCTTCAGAGCGGCACTACCGCCTTTGGCAGTATCCGAGGAACCAGCAGTCATCAATTTAACCCCTCCTTTGCGTTGGTTTCTCCACAGACCACCGAATTCTCAGGCGAGGCCTATGGTTTTTCATTTGTCTACAGCGGAAACTTTCTCTCCGAGCTGGAACTCAACCACGATAACAACCTGCGGTTAAACCTTGGCCTGCATCCTGATACTTTTGAGTGGCAGCTGCAGCCGGGAGACAGTTTTAATACTCCCGAAGCACTTATGATATATTCTGATGAAGGGTTGAATGGGATGAGTCACAATTTCCACGGATTTATTCGCAACCATATTTTTCCACCCCCCTTTCAGAAAGCAGAACGCCCTATACTCTTTAACAATTGGGAGGCAACCTACTTCGATTTTGATGAGCGGGGCTTAGTAGAACTGAGTGATATTGCCGCCGATATAGGGGTAGAACTGTTTGTGTTGGATGACGGCTGGTTCGGTGAGAGGAACACCGATCGAACATCCCTAGGTGACTGGACTGTGAATACAGAAAAGCTGCCTAACGGGCTGAAGGGACTTGCAGAAGAAATTGAAAAACGAGAGCTCCAATTTGGTCTTTGGCTTGAACCAGAAATGATTTCCCTCAACAGTAAGTTAGCTTTAGCCCATCCGGAATGGTATATTTCCATACCTAAACGCCCGGTTGCCGAAGGTCGTAATCAGTTAGTGCTCGACCTGAGTCGCAGCGATGTGCGTGAGTTCTTAATAGAGACTTTAGATCAGATTCTATCTTCGGCACCGATCAGTTATGTAAAATGGGACATGAACCGGTATCTGACAAATGTAGCCTCTTCACAATTACCGGCCTCCCAACAGCAAGAGCTGTATCATCGTTACGTACTGGGACTCTACCATGTGCTGGATGAAATTACGGCTAAATATCCGAAGGTTCTCTTTGAGGGCTGCTCCGGTGGCGGAGGCCGCTTTGATTTGGGGGTTCTGTATTACATGCCCCAATACTGGACCAGTGATAACACCGATGCGGTGTCGCGAATCAAAATACAGTACGGGACCAGTCTGTTTTACCCCCCTATTTCGATGGGAGCACATGTGTCCGCCGTTCCTAATCACCAAGTCGGGCGAACTACTTCCTTAGAGTACCGCGGGCATACCGCTATGAGCGGCAATTTCGGGTATGAGTTGGATCTGCGGGCACTTTCGGATATCGAGCTCCAGCAGATTAAGCAGCAAAGTGCTTTTTATGTGCAGCACCGTCGGCTGCTTCAGTTCGGCCGCTTCCTTCGGATCAAAAGCCCCTTTGAGTCATCCGATGCCGCCTGGATGTTTATCAACAGCGCAGAGTTTACTAAGGATTTCCCTGACCTTGATTATTTCCTCCTGTTCTGGTTTCGTCTGCATGCCGAGGCGAATCAGCCCTCGCCACGAGTTAAATTGGCCGGTCTAGAAAAGAATGCTGTGTATGAAGAAGAATCAAGCGGTCTTAGTTATACCGGCAGTGAACTGATGCACCGCGGAATAATCCTGCCCCAGCTGGAAGGTGATTACGTGTCGCAGGTGTATATTTTTCAAAAAAAAGGCTCAGAAAATAGCTGAGTCCATACGGAGACAGCACAAAAAAACGAAACACCACAAAAAAAGGCCGATTCGGATGAATCGGCCTGTGGGTTAGTGCCGGAGCAACATATAGTAAACTGGGAGGGGAACTATATAATTGCCGCCGACACTCTTATTATCGTCTTACAATGATAAAACATTAGTTGTCATTAATTAAAATATCAAAAAACAGCGAAACTTTGTAGTTTTTTCCGCCCTTAATGTCAATTTTTTTACTTACTGAGTAATCTCCAATTCTTACCAGTACCACATGTTCCCCTGGATCGGCCTGTAGCTGTGTTCCGGAACCCACTTCAATCTGTTCTCCATTAAAAAAGACAACCGCATCATCCGGGGCTTCAAAGCTTATACTCGATTGTTTTGGTTCGAGTACCGCTTCTAACTTAGTAGTCTGGGCTCTTTCTATGCCGATAGATTTTGAATAGGTGAGGTAGAGGTCGCTTTCTATAGTAAGTTTATGTACACCCGTAGAAAGAATAAAGCGTTCGGAGCTCTGTTCTTTCCGGTTCCCGTCCATGTATATCTGTATGTCATCGCGGTCAACATCTTTAGGCAATTCAAGCAGCAGAGCCCCTTTATCAATTAGGACCGGTTTGAGGGTAATTTTGAAGCGGGCTCGAGACACATTGGAGGGGATGCCCTTCATTATTGGATCGATGCTAAGCAGGAGGGGGTAATCCCCCGGGTGTGGGTGTACGGTAACAATAGAGCTGTTCAGGGTTGACCGTTCCCAGCTTCCCCTGTCCCTGAGCGGGATATCGATAAATGTGTGTTTTGCTGATGGAAATGAATCGGAATAGATTTTATTAGCTGAATAGTTGCTGATGCCCTCCCGGGGAGGTGGTGAGGTATTGCTGTACACACTCAGCAAAAAACTCTCTCTGAATTGCAGTGCTGTCTGGGGGGATTCCACTTGAACTACTATACCCTGTAAAAATTCGGTTGATTCAACCCGTATTTGGCATAACTCTCGTAAGCCGATGGATACACTTGTATCGGAATAGTTTTGGTCGACAATAAGTGTATGCTCAACTTCACCCCTTACCTGCTCCGCTTCTACAGAAAAGGAAGCGAAGAGCAGTAGTATCCCCGTAAGTACAACAAATACTCCAAGAGTGTTTAATCTGTAGTTGGTAACAGCTTTGATGGATCCCATGATTCTCCTGCATTTCTAATTTCAAAGTGAAGGTGCGGGCCGGTTGATAATCCCGTACTTCCCACTGTTCCTATTATAGCACCCGCACTAAGTTTGTGTCCTGTTTGAATGTAAATTTCCTCAAGATGTCCATAAATTGTAGTAAAATTTCCCTCATGCTGCAAAACTACGTAGTTCCCGAGTATCGGATCTATACCGGCAGCCACTGTAGAACCTCCTCTGGCTGCCTGTACCTCGGTTCCCAGGGGAGCGGCTATGTCAATGCCGTGGTGAAAGCGCTGTGTATGGGTAAAGGGGTTTGTCCTTTTACCGTAATGTGAGGAAATTATTCCTTGGGGAAGGGGAAATCGAAACAGGACATTTAGAAAAAAAAGCCGTTCGAGGGGATGAAAGTTTTCGCCGCGGAGAAAATAAAAGAGTCTTTTGTGTGAATTCTCAGTTACATACACTACCGAACCAAGCTCCGGAGCTTGTACCCGCCATGCGTGCATGAGCTTTTCTATGTCATTTTCAGGCTTGTCGGCAATAAATAAGCCCGGACTGTTGGGAATGAGCATCTTCTCTGTGCTGCGTAACATCTTGGGATTACGCAGCCCGTTCAGGAGTGCTAGTGTCTCATAGGGTAAGTTGAATCGTGCTGCAATCGAGAACAGAGTATCCTCATTGGAGGGGGTATAGCTAAATAGGTTCAGTGCCGGCGGTGGAGTATCCGTATGAACGGCCTTGTAATAACGGCTAATATCCTCGGTAACCTGTCGAAACATGGGGTCGTCCCGGTGCAGCATCTCTATATGGGGATACACCGAATTAAGTCTATTATCCGCGTACATGAGTGTACTAACTAGTAGAAAAGGAATACTCATCAGCAGGTACCGTCTTAACCCCTGGTTCATTCGTACAACTCCATCACTCGCATATCGAATAGCTTCTTTCAGGGCTTGGCAAAGAATAGAACCCCTATCAGACAAATAGAAAGAAGAGCACATGCGATTCCGGCTATAAGGGAGACAGAGCCAAAAACAATCAGTGTGAGGTAGATAAGAATAAGAGCGGCCAGTACCTTACCAATACGCTTCAGCGGTAGTATGAAAATTGATGCAGTGCTGTAGCCCTGACTTTTAAGGTCATTGATGCTATTCCAAATGTGTTTTACCAGCAAAAGCAGGATACCCATCGCACACACGATTAGCACTGCAATCGTAAAACTAGTGCGCCCATTGGTTGCCCAGTACCAGAGTGGCAAGGTTATCAGCGCGGAGATGCCCGCTACACCTATCGAAAAGGCAAGTACCCTCAGAACTGTCTTAAAAAAAGCAATATAGCCCTGGGTGATACGGGATGATATTCGGATTATTCCTGTGCTCATTACAAATTGTTCCTCTGAAGGTACTCTACAACTTTTTCATGTTCTCTATCAAGTTCTAGGGCCGCAAAAATATTTCGGGCACGCTGCAAGTATTCCCTAGCAGTTTCCGAATCTTCCATCTGAATGTGGTTGCGGCCCAGCAGAAACAGATCATGCCCAATACCTACACTGTTTTCAGTCAGCTTATCAAACTCGAGGGCTTTTTCAGCATGATCTACAGCACGTTCCAAGCTGTGCTGCTGTAGAGCAATTACTCCAAGCATATAGTGGTTGGACGCAATTTCAAGCAAGTTATCCATTTTTCTGTTGATGGCAAGTGCTTCTTCAAACTCTCTCCGGGCTTTTTCCAGCTGATTCTGAGCCCGATATACAGTCCCTCGGTTATGCAGCAGTATTGCCAGTGTTCCTGCTGAATCTTCCGTATCAGCTATAAGGTTAATGCCTTTTTCAAACCAGTTGAGAGCTTCTGAGTGGCGGTCGGAACGAAAAGCAAGTTCACCTAAATTATTATAGGTTTCGGCGGCGGCTTTTTTGATTTTAGGCTCTGCCTCATCAATAGGTCTGAAAGTGGTTAAGCTGGATATCGCAGCTTGAAACATCTGCTCTGCCTTTTTTGTATGACCCTGAGCCAAAAAAGTCTTTCCCAATGCATTGTAGCAAACAATCGTTCCCAGTTGATCGTCGATACGAATATAACTATTTAGGGCCATAGTATACATTTCAACTGCTTTTTCATAACGAGCCTCTGTATAGAAGGTGTTACCATAGCCGGCAAATTTTGAGGCTTCTAAAGCTGCAGCACGGGGTGGTTCCTGCTGTTTGGGTGCTGAAGAGCAGGCTGTGATAAACAGCACAACCAGAACAGCACAGCCAATAAAAAATGCGGAACAACTATGTTGTCGGTGTGGAACTTTCATCAAAACTCTCCATCCCGCATACCCCGAAAAGTTGAGGGAGTGATGTACTCTTCTGTTATTCCCCGGCGAAGGAGAGGATTGTTCTGCAGCCCCTGCATAACACCCTGACTCTCCTGCAAAGCAGTCTGTCCTTCCTGCAGAATTGCGGTAATACTGGGCTGTTGTTCATTTACATAACCGGCAAAGCTGTTTAATTCGGTAGCTGAACTCTCTAACTCGGCAATAATAGATTGTATATGTCTATACAGCTCTTCATCATCGTCCAAAAGTTTCGCCACCGACCCCTTTGGATCAAGCAGATGCTGTACAAGTCCCTGGGTGTCGGAAAGCTGGGCAGAAGTTTTTTCTAAGTTAGCGGTGATGCCGGTAGTATTCTCTAGTGTGTTGTGGAGCTGAGCCATGACCTGCTGAGTTTGCAGCAGTACATCGAGCAATGGTCCGGACTGAGTGCCGGCAAGGGTCTCATCGATGCGGGTGATGGCGGAATTGAGGGAGTTGATGGTTTCATAGGTACTATCCAAAATCGGTCCGATGCGGTTTATCACACTGGAGACCGCATCCTCCTTTTCGTCTGTTTGTACTAAGCCGGAGTCAAGCCTCCGTTGTCCCTCTGCAAAATCTGTTGAAGGAATAAATGAACCCTCTGCAAGTGGCGAGTCCTGCCCGATACCCGGATAAAAAATTAAACTGCTGCCTCCAATACCAATAGGGCTGGTGGCAAGCTGCAGCACAGAATTGGGAAGAACCCGGTTATAATAAGTATCAAAAATGTGAAAGTTAATTTGTACGGTATTATCCGCCAACAGCTCAATTTTATCAACCGCCCCAATGGTAAACCCTTTGAGCTTAATAGCCATTCCCCGGTTTAGTCCTGAACCACTTTGAAATTGGCTCACAAAGGAGTAGTCCCTTGCGAACCATCGTTGATTGATACCCATAAAGATTAAAATTGCCGCCAGCGAAAGTATGGCTAACAATGTGAAGAGTCCTACAATCTGTTCTGCATAACGTATTCTGAACTTCATATTATACCCCTCCTACAGTTAAAATAGATCGGACTCATTATCCAATAAGCTCAAAATGTCCTCGTCGTAAGCGGCTGCGTGCTGCATTACAATTTCAAGTACCCGTTGGACCACCGGGTTGCTGCTCCGTCTGACTTCCGCAAAGGACCCGTGAGCGGCAATGTTTCCCTTGTTGAGTATAATGAGATTATCGGCAATTATTGAAATAAGTTCCGCGTCGTTAAAGCCGCCTACCATCGTGCGGCCTTGCTTATTGAGTTTTTTTATAATTTTCTGGATAGCCAGAGCCGAGGAGCTGTCGATGCCGACTAAGGGGGTGTCCAGAAACAGAAACTCCGGGTCGGTAATCAGTGCGCGGGCAAAGGACACCATCTTCTGTTCCCCCGCTGATATCTGGCTGGGTCGATAATCGAGTCGGTCTTCGTAGCCCACTTCGCGAAGATACTCTTCAACACGCCGCTGCATCTCTTCTTGACTCAACTTTGGAAAGTGAACCTCAAGGGGAAAGCGCACATTCTGTTCGATGGTACGGTTGGCCCAAAGGGCACCATCCTGAAACACAAAGCCGGTACGGCGGCGGAATTCGATTTCTTCCTTATCACTAAGAAGAAACAGGCTTTTTCCGTCCCTCTTTACCGCTCCGTGGGTGGGGGGGATCAGACCGGCCATTACCTTGAGCAGAATGCTCTTGCCGCTTCCGGAAACACCTATTATGACCGTTGTTTTGCCGGGACTGATCTGCAGATTCACCTTGTCCAAGACCGGGCGGTCTCCAAACAGCACGCTTACCTGTTCCATACTGATGTCCAGCGGATTCATCAACGGTTCCATACTCCCAAGGTCCACATTAGATGTAGTATATCATCGTTATAATTGCATCTGCAATTATACAGAGGGTGAACCCCTGTACCACCGAGCGAATGACCATTTGGGGAACCTCCGTAGAAGACTGCTGTACCTTTAAACCGTTGTAGGTGGCTGTGTGGCTAATAATAAGACCGAAAATCAGGCTTTTTAATAAGGAGGATATGATATCCGGTGTTCTTAGATATAGCAGCAGGTTATGAAAGTACTCAAACGCAGAGATCGGCTGAAAGAACTGGGTCAGGATAAATGAACCAACCAGACCAAATACATTAAAATATAAATTAAGAAGTATCACCGAAAGGGTAACTCCGATAAACCGTGGTGCCACCAGATAGCGTATGGGATTCACTCCGGTTGAAATATACGCCTCAATCTGGTGACTGACTACCATATGCCCCAATTCTGTAGCGATGGCGGTGCCGGAGCGGGCGATAACTACAAAAGCACACAGCAGTGGGCCAAGTTCACGGGTAATTACGGTAATTAGAATTTTGTAGATGAGAACCCCTTGGCCAAACTGGGGCAGAATATTTACTCCTTGGATGATAATTACCGCTCCCAAAGAGAGGGAAATAAGAGCTATTACACTGAGTGCTTCTACTCCAGTGAAAAGGAGCTGCATGGTAATTACTCCCCGCCCCACCTGCCTGCGGCGCATGAACTGTAGTGAAGCTACGAGGGACTGATAAAAAAAACCGGCCCCGTAAAGCACTTCGTGAGAAAAGTTGATAGACTGCCGCCCAAGGCGTTGAAATAACATGTACAAAACTCCTGCTGATCTCAGCAATTCGCAATGTGAAAAATTTTAAAAAATTTTCACATTGCGAATGCTTACATTTTGTTACGGCGGTTCAAAAATTTTTTGATTTTTGAAATCGCCTGAAGTAGTATACCTTAAAGATGTTGTGGGGATTCTCATTTTGGAAGTCAGAAGACTTCCAAAATGAGAATCCCTGTACTGATCTACCTCTGCTACCCTAATAGTAGCTCAGCTAGATAAGACACGCAATGGAAAAGTGTCGAAGCATACTAAGAAGTTCACTTCTTTTCCGTTAAGAGTACGGTTTAAGCAGCAGTTTTCAAAGCTAGTGTTGACAGCAGCGATTCTCAATTTGGAAGTCTTCTGACTTCCAAATTGAGAATTCGCATCAAATTCTTTGCAAAATTTTTTATATCTTAACTTTTGGAGGCATTCTCAATTTGGATAGTGTAATTACACTATCTAAATTGAGAATTGCTGTGTTGACAGGGGTGGTTTTGAAAAGTACACTTTTCTATTGAGGGGTAATGCAAAAAATACAGGAGCGAGCATGCCAAAAGCTGTGCGTTATCATGCTAATTCGGTTGTTTATTTCAAAGGTGATACGAATGACCGGGTGTATATTTTAAAAAGCGGTAAAGTTAGTCTAAACTATAACGATATCGAAACAGGGCAAGAGATCCACGATATTATTAACACCGGTGAGTTTTTCGGGGTAAAGTCCGCCCTCGGTCGTTATCCGCGGGAAGAGACAGCCGTAGTTCTCAGTGATGCGGCGATGGTTGTTTTCAGCGTTCCTGAGTTTGAGCAGCTCGTGCTCAAAAACACCCGTATTATTATGAAAATGCTGAAAGTCTTCTCCAACCAGTTGCGCCGGATGCACAAGCAGGTTCGTAACCTTATTTCAGAGGGGAAAGACGGCTTAGAACCGGAGGAAGGGCTTTTCAGAATTGGCCAGTACTACCTGAAATCACAAAAATATCATCAGGCACTTTATGCCTTTCGGCGTTATATAACCTATTATCCCTCTGGAAAATATGCATCAGAGGCAACCACCCACATGGAAGAGGCTGAAAAAGCCCTGCAAGGTGGGGGAGCACCGGCTTCTATGGCCGGTATGGGTACCGGCGGAGGAAAACCCTCGCAGTCTGCAGAGCAAAGAGAAGAACTCTCTGAGACTGCCAAAAAATATTACAACGCGGTTAGTCTTTTTTCGCAGGACAATTTTCAAGCTGCCCTTGAGGAATTTAAAAAAATTGTCCAGGCCAACAACAGCGAAGAGTATGTAGCAAAATCACAGTTTGAGATCGGCAGATGCCATCTTGGACTTACCCAGTACGATAAATGTATCGAACATTATACTCAAATGATCAAACACTATCCGCGCCACCCGGATCTGCGTGATGCACTACTGTATGTAGGAAACTGCCATGAAAAAATGGGAAATACCGGCAAGGCAAATGGGTTTTATAAGAAAGTGCTGTCTATGTCCTCAGAAAATGAGGTAATCTATCGCAAGGCAAAACGGGCTTTGCGTGAACTTGAGGTGTCTAAATGAACGTTGACCTATCGATGTTTGAGCGCTTTGCCGTTACCTTTCAGCCCGGCGACATAATTTTCTGTGAGTACGAGCCGGGTGATAACTTTTACTTAATTCAATCGGGTCGGGTCCAAATTGTAAAAATACTAGGGGATATTGAAAAAAATATTGATATTCTCCAGCCAGGAGAAATTTTTGGAGAAATGGCAATCCTAGAAGAGGCGCCCCGCTCTGCAACAGCGGTTTCCCTAGATAAAGTCAAGGCTTTAGAGTTTAACCGTGAAAATTTCGAGGTTTTGATGAAGGGAAATCCTCAAATAGCCCTAAAGCTGCTGAAATTGTTTACCAAACGCATCTACGATCAAAAACGGCGATTTATGATACTTACTCTTAGTAATATTGAGGCTAGGGTGGCCGATGTATTTCTAATGCTTGCAGAGGATCAACCAACGGAAGATCCGGATGAGGACCAGCGAACCTTCTCCACTAAGGTTGAAGATATTGCCCATTGGGCGGGGATGTCCTATGCAGAGTGTAAAAAGGTGTTAAATCATTTTGCAGGACAACGGCGGGTAGAAATTTACGAAGACCACATTATTGTAAAAAATATCAACGATTTTCAGCGTTTTGTCAGTTCCCAGCGCAAAAAAGAAAAAGCTGAATAACCTTTTCGCGGCGAATTGCGTCCAGCCCTCTGTTCATAGCAGGTTCAAAACAGGTTTTCCTAGTGGCTGGGTCCTAATAAATGTAAAATAATAGAGCCAAAAGACGGATTCGAACCGTCGACCTACGCTTTACGAGAGCGTTGCTCTACCACTGAGCTATTTTGGCTTGCCTGCGAATTTAGCCGGA
>Ga0209925_1000693_pt1 | contig 17150 bp, 10 predicted proteins | sample SalPonR2_A_D1_MG_FD_185702 | JGI IMG/M metagenome (GOLD analysis project Ga0209925, IMG submission 185702) | Salt pond soil microbial communities from South San Francisco under conditions of wetland restoration - Salt Pond MetaG R2_A_D1_MG... ...
CCCGTAAGTCGTGGTTCTGCCGCTCCTGCTTGATCCTTCCCTCTGTCTCGGCTTTCACCCGCGCCAGTTCCGTCTGCTGCCGGAGCTCCGCCTCGTACTCGAGCGTCTTGCGCTTGATAGCCTCCTGCTTGGCAAGGTACTCTTCCTGCTTCCGAAGCTCTTCTTCTTTCCGATACTTCTCTGCGTTCAGCTGATCCACGTACCGCTTACGCTCCAGCTGGTCCCTGTACTCGGCCCTCCGCTTTTCGTGCTCTGTCTGCGAGTCCAAGGTCTTGCGGGCTTCTTCTCCTTCCTTCTGGGCACGCTGGATCTCCAAACTCTTCACGTGTGCCTCATACTCTGTACGTCTCGCCTCCGCCTCCCGTTGTTTGCTAACTTCTTGTAGCTCGATCAATTTTAGGGCCTCGCGAGCATTTGTGGACTTGTCGAGCTCCTTGGCGGCTTTGGCAGCGCTGCGCATCGGGTAGAGTGATGGAAGAAAATACATATCACACGAATACCATATGAGTATGGCGTGAAAATAAAGATTGGGGCAGAGTTTAGACAATCGTTTCCACCATCTGGAATAGAATACAATTTCTCCACCATACCCCCCTACCGTTCGAGTCCTGACGGGTCGAAGAGGCCCGAGCCTTTTCCCCCGCCTTTGTTGCCTCGAGAGCTACTGCTGTCTCCCTCATCATCCTCCGCTCCCCCCAAGGCCTGCGCCAGCGCTTTTTCCCCCGCCGTATCCGGCTTTTTGGGGAAAATTCCGCTGAACATAAGCCTGTGGGTGTCGTCGTTGCGGAGTTCGGTGCGTAGGGGCACAATGAGAATGCGTTCCTGCGGACAGTCGCGCTCTTCCACGATTCAAGCCCATTACTTATCAAATCAAGCGCTCGTCTGCATTATTTTCTTCGTGTGTTGCGCTTTCAACCTGTAGAACGAGCTTTTGCGCGCTCCAAAAAAGGCTCTTGTAGCTAGATAACGTATGAATTACTATGGACTACCTTCCTGCATGCTATGCCGAGATACTTCAGCCGTGATACCAATTAAAACTTCCCATTAGCACATCTAGCAATAAAGTACTGTGTTGTACACACTAAGGGATGCGAAACTTCTTTATGGCGTCCAGAAAACAAAGTTGGAAGGCGAGAATATTTGTTGGAGGGTCTCAGTGAAAGTGACGAAGCGAGAGGAAGAGCTTATGTCCGTCCGATGCATGTGACGTCACGCAAAAGTGGTAGAGAGGCAATGGCCTCGTCTGGAGTGCAGGGATAGTTTGATTGCTCCTGCAGTGTTGATGCTTTTTAAATCCGACTTGGACTTTGTTTAAATACGGGTAATTTTGTGCCTCTCAAATTTCATCGTTAACCTTTTCTGATGAGAGTCGCACTCTGGTGGCGCCGTATGCAATTTTCAATTAATTTCGGAAATCCATGCGTCAACAACATACCCTTCTTACATGCATATCTTTCCGATACAAGACTGTCTGTGTACAGCGGTGCTTTTCTTGGAAGTCGGATGATACAGGTCGGAATTTCCGCCGAAACATATATAATTTTCTCCAGGCGGCTCGAAGGAAATCTCTTACATGGAAATTTACAAGAGCTTTGTGTCGGGTAGGGCGTATCGCCATCCCTTTGATTAAACCCACATCTAATATCAATTCATGAAGTGTTTCGCAGTGTCTTATGGAAGGCGTCGCATTGTAGACACGCTAATTGCAACGCTCAAACGCCCCTCGCGTTTCACAAGTCGTTCTTGAGACAAATATGTAATTCTGACGTTCTCTCCATTGACGAAAGAGATAGAACGAATTTAATGTTAGCCATACATTTAGCGAGAATTGCAGTCTGCCCCTCCTCCGTTGATTGTGCGTTTCTCGCACAATCCAATTTTTGTGAAGACCGAGCAGATCGCCCCCAGTCGTCACGTCAACATGGAAAGATACTCTTAGAGGGCCGCTGTGCACCACAAAGCGCCGCACATTTATAAGCTTCATCCCAATTCTACATCTTCCATGCCCTGGAAACTTCTTGGTCTTACCGTGGAGGTTGTGACAGGCCAGCTTCCTGACCGTCCATGTCTTCTTTTCCAGCCCCCTTCCGTCTTAAAATGACTCCAGTAACCCCATTAGTGACAGATGCTTCAAGCCTGCCACCGCTCCTTGAAATCCAGCATTATAATCCACACTGACCTCAGTGTGTTTGTAGTCCCGACAGTCGTCTAAATACATATCCTTTTCGTCAGGCCCTCCCACGAGGGCCCCGTACAGCGTATTAGCCGAGGGCGTGGTGTCGCAAATGCAGCCATATCTCCCACAAGACGCGGCCCTGTGGTGGATTGCTTTTGGGAAGGTAGAACCAAAGCCTACCACGTACGAGAAATTTCCGTTGTCCCCCAACATGTAATGAATCTGAGAACGCGCGAACGCCCGGTACGGCCCGGGACTCAGACCCATGTCTGCCGCCAGCAGGGCCAAAAAAGCCGTGTTGGCCGCCCATCGAAGCGGGCCCCAGGTCAAGTAGTATGTCAGACCTCTGGGCGTGCGCTTGATGGCGGTCGCACTCGACGCTTGAGGCAGCCAGTCGGCCAGGTAGGACGCGAAGACCTTCGCGTGCTTCGTGTCCCTCGTCAGCTGATACAAGAGTAAGTAGACGCCCGCATCCTTGCTATCCCATCCAAAAGCCCCCATGTTATCGCTTTTATTGAAAATTTCGGCTAAATTAAGGGCTTGAGACAGATACGACGCGCACCCGGTCGCTTTATGGAGCCAGGCCGCGGCCCATGCCAGCTCGTCTCTGTATCCACTCGACTCGTAGTAAGGCGACGATAGGGTAAACTTCCTCGGGTGGGCCATGGCGGCCTCGAAAAGCTGCTGCGCATGCAGCAGCAGCGTGTGGGCGTAGACTGGGTCGCGATGCTGGAACGCCAGAAACCCGGCCGCCATCGCGGCAGCTGCGTCCGCTAGGGGTTCGGTGCCTGGGACGGAGGCGTTGACCAGCAAAGCAGGACGGGGCTTGCTCTCAAACTCCGGGCGACCCCAGTACCGATGCTCGACTTTGCCATCCCCAACTTGAACGTACAGCGCGTCCGGGCCCACGTGCGCTTTAAGTAGCCAGTCAAGGGGCCATTTGACCGTCGCAAGCATATGCCCCAGTTCTCCCGCCTCCGTGTAGGCGTCCTCATATTCTAAAAGACCCCATATTAACACTGTTGTAGACGAGGCAAGAGGCCATCCAAATATGAGGTAGTCTCCCGCATCGTAGTAACCTCCACTCAATTCCACATCGCTATCGAACCCGTCCGCGATATTCGAGTCTCGCCGCCAGGGGATGCGATTGTCTGAGGGAAGCTTGCCTGCACGCTGCGCTTCATAAAATAGATTGGAGAGATATATCACCTGATTATAATTATATTTCTCGTTGGGAGCTTTCACTTTTTGCTCGGTCGTCTGGACGATACCAGCCGGCTCCAGGTTTGGAGGGGAGGACGGTTTATGTCTTCTTCTTCTGCGGGCTTCGGCCAGCACGATACCGTTTTTGCTTCCTTTTTGGTTGCATTTAATATCCCAACTCCCTCCCATCACTACCACTGCTATTGCCAATCGCAATAATTTCATCTCTTCGCCAGCCGCTGTCAAAGTAGTCGGAGTCTCGGTTGCAGTTCAATTCTTCATTAGAGACCACCGAACACTTTTCCTATAATACAGGGCTAGAGAGGTATATTGATATTTTGAATAATGAATGTCACATGATAACTGCTTCCGTTTCGATATTTTTTCCGGGAGTAGCTCACTGCAAATGTCTCATGTATGCATTGACATCTTCAACTTGCTTTTCGACATCAAAGGGACAGAAAATGATAACCTGCGAGTGGTTCCTATCTATTCGTTATATTTACATGTTGTTGCAAGGCGTGAAAAAGATCGCTATTCCTGTCTTATCGTACCAGCTAGCGCTTGAGGTTGCTTGGCAGTGTGTGCTCGCCTTCGCCAGAATTATAGCTGCAAGTCTCTCCACAGCAGGCGATGACTGAGTTTGACAAACTAAAGATGCCTGGAATGCACAACATCATTGATTTCGAACTTTCACGTATGATGTTCTAACTAGCAATCCACGAAAAACGTGTCGTGTAGATTCGGCCGGCAGCACCTTACCGTAGGCCCGGCAAAGTCGTGTTGACACGAGTCGAGGCTCGAGGCGACGAACGCGTCTGGGCGACATGGCAGGACGTTAAAATGACCGGCTTATGCCGTCCGCAGCCACAGCCTGCCGTCGACCTGCGCCCAGTCGCGTTTCCGTGCGTGAAGCTCGAATCAGATTTCAGCGTCGATGGGTGCCGCGCAGTCAAGTAGCATAGCATTGGACCTAAATCGCACCACACATGTACTTATGGTACGTAGGCCGACATGGCTGACTTCAGTTTGAAAGAACGTTCAAGTTGGGAGGGCCGATAGGTGAAAAATTGAAAGTCATGCTTTTCAATAGGACAGGGAAATTTAATTCCCAAAGGCTTCACGATTAGCGTTTTGTTCCATTTACGATATCACAGTCTCAAAATTGCGTGTGTCGAGGTGGCATCTTCCTTCTCGTTGACATGAAGTGAACCCTCCCGAACACACATTTTTCGTCTACGAAACGAAGCAAGACACCATGTTTTATTTGGCCCACTTGTTTCAACATTTACTTAAGTTGTAATTGACAAATTTGATTTGAGATATTTCCTCGATTTAGATGAAATTGTGAGCGAAACGGACGAGCTTCCTGTTCGTCGACGGACAAGACAATTTATCCTACGAGTACACGACACAGGCAATCATGTCGAATTTCTTGGAGGATCTGATCTATCTCCAATGCTACATCCGGTATCCATAAAGCGTGAATATCGAGACCGGGTACGGCGGACGCGGTGACTTGGTGCAACCGCCTGTCTTCTGGTGTAAACAAATAGCAATACCAATGACATAAGGCCAATCAATCCTAAAAAGATCAGGGCTATGTTTTGGCTTCTCCCGAGTGAACCCCGCTGGTCTGTTACATAAGCTTCCCTGCTGTAGGTGGTCACCTCGACGTTGTCATAACGCCTTCGCCGAACATGGGACCGCGCCCGAGAGGATTTCTGGCCTCGATGAGGCTCAAGCGACTCCTCATTTGAATTCCGGGTCGGACCCTTCTTGCTTTGCATTGAGTCCCCCGTCCTTCCCATTTCATCGTCCTCTATTGTGTCTGCGGGAAGGATGAGCCGCCTCTGCGCTTCCTGTGTGTGCTCAAACACAACGTTCCCCTGGGCGTCAATGGCGCGAGTACACAGCTTCGATTTCGTGATATGATGCGACATGAAACCCAGGCGCACAGCCGCCTCTTTGACATGGGCCGCTTGCGTCACATGGCCCACACTTCCTAGCTTGGCCCCGTTGCCATTCACAAAAAACTGCGTCGGGGTCACTGGGTGGTGCTGCAAGTGCTGGAGGCTGTGGTCGTGGCCAGACATGTACATGTCCACGCGATGCTTACCGAGCAGGGGCAGGAGATGCCTCACCAGCCCTGGCGTGTCGCCATGCTCTCCGGTCGAGAAAACAGGGTGGTGTCCGAAGACAAGGAGCCAGTCTGCCCGACTCCTTGCCAGGGCGCTTTCGAGCCAGGCGTATTGCTGGGCGCGGCGCCTGGTCGTTTCACGAGGCATGTGGAGGGCGCCGTCTGTCTCGGCTTCCTCGGGAACCAGGAGCGGGGTGTCCAGAAATATGAAGTCAATGGTGGTGCCATCGCCGAGAACTTCATGCAGAAGGTAGTAGGCGGCGGGGAAGATCCATCGACCATCGACGCCGTGCGTGTCGTAGTACTCGAGCTGGGCATCCGGGTTGCTAGAGTGGTAGTCGTGATTGCCGCGGATGGGGTAAAAAGGAACAGGAAATGCCTCGGGGGTAAAAAGATCCCTGAATGTTGTGTTCCAGAGCGGGTCTTCAACACTGGACACGCCATCCGGATAAAATTGGTCTGTTTGGTGTCGGTGACAAGATGAAAATTATGAGCGCACAAAAATGTTGGAATGAGCTATCAATATTCTCCATGGCGCATCAACGCGATACACGCGTTACTTATAGAAAACTTATGTTAAGACAGACAAAACTCACCACGTACTAAAAAGCGGGGGCCTACTTACCACCACCCAGTAACACGAACGAGGCGTTTATTGCTTCTTTCTCAAGAGCCATTCGCCTCGCCACGGCTTCTGTCTCCATATTACGGAGGCCATGATCTCCGATCTGTGTTATGGGAATATGAAGCAGTGCGTTAAAAAAATTACCGGTGAACTGGAGACCGTAGAAGTTGACTTCTTCCTCTATAGAGCTGGATGTCCCAGCGAGGTGCAGCAGCTTAGCTTAGAGGAGGGATGGGCATTCCATCTTACCGAAAGGAAGTTAAGGCTTGTTGACTCCGTATGTCCTCGGGCCAAGAAGAGCTCACAAATGAGAAGGGGAAGTAGTGAGAAAGTATCGAGATATTGTCGCATTCCCCCCCAATGCGGCTACTCCCGCGTGAGCAATCAAGGGCAAGCAAGGCGCTGAAAGATAAAACCTGCTGGTAATTGAAAAGGTCGCGAGAATGATTTTTTTAGTTTTATGCTACTAAAAAATGGCCTGATTCCTGTTCATTTGAAATACGCAATGATTTTTAAAGAGGTGCAACGAAATAGTCGTCGCTCACAGGAAGTTTGCCTTCGAGTGGTGCTAGGAAGCAGAGTACGTAGGTGAGATTCAAAATAGATGCAGGTACCTCTTCCATCACATCATCCCTCCTTCACTCGTACGCTCTCTTCTCTTCACCTTGTGCTTCTACAGTCTCACGCCTCCAGTGCGACTATCACAGGCCAAAGAATGTGGAAGCGCGCTTCAACGATGAATAAGGCCATCGTGGTGACCAGGTGCGGCAAACTTCATATTTTCCCAGTGTTTTTCCTGACTACCAGGCGTAGTGTCTCGCGCAGCATCAAGGCTTTTTCCTCCTCATCTACTTCTGCCGGTGAGCAGCTTAGATGGGGCACCATAAAATCCAAAGGTGGCACAAATAACGCCGGCTCTGGTCCCTTTGGCTCAAGTGCTGGTGGCGACTCACGCTTTGTGCGACGAAAACCAGGTCAGGTCGCGCCGGAGACGATACAAGTTGACTTCGGTGAAGCAACAGGTGCCCTTTTTGATCGCATTGAAAAGGGCGTGGCAGGCATGCAAGAGCTCAACGACTTCTTTGTGGTAAATCGACAAAATAAAGTCGAACTGGTGATTGACTTGGGTCCGGGCAAGGGTGCTTTCACCTTGCAAAGAGACTGGGCTCACAATCAGCTGGTCTATCTCTCGCCAGTGTCCGGGTGCAACAAGTACGAGTACGAGCAAGCCGGAAGGAGGTGGCTGAGCATTGCCGAGGATAAACACGATCTGACAGGCATTTTGACGCGGGACTTGATCCGGATGTGTGTAGGCTGTCCAGAACTATAACGATCTTAAAACAAGAGGAAGCGAAAGCGTTTTTAGTCGACATTCGTGCGTTGTGTGCTTTTAAACTCTGTCATAATTGGTTGCATATTCTTGTTCATCTTAGTCTTTTCCGAAGTGCGAAGCTTCCGCCCCGCTCTGTATCACACCCACGCCTGGCCCCGTGCCCGCGTCTACCTCCGCCCTCGAGTATACACATCTTTTATGAATGAGACGCCTTGACGATCTAGGCCATAGCGATCCCAATCTCCTCGCCGCGATTCTCCCCCACGTGACGACGCGACGGGACGGCCGATGACGAGGGGTTGCTGCTGGAGGGCCCCTCCCTCCCTCCTTCCCCTGTGGCGGAGTGCAGGTGCACAGTAGTGAAGTCCTGATGGCCCGCCTCCAGGTCCGGGCAGCCTGCTTGCTGCTGCTGTTGCTGCTGGGTTGATGAAAGGTAGGACTGCTGCTGCTGTTGGAGGATGCCTATCTGCCGCTGGAGCTCCTGCTGGTTCTTCATGAGGAGGTGGGGGACCTGGGGGGGAGGAAGGAAGGAGGAGTATCAAGCCGCACAACCAGACCTGCAGCATCAGGCGCATCCAATGCACGATTCTTTTATCTTTATATGCGTTTCCGTGGTCGTTGCTGCAACCAACCCATTCTCCCGCGTGATAACATTCCGCACTACCTACCATCAGGACAGATATCACAAGCTCAGTGAAGACCCGCGCGGCCATCGTGAGGAGCACGAAAAAGATGGGCGACAGCACCATGTAGAGAATTGCCAGGCCTGCTGAGCCCATGGTCATTGCCTGCACAATCGACAAGAACATTATCACTCCAACCATACTGTAAAAGAGTACGAAGAACCATTCAATAATGGACACGCCCTGCCACTGGCCGAAACCAAAGATCCCCTTGATCGTCGCCACACGCTCTTTAGGGAGAGGCATATAATCGAATGGTGCAGCTTCCTCCACCGTTTCCGCCACCGGGGAGGTCGCAGCGGCAGCAGAGTTGCTTCCTCCTGCAGGAGTAGAGGTCTCCTCGTTCTCGTAGTGCTCTCTGTAGCGACGAGGGTTCGTGATGCGAGAGAAGAGAGATCCCATAGCGTCCGTGGCTGGTATGACAAGGAACAACAAGAGAAAGAGGATGAGCTGCTTGCGATTGCTCCTGCAAGTTTTCAAATTATCCCTATCTTCCAATCCCACATCTTCATCAAGGCTACGACATGGGCATTGAAAGGCTTATTACGCGAAGTGTTCGTCGCATTTTTAATATGCATGTCCATCATGAAAGTGGGTAAACGCTGCAAGACACGCGCATCATATAGATCCGCCAGGGCAAGAGCGTGGTGCACGAACAATAATAAAGGCCGGGTCTCACGCTTTTACGTTGAGGAGCGACGTCTTGTATGTTTACGAGCAACCTCCCACTCGAACAGCTCCTTTAGTCCGGCCTTCTTGATCCGAGCCAGACGCTGCCTGCTGTCTCTCTCTTCCGACAAGATGGTATAATGTCCACCAACCTCTCTCTAAATTCGAGAGCTGCGGCATCCTTGCGAGCGCTTTGTCGCCAGTCCGAAGATAAAAGGTAGAAATCCGAGACCTGAGCCGACGCTTTCGTGCGACCTCTGAGGGGAGCCGAGAGCCTTCGCCAAGTTTTTCCTTCCGTCGAGATGGAGCGCTTTCAGGGCCGCCATAGTGACGCGAAGGCAATCACTTTGCACTCATGCGAGCTGCATGTCCCTGTTGTCAATATGATCGTCTTGACGTACGGTTTATTTGTGTGTCCGACGTGTCTGACGCGTGCACCTTTTTTGAGAGGAAGCCGAGGAAGCAGTCAAAATTGTCGGTCTTCCTGTGTCCTTTTCCGTAGTACCTTTTCCTCAAACTTTTGTCTCAATTTACATGGTATAGGTGAAGCAATATGGAAACCGAGGTTTTTCAGGAAGTGGCCTCCCAGCAAATATTACAGCTTGCTCAAGAGGAAGAAGCGAAATTAGACAGGGAGATCCAGAAGCTCGAGACTCTCGACGAGGATGACTTCGACAAACTTCGGCAGCGTCGTTTGGAGAAGCTAAAAAAAGCGGTGCAGCAGAAGCACATCTACAAACAACTGGGTCACGGGGAGTATGCTGAGCTGGCAAGTCAGCAAGAGTTTTTCGATGCAGCGAAGCACAGTCCCCGCGTAGTCTGTCATTTCTACCGACCCACGGCCAAGTACTGCCAAGTGGTAGACTTTCACATGGCACGACTTGCGGCCCGACACATCGAAACGCGATTCTGCAAAATAAATGCCGAGAAGAGCCCATATCTGGTCGAGAAGCTGAATGTGTACATGATGCCCACGATTGTGTGCATCAAGGACCAAAAAACGACGCACCACATCAAGGGATTGGACGAGCTGGGGGGCACGGACGAGTTCTCCTCAGATATGTTCGCCTACGTACTCAGCTCCCACAACGTCTTGAACTATGATGGTGGCCGGCCTGACAGCCCCACCCAGGCAGCGAAGAAGAAAGGAGTAAATTCCATCCGCATGGCCATGACAGGCCCCGGGGGCCTCGCGCCTGGTCGACGGGGAGGAACTAGCTCCATCCGGGATGGTCTGACCGAGACGCAGTACGATAGTGACGGGAGTGCAGAGGACGACATTTTTTAAGTAGCGTTTTTCTCTTGTATGTGCATGTACGAGGATGTTCTGGGAAGCGTCCAGGTTTAGAGGGAGGGGAAGATGGCGATGTGGCGCGGCGCATAGGAAATTGCAGTCTGTAAGAAACATCAAATTAACCAAGGGAAAAAAAGCACTTGCACTTTTAAGATGCGAAGGGTTTCTTCTTCACCATATATTTTATGTGCGTCGTAGGCTCTAGGAATAGTAAAGTTCTAGAGACATGCCCTATATGGGATGTAGCGGGAAAGGAGAAACGGAAGACAATGAGTGCTCTGTCGATCAGAAAATTCCAAGTCCGTCAGCTTCTAAGTGTTCAACCACACTTTTCACAGATAATCCTTTTCATAGCCTCGTTTTAGGGGCTCAAATTTCTGGGAAACACGGAAAGAGAAATCGAGAGAGAGAACGTGCCTCGCTTATTTCATAATCTGCCAACGTGATGTGGTCTTTGTACACCGTGTACCATTTTTGGATACGGATCTTTTCCGGTCGTGTTCCTAGAAGTGGACGAATGTGAGAGATTGCACGCAGAAACAAGAGTAAGTGTGAGTGCTTTTGCTTGTAAGCGAGCGGACAAATGGGTACAAGTACGCAAAATCTTCACTTGCTGCGTGCCGTCACCAACAACAAGCCCGTACAGAACAAAATCTCAACCGTACTCTTGAATGGCGTCGAGAACGATACACGACAAGATTAACGACGGAGCCTTTTGCACTTCTTTCCCTGCAATTCTTCCGGCACAGCAGGCGACTTTTCTTGCCCCTCTACGCATCCGAGCAGCTCGTACCTGTTTGCGCTGCAACAAGCTTTTTAAGATCTCCAATTGTATCGTCCTCATTACATTTGACCCTGATTTTTTTGCCCAGACGATCATTCAGAATGACCTCGATCATCGTAACCACCTGTGTGGTTGGAGTGGGGAGGTCATATTGAGGATCGATGGCAAATTCGAGCACGCGCACAGAGGGTGACAAGCATCCAATGCGTGCTTCGGCTTCCAAAGAAATGGTATAGAAGAATCCCTACTTATAGGCGCCGCTTCAGATGAGATGAGATGGCAAAGAGACGACGGTCATCATATTGTTCCATCCACTGCGGTGATGGCGTCATTTCCCTTATGCGCGGTGAAATCACCGTCTTATGGAAACCATTCTATCAAGGCATCAAGCACACGTAGACAACCGAAAATGTTCTCTGATGAGGCACAATCCCTTTTGTCTCCTATCCAGGACGCGGCCAAGGAGTGCTCTTCTTGCACGATTCAGCTTTTGGTGCCCTCGAAGGCGTACACCCTGGGCAGCAGCGCGCAGATCTGTATGACTTGTAGCTAAAGATAAGTTGTTATCTGCCGCACCTCACAGGAACAATACCATGGCCGGCGACTGGGGGATGACCGTTCTCAAGCTAAGTTTGCTAAGTGTCGCTTTGACGCTTTTAGCCAGCATGGGATCGCAGCCTTCATACAACTTTCCTATTGCCTTATTAGGCGTATGGGTGCCTCACATCCCGAAACCGTTTTTGACTTCCCTTTTATTCGTTCTCCTCCCTGTCGCTATGCTTCTTGACATACTTTGGGCGAGCCTTTACGGCCCATATCTTAACAGTGGGGCACCTCTCCTCGCTTTGATATTGACCGTCTTGAATCTGTTTCTGAAAGTTCCCTGGTCATACGCGGCCTGGGAGCTGATGAACGAGACTGGAGGGAATCCAATGGTTCTTATCAATCCAGAACTCGCGATTGGAGGCGCAGGTTTGGGGGATGGCTCGCATGAACGAATCAATGACATCTAAGTGTAAAGTACGCCGCAGAATGGTGGTCAGATGAAGCTATCACAGCAAACCTCTTGGTCTCAGAGCGTATGCAGTCGACCGTTGACAAAGGATTTTCGATTTCATTTCAAGCTAATTCTTTGATGGGTCATCGGGAATCTCGCCGTCAAAATCCGTCAGTCGCTATCTTTCTTATGCTTCTTCTGCTTCTTGTCCTTCTTTTTTGGTGAAACCACCGGAGACGTGCCTTTTTTAAACTCCACCGCGGAAATTACGTCGTGCTCAACCGACGGCGACTTCGTCTGTGCATGGACTGCGGTTGTGTCTTTCTTCTTCTTCTTTTTCTCCTTGTCCCTAGAACGCTCTTGAGCGGGGTCGATCGATAACAGAGCCGGGGGCTCCCCTCTTTCCTCCTCCAAAAGTTTCCGCTTTTTTTCCGCGTGACTGCCGTTCAGCTCCGCCGCCCCTTTGTTTTTTCTTGATTCGACACTGGCCTGGTCTTTCTTCGGTGCCTTCGACGGACCGTGAGTCATACCCTTCCCTGATACGGCCGAAACCCCGGCCACCTCCTGCTGCCCACCAATCTCTTTCATACTGGCTCCAATCTTGCGAACTATCTTGTTGAATAGGGCAAGTATCTGATCCCCCTCTATCCCGAGCTCTCGCGCGAGCTGGTCCACCGTCCGATGCCTAAGCCCCAGCCCCACCAAAATAGCCTCCATGAGCCGGGACAGGTGCACGCTCGCTGGCAACATCCGCAAGAAGTAGACCCGCGCCAGCGTCGGGAGCAGGTCTGTGATCAAGTGGTAGTCGGCCAAGTTGCGAGCGTACAGGTGGAGGCGCTCCAGGTCGCGAGGAATCAGGAGATATCCCAGTTGCTTGGCTGTGATGGGCGGTCCAGGCGGCGCAAGACCTTCGCGCACGTTGTTCAAGATGGCCAAGTCCAAGGCCGTGCCCAATTGCTCCCGGAACTCGAACGAAAGGAGGCTCACGAGACGCCGCAGTGTATCCTCCGCGAAAGCCGCCAGCCAGTCCCCGGCGACGACTTCCCCTTCCAGGCCCTCGGTGCTGAGAGCGCGCAGCATGATGGCCGTGTGCTCGCCCGTCAGGTCGTTGGCTGTCTGCCGGAGGTAGACAAGCCGCATCCCCGCTCGCGCCCAAAAGTTAAGGAGACTTTCCGTGAGACCGAAGGAGGAGCCCACCCAGTGCAGGCGCTCTCTCCCTTTAAGCTTGTCCAACGGCACCAAAAGAGGAGGAAGCTCCTGGCGGGGACGCAAGCGCTCGTCACGGAGCTGGCTTTTCTTCGACTTCACCTTCCCTTTTTCGGCTTCGTCCTCCCCTTCACTCCCCTCCCTCGGCGCCCCGTCGCTTACTTCCACTGCCACAGCCGGGGCGGGGCTCATTTTCCCGGCGTAGTGCTCCAGGAGCAAGGTCAAGGCCCGGGTCCCGTAGCCGAGGCGCTGGGCATCGGGGTGGGTGGCTATCCGAACAACGCGGGCGCCAGAGAGTTTGGCAAAGTCTGCATCCTGGAACTGCTGAGACATGGTCCACGGGATCAGATCCCCCGAGGCCCGGTGCCCACGCGCCAAGGAGGCTTGCACTGAGGCCTGGGAGATGCGGCCTTCCAGGGCCACCTGGATGACGCAGAGCACGTCGGGCAGAGCATCTGGGGAGGACGACGAGCCCGGGGGCCCTAACAGGACGAAGAGACGGTGGGCAGGAGCGTCGCTCAAGAGCTGGAGGTCGTTCGGCTGGTTCTTGTAGTGTGCGGCCGTGTAGAGGGCCATGACGCGCTGTAGGAAAGCTTCCGAGACCTTGTGGTACGAGAAGAGCGCGTCGCGGTCGACTTGGTAGAGCTGGCAGGCGCTGGCGGGGGGCAAGGAGGAGACGATACGGTGCTTTGAGATCTGAGCGTCCAGGCACAGGACCGCGTAGAGCCAGCGCTCGATCGGGTCACCAGCAGCGTACCGGATTGGCGTTTCCAGCGTCACCTCTTTGAGCTTGCGCATGCCAGCCATGGCACGTCCTTGCTGTTCCCGCAGCTGCGCCACGAGTTTAAGGGAGAGAGAGCGGCCGGTGCCCTCGTAGCCCGTCACGGTCGAGGAGAGGAACACCAGGTAGGGCCCGAGCAGCCTCTTGACCAGGGGCAAAGGAATGGCGGCCGCCTCGTCCACCGCCACCAGCTCGGCCTGAGAGAGTTTCTCGTGCTCGTGCGGGGCGATGTACTGGATGACCTGTCGGTGCTGCCGGAAGACGGAGATCCGCACCGTCGCCCTCGCATCCAGGCCCCCCTGCGGCCCCTGCCTGTGGTGTCCTGCCTGCACCACCTCGAAGTCCAGGTGCTCCTGGTACTTGAGCGCCACCAGGCCCCGCTTCACGAAGTCGAAGACCGTCTCCAAGTTCTCCGGCGACGGCGCCGTCACGAAAATGTTGCTGTACCCGAAAGCGACGGCCCCAGCCAAGCAGAGCCCGACGGCCGCAGACTTGCCCCGCCCACGCGATGCCGTGAGGCTGACCGTTGTCCTTAGCGCCTTGTCTTGCACTGCTTCCAGGAAAGAGATCACGGCCTTCGCTTGGTCCACCGTCCGAGCCAGGCTCACTAAGGCTCCTAGCGGCTGCATCTCTGCCACCGACTCCTTCAGGTCACTCAGCGCCGCCTCCGCAGCTCCGATGGCGCCTTGATCCACGCCCGGCCCGGCGACCAGAGCGCGACTCTTCGTTGAGATAGGCAAAACATTTAACTCGTCGTCCAGCACCAAACAAGTCCGACAGTCTGCCAAGGAGAGGATAAAGCGCTCATTGAAACGGGCCAGAACGTCGCCGTGTGCCTCGGTGCGGAAGCGCGCATGCACGTCCATGGCCATCGTGTAGAGCTGGCGGAGGGAGGTGACTGATTGCAGCAGCAGGACAACCAGTCCTCCCCCCTCGACAGTCTCAACAGTGCGTGCGAGTAGGTTGGGAGTCAAGGCCTCGAAGTCTTGCAACACGCACATGCCAAAGGTTTGGCCTAGAATCCGGTGCGTCTCCTTGTAGTAGCACCAGCGGATGTTAGTCGACGAAATGAACAGATCAAAAGGGTCGTCCTTGTCCGGGTCGTGCAAGCCTCGCTGCACATTCCTTTTAATTTGTCGCATGCGCTTTTTTCGGTGAGTGGAAAAACCTAACTCTTTCTTGTAGCACCACAGTACTGAAGGCCGGGCTTTGACCTGGGTACGGCTCAAGATATAATGCAGATTTACCACCTGATCCTTCCCGTGATCCCCTACGAGCACCAAGAGTGAGCGATGGCGAGATTGAACACCATTTTCGATCAAAGTTCGCACTCGGTCGTCCACCTTTTTCCGCACCATCCTATCGCTTGAGACCCGTTTTCCTGTTGTTCAGGGGGTGTAAGTTCTTGAGGCGTTGATTTGATGGAGAGACGGAATCAAAGTATGTCAATCGTAGGGAAAGAGGTATGGTGATTGTCATGGCGATGCAGATATTTCAAACTGTGCACTTGGTGATATTTTTCCCCATATGTCAGGACAGCTAGGGCTGGGGCTGGGGGGGGTTGAATGGCAGGGCAGCGTGCTGCGGCTATAACCTCCCGGCAGTCGGGGGATTTCTAGTAAGGTGGATAAAGTCCAGATTGTAATTTTATCGCACAATTTAAAGCGACTGTCGACATCAATCAAGTCCAGACTATCTTCGATCTGCTATTGCATATTGACATTTGAAATTTGTTGTCATGCAGTTGATTGAATTCCAGTCCCTACCTCCCTGCTCAATTTTCCCTTACACAGCAAGTTATCATATTATGGAGGGCGGTCTGGCCATCCTCTGTGAGCTATAAGACTCGCGATAAAATTTCAAACGCTGAGAGGCTTGAGCTCTTCCATTTAAATTAGAGCCGGAATGGGTGAATGGGTAATTGCGAGGGCTTCTCGAAATCGCTGTATATCGAAAAGTCGCGGTGACTTCTCCATTTAGGAGCATGGCGTCATTGCGCCTAGTGTTCGACTCAAAGCGGGATGCAAATAATGAAAATGGCTTCTGATTTAAAGTTGAATCCATTTTTTATTTTAAAGCGCGGCTGGATAGGGGCTTGGCAGCGAGCCAGAGCGGAAGCACCGTGCCGTGATGGATCTATTGGTCAAATCCATCACGAATGTAATGAAGCTGCTCCTCACAGGCACCATGCAACGCTGGAGATGGTAGCAGCAGTAAACTGAGATCCTGGACGCGGATGCCGACCTGCTCGCGTCCCGGGGGGAGTGGGATTAAAGCCTGCTCAACTCCTGCCAGGAGCTCTGGGAGCTTGCTTCGCGCCAAGGGCGAGACCGTGCTTCCTGCCTCCCAGGAAGTGCTTTTCCCCCTTGTCGCCCATGTCCTCAGTCCAGGCAACTCGTTAGAGCTGCTGTCTGGTGGGTGTCTGCATCTTCATCGTCGTCCTCGAATTCGGCGTTTGTTTGGGATCAGGGATCACAGGTACGGTATCCGCGATCGTGCCCGACTTCCTGGGGAGCGAGCCCGGCAAACAAGGGTATACGAGGTGGGTATATAGGCCCAGCTCGGGGAGGATTTTCTCCCGTCAGCTTTTCTTGCTCAGATCCTGCCAGAACTCCTGGGCCCTATTTTGCGGCGGCAGCAGCCAGCACGCAGGAGGGCACCGGCGATTCCAAGGCAGAGGCGGACCGTTGTGTGCGGGATGACACCGTTTCCTCCGTTCTCCTTCTTTGCCGGCATCACGCTAGCCTCTTCCACGCCCAACAAGTCTTGGTCGGATTGAGTCTTGTTCAATCAAGACAAGACAGTAAAGGCATAAAAGAAATTAAAAGAGAACTAATCTTTCCTGCCTCGATTCGATTATGAAGGCGACAATAACATGTCTTGGATTTCCTTTGGTCCTGCACAAAAGAATTATATTACAATTTCCTCTTCCTCACTTCCAGTAAGAGGCTCTTCTAATGTCTGGACTGGCCCGGGAGATCGCAAACCCTCCCACTCCCTACTGGCTTCACCCAGCGCCTCGTCAAGCTCGTGCAATTCCGCGTCCACGCCCCCCCCCCTTCTCATTGGCGCCGGCCCCTCCCCCGCCACGGCGGCGCCAGTACGGCTATTTCCGCCGGTACCTGAGGAAGAGGATGTGCTGTCGAGGCTGGGGAGCCTGTCCCGGGCGTCCGCGGCCGGTTTGCGCAAATTTAGGTCCAGCATGTGCTTGAGCCGCTCCGAGAGAGGGGCGAGGCGTCGTTCCTCCCTGCTGAGCCCG
>Ga0209925_1000694_pt1 | contig 17146 bp, 13 predicted proteins | sample SalPonR2_A_D1_MG_FD_185702 | JGI IMG/M metagenome (GOLD analysis project Ga0209925, IMG submission 185702) | Salt pond soil microbial communities from South San Francisco under conditions of wetland restoration - Salt Pond MetaG R2_A_D1_MG... ...
TTCACGTACAGCTAAGTACGCTGCATTCCTCGGGATTTTGCGCGCCCCCGGATCTTAACCGGGGCTTGAACTTTTTACTTTGCCATCCCAAAATCGACTTTTTACGAGACTGTCAATCCATAAATGGCTAATTTGCCCAATTTCTGTGTCAGGCTCAAATTTTGAGGCTTCCTTGAACTTGAACAAATTATCTTATTTTTGGACGGACACTATCTAATAATAAACGACGGCGCCGGAAAGAGAAACACTTGCCGGCGCCGTCAATGGTCCACAAGTTGTTAGTACCTGTAAAAAAATTTAGAAAAACGTAAATTAATCCCTTGACCTCCCCCGTGTCAATCATTTTTTGCATTTTTTCAAGCTTGCCCTAAGATTATATAAAACAGGGCTTGTATCCAGCCGGAAAGGCGTGTAAAAATAATAAATGTTTGTAATACCTATTGGATAAGGGGATCTCGGGAGATATTGATGACACTTAAACAGGCCAAGGATGTTCTGAAACTCGAAGCTGAAGGGATTCTCAAGCTGTGCGAACGGATAGATACGAACTTCGCCAGGCTGGTCGATATGGTTTACCAGTCCCGGGGCCGGGTAATCATCGCCGGTATTGGAAAATCGGGGATTATCGGCAGAAAAATCGTCGCCACGTTAAACAGCACCGGCACCCGCTCCATTTTTCTTCACCCGGTGGAAGCCATGCACGGAGACCTTGGCATGGTATCAGGCGATGATATCTTCATTGCGCTTTCGAATAACGGGGAAACCGACGAGTTGAACATCCTCCTTCCCAGTATCCGCAATGTCGGCTGCCCGATTGTTGCGTTTACCGGAAACCTTCACTCCAGCCTGGCCCGAGAGAGCGACCTGGTGATTGATGTGGGAGTCGACTCGGAAGCCTGCCCGCTCAATATGGCCCCCACAGCCAGCACTACCGCCCAGCTGGCCATGGGCGATGCCCTGGCCGTGGTTTTGATCGATAGGCGCAAATTCACCGCCAGCGATTTCCAGAAGTTTCATCCCGGCGGTTCCCTGGGCAAGCGATTGTCCTATAATGTAGAGGACATCATGCTGACCGGTGAGGCCGTTCCCTGGGTATACGAGGACACGGCGATAGAAACCGCATTGACCATTCTGGACCAAAAGCGCCTGGGCGTGGTCATTATTCTAAACGCGGCAGACGAGCTGACCGGCATTATTACCGACGGGGATGTCCGGCGGCTGGTGGTCAAAAATGCCCCCATCCATAACCAACCAACGGCGGATTTAATGATCCGGGGCCCGAAAACCGTCACCCCGAAGACCCCGTTATATGATGCCCTCCATATTATGGAGACCCATCAGATTACGGTTCTGCCGGTCCTTGAAAGAGACGGCAAAGTGGCCGGGATCCTCCATCTGCATGATATTCTGGGCAAGGGATCGGTTAAATTTAGTGAATCATAGGAACGGATAGAGGATCTATTATGTCAAAATTCAGCGACGTCAACACGGAGATCGAATCCATTGGTGAGGCCAAAGTCACCTCGCCGATATTGGACGAAACAGACGGTACCAGCCGCAGTATTTTCAAAACCAATGAGGACCGCATCCTCATTGATGTCGATGCCGCAGATATCAACGCCGCCATTCAGGCGGGACAGAGGCCGGCCTCGTTTGAACTGGCCGGACCGCGGGAGAAGATCTATTTCGACCCGAGCAAGCTCAAATGCGCAGTGGTCACCTGCGGCGGCCTGTGCCCGGGCCTGAACAATGTGATCCGGGCGGTCGTATTAGAGCTCTATTTTCGCTACAGCGTCCGCCACATTTACGGCATCCGGTACGGCCTGCAGGGCTTTATTCCGGAATACGCCCATGACATCGTTGAGCTTGATCCGGGCAAAGTGGTCAATATCCATGAGATGGGGGGCTCCATTCTTGGATCATCGCGCGGCCCCCAGGACATCGAAGCGGTGGCGGACTGCCTGGAGCGATTGAATATCGGCCTTCTGTTCATGGTCGGCGGAGACGGGACCCTGAAGGCGGCCAACAAAATTGTTGAAGAGATTGCCCGGCGGGGGGCAAAAATCGGCGTGATCGGCATCCCCAAAACGATTGATAACGATATCCACATGGTTTCCAAATCGTTTGGATTTGATACGGCGGTCGATATCGCCACGGAAGCCATAAAAGGCGCCCATAAAGAGGCTGAAGGCTATCCCAACGGCATCGGGCTGATCAAGCTGATGGGACGGTATTCCGGCTTTATTGCAGCCACCGCCGCACTGGCCCAGCAGGACGTCAATTTCGTGCTGATCCCGGAGATCAAGTTTGCGCTTGAAGGGGAAAACGGGCTTCTGGCCAAGCTTGAAAGACGGCTAAAATCCCGAAAGCATGCGGTAATCCTTGTCGCCGAAGGGGCCGGGCAGAATTTTTTCGATCAAGCCGAAATCCAGTACGACGCCTCGGGCAACATCAAGCTCTACGACATCGGGCTTTATTTGAAAGAGCGGATTCAGGAGTATTTCAAAAAAAAGGACATGGAGATCTCTTTGAAATATATCGATCCCAGCTATATGATCCGGAGCCTTTCGGCCAATGCCAATGACCACGTCTATTGCAGCTTTCTGGGTCGGGATGCCGTTCATGCGGGCATGGCCGGCAAGACCAACATGATCATCGGCTACTGGAACAACTTTTTCGTGAACGTGCCCATGCCGCTTACCACGGGAGAGAGCAAACGGGTGGACCCGGAAGGTAAGATGTGGCAGACCGTGCTTGAATCAACCGGCCAGGGGGCGCTTTTGAATGAGTGAATTAATGGGTTTTAGGTATTAATACCCAACCTCCACAAACCGATCCCCTCTGACCTTAAGCAGATAAAGCGTCTTTACCGCCTCGCCCGTGTCATCAAACCGGGTTTTGCCGGTAACGCCGTCGTAGGGCGGCATTTTCGCCAGTTGCTCCCGGATATAGATCCGCCCGTAATAGGGGGAGCGATGCAGTAAATCGATCAGCAGCTTTGCCGTATCGTAGCCGATCGCCTCAATAAATGCGGGTTGACTGCCATAAACCGCTTTAAAACGCTCTACGAAGCGCCTCACCGCATGTGAGCGGCTATGCGCAAAAAACCCTGTCGGGCATATAGCCCCCTGCACATGCCGACGGGCCATACGGATGAACCGATCCGAATGCCACAGGTTGGTCCCCAGGAAATAAACATTATCAATATCGTAGTAAACCAGCTGGGGGATAATCAAACCGGCTTTTCCCGGGGAGTCCGGAATAAATACGGCGCGAAAATCGATAATGGGCGCCGCAGCGAATGCGTCCGTGCCGCCCAAACCCTCCAAATAGGGGCTAAATGGTTCGCCACCCCCCCATAACGCTTCAAACGGAGATTCTTTCGGAGCGACGGGGCCGATGGGGGGCGCCTCTGCGATATCCTCAGGCACATCATAATAAAGGCCGACAAGCTTCTTAATGGCCTCTGAAAAATCAGTGAGCGATGGATCGTAATCCTCCAGCCCCACAACCGACGCGTCATGGGCCAGCAGTTCATCCCAGAACCGGTTCATAAATGTGTCGCCATAGGATTCAGCCGGATAGAGTACCGCGAACCGGTCGATGTCGAGGGTTTCAGACGCATAGGCCGCAAGGGTGCGAACCTGCATGCCGGGAGTGATAAAATTGCGGAACACATATTCCCCCCTTTCGGGGATCCCGGATGCCTGGGACAGGGTAATTATGGGTATGCCATGGGCCTGAGCCGATTCAGCGGCTGCCTGAGCGGCGACAATCGGACCGATGATAGCGGCCACGTGCCGTTCATCGAACATCTCAACCGCTTTAACCGCCTGCTTCGGCTCCGATGCGGTGTCGGCGACAATCAAATTGATCGGCTGCTCCGCTGCATTCGCCGCAGGCATGGACAGCGCCGTTTCAATACCGTCCAGGGCCCGGTTGCCGAAAGTTTCATACTTGCCGGACAAGGGGAGCAGGCATCCGATATTAATCTGTTCGGCCGCCCCCGTGCTCTTTAGCCCCTCAAGCCGATCCTTTGCCGAGCCGGCCATACCATGATCCGGATATCTGACCAGAAAATCGGAGAACACCCCGATGGCATCGCCGATATTGCCGGAAGCCGCATAATTGGCGCCCAATTGATACATGAGGTACCCGCTGGGCGGACTGCCGTCCAGGCGCTCCAGCTCATTTCTGATATAATCCACGGAGAGCCGGCCGATTGCGGCCTTGAGCCTTGGCAGGACGTCTTCTGCAGCCTTTTTCCTGCCGGCCCGCTGATAGGCAACCAGAAAAACGTCGTATGCCCCCTGGAAAACATTCAATGCCATGTAGGCATCGCCCGTAACCAGGCTGGCCCGGACAAACTGCCTATCGTCTAACCCATAGGCAAAAATATCCGCCGCCTTAAAAATCGCCGCCTCAAAACTGCCGGCGTTATATAAAGCGCTCATCAGCTCTACCCCTGCCTGGCGCGCATACCGGCTCTGCGGATACCTGTCCATCACCTGGTTGAGATACGCGGCCGCCCGGTCATATTTTCTCTGCCGACTTCTGACAATCCCCATCTGAAGCAGGGCCTCCGGGACCATCTCCCCATCCGGGTACCGGGACAGGTACTGCTGGTATAATGAAAAAGCCGTGTTGTAGCGGCTTTCCTTAAAATTGGCCTGGGCCGACCGGAAAAGGTCTTCACCCGGCTTTTCCTTTTCAAAAATCCACGGCACACCCCCTTTTGGTGCACATGCCGTGCATACGAGCAGACAGCAGATCGCCGATACAAAAAATCGCCGCTTCATCATCGTAAAAGCCTTCTCATTGTCTTCAAATGCCCAATACCCAACACCCAATACCTAATACCCAATACCTAATACCCAATACCTGACACCCAATACCTAATAAATACCCAAAAAAATGTCCATACCATCTTTTATGCCGATGGTGAACCCGGGGGATTCAATCAAGCTACTTGACGAGGGGGAAAAGAACCGATATTATCAGAACGGCTTAGATCGAAACCCTAAACCTCATCACCCAAGGGCTAAAAAAATGATTATTCGAAATACGATAGGCATCGTCGCGGCCGTTTTGTTTCTCTTTTCAATACCGGCACATGCGGAATTCTATCAGTACAAGGATGACAACGGGGTCGTGCATTATACGGACAACTACAGCACGATTCCGGCCCCGTATCGATCCCAGGTCGAATCCCACGCGGAAACGCCGCCAGATGCGACCAGGGAGGCGGCCACTGCAAAGCCTCAAGCCTCAGAAAAGGAAAAATCCGCGCCACCCGCCTGGAACCAGGATAGCGAAGAAGAAAAGGAGACTCAGGACAATGTGGTTCCGGAGCCAACCGAGGCCTCGGCAGAAGGTGGACAGCAGGAATCCCAAACCGAATGGCTGAAAGAACAACGGGCGGGCCTGCTAAAAAGAAAAGAACAGCTGGATCGGCAACATGAGAATCTTATAAAAGAAAGACAGGAGCTCCAATCCAAACGGGATAAGATGGAAGAGCCCGCTGAAATCGAGGCCTATAATCAAAAAGTTCAGGAGCTAAACGAAAAAATCACCCAATACCAGGAAAAACAAAGCGCCCTGAAATCCGAAATCGAGTCCTACAATAAACGGATTAAAGAGCAGTAATGTTATCTTAATGTCATATGCCGGGAAGCGAAAGTGACGAGGCATCTTGATTGTTTAAGATTTCTCGCTGCCGCTCGAAATGACAATGCGGATGAATCGTCTCAGTGCCTTCAAGCATACAGTAAAAGTTACTTTTAGGTTCGGTCCCGGGCAGCCGGCCCGGGGGGTTACTTCTAAGGAACTCGACAATATTTGATATTATTTTAGATGCTTTCGCTGCTGTCATTCCGAGGAACGAAAGTGACGAAGAATCTTGATTGTTTAAGATTTCTCGCTGCCGCTCGAAATGACAATGCGGATGTTTTTTAGAGTTACTTTCTGCAAAAATGCCGCGCCTGCGGAGTAAACTGCTTTTTACGAAGCCATGAAACCGTCCCCTATGATAAAAAAAATTCTTTTGCTCACACTCATTATTGATCTTTCCCTGGCCGGCGGCCTGCCTGCCGTGATGCCGCCTGAAAAAATGGCCCAAAGAAACCTGGAGGCCGAGTGCATTCTAATAGGTAAGGTTAAGGGGGTGGGCCAAATCCTTTTGCCTGAAAAATATAGCGCGCAAAATCCCCAAAAAGGGGTGTTCTGCTTAAATGTGCGGCACGTGGTAAAAGGCTATAAGGCTGTAAAGCCCGGCGATAATGTCCACATCATATTCAAACTCCCCGACAAGCCAAAAGACGGTATTGTGGCCGAGAAGAGCGGGGTTCTGCCGGTTGAGGTAGATACGGGCGACCTGGTCATCGCCTACGTCAACCCCTTCAAATCCTCCAGGTTCTATAGGCCCCTTGCCCAGGGGGAATCGGTAAGGATCATTGTCCCTTAAGCCCCCTGCCTGATTAATCCAATAAAAGCGGTAAAATAGCGGGGAGGGCGGAATTTCCCGTTTCACCGGGCTCAGCACTTCCGCCTGAAACGGTAAGCAGGGTCATGGCCCTATGGGCGTGGCTGTGAGTTCCAAAACTATAGGTCCCCCCCCAGGTCATGGTATGCTCCCCTTCCGAGCCCGTATCATGCACATACACCGTATCCGGTTCTGTGTAGCCATAGGCGACCATGGAATGGCCCTCAAGATGAAGGATGGCCGGGCGTCCGGCATCGATTTCCACCTTAAAATCGGCAAAGGTAATCCCTTCTTTTGCCGGGTATGCTTCCTTCACAACCGAGTCAATATAGCGGTTGTAAAGGGTCTCATAGGTATACCCATTATGCTCCACCCACTCCTTGATCCCGTACATGCCGCTTTTGTTTTCCAGATCAAGATTTTCAATAATCTTAGGCGTAAACCGGTTTCCACTTTGATAACTCAACTTTCTGGGAAGCTAAGTGTACATTAAACCTCTGATATTAAAGGATATTTTTTCTTATCAAGACCAAAAAATGTGATTGCGGTTCCCATTACGGCATCCATGATAGTCTGGACGATTTCTTCAGATACTGCTTTGACGTTGTATATTGCCGCCATGGCCATTTGCATTATCATCTGTACTAAAAAATGAAAACCTTTAACCGGAAAACATGATTTTTCATAAATAACTAACTGATATTATTGAGTTAGGTTTTAAATTTCAGATTATTTTGGACAGCAGTGAAGTTCAGATAACATAGTCTGGATAAATATCCGATTATCAAATAACTGAGCCCTTAAGGTGCAAATATTTTTCATCTTAAGGGCTCTTTGGGGAGTCATCCAGTAAACCGCTCTAACGATATTTCCAACTTCAGGCATTTTTTTTATCAACAAACCATATGGGGTTTCTAAAAATTTTTCTGTAATTCTTGTTTCTTTACTACCCAGGGTTTCAAGTACCCCACCCTCCTGCACCCCGATAACCGGTTTACCTGCTGCCATGCTTTCCACCGGGCTGATGCCGAAGTCCTCGTCCATTGGGATATAAATCGTGGCAATACAATTACCCATAAGCTCTTGCAACTTGCTTTCAGATACCCAACCCAACACCTTGATATTGTCCTTCCCGTCCGCTGCTTTTCTTATCTTTTCCTCCTCTGATCCCCCGGATACCACCACCAGCTTCTTATCCGGCATGCGCTTGAACGCCTCCACAATCCGATCCACACGTTTCAAAGGATCCAGCCGGGCCGTAGACAAATAAAAATCCGACTGACCCAACCAACGAAACCGCTTCGTATCACAAGGAGGATATATAACTGTAGCATCCAAGCCAAGATACTTTAAAAGCCTTTGCCGCACATTTTCCGAGTTGGCGATAATCCGATCCATCATAGGCAGGGCCGCTTCATAAAGCGGTTGAAACTTTCGAATCAGCCATTTGAGCACGGGCCGCTGCCAGAATGGAATCGCTGACAAATAAAAATCCCGCTGGTCATATAAAAACCGGGCGGGTGAATGGCAATAGTAGATATTAATCGGGGTTGGGCTTTTTAACACCCCAAGCGGCGCATAGGTGCCGCTATATAAGGCTTTGGAACAGCCTTTCACGTATGATGGGCTCCGCTCCCGGAACCCCTTGACCAGACTCATGATCTGCAAAGGCACCAGCCCCTGGTAGCAGTTAAGGGTTGATATTTGATCGACCCACTTTGTTCCCTTGTAGCCGACATCCCCCTTCCCCCTTTTTGAAAAACGCATATTTTCAAACCCTGCAATTATGGGCCATCCCAGGTGATCGGCCAATGCTCCCACCACCCGCTCGCCCCCGCCCAGGATGCTGAAATAATCGTGAAGAATCACGCCTTCGCGGCTGTTTGCCATGTGCATATGCCAAGGATACTTATGATCACGATTTCTCTTGCCCAGAACGCCCAGATCGCCCCGAAACTCTTAAACATGGGGATCGTTAAAATACCGACGCCTGCATCCACAATCAATCCACCAGCCAGAGCCAGCACATACAACCCCTGCCGCTGCCTGGCAATCAAGGCCTGTCCCATCAACAGGGAGACAAAAATAAGCGGCATGCAACCGGATAAGTATACCAGCAACCGTCCGGAAAGGGAAAAATCCGCCCCATAGACCAGCGTTAATACCGGTTTCCCCACCACGGCGCAACCGGCAAAAATAACGATTCCGCCCGCAGCCATGACTATAAATGATTTTCGGAAAAGGCGCCAATAGGCCACTCGATCCTGCCGCCGGGCCACAAGTCTCGGGAAACAGGCGGCCATAAAAGCGGCGCCAAAAAGAAAAAATCCCTCGATAAACCGAAAACCGGCGGTATATATCCCCAAGGAGGTTTCATCGGAGAGCCACCTAAGCAAAAACACATCCTGCCTTAGCGCCAGAAATGTGAATACCGTTACCCCCCACAGGGGAACGACCTCAACCAGATGCTCGGAAATAGGATATGGCCGTGCTGAAAGATTCTTGCTTCCCGGTGGAATGCGCCACAGGGTCAGCATAAAGGCTAATATGTGGCTGCCCAAATAAATCAGGGCAGCCCACCACGGACCCAACCCATAAATAATGGCGCCGCCCGCTGCCGCGGAGACAAACAGGCCCTTCTGCACCAGGCCGATGACCGCCTCCACGTCCAAACGGTCCAGGCCGCGCAGGACCCCGTTTAAAAAGGTGGTGGAGGAAAGAAAGATCACCCCGGCCATGAGCAATCCCAAGACCGGTACGTTGCCGTTAGTGCCGACAATCATGGCAACGCCTGAAAAAATAATACCGGCAAGAATAATTACCCCGGCCTTTAGCAGGATTAGATGCCGGTCAATTCCTCTTTCTCCGGCGGATATCATCCGTGTCAGCAGAATATCAAGCCCGAAGTCAATGACGATTCCGAAAAAACCCGCAAACGTATAAAAATAATTAAACGCACCAAACTGCTCAACCCCCCATGCCCGGCCCAGAAACACCCATAGCGCCATAATGAAAATGCCGCCCAGGCCTAAATGGACTACCTGCAGGATCACGTTTCGCCATCTGACCACATGGCGCCAACCGGTAGACAGTGCAGAAAACATGCCTTCTGAAGAATCGCCCGGTTGATCCACTACTTGTCACCCGCCTTGATCTTTTCCTTGTTTTTCTGCCAGAATTCGATAATAAAAGCCAAAAAGATAGAAATAAAGAATCCCCCAATCAGACCAAGGGCCACGTTTAATTTCTGGTTCGGAAAGATGGGATTTTTAGAGAGTCGGGGCTTCAACAATACCCTGGTGCTGATGATATTATCCATACGCACCTGCATCATTTCCAGGTTATTCTTAATCGTCTGTATTTCCGACTCAGCGCCCTGAATCTGCATTGTTAGATTCTCCCGCTCTTCCGGAATCCCTGACATCAAGCGGGTGCTCAACTGGTCCTTATGCGCCTGGATCCGGTGCATTTCATTGCTGAACAAAAGCTGCCCCAAAGGTTCATTCTCCGACTCAAGACTGGCCCTGGCCTTTATGGTCAATATTTGCTCTATCTGCTGGTTGGCGGATTTAATCTGCTCCTGAAGAAACCGCTCCTCTTCCTTAAGATTTTCAAGCCGTTTTTGATATGAGGTTTTCCGCCCCTGGTATTCTGCAGCCTTGCTTTGCAAATTATCTATGTGGGTTTTAAGCTTCTGCCGCTCGATATTGATGATGCGGCCATGATCGGCAATCAGGCCTTGACTCAAGCTTGTCAAAAACTCTATGGCCCTTGAATTCCTGGGCGCTTCCAGGGTAAGTTCCAAAATGCCGCCTTCTTTCGAGGGCGAAATACTGAGATCCTCCTTTGTGGAAAAAACGGCATCATTATTAAACGGGGGGTTGCTGTAGGCCCGCTTGGCAATGCCGCGAAGCCTTTCCGCCGAAGCACCTGGTGACTCAATATTCCTGTATTCATCTTTTGTCTGAATCTGTCCGATTTCAATAATACTCATGGCCTGATATTTCTCGATCATCATAAAGCCTGCCCCAAATGCCAAGCATGCCGAAAGGATAGTAAGCACTGCAATAAACCATTTCCGCCTGAAAAGCACGCCCACCAGATCCGCCAGATCAATTTCGTCTTCTCCCGGCGGATACCAGCCATACGGCGGGACCTGCATCATCTGCTTCTGGCTGCTCTTTTCCCCTGATTTTTCATCTTCGCCCATATCTCACTCCTACGGTAGTATTTTTTTATTCGATTCTTACTTCATCCGGACATCCCAACATTTTTTTAGTTGTTCCCCTTATTAATCCTCCATTCGGGTTTTATCATTAACAACTATTTTTTTCCGGGCCTTATTGGAAAGCCCTTTCACTCCTCTCAAATCAGCCCCCTTAAAATTTGTTTGCTCAAACAGAGCGCCTGTCAAGTCAGCCCCGCGAAGATCGGCATTAACAAATACGGCCTCCTTTAAGTTCGCTTTTTTCAGGCTTGCCCCTCTCAAATCCGCCCCATTAAATCGGGCCCGATAAAAATTACCTTCATCAAGGCGCGCCTTTCTGAAATTGGAATTCTGAAAACGGGCTCCCCGGGCATTTACATGCTGCATTCGGGTTCTGTAAAGCCGCACATTCTTTAAGGCGCGTCCCCGGATAACCGCATGCCGCATATTGCTTGCAGAAAAATTGGTATCCTTCCAGCTGCCCCATCTAAATCTGGCCTTTCTGAAATGGGAATGCCGGCAATCTGCATTTTCAGCCTGAACAGCAAAAAAATCCGCCTGATTGGCTTTCATATACCGCAGTTCTGCTTTATGCATCACTGCATGCCTAGCGTCAACCCCGCTTAAATCGCTGTGAAAAAAACAACTCCCCGACAAATCAGCGTCAATAAAGAGCACTTTCCGAAAATCCAGATCCTGTAAAGAAACATTACTGATATCCGTTGACCTCAAATTTATGGGCAGGGTAATTTTATCCTGATTTTTCTGCATATCGCCCAGCAGCTGCAGAATATGCAGGGCTTTCTGATGCGAATAACCGGCCTTATCAGCTTCTTTAGGCGATAACTCCCGCACCCTGGCTGCCAGGATCTGCACAACCCTTTCATAATAGGCATCATGCTTTAATGCAAACTCCCCAAGGGAGTGGATCGCACTTAACTGTATAGGATCCTCGGCATGGCTTAAACGGGACACAGTCTGTTTATATTGATACTGATAATAAACAGCCGGCGACAGCATAAACAGAATCAGACCGCACAGAATAGCAGATATCCATTTCCGGCAGCCAGATGGGCTTATGCCCCCGCAACTTTTATCAGGGCCGACAATGAAATATCGGTTTATATAATCCGGCAGCTTCCATAAGATTAAAACAAAACCGACAAATACGAATGCCGCCCCGGCTGCATAAAACCACTGAAAAATCAAAACCCCAATAGCAGCAGGCAGCGCAAGGAGAGCGCTTTTTTTGATCCCTTTTTCTGTATTTTCAGAAATCGCCCATCCGGGATACAAAAACAAGCTGTAAGCCACCCATAACCCGGCATAAAAAGCCCCCATAAATGCAAGCGCCGGAATCGCCCCGGCCCAGTCTTTATCCCAGGTCCACCAGGCGAGCCCTGCAGAAGCCAGGACAAAAACCGGGCTTTTTAAAAATTTTATGATGCCTGATTTTTCAGGATTCCGCCGAAACATTTATCACTCTATCTCCATTTGCCAGCATCCAGGCAATGGTTAAATTCCATGACAGGGAATGATCATACTGGTTGTCAAAAAAACCGATAACCGCAATCGATATCAGCACGGCAAAAACCGGGCTTCCGCGTCTTTGCCAAATGAATTTGAATAATATATATATATAAACAAGGAAAACAATCACCCCGCATTCTGTCAGTATGTTTAGGTAAATATTGTGCACATTCACAACCCAGCGTGACCTGCTTCTAACATTAAACTGCCCCAAACCAATACCGAGCAGGGGGGATTCTTTATACAATTCAATCGCTCGGCTCCAAATCCTTGGCCTTCCCGACATGGCCCGGGAATCAAGCCGGGGAATAAAATCCTGGGCCACAATTTTTTCATCCGTATAAAATTTTTCCATATAGGGCAGTATTTTTCCGGTCCTTCGCGCTACATTCGGGTGATAAAAAGCGATCCAATGAACAGCAGCAACAGCAAGGATACTGATAATCAGAATCCAGGCCTTTTTTTTTGCATTAACCTGACAAAAAATTACAATTAATCCAACCCCCATGGCCAGCAACCCGCTACGCGATCCGGCAAGCAGCGCACCGGCAAAACCGCCTAACGCACAGATCAGCTCAAGCCCTCTTCTGCCAAACCCGGAAACTCTGGCCATGAACCGCTTAAGAAAAAATATTCCGGAGACAGCGGCCAAGGGTCCGTATACCGTGGAATTATCAAAAAAAGAAGAGACCTTATATGAAGTTAAATGACCGCTGCGCAGGGTACTCTGCAGTATTGGCTGGACAGAAGGGAAATGAAAATATTCCCAGATGGCGATGGCATGGGCCAGAACAAACAGAAAAAGAACAATCTCATAGCCGCTGTCCGCTTGATTCAGGCGAAAAAGCCAATAGCTCAAGATCAAAAAGGCATATGAGGCCAGGGCAGAAAGCATCAAAATGGCAGACAACGGCCACTGGTGCTCCTGCTGCCAGTCAAAATTAACAAGACATGAAGCAATGAGGAACAGGACGGCAAGTAGGCAAACAGTGCATTCCAGCCGGTGCTCGTGCATATATTTCTGTATTTCTTCCCAATATGCGGCGACCTGCCGACAAAACAGGGCAAATACGATAATAAAAACCACCCCGCCGGCCAAACGGTTTCCCATGGAACCCGGCAGAAGTTTCAAGATGGTTAAATGAAAAAAAATAAAAAACAGCCAGTGGCTGGATAAGGCGTATGTGCGGCTCAAGAAATACCTGCCATTCTGCTTTGTCATGCTATTTTGCGGTATACTTATTATCTGTCACATAGCCTGGGACCAACTCCCTGAAGCCCTCTTTGATGGCGTCTCCCTCCTGCCTGACAGCCAGATCCATAAGGGCATCAATTTTTTTAAAAAGAAAGGACGAATCAACAGGCGTTCGGCTTGTCACAACCATAATTTTTTCATGATAAGTAGGCTCAATGGTCTCGTCCGCTTCACAGAACAATTCCTCATGGAGCTTTTCACCGGGCCGCATGCCTATATAATTGATCTTTATATCCGCGTCCGGCTCAAACCCGGAGAGCCGGATCAGATCCTTTGCCATATCGCTAATTTTAACCGGTTTACCCATCTCCAGCAGAAAAATCTCTCCACCTTTGCCCATACCGCCTGCCTGTAGAATCAACTGGCAGGCCTCCGGAATTAACATGAAATAGCGAGTAACATCCGGATGGGTGACTGTCACCGGCCCACCTCTTTCAATCTGTCTTTTAAACAAGGGGACCACGCTGCCCGCGCTACCCACCACATTGCCAAACCGGACGATCATAAACCGGGACGAACTGTTCTGCGCCTGCACTACCATCTCTGCAACCCGTTTGGAAACGCCCATGACATTTCTGGGACAAACCGCCTTATCCGTGGAGACCAAAACAAACCGCCCCACGTTGAACTCTTGCGCACATTCCGCCATGTTCATTGTGCCCATAATATTGTTAGATACCGCTTTCCAGGGCTGGTGCTCCAGAAGCGGCACATGTTTGTAGGCTGCGGCATGAAAAATGGTATGGGGCCTGTACCGGGAAAGAATATGCCAGATCTGAACCTTATCCTGGATACTGGCCAGAAGGGGGATAATTTCAATGCCAGGGAAGGCGTCCCGCAGTTCCAGATCAATATTATAAAGCGCATTTTCCGTGCGCTCAAACAACACCAGTTTCTTCGGCGCATACCGGCAAATCTGGCGGCAGAGCTCAGAACCAATGGAGCCGCCCGCTCCTGTTACGAGAACGCATTGATCCCGCAGATAGGCACCGATTTTATCCGCCTCCATCCGAATGACCTCCCGTCCCAGCAGGTCCCTGAACTCCACATCCCGGATGGATTTAATGGATATACTGCCGTCAATCAACTCGCTTAGACCTGGGATGGTCTTGGATTTAAGCCCCGCCTCCTTGCAATGGCCAATAATCCGACGCATTTGCTCCCCGGTGGCAGAAGGAATGGCGATTAAAGCTTCATCAGCTTTGGCCGCCTGGACAGCCGCTTTTATCTCATCTATCGTTCCCATCACGGGGATACCGTGAATCCGCTTGCCGCGTTTGGAGGGGTGGTCGTCCAGCATCCCGACTACCTGGTAATTTAAGCTCTGCTTGTTCTGGATCTCCCTGAATATCTTCTCAGCGGCATCCCCGGCGCCGATGATAAGCAGCCTTTTTTTGTCTGGCCCTTTCTTCAACAGGGGCACAAACATCTCTCGCAACCTGACGCCGGCAGATTTATCCGAACCTTTATCGGTATAGTATAAACGGAACATCACCCGCACGCCGGAGACCAGGAAAATGGTGGTCAGCCAGTCGATTATAAAAATAGAGCGGGAAAAACCTTCAAAACGGAAGACGATCAACAGGAAGGAGATGATAATAAGCGTTGCAATGGTGGCGGCTTTTACTATACTTTCCAGCTCTTTGGTGGAGGTATACTGCCAGATGGCATGATAGAGGCCAAAAATATAAAAAATGATGGGCTTTGTAATAAGGACCAACGGCAATGCCTGAAAAAAGATAGCGTAGTGGCGCTGGTCCATAACAAAATCAAAACGGATCAAATGGGCCAGGTAAAACGAAAACGCCACGATAGCAATGTCAATGCCGACCTTTATCAAAAAAATCAATTGCCAACGCAAATAGCTCAATTTTTTACTTGTCCTACCTTCCCGCAGATTTTTGACCCAAGGGCTTCTTCCACCACCCGGGCTACCACACGCACAGTTTCTGTCATCTCCCTTTCCCCCATCGTGGGATGAACCAGAAACATAAGACTGGTCTCCCCCAGTTCCCTTGCCACCGACAGCCTTTTTTCCGGCCGTAGACCTTTCTTCTCCCCTTTTACACCTTTCCCCTTGTACCTTTCTTGCCCCTTTTCCCTTGTATCTTTCCCCTCAAATGCCTTCTCCAGATACACCTCCGGGCAAATTCCCTGCATGCATGGGACCCCCTGATCGGTCACAGCCTGCATAATCCGGTCCCTGCTCCAGCCCTTTTTAAGCTTTTCCGGCCTTACATACGCATAAAACTTGTACCATGCATGCCCCACATGGGCTTCGGGCACCGGCACCCGCAGCCCCGGCAAAGCAGATAACCCTTTGCTAAGGATCCGCGCGTTTTCACTCCGCCTCTTAATCCAGTCACGCAACTTTTTCAGCTGCAACCGTCCTATTGCGGACTGCATCTCGGTAAGCCGCCAGTTGGTGCCGAATGACTCATGCAGCCACCGAAAACCCGGCGGATGCTCGCGGTTATACACCGCATCCCAGTCCTTGCCGTGATCCTTGTATGACCACATGCACCGCCACAGGCTCTTATCACGGGTAACAACCATGCCGCCCTCGCCTCCTGTGGTCATGATCTTGTCCGTGCAGAACGAAAACACGCCCACATCCCCGAAACTCCCCACAGGCCTGCCGTTCCACGAAGCCCCGTGGGCCTGGGCGCAGTCTTCTATCACATAAAGGCCCTTTTCTTCTGCCAGTGCTGTCAGCCCGTCCATGTCGCACGGCCATCCTCCCAGGTGCACCGCCATGATCGCCCGGGTCCCGGGGGTCAACATAGCCTTTACGCTTTCCGGGGTAATATTGCCCGACTCCCGGTCAACATCCGCAAAAACCGGCCGCGCCCCTGCATTGACAATGCAGGACACCGAGGCCATAAACGTTCGCGGCGTGACCACGACCTCGTCGCCTTCCCCGATCCCAAGGGCCAACAGCGCCAGATCCAGGGCCACGGTGCCGTTTGCCACTGCCACGCCATACTTCACCCCATGATACGCAGCAAACTCTCTTTCAAATTTCCTGCCCTCATCCCCTGTCCAGTAATTCACCTTGCCGGATTCAAGCACACGGGACACGGCCTCGATTTCATCCGGCTCATAACAGGGCCAGGGCGGAAAACTTTTGTAACTCATAGAACACCTTCGTGGGGTTGCTTTCTCGGTTTAGGTTACTAAACCTAAAAAAATGCATTTTAAGACAAATTTAAGGCCTTATGCATCATCTTTATTCAGTCCGCTCGGCAAGTTGTATAGGTACTGCCCCCATCACCCTTCATCTTGGAGAAACTGCAGGTTGCCAAGAACATGATGAAAATAATCCCGGGACCAGGCATCCAGATCACGGGGATCAGGGACAAATGCGGCCACATCCGCCTTGGCTGTTTCAAAATCAACAGACTCGATGCGCCGGGCGATCATATCGGTGCATTGATCCAAAGAAAGCGGGGATTTATCGGTATAAACGCCGCGTTGCCTGAGCCTGGCCTCAAGATGCGGGAGTAAAAGCGGTACTTTTCTGCGCACCAGAAAGGCAAAATCATACCAATCCCGGCCTTTGACCCTGTTTTGCCATCCGCGGTACAAAATCGCATCGATCTTTCCGGCCAGCAGGGCCGGACCGGCGTAAGACCGGATGGAAAACGGGACCGGATCGTCAATATAGCTGACC
>Ga0209925_1000699_pt1 | contig 17105 bp, 18 predicted proteins | sample SalPonR2_A_D1_MG_FD_185702 | JGI IMG/M metagenome (GOLD analysis project Ga0209925, IMG submission 185702) | Salt pond soil microbial communities from South San Francisco under conditions of wetland restoration - Salt Pond MetaG R2_A_D1_MG... ...
AATGGAATAATTGGTGAAAAAAATAATTATGTAGTTATTGGTATTGGTATTAATGTTAATAATGAAACTAAAATTAATAATACCTGTAATTTAAAAAATATATTAAATCAAAATATCAATATTGATAGATTATTGATTAATTTTATGAAATTTTATGAAAAAGAGAAAAGTATTGAATCTGATAAAACTATTGATTATATTAATCAAAATCTTTATGGAAAAGATAAATTAAAAAAATTGAAAATAAAAGGAAAATCTATAAAAGGGGTAATAAAAAAAGTAAATTATGATTATTCACTAAATATAAAAATTAAAAATAAAGAAAAAAATATAGAAATCGGTGAAATTTTATAAATTATTCTTGACAAGAAAAAAATATAAAGTATTTTTTAAATAGGAAAGTTAGCCAAGGCTAATAATTGGAGGGGTTATGAAATTAAATGAACTACAAATAAATGAGCTTGCAACTGTAACAGGGATAAAAACTGATAATATCAAAGTAAGAAGAAGATTGAGAGATATGGGTATTGTTATTGGCAGAAAAATTAAGGTAAAAGGTAAAGCTCCCATGGGTTATCCAATAGATGTATATTTTGCAGGCTATGATCTAACTCTGCGGAAAAATGAAGCAGAATGTATAGAGGTTAAAAAAGTAGAGGAGTGAAAATGAAAAATTTTGAAATCGGTATCACAGGTAATCCCAATTCAGGCAAAACGACTGTTTTCAATGCTTTAACTGGCTCCAGACAACATGTTGGAAACTGGCCTGGTGTTACAGTAGAAAGAAAAGAAGGTTATTTTTCAAAAGAAGATTCAAAATATACAATTATTGATTTACCCGGAATATACAGCTTATCTGCTTATTCCATGGATGAAATTATTGCAAGGGATTATATAATTAAAAATAAACCCGACCTTGTTCTTGATGTATTAGATGGTTCTAATCTTGAAAGAAATCTTTATCTTCTTGTACAGATACTTGAGATGCAAACAGATGTTGTGGGTATATTAAATATGATAGATATTGCAAATAAAAGAGGATTGAAGATTGATGATGAAAAATTATCAAACATTTTAAAAATACCTATTATAAGGGTTGGTCTTGATAAGAATAAAGATAAAGATTTATTAAAAAATACAATTCATAATAGAATAAATGAAAATGATACAAAATCCTATATTAAAATAGATTATGGTCGTACAATTAATGAAGCAATATCAAAAATCGTTGATATTTTTGATGAATATTCATATAAAGAGAAATATCCAAATAGGTGGCTTGCTATAAAATTGCTCGAAGGTGATATTGATTATTTAAATAAAATTGATAATTTTGAAAGAAAAGATGAAATACTTAATATTATTAATAGTACTGAAAAACAAATTGAAATGGAATACAGTATTGACCTTGAAAGTTACATTGTTGAAAGAAGATATGCTTTTATTAATGGTCTTTATAAAGAGTGTGTGCACAAAACTTCTTCAATAGAAGATAAGATGGAAATAACTGATAAAATTGATAAAATTGTTACAAATAAATATCTTGGAATTCCAATATTTTTAGTTGTAATGTGGGCCATGTTCCAGTCAGTATTTACTCTGGGACAGCCTCTTGTAGATTTAATTGATAATTTTTTTGGATTTTTAAGTGGAGGAATATCACAGTTATTGATATCGATAAACTCCCCGGATTGGATTGTATCTTTTATAACCGATGGTTTAATAGGTGGAGTTGGATCTGTAGCTGTTTTTGTACCCAATATTGCTATTTTGTATCTGGTTATGGCATTTTTACAGGATACCGGATACATGTCCAGAGTGGCCTTTATAATGGATAAATTCATGCATAAAATAGGTCTTCATGGGAAATCATTTATACCCATGATTTTAGGATTTGGATGTAATATTCCGGCAATACTTGCAACAAGAACACTGGAATCTAAAAAAGATAGAATTCTTACTATTATAACAGTACCATTTGTATCCTGTTCGGCAAGGCTCCCTGTATATGTTTTATTTGCCGGTGCATTTTTTAAAAATCATGCAGGACTTGTAGTATTTTCTCTATATTTTTTAGGAATTCTCCTGGCAATAGGTTCAGCAAAAATATTAAAAACAGTATTTTTTAAAGATGAAGAAGCTCCGTTAATAATGGAATTACCTCCATATCATGTACCACAGTGGAAGGGAATATTTATTCATACATGGTTTAGAACATCTTTATTTCTTAAAAAAATGACAGGCGTAATACTTGCAGGTGTAGTTGTTATCTGGTTCTTATCATCGATGCCTTTTGGTGTTGAGTATGCTTCTGCAGAAAGCTGGCTGGGTCAGATTAGTGAATTTGTTTCTGTGATATTCAAACCCGCAGGTTTTGGATTCTGGCAGGGAACTGCAGCTCTTGTATTTGGAATTATTGCAAAAGAACTTGTTATAGGAACTCTGGGAACAACCCTTGAACTTGGAGCAGAGGGGTCATTAAAACTTGCTCTTGCTAATTATTTTACACCATTATCAGCCTATGCATTTTTAGTTATGATTGTTACATATATTCCATGTATAGCAACTATTGGAGCAATAAAAAAAGAAGCAGGCTGGAAGTGGGCACTGTTTAGCTCTTTTTATTCACTTGGACTTGGGTGGCTTTTAGCCGTACTGGTTTATCAGCTGGGTAGCTTGGTTTAAAAATAGAATTGCGATCTTGTTTTTAGAAAATCCACTTAATTAAAATAGAAACAAAAAGTATTTATAAAAAATTCCGGTAATATTTTCTGCGGGGATTTTTTTTTATTAGAAATTATAGATATAAGAATTATTCTTTTTCCAGACAGGACTTACAGATACCTTTTAAAGAGATATATCTTTCATTAATTTTATGACCGTCAATGAAATCATTGGTATAAATATTGTTGTTTTTATCTATATCATAAATTTCTCCACACTTTTTACATTTAAAATGCATGTGATCATGTGTATTTATATCATATCTCATTTCGGCTTCATCACAGATTATTTTTTTTACAAGATTGTGATCAAGAAAAAGTTTTAATGTATTATATACAGTTGTTTTGGATAAAGTAGGGTTGTTGTCTTTTAAACCATTATAAATCTGTTCAATACTTGGATGATATTGATTTTCCATTAGATACTTATAAATTACTATTCTCTGGTATGAGGGATTTATTCCTGCTTCTTTTAAATTCTTTTTTATTGATTTCATAATTGTACTCCTTACAAATTATTATAATTACAAATTTGATAATATCAAGGAAAAAATATTATTTATACTTGACAGATTTAAAAATGCAGTTATATTAATAGTGAGGTTAGTAAGTACTAACTAAAAAGGAGTGTTATGTTTACAGAAAGACAGAATGAAATTATCAATGCAGCACTTGATATTATATCCAGTGAGGGAATAGGATCATTGACAGTGAAAAATATTGGAAAAAAATTAAATATCTCTGATGCTGCACTTTACAAGCACTTTAAAAATAAAAATCAAATATTTTTAGGAATTGCAAAAATGTTTGAGAATGAATCAAATAGAGTCTTAAAAGATATAATAAATTCAGACTTAAACTGTATTTATAAAATCAAAGCTTTTTACATGAACAGGATAAAGGGATTTTTAAAGAATAAATCAACTACAATAGTTTTATTCTCAGAAGAAATTATAAATGATAAGAAATTTACAGAAAAAATATCAGCCATAATGAAAAATCATAAGAAAATACTCATGGAAGAAATAAAAAGAGGGCAGAAAAATAATAAAATTAAAGATGATTATTCTCCGGAACATATTTTTACAATTATAATGGGTGCTTTGAGACTTCTTGTTCAAAAATGGAGACTATCAAAATTTAAGTTTAATTTAATAAAAAAAGGTGAAGAGTTATGGGAAACACTTGAAAAAATAATAAAAAAATAAAAAAATTTTACCAATTGAAGTTAGTTAATGCTAACTAAGGAGGTTTTATGAAAAGAGAAATTATTAAAATTGATAGAGAAAAATGTGATGGATGTGGATTGTGTATTCCAAATTGTCCGGAGGGGGCATTACAGATTATTGATGATAAAGCGACCCTGGTGAGTGATTTATACTGTGATGGATTGGGTGCCTGCATAGGTGAATGTCCAAAAGGAGCTATAGAAATAGAAGAAAGAGAAGCAAAACCTTACAGTGAAAAGCTTGTAATGGAGAATATTGTTAAAAAGGGAGAAAATGTAATAAAAGCACATCTTAAACATTTAAAAGAACATGGAGAAAGTGAATTATTAGCGAAAGCAATTGATTATCTGAGAAAACACAATATCGATTTTCCAGATGAATTCAAAAAAAAGAAAGGAGGAAATATGAATAAAGGCTTTACATGTCCCGGTACAGCTGCAAGGGAGATTAATAAGGAAAATAGTCAAAAAGAAAATACAAAAATTAAAAAAAATTTTTCTAATTTAAAACAGTGGCCTGTACAGCTTCATCTAATTAACCCCGAAGCTCCGTATCTAAAAAATGCTGATCTATTAATATCAGCTGATTGTGTGCCTTATGCCTATGGAAATTTTCATAATAGGTTTATGAAAGATAAAGTTGTGATAACTTTATGTCCGAAACTGGATAAGGGTATAGAGAGTTATATTGAAAAATTGAGTCATATTTTTAAAGTGCAGGATATTAACTCAGTAACTGTACTGAACATGGAAGTTCCGTGCTGCAGCGGGACGATGAGGATAGTTGAAAATGCGTTGAAAGATGCAAAAAAGTTTGTAATAATAAAAAATTACACGGTGGGCATTAATGGAAAGATTAAATGAGGTGATATTATGGAAATAAAAAATATAAAAGAAGTTGAGGGATTTAAAAACATGCATTCAATCAAAAAGGCAGGAAAAATTCTGGATAAAGATTATGCACAGATAATAGAGATGATTCTTGAACCAGGAGATTATGTTAAGGAACATAAAACTCCTGTAGATGTATCTTTTTTTATTGTTAAAGGAAGTGTTGACATGAAAATTGGAAACGAAGAAAAGAATGTAAGTAGTGGGGATATGATAGTCAGTCCTAAAAATATTCCACATAGTTTTGTTAATAATTATAGTGAAGTTTCAGAAGTGTTAGTAATTAAACATGTAAAATCAAATTAAGGAGGTTTTTATGGAAAATAAGATGTTTTGTTTTCAGTGTCAGGAAACTGCAAGAAATCAGGGATGTACGGTAAGAGGTGTCTGCGGGAAAAAACCTGCAGAAGCAAACATGATGGATCTTTTGATTTATGTAATAAGAGGAATCTCTTATTATGCTAATAAACTGGATAAAATTGATAAAGAAACAGGCGAGTTTATCATGCGTGGAATGTTTTCTACCATTACAAATGTGAATTTTAGTGAAGATAGGATTTATGAATATGTCAAAGAAGCATTTAAAGTAAGAGATAAAGTTGCAAAAAAAGCTGGAAATATTGATGAAGAACTTCCGGAACAGGCAACATGGTATTCTGATGATTTAGATGAGATTAGAAAAAAAGCAGAAGAGGAAGGAGTTCTTACTACAGAAAATGAAGATATTAAATCTTTAAGAGAGTTATTGACCCTTGGTATAAAGGGAATGTCAGCTTATTATCACCATGCATATATTCTTGATAGATATGAAGATGAGATTACAAAATTTATGGTAAAAGGACTTTCTGCTACAATTGATGATAGTTTAAGTGTAGATGAGCTTGTAGGACTTGTAATGGAATGTGGGGATAATGCAGTAAAAACAATGAAACTCCTCGATGAGGCCAATACTTCTACATACGGCCATCCAGAACCCACAGAAGTAAATATAGGTGTTAGGGATAATCCGGGAATTTTAATAAGCGGTCATGATTTGAAGGATCTTGAAGAACTGCTTGAACAGACTAAGGGAACCGGTGTTGATGTATATACTCATGGAGAGATGCTTCCAGCAAACTCCTATCCATTTTTCAAAAAATATGATCATTTTGTAGGTAATTACGGTAATTCATGGTGGAAACAGAAAGAAGAATTTGAAAAATTTAATGGTCCTGTTCTCATGACAACAAACTGTCTTGTACCTCCCAAGGATTCATACAGTGATAAAGTATTTACAACAAGTGTTGTAGGTTTCGATGGTTTGAAACATATACCTGATAGAGAAGGAGGCGGACAAAAAGATTTTTCAGAAATAATTGAGCTGGCAAAAAAATGTGATTCACCTGAAGAAATTGAAAATGGAACTATATGGGGTGGATTTGCTCATAATGCTGTAATGAGTGTAGCTGATAAGGTTATAGAAGCAGTTAAAAATGGAGATATCAGCAGATTTGTTGTTATGGCAGGATGTGATGGAAGATTTAAAGATAGAGATTATTATACACAGGTTGCAAAAGAACTTCCTGATGATACGGTTATTTTAACAGCAGGGTGTGCAAAATATCGTTATAATAAACTTGATCTTGGTAATATTGGAGGAATTCCGAGGGTTCTTGATGCAGGACAGTGTAATGATTCCTATTCACTTGCTTACATTGCCTTAAAACTCAAAGAAGCTCTTGATTTAGATGATATAAATGAACTTCCAATATCCTATGATATTGCATGGTATGAGCAAAAAGCAGTTACTGTTCTTCTGGCTTTACTTGCACTTGGAGTAAAAGGAATAAGACTCGGCCCAACACTTCCAGCTTTTGTTTCAGAAAATGTACTTAATGTTCTTGTAGATAAATTTGATATCAAACCAATTGGTGAAGTAAAAGAAGATGTTAAAGCAATGATGGCGGGAAAATGAAAATTTTATTTATGAAGGGGGTTAACTTCCCCCTCATATTTAAAATTAATATTAAATTAAAACAATAACACTTGAACAATGATTACAAAAGTGATATTATTCACGAAAATAAGGAGGAATTATGGTTAAATTAAAGATTGATGGTATGGAAGTAAAAGTTAAAGAAGGCACCATGATTCTCGATGCGGCAGAAAAAGTTAATGCACATATTCCCACACTTTGTATGCATGAAGATTTAGAACGAACTGGAAATTGTGGGGTTTGTGTTGTAGAAATAAAAGGAAGGGGTACAGAAAGAGCCTGTGTAACTCCAGTTGAAGAGGGTATGGAAGTAATAACAAGAAGTAAAGAATTGCACAGTGCCCGAAAGACTGTAGTGGAGTTGATTCTTTCAAATCATCCCAACGATTGTCTTCAGTGTATAAGAAATCAAAATTGTGAATTACAGGATTTAGCGGAAAAGATGAATATAAGGGCCTATAAATATCCGCAAATATTCGGGTCTCATCTTGGAATTGATGATTCTTCTCCATCTATAACACTTGAACCTTCATACTGTATTAAGTGTGGAAGGTGTGTTCAGATGTGTCAGGATGTTCAGCATGTTTATGCTCTTGAGATGAATGAAAGAGGTTTTGAAACCTATGCAGGCCCAACAATGGGTCGCCCTCTTGAAGATTCTGAATGTGTTAAATGCGGACAGTGCAGTTCAGTTTGTCCTGTTGCAGCAATACATGAAAGAGTGGATACAGAAGATGTGTGGGAAGCTTTAAATGATCCGGAAAAGATTGTAGTTGCACAGGAAGCTCCTGCAGTAAGAGTAGCCCTTGGAGAAGAGTTTGGAGCAGAAATTGGGACTAACGTTAAAGGTAAGATGTATGCTGGATTAAGAAGACTGGGCTTTGATTATGTTTTTGATACAAATTTCGGAGCTGATTTAACAATAATGGAAGAAGCTGCAGAATTTGCAAAAGTATTTAAAAGTGAAGAAGATAACCTTCCTTTAATTACAACCTGCTGTCCATCATGGGTTGATTATCTTGAAAAATTTTTCTCACCATTAATTCCGCATTTTTCTTCTGCCAAATCCCCACACCAAATGGTTGGTTCGATAGTAAAAACTTACTGGGCGGATAAGATGGATATTCCCAAGGAAAATATATTTTTAGTATCAGTTATGCCCTGTACTGCAAAAAAATATGAAATTGAAAGAATGGAACACATGTACTCATCCGGACATAAAGATGTGGATGTTACAATTACTACAAGAGAATTTGCAAGAATGCTTAAAGAAGCGGGAATCAATCCAATGGAACTTGATGATGAAAAACCAGATAACCCTCTTGGGGAATATTCTGGAGCAGGTACAATTTTTGGTGCATCTGGTGGAGTAATGGAAGCAGCTTTGAGAACAGCTTATTTTTACATTACAGGAGAAGAACTTCCCAATCCGGATATTGATTTTGTTAGAGGTATTGCCGGTGTAAAAGAGGGTGAGATTGAGATAAAAGGGAAAAAGATTAAAATAGCTGTTGCTTCAGGTCTATCCAATGTTGAAAAAGTACTTCAAAAGGTATATCTTGCTGAAAAAAATGGAGAAGACCCTCCATATCATTTTATTGAAGTTATGGCCTGCAGAGGTGGCTGTGTTGGTGGTGGAGGACAGCCTTATGGAAGTACCAATGCAGTTAGAGAAAAAAGAGCAAAAGGTTTATATGATGAAGATGCTGAACTTGATGTAAGAGAGTCCCATAATAATAAATATATTCAAAAATTATATGAAGAATTTTTAGGGGAACCACTGAGTGAAAAAGCAGAAGACCTTCTTCACACGGGATACAAGGATAGAAGAGGATATAATGATATGCTTTCAGAAGAGTGGATAAAAAATGATTTTTAAAATAAATTAAGAAATTTATGAATTTAAAAGAATTTTTAGAAAATATTTATAAAAAATATAATAAAAAGAAATATGTGAATCCGGATCCCCTTATTTTTCTTTATGATTATCCGGATTTGAAAAATAGAGAAATAATTGGGCTGCTTGCTTCCTCGCTTGCTTATGGACAGGTAGCCCAGATAATAAAAACTAATCGATCTATAATATCAAAATTTCAAGGAAAACCTTATGACTATATAATCAATTCTAAGTATGAAGATTTAAAAAATGATTTTAAAAATTTTGTGTATAGATTTACAAAATCAGAAGAATTGATAAATTTTTTTATTGGTATAAAAAGAATCTTGAAGGAATATGACACGCTTGGGAATTTTTTTTATCATGAATATGTTAAGAATAATCAGGACATATTAAAAACACTCGAGTGTTTTATAAGAGGAGTCGGATATTATAAACTTTCTTTAAGTACAATGCTTTCTCTTCCATCAAAAAAATCTGCATGTAAAAGATTATTTCTATATTTAAGATGGATGATAAGGGATGATGATGTGGATCCTGGAGGGTGGAATAATATAGATAAATCAGAATTAATTTATCCAATGGATACACACATGTTTAAAATAGCTAAATTGTTAAAATTTACCAAAAAAAAACAGGTTAATTTAAAAACTGCAGTCGATGTTACAAAAGAGTTTAATAAATTATCCCCTGAAGATCCTGTAAAGTATGATTTTTCACTTACGAGATTTGGAATAAGGAATGAATTAAAAATAGAAACACTAAAAAATATTGTTGAAAAATAGAGAAATAGTAGTAAAAATTAACAATAAATCATTTGAAATAAAAGTTATAAGTCATATAATTGTAAATACTGAGTTTTAGAATAAATTAAAAAGATTCTTGACATCAGAAGAAGTTGTTGTTATTATAAGTTTGTAATGATTACAAATGGTATGAGCTCTAAAAATGGGAGGTTAATTTGAATTCAGTAGAAATAAAAAAAGATATATATTGGGTTGGTGGAATTGATTGGGATTTAAGAAATTTTCATGGATATATGACACAGCGGGGCTCAACTTATAATGCTTATTTAATAGTAGATGATAAGGTTACTTTAATCGACACTGTTAAACATTATTTAAGAGATGAAATGTTTGAGAGGATATCAGAAATTATTGATCCATCGAAAATTGATTATGTTGTTTCCAATCATGTTGAAATGGATCACTCCGGTTCTATCCCATATTTAATGAAAAAATGCCCTAAAGCTAAAATTGTTGCATCGCCTAATGGAGTTAAAGGATTAAAAAAACATTACGGAGATAGCTATAATTATAAAACAGTAAAAACGGGTGATACCCTTGATATAGGAAAAAGAGAATTAAATTTTTTATTAACACCAATGGTTCACTGGCCCGATAATATGCTTACATACTGTCCAGATGAAAAAATTTTATTTTCAAATGATTCTTTCGGACAACACTTAGCGTCTTCTGAAAGATTTGATGATGAATATGAACTTGATATAATAATGGAAGAAGCAAAAAAATATTATGCTAATATTGTTCTTCCATACAGCATGCAGGTTCAAAATGAATTAAAAGCAGCTTCAGAACTTGACATCGAAATTGTAGCTCCAAGTCACGGAATTATTTTTAGAAAATATATTGATAAAATTGTTGAAAAATATAAGAAATGGTCTTCAAATAAATATGATAAAAAAGCTTTGATAATTTATGATACAATGTGGAAATCTACTAAAAAAATTGCTTATGCTGTTCAAAATGGATTTGAAGAAAATGGATATAATACGAGAATGTTGAATTTACAGTACAATCACATATCTGATATTATGACAGAAGTATTAAATGCAGAATATATTTGTATTGGTTCTCCGACCTTGAATAATAATATTATGCCGACTGTTGCTTCTTTTATTACATATTTAAAAGGATTGGCTCCCAGGGATAGAAAAGGTCTTGCTTTTGGATCCTATGGATGGGGAGGACAATCAATTGGAATTTTACATGAGGAATTGAAGGATTGCGGCTTTGATCTTTTGGAAGATATAAAAATTAATTATATACCATCTGAGAAACAACTTGATGAGATTAAAAATAATATAATAGAACAGATTAGCTGAAAGGAGGTGCAGTATGAAAAAATATGTATGCACTGCTTGTGGTTGGATTTATGATCCTGAAAAAGGAGATCCAGATGGAGGTATTGAACCTGGAACAAAATTTGAGGATATTCCAGATGATTGGGTATGCCCGGTGTGTGGGGTAGGTAAAGATTTATTTGAACCTGTTGATTAATAAGATATATATAGATGGGATTTTCCCATCTATATTTTTTAGGAAGGTGAATTTAGTTATGGCAAAAATTGACAAATCTAAAATTATTGAGTTTGCTGTAAATATAGAACAAGAGGGAAACCATTATTATAAAAAAATTTCATCGAAAATGAAAGATAATAAACTTAAAGATGTTTTTGATGATCTTGCAAAGCAGGAAAAAATACATGAAAAAATATATAGAAATTTGTTAAATAATAAGAGCTTAAATATTAATCCGGATTTTTATCCCGAAGAATATTATTTTGATTATGCATCTAAAGTTATATTTGATAAGGACAAACTTGAAAATGAATTTAACATGATAGAAACACCTGTAGATGCATTTGACTTTGGTATTAGAAGAGAGTTGGATACTATTTTATATTATCAGGAAATTAAGAAAGTTCTTGAAAATGAAGATGTTAAAAATAAAATTGATGAAATACTCAATGAAGAAAGAAAACATTTTGTTAGATTGAATAAATTAAAAGATGAATGGTTAGAAAAATAAAATAAGGAGGTTTTTATGGCAAAAAAGAAAGAAATTTATAAGTGTGAAGTATGTGGAAATATCGTAGAAGTTCTTCATGGTGGTGTAGGTGAACTTGTATGTTGTAATCAACCAATGAAATTGATGGAACCTAAAACAGAAGATTCTTCAACAGAAAAGCATGTTCCTTTTATTGAGAAAAAAGATGGTAAAATTGAAGTTAGAATTGGTGAAAATACTGCACATCCAATGGAAGAAAAACATTATATAGAATGGATTGAATTAACAGTAGATGGTGTTGTACACAAGAAGTTTTTAAAACCCGGTGATGAACCTAAGGCTGTGTTTGATGTAACCGGTGAAGAGTTATCAGCAAGAGAATACTGTAATGTACATGGATTATGGAAAAATTAAGAAGAGGAAGTGAGTAATATGTTATCGAAAAAAATTGAAAAAGCTTTAGTAAAACAGATTAATGCAGAATTATATGCATCATACTTATATTTTGCAATGGCTTCGGACTTAGAAGCAAAAGGATATGCTGGAACATCAAATTGGATGAAAGCACAGGCTCAGGAAGAAATTGGACATGCAATGAGAATATATAATTATGTAAATGAACGCGGTGGAAAAGCAGAAATGAAACAGATTGATGAACCAAAAAATGAGTGGAAAAATCTTCAGGAAGTATTTGAAGATTCTCTTGAACATGAAAAGAAAATAACAAAGATGATAAATGATTTAATGGATCTTGCAATTGAAGAAAAAGATCATGCAACTAAATCATTTTTAAACTGGTATGTCGATGAGCAGGTTGAAGAAGAAGATTCCATGAATGAAGTACTCGATAAACTTGAAATGGTTAAAAACAGTAAAAATGGTCTTTATAACATTGATAAAGAATTGGGTGGAAGACAGAAAAAATGTGAATTTGTTCCTGAAGAAGAGGAATAAATTTTTTAAATAGAAAGGAGTTAGAATGGAAGAAAAACAAAAGAAATATCTAATTGGAGATAAGTTTCCAGAAGTAGAAGTTAAAACTACAAGGGGAACGGTTAAATTACCAGATGATTATAAAGGAAAATGGTTAATATTATTCAGTCATCCAGGAGATTTTACTCCTGTATGTACAACTGAGTTTTATTCATTCCAGAAAAAATATGATGAATTTAGAGAACTTAATACTGAATTGATAGGTTTGAGTGTTGATCAGGTTTTTGCTCATCTTAAGTGGGCAGAATGGATTGAGGAAAATTTTGATGAAGAGATTGAATTTCCTATTATAGCAGATGATTTGGGAATGCTTTCTCAAAAACTTGGATTAATTCATCCAAAAAAAGGTCCCTCAACGGTAAGAGCTGTATATATGATTGATCCTAAAGGAGTTATAAGAGCAATTCTTTATTATCCACAGGAACTTGGAAGAAACATGGATGAATTTATTAGAATGATTAAAGGATTCCAGGCTGCAGAAAAAGAAAAAGCAGCTATACCTGCTAACTGGCCTGAAAATGAACTTATCGGTGATGAAGTGATTGTACCTCCAGCTTCAGATGTTGAAACAGCAAAGAAAAACATGAAAGAATATAAATGCTTTGACTGGTGGTTGTGCCATAAAAAAATGAAGTAATTTGATTTTAACAAAAAGGGGGAATTCAAATTCCCCTTTTTCTTTATAAAATAAATAAAAGAATTAAAGAAAGGGTTTAAAAATGGCTAAGATTAAAGGAACTGAAACTGAAAAACATTTGCTTGCTTCTTTTGCAGGTGAATCACAGGCGAGAACGAGATATTACATGTTTGCTGAAAAAGCAAGAGAAGAAGGTTATGAGAAAATAGCAGAGATGTTCATGGAAACAGCAAAAAATGAAAGAGAGCATGCAAAAAGATTCTTTAGTTTTCTTGAAGGTGGAATGACAGAAATTACAGCTTCTTATCCAGCAGGTACAGTTGGAACTACTGAAGAAAACTTAAAAGCTGCTGCTGAAGGAGAAAATGAAGAACATACAGAATTATATCCAGAAGCTGCAGAAGTGGCTGAAAAAGAGGGTTTCAAGGCAGTTGCAGCTCTTTTTAGAAAAGTTGCTGAAGTTGAAAAACATCATGAAGAGAGATATCTTGATCTTTATGAAAAGGTTAAAAATGGGGAAGTATATAAAAAAGTTGGAAAAGAAAAATGGAAATGCATGAATTGTGGTTATATTCATGAGGGTAAAGAACCACCAAAAAAATGTCCTACATGTCTGTACCCAAAAAGTTATTTCGAACTTCTCTGTGAAAAGTTTTAATTAATTTTTTCTAAAAAAATTTAAAAGCCACTCTTTTTAGGGTGGTTTTTTTATTATACTTAAAAATTGAAACCACTAATAGATACTTATGTAAAATTAGAAATTAGTTGTTCGTGTTTGTAGTTCATTTTAAAAAAAAATATTTATAAGAATTTTACAATTCTAAATTTTTAAATTATTTTTTAAATTCCTTATTAGATCTTACTAATGGTTGGGTTATTAAAATAATTAAACTCGTCCTGCAAATACAGTCCTCAAACAGTAATTATTTTTACATTCTCCAACCATAAGTGCGATTTCCTAAAAGTGATTAACGTCAATAATTTAAAATATGAGAATTTATATAAGAAAAAAGATAAAATAAAAAAAACATATTCCGGGTTTATCCCGGAATCTTCTAATTTGCTTACTGATTTTGGTGATAGTAATTGCTTTAATCGTTTTTACTTGGACTTAGGCTTTCCCTCACCTATTGGGACGATATGTCCGAAACTTTGATTTGAAAGATAGCTTACTATTTATTCCCAAAAAACAGAATTCAGACATGATTTCAGATCAACTGTCCCACTGGTGGGGAACATGATTATTAGAAATATCATCGATGTTACTCCTAAAAGCCTTTAAAATATAAAATTATTTTAAAATTCATGAATCATGAATTTATAGTTTCAATATATGATAATAAAATAAATTAAACTCTTATTTTAATCAAATATTTTTATAATTATCGATAAATCAATATATTAAATAATTTATATTTTAGTTGATAAGGTCTCATTATCTTTTAATATTTAAATTTTCTAATTTTTCCACTAACTTCGAACACGAACGACGAATTACTAGTTCAATTTTTTAACTACTTGACAATAGCAACAATTGACACTATATTATAAATAGGCATAGGGGGTATAACTATATGGAGGTGCAAAATGGAAAATAATAAATGTAATTTTGATGGTACGCATCATTCAGAAGAATTGAAAAAAAGTATGTTAAACAGATTAAGTAGAATTGAGGGACAGATTAGAGGAATATCACGAATGGTAGATAATGATGTTTACTGTGATGATGTTTTAAATCAGATAGCCTCAGTGGAATCGGCACTTAATGGAGTAAAAAAAATATTACTTGAAGCTCACATGAAAAGCTGTGTGGTAGAACAGATATTAGATGGAGATTATGATGTTATTGATGAGATATTAAAAACAATACATAAATTAATGTGAAAGGAGAATTAATATGTTTGGAAATGGATGTTTTTTGGGATATGGACTAGGAGGAAATATTGTGGGAATTATTTTAATAGTAGGAATATTAGCTGTATTAGGATTTGTTCTTTTTAATAAAAAAGAATCTTTAGTAAAAGTTAAATCAAATGAATCTCCAATTGATATATTAAACAAAAGATTAGCTTCAGGGGAGATTACTGAAGAAGAATATAAAAAGATTAAAAAAGAATTAACTGAATAATTATAATTAAAAACCTCTTAAGGAGGTGGAATTATGACTAAAAAGGAAAATTTAAAAATAGCCGGTATGAGCTGTGCTAACTGTGCAATATCAATTGAAAAGGGTCTAAAAAATAAAGATGGTGTAAAAGATATAAATGTTAATTTTGGAGCTGATAGTGCAAGCATTGAGTATGATGAAGAAAAATTACAACGTGAAGAGATAAAGAATGTTATTCATGATTTGGGGTATAAATTAATAGATAATGAATCTGATAATAGTGGCTCTGTACAATTAAGTTTGAGTGGAATGAGCTGTAATAATTGCGCATTATCAATTGAAGATACAATTAAAAATTTAGATGGGGTTAATAAGGTACAGGTAAATTTTAGTTCTGAAAAGGCTTATGTAGAGTATAATCCTGAACTTATAAATCCTGATAAAATCATAGAAGAGGTAAATAAAACAAGATATAGCGCTTCAAAAATATCACAATCTGGATATGAAAAACAGGAGAAAGTAAAAAAACAGGAATTGAAAAACCTGAGAAATAAAGTAATAATTTCAGCAATCCTGAGTTTTCCATTATTACTCGCAATGATTGTTAATTTTCTGGGAATTGATTTTGCTCTTTTACATAAACCACTTTTTCAATTTTTACTTGCAACTCCTGTTCAATTTTTTATTGGGAAAAGATTTTATAAAAATGCATATCACAGTTTGAAAGCTAAAACTGCAGGAATGGATACCCTGGTAGCAATGGGTACTTCAGCAGCATATTTTTTCAGTATATATAATGGATTTATTAAAGATGTTCCACCTGGTGGTCATAGAGCACTTTATTTTGAAGCATCAGCTATTTTAATTACACTTATACTTTTTGGAAAGTATCTTGAAGCAGTTGCAAAGGGGAAAACTTCTCAGGCAATAAAAAAATTGATGAATTTACAACCCAAATATGCAACTGTAATAATAGATGGAGAGAATAAAGAGATACCAATAGAAAAAGTAAGTATAAATGATAAGATTCTTGTAAAGCCGGGAGAAAAAATTGCAGTTGATGGAGTTGTTGTAAATGGGAACAGCTCAGTAGATGAAAGTATGATTACAGGTGAAAGTATTCCTGTAGAGAAAAAGTCTGGAGATAAGGTAATTGGTGGTACAATAAATCAAAATGGATCTATTACTTTTAAAGCAAAAAAAATTGGAAAGGATACTGTTTTATCTAATATTATCAGAATTGTAGAAGAAGCACAGGCAAATCAACCACCAATTCAGAGATTAGCCGATAAGGTGTCAGCTATATTTGTTCCTTCAGTAGTTTCAATAGCTATTATTACTTTTATTTTATGGATGATATTAAATGGGGACTTGAACCAATCATTTATTGCTGCTGTATCGGTTCTTGTTATTTCATGTCCATGTGCTCTTGGACTTGCAACTCCTACAGCTATTATGGTTGGAACGGGACTTGGAGCTAAAAACGGAATTTTAATTAAAAATGGAACAAGTCTTGAAACAGCTCATAAAATAACATCAATAATTTTTGATAAGACAGGAACCATTACAAAGGGGAAGCCGGTTGTAACTGATATTTTAACATTCAATGATGTTGATGAAAAAAAATTATTGCAGGTATCAGCAAGTATAGAAAACAAATCGGAGCACCCCTTAGCAGAAACTATTGTAAAAGAGGCGAAAAATAGAAAGATAAAATTCCTGGATTTTAAAGATTTTAAAGCAATACCGGGAAAAGGTGTTAAAGCTAATTATAAAAAAGATAAAATATTTATTGGCACAGCTGATTTAATGAAAGATAATGGAATAGATATTAAACAATATA
>Ga0209925_1000700_pt1 | contig 17100 bp, 14 predicted proteins | sample SalPonR2_A_D1_MG_FD_185702 | JGI IMG/M metagenome (GOLD analysis project Ga0209925, IMG submission 185702) | Salt pond soil microbial communities from South San Francisco under conditions of wetland restoration - Salt Pond MetaG R2_A_D1_MG... ...
AGTTTTTATATTCTTCAATGGCTAAATCATAAAATTCATCATTGTAAAAATTTTCTGCAGAATTAAAGCTATCCATTTCTCCATGGATTAATGAAAAATTTAAAAATATAATAAAAATAAATATCAAGAATAAAGATTTTTTATTTAACATCGAAAGCTCCTTTTTCTTTAATTTTAAAATTATTTTCCTTTTCTATTGCATTTGTCGGACAAACATTAATACAGTCATAACATCTCACACACTCAATTGATTTATCATTTTTATATATCTGGATATCTGAAGGACATATATCATAACATTTATCACATTTTATACATTTATTTTCAACAACTTTTATTGAGAAAAAACTTATTTTGTTAAAGAATCCCAATAAAAGGCCAAGTGGACAGGTGGTATTACAGAATGGTCTTCTAAAAAAAACTGAAGATCCAGTAAATATAATTAATATAAAAATTTTCCAGTAATAAAGAAGACCTAAATAAAAATCATTGAACCATACCAGAGTTAATCCTGCTTCAAGACTTCCAGCGGGACATAAGTATGAACAAAAAGCAGTTTTTTTAAATATTAAAGGTATTAATATAACAAAAACAACCAGTGCGATATATTTGATAAATCTAAAATATTTATGAATGTGGAAATTCTTTTTTGATAATTTATTCATTAGATCCTGAAAGGACCCAAAGGGGCATACATGTCCGCAAAACCACCTTCCAGACGTAATTCCTGCAGTTCCAATTATTCCAATTACCCAGAAAGAGAAATTATATTTAAAATAAGATATCATTTGCTGCAGTGATCCAATTGGGCATGATGTACTTGCAGCGGGACAGGAATAACAGTTTAATACAGGAAGGCAGAATTTTTTTAAGGATCCCTGATAAAGTGAGCCATCAAAAAAGTTTTTCAAAAAAGGATTAGCTGCTAAAAATCCAAAAATCTGGTGAAAAATTCTGTTTTTAATAATTTTTAAAAATTTCATTTTAACCTATTCCTACACATGAAAAACAGATGAAAATTGCATTTGTCAGGATTGTATTTAATTCGTCAAAGAAATATCCCAAAAAAATAAAAGTTATAAAAATAAATAAAAGAAAAAATCTTATAATCTTTTTTTTCTTAGAATTCATTTATAATATCTCCTTTACCATGTCGATTGTTTCCCTGGCTTCTTTAACATCATGTGCTCTAATAATATTTGCACCATTCATTAAGGAAATTGTATGTGCAGAAATTGTCCCTGTAAGTCTATCTTCTACCGGTCTTCCTGTTATTTTTCCTATAAAAGATTTCCGGGACAATCCGATTAATACAGGATAACCAAGTGATGCAAATTCTTTTAATCTTCTTATAATTTCGGTGTTATTTTCAAGTCTTTTTCCGAATCCAATTCCCGGGTCAATTATAATATTTTTCCTATTTATATTATATTTTATTGCTTTTTGTATGGAGTTTTTAAAATAGGTATATATTTCTTCAATAACATCCTCATATTGAGGATTTTTTTGCATATTTTTTGGAGTTCCTTTAATATGCATTAAGATTATTCCAGCATTATAATTTGATACTACCTCCGGCATATTTTCATCAAAATTAAAACCTGAAATATCATTTATTATATCTGCTCCGTTTTTAAGCATTTGTTCGGCAATTTTGCTTTTATATGTGTCAATGGATACTGGTATCCTATCATCAATTTTTTTAATAATTTCAAGAGCAGGGGCTAATCTTTGCAATTCTTCTTCCTCGTTTACTCTTTCGCTTCCCGGTCTCGTGGATTCAGCTCCCAGATCAATAATATCTGCACCTTCTTTGATAATTTGTTCAACTCTTTTTTTAATAATTTCTTTTTTTGTATATTTCCCTCCATCATAGAAGGAATCGGGAGTGACATTCAGAATACCCATTACTTTAGGTGTTTTTAGTTGTATTTTTTTTCCTCTAAAATTAAATGATTTAGAATGTTTTTTTAAAATATTTTTTAATTCTTTTGATATTTTTTTTAAAGAAAAAGGTTGTTTTTCGAATCTGCTTGCAATTCTGTTTATTTTTCTTTTTGTACTGATTATTATTACGTTACATTTTTTAGGTTTTCCTGAGATAGCATTTCTTGGAATAACAGCATCTGCTCCCTCAGCAAGGCAGTCCTGTTTAATAATATTAGCTGCTTCAATTTTTAAATCATTAATTTTTATTAAAAATGTTTCTTTTTTATTTTGGAAAATAGAATAAGCGTATTTATCTACACCAATCCTATCCATTTCTTTATCAAAATCTTTATAATTAGGATATAATATTCTTATTTTTTTGCTCAATTTTACCCCTTTTTTAAAGTTGTTTTATTAAAAAGAAATTTAAAATTCCAAAATTGATTTTATATGTATATTGTAGATCGGACAACTTTTAATTGGTTTAGAACTTTTAAATATCTTGAAACAGAATATTATTTAAGATATACTTAGTTTGACAAGGAGGCGTAAATGGGTGATGTTCTTTTTCAGGTAGGAGAATCGGCTACATTTGATGAAAGTTTAAAACATAAATATTTCCATAACTCTATTGAAAGAAGTAAAAAAGAATTCAGTAAATATGGAAGTTTATTATCTATGGTAGATACAATAGAGCAACAGGAAGGAATACTCGGTAATATTTCAAAATTTTATAAGAAAGATGTGAAAAAAAGCAAAAATCCCAGGATGTCTTTGAAGAAAGCGTTAATGAAATATGATATTACCGGAGAATTTTTCATCGGGGTTTTTTATAAAAGAAGATTTTATTATGTTTTTACAGAAAATATAGATGTGTTTTTACTTAGAAATGAAGAGTTACGTGAACTTTCAGATAAGAAAAATCAATATGTTGAAAGTGATATAGATTATTATTTCGGTGAGCATGTTGTTTTCAAAAATGATAGAATAGCCGCTTTTACAGATTTAATTACGAATGTTTTAACATCAAGAGAAATTAAAGATATACTGCTGGAATATAAAGAAAATGTTTCTTCACAGGAATTACTAAATTCGGCTTCAAGCAAAATCCAGGATGAAAAGATGCTTGTTTTAACTATCAAGGTAAATAATTTGAATGTTGTTTTTTCTTCTAAAAATATTAAACCATTTTTATTTACGCTGTTTATCATTTTTTTATCTCTTTTAGTTATAAAAATTGTTTTTGATAGTAAAATTCCATTTAAAAATATATTTGATACCGGTAATAAAATTATAAAAGATGTCAAAGACAACAATACTGAAAATGATGAAAAGGAAGACAATATTAAAGTTATAAAAAATATTAATTTACCTTTAAAATCAATTACAAAATGGTCAACATCAGTAAATGGGTCCATATCTTCTTCGCCGGTAGTTTATAAAAACAGTTTATATATATGTTCAAAAGATAAGTATATCTACTGTTATGATTTAAATACAAAAAAATTAAAATGGAAAAAATTTATGGCTTATAAAATAGGTGCAACTCCTTATATAGACAGTTCAGGTTTATATATTGGAACTTATAAAGGATATTTTTATAAATTATCAACAAAAACAGGAAAGATAATATGGAAATATGGTACCGGACAGAGAATTGTATCATCGGCTGATTCTGATGATAAACATGTTTATTTTGGTTCAAATGATAGTTTTGTTTATGCATTAGATAAAAATAAGGGTGAATTATTATGGCGGGTAAGAACTGATAATATAGTATGGAGTTCTCCAGTTATTGATTCTGAAAATTTATATGTTGGTTCTCTTGATCATTATATATATGCAATTAATAAAAAAACAGGAGAAATCAAGTGGAAAAGAAGAGTTGGCAACCAGATATATTCTTCTCCTGTGATCAAGGGGAATAAACTCTTAATAGGAGCAAGTGATAATAATCTTTATTGTATAAATAAAAATACAGGAGGAATTCTGTGGAGTTTTGGTGCCAAGAAAGAAATTGCCGGTAAAATAAATACTGATGATTCTGGGGTTTATTTTGGAACCGAAAATGGTATATTTTATAAAATTAATATTTTAAATGGTGAATTAATCTGGGAATATCAGGCCGGTGATGTTATTAGATCCCTTCCTAAATTAACAAATAGAATAGTATATTTTACAAGTTATGATGGATTTGTTTATGCACTGAAAAAAGATGACGGCAAACTGGTTTGGAAAGGAAATATGGAAGGCAGTATCTATGCTTCTGTTGAAATTATCGAAAATGGCGTTGTTGCTGCTGATTTGAAGGGTAATATTAAAATTTTTGAAAGAGATATTGATAAGTTAAAACCCATTAATATTGAATCGGGTCAGCAGATACAAGAAGAGGTGGATGTTGAATAAAATATATTTCTTTTTAGTTTTATTATTATCATTAAACAGTATAAAAGGTGAAATTATAATTCAGAAAAAGGATTCTAATTACGGAAAAAATAAAGATGAGAAAAAAATTTTAATACTTAATAATAAAAATAGTGGGACAAATATACATGTTGAAAAGAATAAACAACATAAAAAAACTAACTCTTTGGAAGAATATAATCTAATGGTTATTAAAGAAGCTGTTAAAAGAATTTGTTATGAACATGAAATGAATCATAAATTAATAGAGTCAATGGTTGAAGTTGAATCAAATTTCAATCCTTATGCTATTTCTTATAAAGGAGCAAAAGGATTAATGCAGCTTATGCCACAAACAGCAAAAGCGTATGATGTAAAAAATATATTTAATATTTATGAAAATTTAGAAGCAGGAATCAAATATTTCAAATATCTTTTTGGCAAGTATAATCAGAATGTGAGGTTGGCTCTTGCTGCTTATAATGCTGGTCCTACAGCGGTAAACAGATATAATTCAATTCCTCCGTATAGAGAAACTCAAAATTATGTAAAAAAAATCTTAAGACTTTTTAAAAAAAGAGGAGGAAATATATCTGAATTAAATTCAAATTTGATTGTTTTCAAAGACGATGAGGGAATTATAATTACCAATCAAATTTTGAAGGATTAGGAGTTAATATGAATAAAAAAATAAAAATAAAAATTATATCCTCTGATAATAGAAAGGTTAAGAGATTTTCGTTTTCAAAACAAAAATTGTATTTGATATTATCTTTATTAATAGTTCTAACAGCTTTTATACTATTAGGACTATTTAAGTCTTCTAAATATCATCTACTTGCTAATAAGTATGCTGTAACCAGAGTGAATAATAAAAAATTGAGAGAAAATTATACAATATTTCAGGATAAATTAAAAACCTATGACGATAAACTCGAGAAACTTGAAGATATTTGTGATAATGTTCTTATATTGAATTCTCTCCCCCCTGCTTTTAAGGGAAAAGATAATGTTCATGTTGGTGGGAGAGCTATCAAAAAAATTGAAGGTAAAAATGTTGATAAATTAAATGATGATTTAAATATTGAATTTTCTCAGGTTAATTTAAAGGTAAAATTATTAAAAAGTAATTTTTATAAAGTTATTGATAAAATGGAAAACAGTGTTAATAAATGGGATAATATTCCAATTATATGGCCAATCGAAGGATGGATATCTTCAAAGTTTGGCTGGAGAGAATCTCCCTTTTCAAAAAATAAAAAAGAGTTCCATACGGGTCTTGATATTACCAATCTTCCGGGTAGTCCAATTAAAGCTGCTGCTAAGGGGTATGTATCTTTTGCAGGATGGCTTGGGGTATATGGAAAAGTGGTTATAGTTGAGCACGGTTTTGGTTATGAAACAAGGTATGGGCATTTAAATAAAATTAATGTAGAAGAGGGAATGTATGTTAAAAAAGGATATAAAATTGGAACTTTAGGAAATACAGGGCGAACTACCGCTCCTCATTTACATTATGAAATATTAAAAAATGGAAAATTGGAAAATCCAATGAAATATTTAATTCCTGAAGAAAATAAAATACTCAGGAGAGTTACAGAATTATATGGAAGATAATAAAAATTATCATTTTTTAATAGTAACAGAAGATACTGAAAAAATAAAAAAATATTCTTTAACCAGAGAAAAGATAAGAATATATGGAACAATTGCACTTGTCATTCTGTTATCATTAATAGTAGCGGCTGGTTTTTTTATGCATGACTATTTAAAAGTGGCTCAAAATATTAAGCCTGCTCAAAAAAAGTATATAATAACTAAAAATCAAAACTTGAAACTGCGGCAGGAAAATGAAAAACTATATAATAAATTAAGAATGGCACAATTAAATTTTATAAGCTGGAAAAAAAATGTTAATCGAAAATTAAGAAATATAAACAGCAAAATTGGACATATATCAAGATTATATAATATTGATAAACCAATTGGTGGTATTGAAGATGAGAAAAAAGTTAATGATGAATTGATATTAAAGATGCTGGAAAATAATGAAATTGATGTATTAACAAGTATAAATGGAAATATTAATAGACAGCTGGGAAGTTTAAATTGGATATTAATAAAGGAACAAAGATACATAATAAAAAGATTTATATATAATAGGGGGTTAAAATTTTTGGTTCCTGTTAAAAATCCAAGAATTACTTCTTATTATGGAAAAAGATGGGATCCTTTTAATGGGTATTATCTATTTCACAGGGGAGTTGATTATGGAGGATCTCACGGAACTCCGGTTTTTGCTTCTGAAAATGGAAGAGTTTTATGGGCTGGAAATGTTAACCAGTACGGAAAAATTGTTATAATAAATCACAGTGCACATGTATCAACAAGATATGCTCATTTAAGCAGTATATCTGTTAAAAACAACCAAAGAGTAAATAAAGGGGATTTAATTGGTTTTATTGGAAGCAGTGGCAGAGCAACTGCTTCTCATTTGCACTTTGAGGTTAGAATTAATGGAGAAGTAATAGATCCACTAAATATATTATAGGAAGGTGTATTAGAAGATGTTTAATTTTTTGAAGAAAATATTTGGAAGTCATCAGGAGAGAATGTTAAAAAGAATGCAGCCTCTTATTGATGAAATCAATGAAAATTATGAAAAATATCTTAATGAAATAAAAAGTGAAAAAGATATAAAAAGTAAAACTGAAGAATTTAGAAGAAGATTAGAAGAAGGAGAAACAAAAGAAGAACTATTACCCGAAGCTTTTGGATTGGTTAAAAGAACCTGTAAGTTTCTTGTAGATGAAAACAAAATTTGTGAATATACGGGAACAAAAGAGGAATGGTACATGGTTCCTTATGATGTTCAATTAGTTGGTGCAATTGTTATTCACAGGGGGAATATTGCAGAAATGGCGACAGGTGAAGGTAAAACACTTGTAGCAACCATGCCTGCATACTTAAATTCTCTTACAGGCAAAGTTCATATAGTTACTGTAAATGATTATCTTGCAAGAAGAGATAGCCAGTGGATGAGTTTATTATATGAAACTTTGGGTGTAAATGTTGCAGCTTTACAGGGAGAAATGGATACTTCAGAAAGAAAAGAAGTATATGAAAATGATATAGTCTATGGGACAAACAGTCAGTTTGGTTTTGATTATTTAAGAGATAACATGGTAGGAAGTATAAAAGAACAGGTTCAAAAACATCGTGATTTTGTAATTATTGATGAGGTTGATTCTATACTTATTGACGAGGCGAGAACCCCTTTGATTATTTCGGGTCCTGTTGAAACAAGAAGAAAAAGTTATTATAGGGATTTTAATCCAAAAGTAAGAAAACTTGTGAAAACGCAGCGAGAGTATGTTTCAGGACTTGTAAATGACGGAAAAAAAGAATATGAAAAAGGAAATTATGAAGAAGCTGGACAGTTGCTTTTAATAGCACATAGAGGATTACCAAAACACAAACAATTGATGAAATTAAAACAGGACGCTAAAATTCAAAAACTGATAAATGATATAGAATCAAAATATTTAAGAGATAAAAGTATGCACTTAATTGATGAAAAATTATATTATACAATTGATGAGAAAAGACATGTGGCAGATTTAACAGATAAGGGAAGAGAGTTTTTGTCACCAAAAGACCCGGAACTTTTTGAGCTTGAAGATATTGGAGAAAGATTAGCTGACCTGGATGAACGAGATCTTTCACAAAAAGAAAAAAATAAAGAGAAAAGAAAAATTCAGGAAGAATATTCTGAAAAGAGTGAAATTCTTCATTCTATTTCTCAGTTATTGAGAGCATATTCGTTGTTTAAAAAAGATGTGGATTATGTTGTAAAAGAAAATAAAGTTATGATTGTTGATGAGTTTACTGGTAGGTTGATGCCCGGTAGAAGATTTAGTGAGGGGCTTCATGAAGCTCTTGAAGCAAAAGAAGAGGTTAAAATTGAGGGTGAAACGCAAACATTTGCAACTATTACACTCCAGAATTTTTTTAGAATGTATGATAAAATTTCAGGAATGACAGGTACAGCTGTAACTGAGGAAAAAGAATTTTCAGAAATATATGAAATGGATGTTTTTGTAATTCCCACAAATGAACCTGTAAGAAGAATTGATTATGATGATGTTATTTACAGAAGTAAAAAAGAAAAATTTAATGCTGTAATTAATGAAATAGAAAGGGTTCATAAAAGAGGAGTGCCTGTCTTAGTAGGAACGGTATCCGTTGAGGATTCAGAATTATTGGCAAGGATGTTAAAAAGAACCGGCATACAGGCATCAGTTTTAAATGCTAAAAACCATGCCAAAGAAGCTGATATCGTGGCACAAGCAGGACAGAAAAAATCTGTAACAATAGCTACTAATATGGCTGGTCGGGGAACGGATATCAAACTTGGAGAGGGTGTAAAAAATTGTGAAGAATGTTATATAAAAAATGATAAACAAAGCCCTGAAGGAATAGATATTGAAGAATGTAAAGAAGACATGCCCTGTGGATTATATGTAATAGGAACACAAAGACATGAGAGTAGAAGGGTTGATAGACAGTTAAGGGGAAGAAGTGGAAGACAGGGTGATCCCGGAGCATCACGTTTTTTTATTTCTCTTGAAGACAAGCTGATGAGACTTTTTGGTTCTGATCGGATAATTGGGATATTAAATAAAATGAATATGGAAGAAGGACAGGCAATTCAACATCCGCTGCTTTCAAAACAAATAGAAAAAGCACAACAAAAAGTTGAAGGAAGAAACTTCCAGATAAGAAAACATACATTAGAATATGATGATGTTATGAATAAACAGAGATCTGTTATTTATGATAATAGAGAATATATACTTGAAGCAGCTTATATAAAAGAGTTCTTAGATTATCTGGAAGACAAGGATAAATTTAAAAATGAAACTGAATTATTGAATACTATTAAAGAAAGTGAACATTTTGATAAAATAGTTTTCAATCTATTGAAAAAATATGACATGTTAAACTATCTTGATAATGGAAATATCGAAATAATATATAAAGATATTCTTAAAGGTGAAATAAAGATAATGATAGAAGATATTATTGATTACGGCCTTGAACTTTACTGTGACGAAGGTATGCGTATTTATGATTGGGATTTTGAAGGACTAAAAGATTTTATCTTTGAATATTTTACATTACAGGTTGAATTTGATGAAGATAATATTGATGGTAGAGAAGCACTTTTCCGTCGTCTTAGAGATGAAGTTTTTGATCTATATGAAGAAAGAAGAGAACTGATGGGAGAAGATTTAATTTTTGAACTTGAAAGAGTAATAATGCTTCGTAATTATGATAATGGATGGAGAGAACATCTCTATGCAATGGATGATTTAATTGAAGGAATAAATTTAAGAGCGTATGCCCAAAAAGATCCACTAATAGAATATAAAAAAGAATCTTTTGAAATGTTTCAGAAATTAAATGAAGATATTGAAAAAAATATTGTTAGGGATTTGTTCCACATGGTAATTGAGAAAAAAAGCGAGGCCCCTGAAGATGAAACCCAGGATTTAGTATATAAAACTTCAGGAAATGCAGAAAAAGATATAAAAAGAGATCCAATAGAAAAAGATGAAAAAGTAGGAAGAAATGATCCATGTCCATGCGGAAGTGGAAAAAAGTATAAACACTGCTGCTGGCCCAAATATGAAGACTGATTTAAAAGTTAATAGAAAATTCCTGTTAAAGGATTACAGTTCCAATATAAAATTGAAGAAAGATTTTAAAAATCTTGCCTTTTTAAATCAGGTTCATGGGGATAAAATAGTAAAAGTTGAAAAACCCGGATATGCTGGAAAAGCAGATGGACTTTTTACAAAAAAAGTAGATTTGAAGCTTGGGGTAAGGGTTGCTGATTGTAATGCAATATATCTCTGGGATGAAAATTTAAATATTATCATGATTCTTCATGCTGGATGGAAGGGAACTGTTAAAAATATCCTTTCAAAAGGCATAAATATTTTTCTGGAAAATGATATAGCAAGTGAAGATATTAATATATATATTTCTCCATCTGCAAGAAAATGCTGCTATGAAGTCCAGGAAGATTTCATTAAAAATTTAGATTTTAAACTAAAAAACTTTGTAGTTAAATTTAAAAATAAATATTTTTTTGACATGTTAGGACTGAATATTTCAACTGCAAGAGAAAAGGGTGTTAAAAATATTAGTTACGCAGATGATTGTACAGTTTGTAGTGCGCAATACTTTAGTTATAGAAAGAATAGGACAGAAAAAAGACATCTTGCATATATTGAGAAAATAAGAAAATAGCTGCTAATACAGTTGTTTGATAAAAATCTGTAATTAATTTTTTTAAAGAATGGACAGCTAATTGCATAATAATTTAATTATATTGGAAGACATGTTAACAGGGGGTAATTATGAAAGATAAAGGATATATTCAGGTTTACACAGGAAACGGAAAGGGTAAAACTACAGCAGCATTTGGGTTAAGTTTAAGAGCTGTTGGTGCAGGGTATGATGTTTTTATAGGACAGTTTATTAAGGGAATGCATTATTCTGAATTAGATACTATTAAAAAATATTTTAAAAATAAGATAAAAATTGAACAATTTGGACGGGGTTGTTTCATAAAAAATGAGCCTTCTGAAGAAGATGTTAAAAAAGCCAGAAATGGATTAAAAAAAATAGAAAAAATTTTAAAAAATAATGAATTTGATATAATCATATTGGATGAAGTCAATATTGCCCTTTATTATAATTTGTTTTCAATAGAGGAACTAATTAAAACACTCGAATTGAAAAATGAAAATCAGGAAATTATATTAACCGGTAGATATGCTCCAGAGGAAATTATAGAATATGCCGATCTTGTTACAGAAATGAAAGATGTAAAACATTATTATCAAAAAGGTGTTCAGGCAAGAGAAGGTATTGAAAAATAATATAAAATACTATACAATTATAATTATGAAAGATTTTAAGAACTTATTATGATAAAAAAAGGGTTAATAATTTTTGTTTTATTAATATCAATTTTACTTCCTGTTTACTCAGGTATTCGGGTTATTACGGATAATTATCCCCCATATAATTATATAGAAAAAGGAGAAATCGTAGGGATTTCAACAGCGATAGTCAAAGAAGTTTTGAAAAGATCAAATATAGATTATGAAAGAATCGAAGTTAAACCTTGGCCAAGAGCTTATTTAATTTCTTTAAAAAATGATAATGTATTAATTTATTCTATAGCAAAAACAAAAAGAAGAGAAGATTTATTTAAATGGGTTGGTATTATTGCTCCTTATAAATTATATTTATTTAAGATGAAATCAAGAGATGAAATTTCTATTAATTCATTAATGGATGCTAAAGAATACAAAATAGGGGTTGTACCTAAAGATGTAAGAGCACAATATTTTTTGCAACATGGCTTTAATAAAAATATTGAAAATGTTGCTAATGACAGTCTAAATGTTAAAAAATTATATAATGGAAGAATTGATTTGGTTCCAAATGAAGAATTGAGTATGATGTTCAGAATAAAAAAATTAGGATTTAATCCTAAAAAAGTAGAAAAAGCATATTATCTCAAAGATTTATCTACTAATTTATATATGGCCTTTAGCAATGGAACTTCTGATGAAATTATAAATAGATGCAAAAGAGCTTTAAAGGAAATAAAAAACGATGGAACATATGAAAAAATATGGGATTCATTAATAAAAAAATAATAGAAATTCTTAACTAATATTTGTTATTTTTCTTGACAATTTTAATTAATTATTTATTATACCGATGGAGCGAGAGTGGCGGAATTGGCAGACGCGCTAGACTTAGGATCTAGTGCCCTTGTGGTGTGTGGGTTCGACTCCCTCCTCTCGTATTTCTTTCAATCAGTTTATTCAAAATGTTTAAGGAGGATTTTATGAATATAAATATTAAAACGGAGAAAATGGATAATTTAGGTTGCAAATTTAACATTGAACTTGATAAAAAAGAATTTGATAAAGAAATTAATCAGAGATTAAAATATTATAAAAATAATTTAGAAATTAAAGGATTCCGTAAAGGAAAAGTACCAATGGGAATAATAAAAAAAAGATTCTCTGAGGATATTAAAAATGAAGTAGCTAATGAACTTGTTCCCAAAATGATTCAGGAAGCTTATAAAAAGGAAGATTTTAGTCCGGTGGGAGATCCTGATTTTGAAAATCTCGAAATTGAAGATACAATAAAAATAAGTTTTGTTGCATATTCAGAACCTGAAATCGAGGAGCTGGATCTTAAAGGTATAGATGCAACAATTGAAACAAAAAAAGTTACCAAGAAGGAAATTGAAGAAGAAATAAATAGAAGGCTTGAAAATAAAGTGGAGTTTGAAGAGTATGAAGATGACAAGGAAATTGAAGAAGGTGACTTTGTTTTTCTTGATTTCAAAGGTTTTCTTAAAGAAGACGAAAGTGAAATCGAAGGTGGCGCTGCTGAAAATCACATGCTTCAAATTGGAGAGGGAAGCTTTATTGAAGACCTCGAAGAGGGAATCATAGGAATGAAAAAAGGGGATGAAGATAAAATTGATATTAAATTCCCTGAAGAATACAGAGCAGAAGATTTAGCCGGCAAAGAAGCATATTTTGAAGTAAAAATAAATAAAGTTGCTGATAAAAAATATCCGGAATTAACGGATAAACTTGTTAAAGAGATTTCTGATTTTAAAACTGTTAAAGAATTTAAAGACAATATTAAGCAGGAAATTGAAAAAAAGAAGGAGCAGGAAGCTAAAAGTGAACTTCGTGGAGAAGTTTTTGACAAGGTACTTAAAAAAAATAATGAATTTACTCTTCCAGAAAATATTGTTGAAAAGGAAAAAAAGAATTATTTAGAAAAAAACGAAGAAGAAAATGAAGAAAAAGCCATTGAAGAGGTGGAAAAATCATTAAGAAGCTACTATATTTTAAATAAGATAGCAAAAGATAATAATATAGATGTTTCAGAAGATATAGATAAATATATCGAACAATATGCACAATATTTTGGTGGAGATAAAGAAAAAGCAACAGAAATGTTAAAAGAAAATGGAATGCTTGATCAGATTGCATATTCAGCATGGGAGAAAAAAGCAATAGATAAAATTATAGAAATTATCAATAAAAAAGATGAGAATGAAAAAGAAAAAAAAGAAAATGATGATACCAAAAAAGATGAGAAACAAGGAGGAAAAAATGAAGAATGAAAAAAAAGATAATAAAATGAAAATGAATCTAACTCCTATTGTTATAGAAGAAACAAGTAAGGGAGAAAGATCATATGATATATATTCAAGATTATTAAAAGATAGGATTATATTTTTAGGATCAATAATTGAAAATAATGTTGCAAATGCTGTTATTGCACAGCTTTTATTTTTAGAATCCCAGGATCCTGATAAGGAAATTAACCTTTATATCAATTCTCCAGGGGGTTCTGTAACTGCAGGTCTAGCAATTTATGATACCATGCAAATTGTTAAACCTGATATTACAACGATTTGTGTAGGTCAGGCAGCGAGTATGGGAGCTCTTCTACTAACTGCCGGTACAGAAGAAAAAAGATTTGCTCTTCCTAATTCAAAAATAATGATACACCAACCGCTGGGAGGCGTACAGGGACAGGCTTCAGATATTAAAATTCATGCAGAAGAAATTGTAAAAACGAGAGAAAAATTGAATAAGATTTTAGCAGATCATACAGGACAGGATTTAAAAAAGATAAGAAGAGATACTGACAGAGATTTCTTTATGGAACCTTCTGAAGCAAAAGATTATGGGATTATAGACGATATTATTACTGCGAGGTAAAATATATGAATGATTATAGTGACATAAAATGTTCTTTTTGTGGAGCAGGCTATGAAGACATAGAACGCATGTTCAGATCTAAGATAGATGAAAATGTTTTTATATGTGATCAATGTATTGAAGAATTTGATTATTTATTAAATGAACTTGATGAATTTGATGCTACAAGTATAGATAAAAAAAGAGAAAAAGAAGAAAGTAGATTATTAAAAAAACCAAAAGAGATAAAAAGTGAATTAGATGAATATGTTGTTGGACAGGAAGATGCTAAAAGATCTCTTTCAGTTGCAGTTTACAATCATTATAAAAGAATCAAACATAATGAGCTAATAGAAGATGATGATATCGAACTTGAAAAGAGTAATATTCTTCTTATAGGGCCAACCGGAAGTGGAAAAACACTTCTCGCCAGAACACTGGCAAGAATACTGGATGTTCCATTTGCAATAGCAGATGCTACAACATTAACAGAAGCTGGATATGTAGGGGAAGATGTAGAAAATATTTTGTTAAGATTAATAAGAGAAGCAGATTTTGATATTCAAAAAGCTGAGAAGGGTATTATTTATATAGATGAACTTGATAAAATCAGCAGAAAATCTGAAAATAGGTCAATTACAAGGGATGTTTCCGGAGAAGGTGTTCAGCAGGCATTATTAAAAATTATTGAAGGAACAGAAGCAAATGTTCCACCTCAGGGAGGTAGAAAACACCCACATCAGAAAAATCTTACAATAGATACTACAAATATACTTTTTATTTGCGGTGGAGCTTTTAATAATCTTGAAAATATAATTGCAAAAAGAAAAGGTAGAAATGTAGTTGGTTTTTTTAAAGATAAAGAGTCAGAAAATAAAGATAATAAAAATTATGAGATACTCAGTGATGTTGAAGCTGATGATTTAATGAAATTTGGTTTAATTCCTGAGCTTGTTGGCAGAATTCCAATATTGACAGTTTTAAAAGAATTGACAAAAGAGAATTTAGTTCAGATATTAACAGAGCCTAAAAATTCTTTGGTAAAACAGTATCATAAATTTTTTGAAATGGAAAATGTTGACCTTGTTTTTGAAGAAGAAGCTCTCAACGCCATAACTGAGATTGCAGTAAAAAGGAAACTTGGTGCCAGAGGATTAAGGTCTATAATGGAAGAAAAAATGGTAGATTTAATGTATGAACTACCTGATTACAAGAAATTGAAAAAATGTACTATTACCGAAAAGGTTGTAAAAAATGATGAGGAACCAAAACTTGAATTTGAAAAGGAAGAATCCGCTTAAGTGGAGATAATTTGAGAATAAAAAATGTAAAAAAAATTGGATCCTATCAGGGAAGAAATGAAGTACCCCGGTGGGATTATCCTCAGATTTTAATTGCAGGAAGATCTAATGTTGGCAAATCTTCATTTATAAATACAATTTTAAAAAGAAAATCTTTAGTTAAAACAAGTAAAAAACCAGGAAAAACCAGAAAAATAGACCTATTTATGATAAACAATCGTTTTATTCTTGGAGATCTTCCCGGATATGGTTATGCTAAACGGTCAAAAAAAGAAATAGAAAAATGGAAAAAAATAATAAATGATTATTTATTGTATTCAAAAAATATTGTTTTAATTGTTATTATAATTGATGCCAAAGTTGGAATTACTGATTTGGATGAAATGCTAATGGATTATCTTGCAGGTTTAAATTATCCAATATATATTATTGCATCAAAAGCTGACAAGCTAAATCAGAGTCAAAAACATAAAATGAAAAAGAAAATTGAAAAAAATTATAGACCTGAGGAATATCATTTTTTCTCTTCTCTTAAAAAAAGGGGAGTAAACAAGGTTTATAATCTCTTTGAAGGAATTTTGGTTTAAAAACGATAGGAGGATTTATGCCATCTTTAGCAGTTATTGGTACACAATGGGGAGATGAAGGTAAGGGTAAAATCGTTGATCAGTTATCCGAGAAAAAGGATTTGGTTGTAAGATTTCAGGGCGGAGCAAATGCAGGACATACAATATATGTTGATAATGAAAAATATGTTTTTCATTTAATACCTTCAGGAATTTTGCATGAAGATGTTATAGTAGGTATTGGTAATGGTGTCGTTCTTGATCCAGAAGTATTAATGGATGAAATTAATATGCTTGAAGATAGAGACCATCGAGTAGATGCTGAAAATTTAAAAATATCTCCACTTGCTCATGTTGTTATGCCCTATCATAAAATATTTGATGGAATAAGAGAAGAAGAAAAAAAGGATAAGAAAATTGGCACTACAAAAAGAGGAATAGGTCCCTGTTATGAGGATAAGATGGCCCGAATTGGTATTAGAGTTATGGACCTTGTGGATGAAGAAAAATTATATGAAAAATTGAAATTTAACATAGAAGTAAAAAATAAAATTCTTGTTAAAGCTTATGGAAAAGAAAAATTAGATTTTGACAGAATTTTCGAAGAGTATCGATTATACGGTAAAAAATTGAAAAATTTTGTATATGATGTATCATATTTGATAGATGATTTTTACAAAAATGAAAAAAATGTGTTGTTTGAAGGAGCTCAGGGTTCCTGTCTGGATATTGATTTTGGAACTTATCCCTATGTAACATCATCCAACACTTCAGCAGGTGGTATTTTAACTGGTGCCGGTGTTTCCAAGGATAAGGTTGATGAAGTTCTGGGTGTAGTAAAGGCTTATACATCAAGGGTTGGAGCAGGTATATTTCCTACTGAACAAATTAACGAAGTTGGCGAAAAAATAAGAAATATAGGAAAAGAGTTTGGAGCAACTACGGGTCGTCCGAGAAGATGTGGATGGCTGGATTTAATTATGTTAAAGTATGTTGTTCGAATAAACTCACTATCAGGAATTGCTTTAACACGTCTTGATATTTTGGATGAATTTGAAGAATTGAAAATTTGTA
>Ga0209925_1000701_pt1 | contig 17097 bp, 13 predicted proteins | sample SalPonR2_A_D1_MG_FD_185702 | JGI IMG/M metagenome (GOLD analysis project Ga0209925, IMG submission 185702) | Salt pond soil microbial communities from South San Francisco under conditions of wetland restoration - Salt Pond MetaG R2_A_D1_MG... ...
CACACAGGCATCTGTAGTATCAGTTCCCGCGTCTGCTGTGGTGGGTGCTTCCAAAAAGCTGACATTCACAGTGTCCCTTGCAGTATCGCAGGCAGTAGAAATAGCCCACTGCAGAGTGTATGTTTCACCGGGGTTTCCTGAAAAGTTGGTTGTTGGGTTTACTTCATCATCAAAACTTCCGCCGCTTCCGGTGATAATATTCCACTGGCCTGAGCCATTTGAGGGTGTATTGGCGTTTAGCTGAACCGGTACGCAGGCGTCGGTAGTATCAGTACCTGCGTCTGCTGGGGTGGGCGCTTCCAAAAAGCTGACATTTACAGTGTCCCTTGCAGTATCGCAGGCAGTAGAAATAGCCCACTGCAGAGTGTATGTTTCACCGGGGTTTCCTGAAAAGTTGGTTGTTGGGTTTACTTCATCATTAAAACTTCCGCCGCTTCCGGTGACAATACTCCACTGGCCTGAGCCATTGGAAGGCGCATTGGCGTTTAGCTGAACCGGCACGCAGGCATCTGTAGTATCAGTACCTGCGTCTGCTGTGGAGGGCGCTTCCATAAAACTGACATTCACCGTGTCCCTTGAGGTATCGCAAGGTGTAGAGATGGCCCACTGGAGGGAGTATGTCTCCCCGGGGTTTCCTGAAAAGTTGGTCGTCGCGTTTGCTTCATCAACAAAACTTCCGCCGCTTCCGGTGATAATACTCCACTGGCCTGAGCCATTTGAAGGCGTATTGGCGTTGAGCTGAACCGGTACGCAGGCGTCGGTAATGTCAGTTCCAGCAATGGCAGGTATTGGTAATGGCAAAGCATTAATTTCATAAACTTCCGAATAGAACGGATCACAAGTTCCCTGGAGTACTTTTGCCCGATAATACATACTTTCCTGCACGACGATTTTGCAGGTGGTATCTTCTACGTCGTTGATGTCATGCCATTGAGCCTGTCCGGGTGACTTTTGCCAGGAGATGTCGCCCGCCTTGTATCCCTGCAGACGGAATATGGCTGTGTCGCCGGGGCACAACTCCTGTTGCTGTTGTCCGTGAACTGTATTAAAGGCAGCCAATGCTACCAGGATAGTGAAGAATAGTTTGTATATGTCCTTTATGCTGTTCATTTTTTTCTTTAGCATTTAATGTTATTTTATATTAATACCTGTCTCTCCATCTGAATTTGCGCTTGTCTGAACCTAGTCTGTAAAGTATTGATATTTCATGTGATCCATAGGTATGAGTAATCAACTTACCCATGCCATAATCAAAACTGTATCCAATCAAAAAACTGTTAAATGTAACCCCTCCCATAAAGATAAGATCGTTGGTTGTCCTGTATGATATTCCGAACCACCATTTATTCCTGTGGTTCAATCTTATGGAAGCATCAGTCTCCATTAAAGGAATAGCCTGCTCATTAAATTGCATAATTGTAGATGTCTCCAAACGATAATCTTCAGTCAGGTAAAAGGTATAGCCACCCACCAAATAATAATGACGCAAGGCTTTGTTTTGATATTTTCTGCGAACTAGATTAATTGTCTGAATGGCATTTTCACAGGATATCCCTGTATAAAACTGATCCTTTTTCATATAGAAAACACCTGCAGTAAAATCCACAGCGTAAGAAGGTCGAAATTGATTCATCAATGGGTCGCCAGCCTCTTCCACTTTTAGCTCTTTTCTATCTATTTTCATCTGGTAACCTGAAAAGGACAAGCCAAAAGAAACCTGTGACAATTCTGGCAACTTAATGTGGTAGGCATAACAAGCTTTAGCACCCACCCGGCTAATTGCTGCATTATCATCTGCAAATACAGCACCTCCAATTCCTACATTCCCTTTATCCCTGTCAACAACCTTCTTTTTTCCAAACACATTCTTAACCACATCAAGAGGAGTTTTAAGGAGTCTTCCTTCGCCGCTTAACACCATAGTTTGTGGTGGATTTTTAAACCCCAGCCACTGGTTTCTGGCAGCAAGTGCGATATCAGTGTACCCATGAGCCCCTGCAAGGGCAGGATTAAAGAAAAACTGGTTCTTCTTGTATTGACTAAATAAAGGCATCTGTTGAGAATAACTTTGAAAAAAAATTCCCACTGTAAGTATTAATATGAGAGTTAATTTTGCTTTCATTTTCAATCTTTTACTTGTCTCTTAATAAGGTTACATTTCCCTCTTTAATGACTTTATTATCACTTATTATTATGAAATGATAAGTATCTGTAGGTAATAATTTACCATTATATCGTCCATTCCATAGTCCCTTATCACTTCCGGAATCAATTGCTTTTGCTTTGTGTAACAAATCACCCCGTCTGTTGTAGATATATATTTCAGCTTCCGGGTAACTCTTTTTTAGTCCCGGAATGTTCCATACATCGTTTTTTCCATCGCCATTGGGAGTAAATGCTGTTATATCTTTAAGACATGTGGTTCTTTTCATCTCCACCTGAAAAGTATCCTTCAGGGAACAATTATGAAAATCTGATATGCTGACAAAATAATAACCCGGACTTAAATCCTCTATGCCAGAACCAGTCATTCCATTTTCCCATTGGTAAATATACGGTGAAGTACCGCCGGTTAATGTCAAAGATACAGAACCATCATTAACCCCCGGACAGGTGGCATCCGTAATGCTGGCATCCATAATATCCATAACATCTGGCTGGTCTATATGAATATCAAGGTATGTCTGGGCTTTTGACTGATGAAAATATAAAACAAATAATAATGGCAAAAATATTTTACTAAGTTTTGCTATCCTAGCTGAGCATTTTTTCTCCATAAAAATTTCAAGTCTTCAAATTATAGCATAAATTAACTTGATTTAAATTACGGTAATTATTTATATCTGTTCCGCTTTTCAAAGCTATAATGCACTTTCTGATTAAAAAATACTCACTAATGAGTATAAAAATACTTATTTGTAATTAATGATTAGTGTATCCAAACTTTCACCTATTCTTAATATTAAGGTGACCTCCTAAATAAAACAGCCTTGAGGTAAAACCATAAAGGCTGTTTTAAATAAGATAAATAAACTATTAATTACAATTTTATTTGTGAACTTCCTTGCCTTCTTTTTCCCGAATTACTTCAAAATCTTCATAGCCTTTCCTTATTCCGTGTACCAGATAATAAAAATCCACGTTACTGGTTCCATTATTTAATTCTTTCACTACCAATTTATTTTTGGTGAGTTCTTTGACATAAAGTCCATTGCAATTTCCGACAGGAGTTACCTGTGCTGTAAGTCCGCTTTCTTCAGTTACCAGACTGTAATGTTCGGGAAATTCAATAGTTGTTTCACCATTGTTAAGGGTTGCCCTATCTCTAATATATGTTGCCACTTCAGGGCCTTCTAGAGCACTATAGACGATTTCTTTTGTGGAATCCTGGGGGTGTTCCTCTACAAAATTTTTCGAACCTGTAACTTCAAAATCACCATATACTTTAACTTCATTAGGAGATCCAAAACCATTTACAGTCATTATGGTATTTTCATCCCAGTCCAAAAAACCTAAAATATTGTTTATTATAAACTCTACTTGATCATAGTTTCCATCACCTCCTTTAATTATTCCTTCCCTGTCTCCGCTACCATTTTCTATTTGCAGCTCAGAGGCATTATCAAGCCATATATCACTGTCTCCATCATATAAGTGCAGGTCTTTTATGTTTATAATGTCTTCATTATTCATATCTAATGTATTATTCCCTGCTGAATTTCCATTATCAAGGATATCATCTAAATTAGGCTTACTAGATAAATCAGTATAATCGCCTGATGTAGCTACAGTGGCTAAATTTGGAGTGTTTGACAGATCATTATAGTTCCCTGAAAAATAATTATGCGAAGCAGTACTTCCATGGTCGCCGTCATTATTGATTGCAGAAATAGCCCGACTGTCAGTAAAATATAAGTTATTTGAGCCTTCGCTTAAATCATCTGTGGTGTAATTTGAAAGATCAGTTCCTCCCGGACTGTCAGCCAATTCTATCCCATCGCCTGTACTGTTTACTTTCAACCACTTATTTGCAGTAAAAGTCGGAAAATCAGATAAATCAACAATACTATGATTTGAAAGATCGGTAACATCAGAAGGTTTATTGAGTAGATCGTCATAATAACCTGAGGTTGCCACTGTGGCAAAACTCGGAGTATTCGTTAAATCACTATAATTACCACTAAATGTATTTTCAGATCTTTTACTGAATAATGCATAAGGTACACTTACGAATTGAGATGTTCCAATGGACTGGTAATTATTACCTCCGTCTTTATCCAGTAAAACCTCTAAATAATATTCATCCGAACCCCATTCTATATTTGAAATATTTCCATTAACTGCACTCCCTTCTCCAATTTTGACATTAACAAGTCCAAAATCATTTGTTGAAATGGAATGTGTTTCACTAAATATCACAGTGCCACTTGTGGAACCTTTTTTAATATTGAATTTTAAAGCAACACTTTGATTCGTTATAGGTTCGCCATCTGAATTACGAACCACAGCTTGATAATTAAAAGAATTTGGTGTCTGTGCATAAACGACTGTTATACTTATAATTAACGTTATAATAAATAATGTAAATCTTTTAAGATTCATAATAAATGTGTTTTAGTGTTTAACAATTTTATAGATATTAGATTTATTTCTGTAAGTGGCTTTTAGAAGATAAATTCCTGAGGGAAAATTCCCCAAATAAATAGTTTTTTTACGGTCTTTCCTTTCTATTTTCAGAGTTTTCAAATTTCTCCCTTTTAAATCCATTAAGTGTAATTGTATATCTCCTTTTTTCAATTCATCAATTTTAATAATTAGTTTATCTTTTGCAGGATTAGGAAATACTTTAATTTTAAATCCAACATCTTTTAATTCATTTACATTATCAGGGGTCCCATCATCTGTTAGTAAATTTGATTGTTGAAATCCCTGGGTTACAATAAGATCACTGCTGGAATAAGTAGAGATTGATAAATCACCAACTGTAAAAGCAGAATTATTACCAGCACCTCCCAAACTACTTACAACCGTGGGGGTCAAAAACTGTGCATTTAAAAATTGAAAACACGCAATTTGAAATAAAAGAAACAATAATAAATTTTTCATAGTTTACTTTTTTTATGATTAAAAATTAAAATAGAAATAGAAGGTTTTAAACTGTAAAATGGAATGTATATTTACGCGTTGAAATGATAGTGGTTTCACTTATCTTTTAAAATGCCTTTTATACATGAAAAAATACTCATCTTCTGTTAGTTTATTACTAACTGATGAGTATAATTATTACTTTATGAAAACAGGTTCTACTCTTTCTAAAAAGTTCTATTTGTGTTATGTTTACGCTAATAATAAGAAATCAGGAATAAATTGAAAAATAAGCCCTTATCAATTCATTCGTTGATTTCAAACCCGTTTTCTCCAGAATATTCCTTCGGTGGGTATCCACTGTATTTTTGCTCAAATACAGGACTTCAGATATCTCCTGGCTGGTTTTTCCTTCTACGATATATTGCAGAATCTCTTTTTCCCTCGGGCTTAAGCAGGCAAAAGAGACCTTTTTATTGTTTGATTGATAACTTTTAAGCAGTCTAGCACTCTCATATCTTCTTATAGTATCTTTTAATTCATCAATATCCACAGGTTTCAACAAATAATCGAATGCTGCGGTCTTTATGGCATGTATGGAATAATTATTATGGGCTGTTACGAAAATAAAACAAGGATTATATCCATTTTTCCTGATTTCCTCAATGACCTCAAAACCGGTTTTGCGATCCATAACAATATCAAGAAATATAACCTCCGGCTGAATTTTAACAATAGCGTCAATTGCCTCATCGGGGTCTGTTTGCCTGCCAACCACATCAAGATTATTAATTTTATCAAGCAAGATCTCCAGCCGATCGAGTGCATGTAATTCATCATCCAGGATATAACAGCTTATTTCTTCATTTTCATTTCTTTTTTCCATAAGGCAAAAATATTTTTACATGAGTGCCTGGTTGCTTGTCAGAGTTTTCATTCAAAGGTGCAATCTTATATTGTATTTTCCCTTTTTGTATCTGAGCGTAATGTTTTAAAATCTGGTCAATGGTTTTTAAACCCGATTTTGTAGATTTGCTGTTATTATTCGATGAATTATCCCTTCCTATTCCATTATCTTTTATCTCCATTAAATGATATCTTTTGTTTTTTGATAATTCCAGGTGAATGAATCCCTCTCCTCTCAATGGTTTTACACCATGCTTAACTGCATTTTCGACAAATGTGAATACCAACATTTTGGGGATAGGGATATGCTGATTTACTTCTGGATGAATTTTTATTTTATACGTAAATTTTTCGTTTAAACGAAACTTTTCAACCTCCAGATAATTTTCTATATGGTCAATCTCTTTATATAAAGGAATGATGAACTTTTCAGAATTCACGACTATATTTCTAAGCAAGTTAGAATATTTTACAATAATAGAATTGGCTTTCTCAGCATCGCCATCATAAAGAATTGAGCTAATTGAATTCATCAGGTTAAATGTAAAATGTGGTTCAATCTTGTTTTTGATTGTTTTAAGCTGTAATTCATTTATTTTTCTTTGTGTTTCATAATTTTGACGGATTATTTTTGTTTGAAGCATTTTTATCAACCAAACAGTAAACAAAATACCACCAAACAATCCGGCATAAAGAAAATAACGGAAGGTATATATCGGGTTTTTCTCATACGAGTAGATAGATGCAGTTTTATCGGTTTGGGCAAACAAGTATCTTTGCCCACCTGCTTCTTTCTTTATGGCAAAATGAAAATAGTTTTTGCGGAAAGGAATATTAATTGAAACAGGATGCTTGATGTTATTCTGAGTAATAATAAATTCATTATTTCCTTTTCCTTTAAACAGCAATTCGTTGCGATGATCTCCATTGATATCTCCTTTAAATTTTACATTCCCATTTATAATTCCCGGAACTTCCCATTCATTTTTTATGTTCAGATTTTTATCCAACATCTGTACTTTTTCGTTGCAGGTAAAAAAATACAATTCCCCGTTATTGCTGAGTATGGATGTTCTCCTGGGGTATTCTATACCATTGAGTTTTTTCTCCTTTAACAAAACACCCTTGTTATTATAAATTAAAAGCCTTGGAACAATCTCATTTTTAATACCATAATATTGATGATAAACGAATAAAAACCTTTTATCGCCAGTTTTATAGGGTTGAACAAATAGCTTCATCGGATATTCCCTGAAAGGAACAGGGTTAAAAACAAATTCCAGGTCGTTGTTAAAAACCATAAGCCAGCCCCGCATGTCTGTATAAGGGAAATCTTCGGAAAGATTCCCAAAAGCATGAGCATCTCCTGTAATTTCAGGTATCTTGTCGCCATCCATATCAAATGCCCGAATATTGTTTAAGAATATTCCGGCTTTAGGCGAAATTTTCAAGGTATCTTCTGCGATATTATATATACAAACTCGCCGGGGTTGAGTAATTAATGCACCCGGTGTGATACTAAAGTAAAGCTCCTGATCCGGGTCTTTATCAAAGTTTGCAAATCCTCCTTTATGGATTCTGAAATCACTATTTTCAATGTCTATAAGTCCCCTGCTAAATTCTCGATATTTCTTTTCCCCAACCTGGAACTTTTTCTCAGAGAAGGGTTCAATCATATGTAAATAAATTGAATCCTTGTAATAAGTAAACAATGTAATCTCCTTATATCCATTCAAATTATAATCTCCTACAAAAAAACTAACCTCTTTAAGAAAAATTCTCCCGTCAAAATTCCACTGATCTAGAATTCTGTTATTTTCATACACAACAATACCTGTCTGGTTCCTTCTTTTCATGTAAACAAACCGAATTTTTTCGGAAACATCATCTCCATTCAAATCGGCATAAGAATAAAAAGAATTATTAACACGATGATTCTCCCGAATCAATTTAGATTCATACTTTTCAAAATCAAATGGATGTAGTAAAATAATTACAATAAAGATTGCAATGCTAATTAAGAGTGGATAAAAATTTAAAACCTGTTTTTTTATGTTTGTTTTTTTTACCATAAAAGTAGCCTGAACTCAAATTTAATAATTAAGTTTTCAAAAAACAAAAATTGACTATTCTTGCCTGTTTCTCATTTATTCATTATCTTGAAAATAAATAAAAACAAAAACGATGTCTAAAAGAAATCTTATTTTTATTTTGCTTATGGCACCACTCTTTCCCTTTTGTTCTTCAGAAAAACAAGCCCTCAAAGTTGTTGATGAAGTAAACCTTGAGAAATATACAGGCATGTGGTACGAAATTGCCCGTCTGCCCAACCGGTTTGAAAAAGGACTCAAATGCGTGACAGCCACTTATCAATTGCGTGAAGACGGGAAAATAACCGTTATCAACAAAGGGCACAAAATCGAAAACCCTCAGCAGGCAGAAAAAGTTGAGGGCTGGGCAAAAGTTCCCAATCCTGAAGAACCCGGAAAATTGAAAGTAACCTTTTTCTGGCCTTTCTTTGGCAAATACTGGATCATCGACCTCGATGTTGATTATCATTATGCCCTGGTAGGTTCACCCTCAAGAAAATATTTGTGGGTGCTGGCCAGAGAAAAAGCCTTGAAAGAGGCAACCTACAAAAAGTTGCTAAAAACAGCAGAAGAAAAAGGGTTCGATACCGCAAAGCTTATTCGTACCAAACAGGATTGCGAAAAGATGGAATAGAAAACATGAGAACAGGCATAAAATTTAATTTTCCTTATGTAGAGACACGCCGGGGCGTGTCTCTACATAAGGAAAATGCATAATACAAGAAATTCCGTATGGCTAACGTATGCTTCTCTATTTTTCTGTTTCTCTCTCTTCTTTCAATTCCTGCAGCTTGTACATCTCATCTCTCAGGCGGGCGGCCTCGGTAAAATCCAATTCCGCTGCTGCTTTCTCCATGGCTTTCTTGTTCTTTTCAATGGCTTTGTCCAGCGCTTCTTTGTCCATATATTGCACCACCGGATCGGCGGCTACATTCAGACTATCGGGTCCGGCATAGGCTTTGGGCTCTCCCTTGCCTATTTTTTGCCTGTAATCAGCCATTACTGAGCGTGATGCTTTCTGTATCTGTTTTGGGGTAATATTGTGCTTTTCGTTGTATGCCAACTGTTTCTCCCGTCGCCTATTTGTCTCATCAATGGTCTGCTGCATCGAGCGGGTAATCTTGTCTGCATACATAATCACCTTGCCCTCGAGGTTACGGGCAGCCCGGCCGGCCGTCTGTGTGAGCGAGACTGTCGATCGCAGGAACCCTTCTTTGTCGGCATCCAGAATAGCCACCAGGGAAACTTCCGGCAGGTCAAGCCCCTCCCGAAGCAGGTTGACACCTATCAGCACATCAAACTTACCGGTTCTGAGGCCGTCCATAATTTCCACGCGTTCCAGGGTATCAATATCCGAATGTATGTAGCGGCATTTTACCTTGAAACGCGTCAGGTATTTGGTGAGTTCCTCGGCCATGCGCTTGGTAAGGGTGGTTACCAGAACCCGTTGCGATTTCTCCGAGCGTTTCACAATCTCCTCCATCAAATCATCAATCTGGTTCAGGGTTGGTCTCACCTCAATTTCGGGGTCGAGCAGCCCGGTTGGACGAATTACCTGCTCCACAATTACCCCTTCTGTCTTGGTGAGTTCATATTTCGCGGGAGTAGCGCTTACAAACACCACCTGGTTGATTAGCTGCTCAAACTCCTCAAACTTTAATGGCCGATTATCAATGGCTGCCGGCAAGCGAAAACCATATTCAACAAGATTCTTTTTGCGGGAGAAATCACCACCGTACATGGCATGAATTTGTGGAACGGTCACATGACTTTCATCAATTACGGTAATAAAATCATCCGGGAAATAATCGAGCAGGCAGAAAGGTCTTGAACCGGGCGAGCGGCCGTCAAAATACCTGCTATAATTCTCAATACCTGAGCAATATCCCAACTCTTTGATCATTTCCACATCATATTCCACTCTTTGTTTGATTCGATTGGCCTCGGTTTTTTTTCCCAGATCTTCAAAGTACTGAATCTGATCACCCAGATCATACTGTATCTGTTTAATAGCATGATTCATTCTTTCTTTGGTTGTTACAAAAATATTGGCCGGGTAAATGGTTACTTTTTCGTATGATTCCAAAGTATTGTTGTTAAAAGGATCGAAAGACTCTATCTCATCAATTTCATCTCCCCAGAAGCTGATTCGGTAGGCTGTATCGGTATAAGCAAGAAACACATCTATCGTATCACCCTGCACACGGAAGGTACCGGGCTTAAACTCCAGTTCGTTTCTGGAATACAAACTATCTACTAATCTTCTTAAAAAAGCATTCCTGTCATAGTTTTGTCCGGTTTCTATTGTAATGGTATTTTCATAAAAATCATCCGGGTTTCCTATTCCATAAAGGCACGATACCGATGAAACAACGATCACATCCTTTCTGCCTGATAGCAAAGAAGAGGTGGCACTCAGACGCAGTTTTTCAATTTCTTCATTAATTGACAGGTCTTTTTCAATATAAGTATCCGTAACCGGTAGGTAAGCTTCAGGCTGATAATAATCGTAATAAGAAACAAAATATTCTACGGCATTGTCAGGAAAGAACTCTTTAAACTCACCGTATAATTGGGCTGCAAGGGTTTTGTTGTGACTTAATACCAATACCGGTCTTTGTATATTCTGAATCATATTGGCAATAGTGAAAGTCTTTCCGGATCCGGTAACACCAAGTAATGTCTGAAAACGATCGTTACGCTGAATGCCTTCTGTAAGCTCTTTTATGGCATTGGGCTGATCACCGGTAGGTTTATATTCTGAGGTTAATTGATAGTCCATATCCAATTCATTTCATTTTTGTTTTTAACAACGAATCAAAATAACATTAGTTTTTTCAAAATAAAACTTTTTCCTGATTGTTTTACATTAAATTTGCCTAATATTTAATTGAAATATTTATGGAAAAAAAGAAGCAGCCCGGAAAGAAAAAAACAGAAGAAACCGTACGGCTTAATAAATTTATTGCCAACAGCGGAATCTGTTCGAGAAGAGAGGCAGATGAGCTAATCTCAAAAGGATTAATCACTGTCAATGGAGAGAAAGTTTATGAAATGGGCACAAAAATAGATCCCCAAAAAGATAAGGTAAAATACAAAAACAAAGTCCTGAAGAATGAAAAACATGTTTATATCCTTTTAAATAAACCGAAGGATGTTGTGACTACTGTAAAAGACAAACATGCAAGGAGAAATGTAATAGACCTGGTAAAAAATGCCTGTCCGGAACGTGTCTATCCGGTTGGGAGACTTGACAGAAATACAACTGGTGTCTTACTGCTGACCAATGATGGAGACCTAACCAAAAAACTCACCCATCCCAGGTATAAAAAGAAAAAGATCTATTATGTGGAGCTGGACAAACCACTGACTAAAACACACATGGATGAAATCATAGAAGGGATTGAACTGGAAGATGGATTCATTGCCCCTGATGAACTAAGTTATCCGAATCCTGAAGATAAGAAGCAGGTGGGTATTGAAATTCACAGTGGACAGAACCGCATTGTTCGGCGGATATTCGAACATTTTGGTTATCGCATTAAGAAGCTGGACAGGGTTTATTTTGCCGGTTTAACCAAAAAGAACCTGAAAAGGGGTAAATACAGGTTTCTCACTCAGAAAGAAATAAACATGCTAAAAATGAACGTTTTCAAATAAATCAATGGTATAATTCTTGCAAAACCCAAGGAAAAAAATATGTTCAGACGTATTATACTCCTTTTATTGATTTCTCTTATTTCTCTTGTAGGTTACACACAAAAAAAGGAATTAAAAGGCAAGGTAATCGATGCCAGGTCAAAGAAACCACTTGTGTTTGTAAATGTAGTTTATGGAACCCCACAGCACGGAACCACAACAAACATTGACGGATTTTTTAACCTCAAAGTCTCTTCTTCCACCGAAAAAATTCATTTTAGCTACCTTGGATACAAAAAGAAAACCATATCCCTTGATTCCCTGGAAAATAAACAGAACATCATTATCAAACTTCACAAGAAACCATTTTCGCTGAAGGAAGTAGTTGTAAAACCAGGGTATAATCCTGCCCACAGAATTATACGAAAGGCATATCAAAATAAAGAAAAACACAACCCGGAAAACCTCGAATCATTCTCTTACAAAACCTATAACAAAATGATTTTTACTGTAGACTCAACCAGTCTCTCAGATAGCATATCCCAACCAGACACTGCCAAAGTAGATTCAGTAGAATTGAGACTCAGAAAATTCAGGAACAGACAATACATCATGTTAATAGAATCAGTAAGCAAACGAGAATTTCTTGCTCCTGATAATTACCATGAGAAGGTTCTTGCTTCAAGGGTAAGTGGCTTTAAAGATCCTTCTCTGTTTTATCTTTCAACACTTTATCAGCCTTTTTCCTTTTATGATCAGGTAATTGAAATTGGAGATTATAATTATCTGAATCCTATAACGAAAAACAGTGAAAAACATTATTATTTTCATCTTGAAGACACGTTGTTCAGCAATCGAAAAGATTCAACATTCGTTATTTCCTTTCGTCCCAGGAAGGGAAAAAACTTCGATGCCATGAAAGGGATTCTGCATATCAACACCAATGGATATGCCCTGGAGAGAGTTATTGCAGAACCTTATGATCCGCCCAAACAATTCACCATAAAAATTCAGCAGGAATATGACTATGTGAATGACCAGCAATGGTTTCCCACTCACTTAAATACTCAAATTGAGTTTCATGACATATTGTATGAAAACAAGCAAAATGAATATTTCCTTTTGGGAGACGGGAGAACATATCTGAAAAACATAAAACTGAATCCTGAAGTAGATCCGAAAAAATTCAGCAATGTTGAACTGAAAATTCCAGACAGCGCTTATTACAAGGATACTTCTTTTTGGGAGAACCAAAGAGTAATGCCGCTTACCGAAAGGGAAAAGCGCACTTACAGAATTATTGACAGTTTGGGAGAAGCGCATAATTTTGACGGTATGATAAAGAGGTTTTTTGCCGTTGCTACCGGATATTACCCATATAAATATATCAACCTGGATCTTGCAAAAATATACACTTACAATAGGCACGAAGGACATCGTTTGGGGCTTGGTCTTTTAACAAACGATGATGTTTCGGAATATTTCTCTGTGGGAGGATACTTTGGATACGGTTTTAAAGACAAGGACTGGAAATATGGAGGACAGTTAAACCTGAATCTGCATAAAGAATCTGAAACACAGCTTAGTTTTCGCTATTACGATGACGTAAGAGAAACCGGGGGATATGAATTCATGAACAAAAATGATCTTTCCAACAATGAAATGTTCCGTAAATTCTTGATAAAAGATATGGTGCGTGAAGAAACCTATGAAACAAGTTTATCGTTCAGAACACTGAAATACCTGAAATTAAACCTCTTCGCCAGGCACTCTGACATTAAGCCATTTAATGACTATCAATATGAAACCAACGCAAAGGTTATTGATAATTTTATAGTTTCAGAGGTTGGGCTGAATCTAAAATATGCGTACAAAGAAAAATTTATGGAAACTCCTTATGGCAGATTCTCTTTAGGAACAGATTTTCCCATTTTCTACGGGAACATCATCCGTGGAGTGCCATGGTACAACGGAAAGTTCTCCTACACAAAATTTGAAGCAGCCATGTCGGAAAGTTTCTTTATAAAAATGGTAGGAACGAGTCATACCAAGGTTGTAGGTGGGTATGCCAGCGGAGAAGTTCCATATTTTAATCTTTACAATGGTCATGGTGGTTTTGGAGACAAGTTTTCAATATACTCAGACAACAGTTTTAGCACAATGCGGCTGGGAGAATTTTATGCCGACAGGTTTGTTTCCCTGTACTACAGGCATAACTTTGGTTCACTTTTGTTTAAAGGTGAAAAGTTTAAACCACAGATATCTGTTCTGAACAACATGGCCTGGGGTTGGTTAAAAAATAAACAAAAGCATAAAAATATTGATCTGAACAGCTATGATAAGGGATATTATGAGGCCGGGTTACTTATAGATAATATTATAAATCTGAACTTTTTCAGTTACGGAATGGGCGTATTCTATCGTTATGGCCCTTATAGTTTAGAAAACGAATCAAATAATTTTGCTTATAAATTTTCTTTTCGCTTCCAACTGGAAGAACAATAAAAGAGGGAAGAGTTGATAAAACCACGAATATTTTTTCTTAATCCGATTAAAAAAGACCAGATATTTTTATTTATCTCATTTAATATCAGGATTAGATCAACAACTTTCAGTATTTAAAAACAGAATTTTAAGGAGAAACAATATTCACCCCAACACGTTTCTCGAGAATTGCAGAATCAACCTGTTGTTCTCCTTCAATCAAATCCCTGATATTAAAATAGTTCCAGTCCCTGTCTTTGGGTAATTCCAGGTAATCAATCATAAAATTCATGGTATCTGTTCCAATAGGTAATCCTGCTGTATTTATGGTATATTCCAGGGATTTTGAAAAAATGGAATCAGTATAAATCAATGAATCCTTTAAATGAGCAGAAAAATATAATGGCTTGTGGTTATCTTCAAATCCAATCAATCTACCTGTTACAAGCATAGTGCTATCAGCATAAACCTGGTCGCCATTGGCAGGTTGTATAATAACTAATTTAGGATCATAGTGTGTTTCTTCCTCCATCTCGCATTGAGAAAAGGAAATGAGCAAAACAGGAAGTAGAAACAGTAAGTATTTATTTTTGATTTTCATAGCTACAAAAAATTATGATTGTCAGTGCTATAAAAATAAGAAAAAACGGGGAATTGATCAAAAGAAACGTTCATGAAAAAAAGAAGCTGTCGTTCCAGACAGCTTCCATTAAGACGTACAAATATATTTTGATAATACCCTACTATCTTCACTTATTCAAAAAATGCCCGCATTTTTTCAAAGAAACTCTTATCCGTTTTATCAGGATTGGGTTTAAAATTTTCAGATTTCTCCATATCCTCCATCATTTTCTTTTCTTCTTTAGACAGGTTTTTAGGTACCCAAACATTAATATTCACAAGCAAATCCCCTTTTCCGTAGCCATTTACTTCAGGTATTCCTTTGCCCCGAAGCCTTAAGATTTTGCCGGGCTGCGTACCCGGATCGACTTTTATTTTCACTTTTCCTTCCACTGTAGGAACTTCTACAGGACCTCCAAGAGCAGCTTTCGGGAAACTTATATAGAGTCCATAGATGAGATCGTTCCCGTCCCTTATCAGATCAGGATGTTTCTCCTCTTCAATTACAACGATCAAATCGCCATTTACTCCGCCTCTTCTGGCGGCATTTCCTTTTCCGCTCACGGTCATTTGCATTCCTTCTCCGACACCAGCAGGAATATCAATGGAAATCACTTCACTTCCCTTCACAATTCCTTCACCGTGGCATTTTGTACATTTATTTGTAATTACTTTTCCTTCGCCGCCACAGGTTGGACAGGTAGAGGTAGACTGCATCTGCCCAAGGAAAGTATTTGTTACTTTAGTCACCTGGCCAGATCCTCTACAGGTAGAGCAGGTACTGTAACCTGAAGCCGATCCGCCTTCTGCACCGGTACCATCGCAGGCATCGCAGGGAACATATTTATTAACCCTGATTTTTTTGGTAACGCCTTCAACAACTTCCTTTAGGGTAAGTTTTACTTTTACTCTCAGGTTAGAACCTTTGTTGACTCTCCGTCCTCTTCTACCGCTTGAACCAAAACCTCCAAAATCACTAAAACCACCAAAAGCGCTACCGAAGCCACCACCAAAGATGTCACCGAATTGTTCAAAAATATCTTCAATGGTCATTCCGCCGCCACCGAATCCTCCACCGGAGGAGTAGGCGCCAGCCTTGACACCGTCATGTCCAAACCGGTCGTATCGTTTTCTTTTTTCCGGATCACTAAGGACCTCATAAGCTTCGGCTGCTTCTTTAAATTTTTGTTCAGCTTCTTTATCTCCAGGATTTTTATCCGGATGATATTTTATAGCCTGTTTTCTATATGCTTTTTTAATTTCATTTTCAGATGCATCTTTTGAAACACCCAATATCTCATAATAATCTCTTTTGTTACTCATAAAAATGTTTTTTTACCTGCCCTGATTTTATTCTCCAATTACAACTTTTGAATACCTTAAGATTTTATCATTCAGATAATATCCTTTTTGTACCACATCAACAACTTTTCCTTTCAATTCTTCACTTGGTGCAGGAATTTTAGAAACTGCCTCATGTTTATCTGTATCAAATTCCTGTTCTTTGGCTTCTATCTCTTTTACACCGTTTTGTTTCATAAAATCTTTGAATTTACTGTAAATAAGGTGAATTCCTTTTTTTACAGCTTCCAGATCATCAGAATCATCAATAGACTGCAACGCTCTTTCAAAATCATCCATTACTGGTAAAAGTCCATTCAGAATATCTTCTCCTGCTGATTTTGTCAGCTCCATCTTTTCTTTCAGGGTTCTTTTCCTGTAATTATCATACTCAGCAGTAAGCCTAAGATATTTATCCTGCATTTCCTGCAGTTTTTCCTGGTCTGTTTTTTCCTGCTTTTCTGTCGCTTTTTCAGATTTTTTCTTTTCCTTATCGGACTCTTTGGCTTCTTTTTGTTTTTCCTCCTGTTCTACTGAAGCTTCCTGTCCTTCAGTCTTTTCCTGTTCTTCTTTCTGATTTTCAGTCTGTTGTTTATTTTGAGTCTGTTGTTCTTCCTGGCTTTGATTCTTTTTTTCCTGTTCTTTGTTTTCTTCTGTTTTCTTCATTATTCATCCTTCTTTTAAAGTTCCTCAATAATATAACCGCTTCTTTGATTTCAAATAATTTGCCAAAAATTATCTATACGACAAATTGACATCTAACCTGAATTATTCACAAACTTTTCATGTTTTGTTTTTATAATTCTTTAGAAACTTTTGATTTTCTATTAATTCAACAAATTAGTTTTATTTATAGTGCATCGATTTCTAAATAAAATCAAAACAGTTTCTTAATACAGGTAAAAAAAAGCAAGCTTAAAAAAGGTGACAA
>Ga0209925_1000703_pt1 | contig 17086 bp, 16 predicted proteins | sample SalPonR2_A_D1_MG_FD_185702 | JGI IMG/M metagenome (GOLD analysis project Ga0209925, IMG submission 185702) | Salt pond soil microbial communities from South San Francisco under conditions of wetland restoration - Salt Pond MetaG R2_A_D1_MG... ...
ATTGACTTTGTAACAGACCATTATTATAATAGAGAGCAAAAGTTAGGTTACCCTAAATACTTAAATAATAACAATGGCAAGTAAAAGTTTAGAAGATTACTTAGAAACTATTTATAACTCTATCAACAAACGAGGACACGCCAATACAAATGAAATAGCTCAGGATTTGGGTGTCAAGCCTCCTTCTGTAACGGAAATGTTTCACAAGCTAAATAAGCAGGGATACATCAACTATAAAAAGTACAAAGGTGTAACCCTCACTGAAAGAGGGAAAGAGATTGCAAAAAGTATTTCTAAAATTCATATAAACATCCGGAAGTTTCTTAAAACAATTCACGTCTCGAGCGAACAAGCCGACAAGGACGCGTGCAAATTGGAACATTATTTAAGTCAGGAATCCGTAGGTCAGCTCAACAAGTTCATCGACTTTATTGAGAACTGTCCCAAGCGAGAAGCGGAATGGCTCAAGCATTTTGATTACTATAGCAAACACAACGAGCTCCCGTTTGATTGCAGAGGTAATTATCACGACGATGTAACCACCTAACCACTATGTATCTTTCACAGTTAAAAGACGATCAAACTGCCAGGATAATTTCCATCTCCGGGGGAACAAAGCTACATCAAAGGCTGGCTCTTCGGGGAATTACCGAAGGTCTAAACTTTAAAGTTATCTCCTCAAAAGGCCCGGGCCCAGTCACTATCAAAAGCAATGGCAACCTAATAACCGTGGGGAGAGGAATGGCAAAAAAAATTCGAGTGAGAGAAATCGATAAATGTTAAAAAAACTGACAGAATTAGAATATGGTGAACGGGGTATCATCCATAGTATGGGAGAAAATATCAAACCCAAGCTTTGTGGTATGGGGATAAGAGATGGAAAGTTAATCCGAATGGATACAAAACAGCCCATAAAGGGGCCTGTAGTAATTACGGTAGATCAATCTACAACTTCGCTTGGTTTTGGACTGGCGCAACAAATTTTCATAGAGGTTAAAAAATGAAAATTTTACTAATGGGGCATCCAAACGTGGGAAAGAGTGCCGTCTTCAACAGATTAACAGGAGCAAATATCACTGAATCCAACTACCCGGGAACGACCGTAGATTATACCGTAGGATATACCTTTATTGAAGACCAAGAGTACGAGATTATAGACGTACCGGGGACCTTTTCCACAGAACCAAAAGACGAAGCCGAGCAGGTTGCTTTAGATCTACTAGCAAACAATCCGGACGCAACCGTCATTTCTATCCTGGATGCTACAAAGATCGAACGAGGGTTATATCTAGCATTCGAGATCATGGAGAAAGGATTCCCTTTGGTAATTGCTCTGAATATGTGGGACGACGCTGAGAGCCACAACATAAAAATTGATGTAGAGAAGTTAGAAGAAATTCTTCAGGTGCCAGTTGTACCAACCGTTGCCATTAGCGGGAAAGGAATATCAAAGCTAGCCCATAAGGTTACACAGGCAACACCAACCGATACCAAAGAGTTAAAAAAAAGGATAGAAAATCTTTAATGCAGTATTTGTCACTGAAGAGATAAATCCGACTCAAAATTTTCGGAGCTTACAATCCCATGAGTCTAGAAGACGAATTGATCACCAAAATAGGGCGAGGAAAATCGGTGGACGAACTTGTAACAATCCTCGACATGAGGAAACAAACTATTCAGGCCATTATCGAAACTCTTGTCTCTCGTGGAAAGCTGAAAGAACTTGATAAACACCGTAAATGCAACAGTTGCCCAATGAGTAGTTTTTGCCCTTTACCTTCCCCCGGGCAGGAAAAACTTTACATGGTAACCGAAGACAGACAAACGGATGAGGAAACCTACAAATCATGATTAAGGAACAACTCGTAAACCAATACAAAGCCGAACTCCAAAGACAGTCAGTATCCGATCTAAGAATCGGCTTAGGCTATACTGCGATACAACTTGACTCCGGTAATACCGGATTGGCCGCTACGTTAAGATATGATCTACCCAGGGGCTGTAGCCTGCTAGAAGCTGCAGGTCAATACATCGGAATAAACGCCTACAAAGCCGCCCAACTTCTAACCAAACCCGATCCCCTGCAAGCTGGAATAGGTCTTGCTACCATAAACGCGGTAGCAAATCAAGGAACTCAAAGCAACATAGCGTCACCGTTAGAAGCCCTAGGAATCAACTCCACCCACAAGGTCGGTATGGTGGGTTATTTCGAACCTCTGATCGAACCTATTCGGGAGAGATCAAGTGAACTCTATATATTCGAAAGAGAGTCCTCATCAGATGAAACAACCTACCCGGATTGGGCAATAAATTCTCTTCTTCCATCCTGCGATATATTGATAATCTCTTCCACGACTATAATTAATGAAACAATCGATCATATATTACGTCTAGCGTCGGGCAAGACCGCTTTACTTGGACCGTCAACACCATTTGTTCCTACCCTGCAAGAACATGGTATCTCCTATCTATTTGGGTCAATTGTCATGAACCCAAAAGAAGTCATGGAAATAGTCTCTCAAGGCGGCGGAACTAGAAATTTCGGAAACTCCATTAAGAAAATAAACCTCAAGATCTAACCAACCTACTCCCGTTTCCACTATCTCACGAACGGATAAAACCATACCACTAGAGCTCCAGCAGACCGTGTCGTGTACCAAAGTTGTTCCACAGGTTCTCATATATTAATCTGTATGAGAACAAAAGGATAGACCAAAAACTTTTAACTTACCTTATAGGGTTCGAGGGGGAATTGTACAAATGCCCGAGGAAAAATGGCACAAGTTGCCGCTTTCCGAAGTTTACTCTAGATTAAACTCCAGCTCAACCGGATTATCATCAGATGAAGCAACCGGAAAAATAGATAAATACGGCAAGAATAAATTGAAAGAGGAGAAAAAAATCTCTCCAATAACCCTCTTCCTTGAGCAGTTCACGGATTTTTTAATCCTCATCCTTCTGATTGCCGCAACTATCTCACTTATACTCGGCCACCAGGTAGATTTCTATCTCATCATCGCAATTGTTATTGGAAATGGGATCTTTGGCTTCGTTCAGGATTGGAAAGCAGAACAGTCAATTCAAGCATTGAAAGAGATGGCAACAGCAGAGGCAACTGTATACCGCGGCGGACAGCGGAAAGTCATTGATATCGAAGAGTTGGTTCCTGGAGATGTCATCTCTCTAGAACAGGGTGCGACTGTGCCCGCCGACGCCCGGCTAATCAAGCAACAAACTCTAAAGGTTGACGAATCCGCCCTTACAGGAGAAAGCGAAGCTGTTCAAAAGATAACAGACGTTATACAGGAATCAATCGAGCTAGCTGAACAATCCAACATGGTATTTAAACACACCAACGTAGTCAGAGGGCGTGGGGAAGCAATCGTAGTATCCACAGGCATGGAAACTGAAATAGGACAAGTAGCCAAGCAACTCCAGGAAGTAGAGCAAGAACTGACTCCATTTCAAAAAGAAGTAAACGAACTAGGCAAAAAGTTAGGAATATTATTGATTGGAATCTCTGCATTGATAGTACCAATCTCAATTTGGTTTCATGGTACAGGTTGGTTGGAAGCCTTTCTAACCGCTGTGGCTTTAGCAGTGGCGGCAATTCCTGAAGGACTGCCTGCGGTTGTAACTCTCGCCCTAGCTATGGGAACAAGGAAGATGGTGGAGCGCAATGCCCTAACCAGACGATTAACTGCGGTGGAATCACTGGGATCCGTCGACACTATTTGCACCGACAAGACAGGAACGCTTACCGAAAACGAGATGAGCGTCCAACAGGTCTATACTTCCGGTACTCAGGGAAAAATCGGTGAATTATCTCTAGAAAAGGATTCTGGCAAAAATAACAGAGGCAACGACCAAAAACTGCTATTACAGTCTGGGGTCTTATGTAACGATGCAGAGCTTCAAGCTCACGATGAAATGATCGGTGATCCAACCGAAGTTGCCCTCCTCAAATCGGCAAGACGAGCCGGTCTAAACCTGACCGAAACGAATAGTTCTATGACCAGAATAAGAGAAATACCGTTCTCATCGAAGAGAAAAATGATGACTACTGTCTACAAAAATGAAGAGACGACAAGATCCTACACCAAGGGAGCACCAGAAATAGTGCTAGAAAAAAGCAACAATTACTGGGAAAACGGGGAAATAAAACCCCTTACCATTGAAAAGAGAGAAGAATTTCAGCAAAAGATCGAGAGTATGGCTTCTGCTGCGCTGCGGGTACTGGGCTTTGCCACTAAAGATCTCTATGACGAAAACGTAGAAGATATCGACAAGACTAACCTAGAAACTAACCTCACCTTCATCGGGCTCCAGGGCATGATAGATCCACCAAGAGAAGAAGTAAAAGAAGCAATACACGCCTGTCGCGCCGCCGGCATTAGAACAGTAATGGTAACCGGGGACAACGCGCTAACCGCAAAAGCAATAGGCAAGGAACTCGGGTTTACAGGTGAGGTTTTAACGGGAAAAGACCTTAATTCTTTAACAAATTTGAAACTAAGAAAGAAAGTGCCAGAGGTAACCACGTTTGCCCGGGTATCACCGTCTGACAAGTTAAAAATATTGAACATCATAAAAGACGAAGAAGGCCACATAGTTGCAATGACAGGTGATGGCGTAAATGATGCCCCTTCTCTAAAGCGATCCGACGTTGGAATATCAATGGGGATTAGAGGAACAGATGTAGCCAAACAAGCTTCTGACATAGTGCTACTGGACGATAACTTTGCCTCGATTAAGGACGCAATTGCCGAGGGAAGGGCTATATTCGATAACATCAGAAAATTTGTCTCTTTACTCCTGTCCGGTAATCTGGCAGAAGTCCTCACTGTGTTTCTAGGCACTTTGTTTGGCCTAGGGCTACCATTGACAGCACCAATGTTGTTATGGGTTAACCTGTTAACTGATGGCTTACCTGCGGTAGCGCTGGGAGCAGATGGAAAATCAAAAGGGGTAATGGACAGAAAGCCCCGAAGAAAAAGTGAGGGTGTCATTAACAAATACATGGTTTTCGTGATTCTGGGTATAGGTGTGAGTCTGACAGGGTTAATACTCCTTTCGTTTAACCATCTGCTACCAAATATAGCCCTGGCCAGGACAGTTGCCTTTACGGAATTGGTTTTAATTGAATTAATAGAAATAGTCCCCATTAGAGCCAGTTTTGGCAAGCCTATCAAGACAAATTACTGGTTACATTTGGCAGTTTTGTCCTCGATCACTTTCCAGTTTGTGGTAATTTACAGCCCGATCAATACATACTTTGGTCTGGTACCACTTGGTCTTTATCCCTGGTTTGTAATTCTCAGTGCAATTGCCATCTTCTCCATCTTTATCTGGATATATATCAAGATCGGACAAAGGATCTTCGGGAGATTCAGTTAACCTATGATTCTCAGGTAATACAAGATTCTAACCGATTTACAGGCGATCCCGAAACTTGATTTTCTTTAGAACTTCTTCATAATTTCTTTATATTCCCGGAATAAGATATTATCAGAAAGACGAGAACTTGATCTTTAGTTCTAACCAAATTAACTATGGAGGAGATATATAATGAACAAAAATCGGAGTTTGCATTTTGTACTTCTGGTAGTGCTAACTTTAGGACTTTTATTGCCAACCAGCTTGGCCGCATTAGCCGCTGATGCCAATAACATTGCAAGTTCTCAGAAAACTGCCATCACCAGAGCAGCGGAAATAGCCGGTCCAGCTGTTGCAAGGGTCGAAGTGACAAAGACTGTAGCACAACGGTCCCCTTATAACTTTTTTGACGATCCGTTCTTCAGATACTTCTTTGGCAACCCAGACAGGCAAGAAGAACAAAGAGTACAATCGTTGGGATCGGGTTTCATAATTACCTGGCAAGGTAAGAAATACTTACTCACCAATGAGCACGTCGTCACCGGAGCGGAGGACATAAGGCTGACGTTTAGCGACAGCACAACATATCAAGCAGAGGTAATAGGTAAGGACGAAATGATCGATGTTGCAGTACTTGAAATTACAAAAGGAGAGAACCCACAAAATTTGCCCTCGATAGAACTAGGAAATCCGGAGAATACTCCAGTTGGTGCTTGGGTAGTCGCGATAGGCAATCCCGAAGGATTCGAGAACACTGTCACAGCCGGAGTTCTAAGTGCTAAAAATAGGACAATACCCAAGCCTAGCGGCGAAGGAAGCTACCAAGACCTTCTACAAACAGATGCAGCAATCAACCCTGGAAACTCCGGCGGACCTTTGGTAAACACCAGTGGAGAAGTTATCGGCATCAATACGGCTATTATCCGCAGAAGCCAGCAAGGGGTACCGCTAACGGGATTGAATTTTGCAGTATCTATAGACTCAGTCAAACAGGTCCTTGGAGAGTTAGTAAGCACAGGTCAAGTTACTCGCGCCTGGCTAGGAGTGGTCTTTCAGGAACTGAATCCTTCAATGGCGCAAAAATTTGAAGTGGAACCCGGAGTAGGAGTACTAATCTCTGAAGTAATGGAAGGCGACCCAGCAGATAAAGCAGGTCTTGAGGCAGGGGACGTAATCACAGAAGTAAACGGGAAAACTATAACTAGCGATACACAGTTTCAACAAGAAATAATGTACCGATCAGTAGGAGAAGAAATCACTTTAACTTTCCTTAGAGATGGAAAAGAGCACACAGCTACGGTGAAACTTGGTGAAAGAAAGGAAACTACACAAGTAGACTCCCCCAACAAAGACGAGCTAACTGATGAGAAATACGGTATTACTTTGATCCAGAACTCCATAGAGACTAAGGAGAAATACGACTTAGTAACGAATAAAGGGCTTGTGGTAAAAGACGTTGACAAATTTGGCCCTGCAAGAGAACTTGAAGAAGGCGACGTGATAGTGCAGGCTGGAAGAAATAGCGTAAGTCTCAAACCACTGACGAATATAAGTGACTGGCAAAACGTAACTTCCTCTCTCAGCAAACGAGAAACGCTGCTGATCAGGGTACTCAGAGGAAATACTTATCGCTGGTTAGTGCTCCAACCATAACCTTAATGTTAAAGAACAGGGGCCTGATATTCTCGGTCCCTGTTCTCCTTAACTTAATGAATAAAACTATTCTCGTTGTAGACGACGATGAAAGTTTGGTAGAGTTACTGAAAAAGTATCTTGAAAAGGATGGCTATCACGTTTTAACTGCCTACGACGGGAAAGCTGCTCTTAATCTTTATCGGCTCCGAGAGGTAGACCTGATTGTTCTCGACCTCATGTTACCAAAAGTCAAGGGCCTAAACGTATGTCGATCAATACGCAGTGAGTCACAGGTACCTATAATAATGCTCACCGCCAAGTCAGATGAGGAAGATAGGATAAAAGGTCTTGATCTGGGAGCAGACGATTACGTTACTAAACCATTTAGTCCCGGTGAGCTACTAGCAAGGATAAGAGCAGCACTTAGGCGCACTGAAGAGAAAAACCAAACGGAGATCACTATCGGTAATTTAACAGTTAATTACGAAACACACAAAGTCTTTCTTGAAGATGAACCAGTAGATTTAACCCCAACTGAGTTCAAGATCCTCTCTACACTAGCAAACCAACCTCGTAGGGTCTTTTCCCGCCCCGACCTAATTCACGCCGCCCTCGGATATGGATACGAAGGTTTCGAACGAACAATCGACGTACATATAAAAAACATTAGAAAAAAAATTGAACCAGATCACAAAAACCCCACTTATATCACAACTGTCCACGGGATTGGCTATAAATTCGATCCTCCACTAAACGACAACGACTCAAATAACACCCATGTTCACTAGCCTGCGGATTAAATTACTGGCAAGTTTTTTCTTAGTTGTGGCGATCGCGGTGGGAACTATTGCTTACATTGCCACCATTTCAGCCACCAATCAATTTGACCGATACGTGAGCAGAGATCAGGCTGAACAATATCAGCGCTTGGCACTAACCTTTACAAATTATTATCGTTATGCGGGGGGGTGGAATGAAGTTTCCAACCTCACCGAAAAGGTCGCAGAAATGTATAGCGAGAGGTTCGTGCTTACAGATCCAGACGGAAAGGTAATAAGTGATACTGCTGCAAAGCTGGAAAACAAAGAGCTCGAAGACGACTGGTCCAGTAAAAGCATAACCCTTAGACTCGGAGAGTACCCGATTGGAAAGATCTACATAAAAACGCAAGAACGTTCAACTTTACAAAAAGCATTTCTTGACTCAGTCAACAAATCCGTTATAACAGCAGCCGTAATCGCAGGCTTGGCAGGAATACTTCTTGCCACATTCTTTTCGAGGAACATCGTGAAACCAGTACGTAACTTGACCACAGCAACAAGAAAAATGCAGGAAGGTAACTTAGGCCAGCGGGTTGATATTTCTACCAACGATGAAATCGGCACTCTTGGTAAAGCATTCAACGCTCTAGGAGCCAGGCTTAAAAAGCAAAAACAACTGCGTGAGGAAATGGTTAGTGATGTAGCTCACGAGCTCCGCAACCCTCTTTCCAATATTCAAGGCTATCTAGAGGGTTTAAAAGAAGGTTTGATCAAACCAGACGACGAAGTCTTTGAGTCACTCCATCGACAATCATTGGTCCTTAACAGGTTAATCAATGACCTAAGAGCTGTAAACAAGGCGAAGGCGGGCAAGCTGAAACTGGAGAAAAAACCAATCGTCCTAGAAGATATAGTCTCAAATGCCGTCAAATCTATTGAAAACAAAGCAAGGGATCAAAAAATAATCCTAAACACCCGCCTACCTGACTCAACCCTTGTAGAAGCTGACCCCGAACGCCTAACCCAGGTGATACGTAATCTGCTAGATAATGCCTTAACTCACACCCATGAAGGCGGCAGAGTCACCATCCACGTCCGTTCGGAAAAAGATCAAGCAATTATTCACGTAGTCGACACCGGTGTTGGAATATCAAACAGCGATCAACCACACATATTTGATCGCTTCTATAGAGTAGACAAATCGAGGTCTAGACATACCGGCGGAACTGGTCTTGGACTGTCAATCGCGAAGCAGATCATCGAAGCCCACAACGGAGAAATATCCATGAAAAGCAAAGAAGGTGCGGGATCAGTGTTTACGATCGTTCTTCCCAGAATCGATGATTTCAATGATAAAAACGACAATTAGCCAAGCAGAACCCAGCTAATTGCCGTCCCAAATAACGGGTTTCCATCTATCTATACTTACTGCACTTTCTCAAATCTGCAGCTTCAACTATAGATTGGTTTGACTCAGAATATCCGGTACGTATCTTTCCCAACCCATTGGCATAAGGTGAACTCCCTCACATAAATCCGCAGTGTCATTTATCACACGAGCACAGATCTCTAAGCTCTTACGGACGGTGTCAGAAGCATCTGAAAGTTCTTTTATTACACTATCGGGTATTACTACTCCAGCGATGTTACTATCCATAAATCGCGCCATTCCCGCGGATTTCAGGGGCAAAATGCCCACCATTACAGGTGTATCCACGCCTGCCGACCTCAACTCTTCGATAAAGTTAGCAAAAATCTCAGGGTCGTAAACAGCCTGGGTTTGAAAGAACTTCGCGCCATACTGAGCTTTCATTCTACTTTTAATTATCTGTGGCTCGAGTGGGTCTGCTCCCGGATTTGCCGCCGCCCCAGCGAAAAACTGAGGAGACCCCTGGAGTTCGTTTCCAACTAAATCTTCCCCACTATTTAGGGTCTGAATGGTTTCCAGAAGCTGGATTGAATCAAGATCAAACACCGGCTTCGCCTGAGGATGATCTCCCAAAGTCGTGTAATCACCGGTCAACGCTAGAACATTCCTCATTCCAAGAACCCAAGCCCCTAACAAGGACGATTGGAGTCCCAGCCTATTCCTATCTCTACATGTCATTTGATAAACAGTTTCGAGGTCTCTTTCTTCGAGAAGCCGACACATAGCCACTGAACTCATCCGCATCGCAGAAGATTGCAAATCAGTTACATTAAAAGCATCTATTAAATCCGATATTTCTTCCACCTCGTGAAGTTCTCCCTCGACATCTACCCCTTTAGGAGGACCAGCTTCACAGGTAATTGCAAACTCCCCAGCTTCTAGTTTTTGTTGTAGAATGCTCATTATTCCTCCTCAGCTTCAATCGCCCAGTAAAGTGAACTCCGTTCTTCAACGGGAACTCCGAACTCATATTTTTTTCTAGTTTTAGGGGGATTGTACTGTTCGAGCAAATCCAAGCGACCGATATCCTTTAGCCTCTGATAAATTAATTCCCATCCGCAGGGGCGTCCAGGTTCCACCTCACATTTCCCTTGATATGAACCTCCACAAGCACCGTTGAGAAGACCTTTAATACACATAGTAAGTGGACAAATTCCCCCAGTATACTCCAATAGGCATTCTCCGCATCTTTTACAGGTTTCTTCAGAGGGCCAGGTTCCATGGAAATCTCCCATGGATATAGTATCGTTTGCCGGGTGGACCTGCTTATCAACCAGCTTGCTAACTGCCTGTACACCAATACCGCAACAGGAGACAAGTAAAGAATCGCTTTGTTCAATCTGCTCGGAAACGCGGGCAAGCTTCATTCCTGCAAGTGCTTTATTACAGAGAAATTCGACCACCCTAGTTCCCGACACCTTCCACCCTTCCTCGGTCAGTTTTTTAGATAGATCGGTTACACGTTCTGCCCCTCCGTCTCCAGTAGCAGCATCACAGCCACCACACCCTAGGACAAAGACACTATTATCGTTCTCCAGATATCCTTGTATTTCCTCCCATGACTTCGGTTCAGATAGAATCATTTTATATACCTCCTATCCGCAAATATCAATGAACCGCGCAGGCCATACAGGGATCAAACGAGCGAACTATCCGAGCTGCTTCAATTGGGTTGTCTTGATCCTCGACCTTTGTACCAATCAATGCTTCCTCTATTGGTCCCGGTCTACCTTTACTATCCTTGGGTGAAGCGTTCCAGGTTGTCGGAACAACCAACTGATAGTTAGCTATCTTTCCACCTTTTACCTCTATCCAGTGCCCCAAAGTTCCTCTGGGCGCGCTGGTCACGCCAACTCCGGAACCTTCATCTGGCATCTCATATCTGGCGCATGACGGTTCACCCGGGTCTAACTGAGAAGACCACTCTGCCATGAGATCGCTTATATATTTACACTCGAGTGCACGAGTAAGATGTCGCCCAGCAACCGACGCACAATTCTCAAGATCTATATTCAACTTATTCATTATTTCATCCATTCTTGTCTTTATGTAATCATTCCCTCTTGTGTAGTTAATAAGTACTCTAGCTGCAGGGCCGACTTCACAGGGAAGCCCTCTGTATCTTGGGGCTTTTACCCAGGAATATGCACCTTCTTTGTCCGCACTGGGATTAGTCTTTGCAATTGACGGATGACCAGCAGTTTCGTCACTATACCAAGAGTGAGTTACCTCTTCAGTAATCTCCTCCAGATCCACTTCATCTACTCCCGAATTTCCAAGCTGGAAGATCCCACCAAGTAGTCCAACAGGGGTGTCCTGAGGTCTTGCCGACACGTTATCGAAGTAAAACCCGCCGTATTCCAAAAACGTATCCACACCTTGACCTATCTCAAAGTAATCGTCATACGCTTCCACCAAGGCAATCGCCCCTGGAAGGTATTGATTATCAATGAAGGACCGGATCTCCTTTAAACGAGACTGGCACTTTTCTATCAGATCCAGGTCGGGCTTTCGGGTGGATCCCCCAGGTACTGTACCCATATTATGAGGCATCTTCGCACCAAAAAGAGCCAAAAGCTCGTGGGCCTTCTTTCTAATCTCAAGACCGTCCAGGTAATCCTGGCACAAGTCAGCGCTGATCTCGGGGCCAAGCCTGTAGTCACCCTCATATTGCGGTGAAAAAGGAGAGCCATCGGTGGTTGTTAGATAGTTGACCAGAGCATCGATCCCCGGTGCATCACCCGTATAATCCTTCAAAATTTCCGGGTTCAAGTAATCCAATGAGGCAAGGTGGTAAAAGTGAAGGACGTGCGACTGAATAAAGTTCGCACCCAACATTATATTCTTGATAATTCGACCGTTTTTTGGTACTTGATCCCTAATTCCGAAAGCATCTTCCAAGGCTAGAGAAGAGGCAGTAGCATGAGCTGTAGGACAAACTCCACAGACTCTCTGAGTAATACGCTGAGCATCTCGTGGATCCCGGCCAGCTAGAATCTGCTCAAATCCCCTGAAGAGCGTACCACTACTCCTAGCAGCCCTTACTACGTTTCCTTCGACCTCAGTATCGATTTTAAGGTGACCTTCAATCCTGGTCACCGGATCTATTGTAATCTGTTTCACTTTAGCCTCCTGTACATCTCCTCCGACTCTTCAGGGCCAAACTTCTCAAAGAACGGGCTCATTAAGTCTGGAAAACCCGGTTCAACGCAACCAATACAGGGATGATTGTTTTTTATCGCCCAGTTTAACCCATCGTGCCAACCTCTGTTGGGACACGGAGCATTGGCATACGGACCCTTACAGCCAATTTCTACCAAACATCCTTCTTCCCCTACGTGACGAGCAAAATGGCCATTAGCAAAATCGCCCCTGCGCGGACAATTATCGTGTATTAATTCACCGTAAACCGCCGTCAATCGACCAATATCGTCAACTTGATCAGCTTCAGGAAGTCCAAACAACATCACCGACGCCAGCGTGTCCACAAACCAACTAGGTTCAGGGGGACAACCGGGAACATTTAGATAAGGCGTATCAATACCCTGATTATTCAGATGTTCAGAAACTGCGACGGCTTCTGTCGGATTAGGGGCTCCAGAAGGAATCCCCCCATATGCAGCACAAGTCCCAACGTTGACAACCGCCGTGGCCTTAGGCGCCAACCTGATCACTTGGTCTGCTATAGGTTCTTCACCCACTGTACAGTATTTGCCATCGGCGCCTGTTGGAACTGCACCTTCGACAACCAGCATATAGTCTTCTTCCGCCTCGGTGCGGCTCAACACTTCTAGTGCAAGCTCGCCAGTTGCGCCCATTAGAGTCGCCATAAATTTCAGTTCAATTGATTTTCCAGGAACCACTTCGTCTATAAGCAAATTGGATAGTTTAGGGTAACTCGAATTCATGAGAGAAATTGCACAACCCGTGCAAGCTGCACCCTGTAACCAAATTACAGAATACGTTTCTGTTTGTCTGTCCAAGGTTATACCTCCTATCCTACAAAGAATGATATCACATTCACAAGATAAATTAAATACCCACTCCTACTCGCACCCAATAGTTAAAAAACCGCCGGGGAGGGGTTGAATAGTTTGAAGTGATTAGGTAAACTTTTTCAGATTTAGCAGTCGGTAGACAAGAGTGCTAACTAAATATTTATCGGGCAGGTTACAGTTTTATAATTAATAATAAAATGAGGAGGTATCAATGGATATAAAACCATTAGGTCGTAGAGTATTGGTGGAGAAAGTTGAAATCGAAGAAGAGGAAGTTACAGAAGGTGGGATTGTTCTGCCGGAAAGTGCCAAGGAAGAGGATAACTACGTGAAGGCAGAAGTCCTCGCAACTGGAACAGACGAAAAGATAGAGGTTGAAGTCGGAGATCAAGTTATCCTATCTAGCTTCTCCGGTACGGAAATCGAGATGAACGATCGGGAGTTAAAAATAGTTAAGGACAATAACATTCTTGCAAAGATTGAATAACATTTAACTTAGGAGGTTAACAAAACTATGGCCAAAGAAGTCAAATTTCATGAAGACGCAAGAAGGGCTTTACAGGAAGGTGTGAACAAGCTTGCCAAAGCTGTCAGAATTACACTTGGACCGAGGGGAAGAAACGTAATATTGGATAAAGATTTTGGTGCTCCCGACATCACTAACGATGGAGTCACAATCGCAGAGGAACAAGAATATAAGAACAAGTTTGAAAACCTCGGAGCCCAATTGGTAAAGGAAGTTGCAAGCGAAACGAACGATGCAGCTGGAGACGGTACTACAACCGCTACTATTCTAGCCCACGCAATCTTGGAAGAGGGTTTCAAAAACGTGGCAGCAGGTGCAAACCCTGAATACTTGAAACAAGGAATTAAACGAGGAACACAAAAAATAGTGGAAGAACTGGAAAAACATAGCAGGGAGCTTTCAGCCAAAGAGGAAACCGCTCAGGTAGCAACAATCTCCGCCAACGACGAAGAGATAGGCCGAATCATTGCCGATACCATGGAAGAGGCTGGTGAAAACGGTGTAATAACCGTAGAGGAATCAGAGGGTATTGATACCTACTTCGAGCTTGTTGAAGGTATGCAATTTGACCGAGAGTATCTATCGCCCTACTTCGTAACAGACTCTGAAAACATGAAAGTGGATCTGGAAGAACCATATATTCTCATCACCGATCAGGAAATTAAGAACGCACAAGATTTCGTGCCCGTCCTAGAGAAAATTGCACAAACTGGAAAACCTCTGCTCGTAGTCGCCGACGACGTCGACGGCGAAGCGCTAACGACGATGGTAATCAACAAGATCAAGGGAACACTGGACAGCGTCGCGGTCAAAGCACCAGGCTTTGGAGACCGACGCGAAGCCCAACTAGAGGACCTCGCTGTACTCACAAATGGTCAGGTCATTGCCGAAGATCTGGGAATGGACATTAGCGATACAACCGTAGATATGTTGGGGCAGGCAGAGAGGGTGCGTGTAACAGATGAAGACACCACAATAATCGGCGGAAAAGGTTCAAAAGAAGCAATAAAAGGAAGAGTCGATCAAATTGATAAGCAGATTTCCACCAGCGACTCCGACTACGATAGAGAAAAACTTGAAGAAAGAAAAGCCAAACTTGTTGGCGGTATCGCCGTAATTAAAGTAGGTGCAGCAACGGAGACCGAACTAGATGAGAGAAAAACACGCATGGAAGATGCTCTAGAAGCAACTCAGGCGGCCGTTGACGAAGGTATCCTCCCGGGTGGAGGAGTTTCCTTGCTCAGAGCGGCAGAAACCATCGACGAATTAGAGCTGGAAGGAGATCATGCAGTCGGAGCAACCATCCTGAAAAAAGCAGTAAAGAAACCAGTAAAACAGCTGGCAGACAACGCTGGATTTGAAGGAGCAATCATAGCCGAAAGACTATTAGAAAAGGATCACGATATCGGATTTGACGTCGTTCAGGAAAAATATATCAACATGATTGAAGCTGGAATCATTGACCCGACAAAAGTAACAAGATCAGCAATCCAAAATGCCTCATCCGTAGCCAGTATGCTCCTTTCTACAGACGCCCTTGTAGTGGAGGAAGAGGAAGAAGACAACGAAGGCGGCGGTGGAGCGCCTGGCGGTGGAGCGCCTGGCGGCGGTATGCCTGGCGGCGGTATGCCGGCAATGTAAAGCTCATACATTATAATCGAACAATTCACCCGCGGCATCTCGCGATATGCCGCGGGTTTTTATTTTTCCACCTCGCCTTTTACCTTATACTATATTTTGTTCTGTACAGATTAATAGAAAACTTAGGTATTAAATCTTCACAACACCTTTAACTCACATGATTAACAAACTTACATTAGAAAGTAATGCCAAGGACAAGAACAACAATCACAAGTCCGGAGTCGCACTGGTCCTCGGTGGTGGTGGCGCGCGGGGATTTGCCCACCTGGGTGTCATAAAAGCGTTACAACACGCAGACTTAACTCCTGACTTGATAGTGGGTACAAGCATGGGAGCTGTAATCGGGGCCGCCGCAGCGGGAAAGGTCAATACAGACGACTTGATAAAAATCCTAGAAAGGCTAGATATCAATCAGATACTACAAATATCAAGGGAAAGTCGAAGAGAATTGGAAAAGATAATCGGCAAAACTCTAGCTCAGGGAATTGGGGTAAACCGTTGGACCGCCAGTGAGTCAGGTAGGACCCCAGTCAAACTGGCCCGATTTTTTACGTTCTTTAAACTACTAACAAAGGATTCCTGGGTCAAAGACCTCCCTATAGATTACGCTGCTATTGCTACTGACCTTGTAACAGGTAAAGAAGTAATAATCAATGAAGGAAAAGTTTATCGGGCAGCAGCAGCCAGCTCTGCCATTCCTGGCTTTATCCCCCCGGTAAAATGGAAAAATCATTTACTAGTTGACGGCGGGGTCGTTGACCCAGTACCGATCTTGCCAGCAATACAATTCGGTGCAGAATCGGTACTGGCTGTAGATGTAGGCACCAACTTATCCAAGGACCCTAAAAACAACCCTTTAGACACATTCAACAGAACCAACAAGATTAGAAAAAAAGAACTGCTCAACACGAAAAACACCATAGCTACAGAGAAACTAGAGGGAAAACTAGAAGTAATCAAACCGAAAGTCGCTAAGTTAAACTGGTTGGATTTTAATAAAGTCAAGGAGGCGTCTACCCTTGGCGAAGAATGCATGGAAAAACATTTCGAAGACGTCAGAAAACTGTTCCAGTCTATTGGGAATACTTAACAAAATTTTTAGTCAATTACCCCGTCCCAAGGGATGGGCTTGTAGAAAAACATTGGAATAGAAGGCTGAATTTGAAGAAGGGGAATTGTTCCAGCACTCAATTCTCAAATTGAACATACGGCTAACCTAAATTTTTCAACAAACCTGTAAGAATCACTCAAACTAGGGTGGAATAAACTTAAAGTATAACTACTTCGTTTTGAGTTAAGTTGGCTAGGCCCACTGAATTTACTTTGAAATATGGACATTTCCCATTATAATGCTTTTATGGTCCCTTCTTCATTATGTGGTGAACGCCAGCTTTTGTCCCAAGCACGTAATCCCAAGGTGTTAACAGTCCTTACATGCGGCATGATTAACCGTACTCTACCCTCAAATTTTTCTGTAAAACTCCAGGCTAAAACTACCTTTGTAATTTCTATTATTAGGGAGGTCATATGTCTTATCAGGTTGATAGCAAGAAGAACTCAGTTAGAGCTTACTTCGATGAAATCGGCGACGGGCCTCTATTAAGCAGAAAAGAAGAAGCTGAATTAGCTCAGAAAATAGAAGAAAACGACACGCAAGCGAAAAAAGAACTGGCTATTGCCAATTTAAGGCTAGTAATCAGCATAGCCAAAAAATATCGGA